>Ga0157375_10000544_pt1 | contig 33883 bp, 23 predicted proteins | sample M35metaG_FD_115311 | JGI IMG/M metagenome (GOLD analysis project Ga0157375, IMG submission 115311) | Miscanthus rhizosphere microbial communities from Kellogg Biological Station, Michigan, USA - M3-5 metaG | ecosystem: Host-associated > Plants > Roots > Rhizosphere > Soil | place: USA: Michigan... | reverse complement strand
GTTACCCACGGATTCAAGCCTGCGTTCGGCCAGCGTGTTTGACGGGGCGCCTAAGATCAAGATCAAGATCAAAAGCAAGAGCACGGCGGCCTAGTAGCCGACCTGAGTGGTTGGATCAAAAGCGGATACGTGTAGGAGATGGCTTGCCGGCGATGCAGGCACCTCGGTGAAACAGGCATACCCGGTTGATGCCATCGCAGGCAAGCCAGCTCCCACAGTGGATCTGCGTCGATGCACAAGTTCTCTGTGGGAGCTGTCGAGCTTTAGCGAGGCTGCGAAGGCGGCTTGTCAGGCAACATCTCTATTGGCTGTGCCGCCGTTATCGCAGGCCAGCTCCCACAGTGAGGGTATAGGCGTTCTGCCTGAAGTTTCGCATCATCGTTGAAGACCATCGCCGGCAAGCCGGCTCCTACACAACCGCGTTTGCCGTTGCCTTTGCTCTACACCACTCAAGCCGGCTGTCAGGCCGCTGTGCTCTTGCTTTTGATCTTGATCTTAAGCGCCCCGTCAAACACGCTGGCCGGAATTCGGCAGGGATTTGGGAAGTAAGCCGGCAGGACGCCGGCTTAGCCGCCCCGCGCCATGGATGGCGCGTGGCGGCGGCCCCCCAAATCCCTGTCGGATTACGGGCACACCGAGCGTGAGCGAGGCACCGAGTGTTGGGGCAAGAGCCTTTTGGTTACTTTTGGGCTCTTTCCAAAAGTGACCCGCCGTAAGGGCGGAACCATAAGCAGCCATCCCCCAAAAAACGGATATGTACTCCCCCCAAAAAAACAAGCCACTGCTTCACCCCCAACACCCACTGCTGCCCCACTGCTGCTCCAGCAGCACCCCCACCCCAAATCCCCCCGCCAACCCAAGCCCCCACGGCGCCCAGCCCCCATGGCATGCCCGTTGCACACATCCCCTCCATCAGGTCCCTCGCACCTCGCACGACCGAATCAGGAGCACCCATGAGCACTGAATTTTTCTGGCGCCTGCCACTGGGCACCGACGGCCCGCAACTCACCACCGACAAACACAACCGCGGCAACCCCCACTACCGCCCCGGGCACATCGCCCCTGGCCGCCTGCCCAACGGCGAGCCCGACGACTTCACCTACATCGACTACATCGCCCAAGTCGCCAAGGCCGCCGAACTCGCCGGGTTCGAAGGTGCGCTGCTGCCCACCGGCCCCGAGCCGTGGATCGCCGCCGCCGCGCTGGCCCGGGAAACCCGGCGCATCAAGTTCCTGATCGCCTTCCAGGCCACCTGGACCCTGCCCGCCTACGCTGCCCAGCAGGCCGCGATCCTGCAGAACCTCAGCCGTGGCCGCCTGGACTGGAACATCATCACCGGCGGCAACCCCGCCAGCCAGCGCGCCAATGGCGACTTCCTGGAACACGACCTGCGTTACAAACGCACCGGCGAATTCCTCGACATCATCCAGGGGCTGTGGACCCACGAAAAATTCTCCTACGACGGCGATATCTACCAGCTCGAAAACGGCGCCCTGCCCCACGGCCTGCAAAACGAGCGCAAGCCCGGGGTGTATTTCTCCGGCTTCTCGGACGCCGCCCTCGGCGTGGCCGCCAAGCACGCCGACGTGTACCTGAACTGGGCCGAGCCCATCGACAAGCTCAAGCCGCACATCGACCGCGTGCGTGAACTGGCCGACAAACAAGGACGCAGCGTGCGGTTTGGCCTGCGGGTCGACCTGTTCGCCCGCGAGACCGAAGAGCTGGCCTGGAAAGACCTGCGCCGCCAGTTCGACAAGCTCGAAGGCAAGCCCAGCGCCGTATCCAAAGGGTTTACCAGCGGTTCGGACTCGGTGGGTGCCGCGCGACAAACCGCCTACCACCAAAACGTCGACCGTTTTGACGACCTGATCATCGGCCCCAACCTGTGGGCCGGTTTTGCCAAGGCCAAGCCGGGCCCCACGGTCGGCCTGGTGGGCAGCCACGAAAACATTGCCGAGCGCCTGGTGGAATACCGCGACGCCGGCTTCTCGACGTTTATCCTCGCCGGCAACCCGCACCTGGAAGAAGCCCTGCGCATTGGCCAGGAAGTCTTGCCGCTGGTGCACCAACGCCCGGCCCTGCAACCCTTGAAAGCCAGCGCCTGAGCGCTGCGGGAGAACCTGTGATGACGCAACCCCTCGACACCCTCTGGTACACCCGTTGCCCCGTGCCCACTGGCCTGGGCATTGCCGTGCAGAAAGGCTGGCTGCAAGACACCGTCGGCGCCCTCGGCACCGAGGTGCAGTCCCTGCGCGAGTCCAACGACAAGGCCGTGCGCGAGTCGCACTTCGACCACACCCTGCAAAACTCGGTACGCCACGGCGGCAATATCCCGGCGATCTGGGCCCGTGCCCAAGGCCGCGAAACCCGTGTGATCGGCTTGTCCTGGGCCGATGAGGTGCAACTGATCCTGACCCGCCAAGACAGCGGCATCAAGACCGTCAAGGACCTCAAGGGCCGCACCTTCGGCCTGCCGGACTGGGCCGGCGCGCAGATCGACTTCACCCGTGCCCAGGCCTTGCGCGGCCTGGAAAACGCACTGTCGCTGGAAGGTTTGAAGGTCGGCGATGTGAAGCTGGTCAACTTCCGCTACGGCGGCACGTTCAGCGACAACGCGGTGCGCAATGTGGCCGGCACGCCGGTCAATACACAGGTGAGCGAACGCAACCTGGAACTGATCGGCCTGTTGCGCGGCGAGGTCGATGCGATCTTTCTCAAGGGCGCCAGCGCGGCCCAGCATGCCCATGATTTCGGCCTGCACACGGTGATCGACACCGGTTCCCACCCCGACCCGCTGATCCGCAGCAACAACGGCACGCCGCGCACCCTGGCGGTGGACCTGAACCTGCTGGAGCAGCATTACGACGTGGCCACCGGCATCCTCGACTCGGTGCTGCGTGCCGAGCAATGGGCCCACACCCACCCCGAAGACACCCGCCGCTACCTGGCGCGGGAAACCAACAGCAGCGAGTACTGGGTGACCGCCGCCTACGGCGAGGATGCGCACCTGCGCCTGCGTACCGAACTGGACGAACAAGCCATTGCCGCCCTGCAGGACTTCACGAACTTCCTGCACCGTTGGCGCTTTATTCCCAACACCTTCGACGTGCGCGAATGGATCGATGCACGGCCGCTGCATGCGCTGCAAGACGGCAACACCGCACTCGCCAGCTAACCCTGTAGGAGCCCGGCTTGTCGAATCGTCGCACCGCGGCGATTCGACAAGCCGGGCTCCTACAGGTCGGGCAGCGTTGAAAATTCATGGAGTTGAACGAAGACCGTTATGAGCAAACCACTCGATACCCTCTGGTACACCCACAGCCCGGTGCCCACCGGGCTTGGCATTGCCGTGCAATCCGGGCGGCTGGCCGAAGCCTTCCTGCCCTACGGCACCAACATCCAATCGTTGCGCGAATCCACCGAACGGGAAGTGCGCGAAGCCCACTACGACCATCACCTGCAGAACTCGGTGCGCCATGGCGGCAACATCCCGGCGATCTGGGCCTATGCCAGTGGCGTCGAGACCCGCGTGCTGGGGCTGTCGTGGAGCGACGAAGTGCAGTTGATCCTGACCACCGCCGAAAGCGGTGTGAAGAGCGTGCGCGACTTGAAAAACCGCCGCTTCGGCCTGCCCAAATGGGCCAACGTGCAGATCGACTTCACCCGCGCCCAGGCCCTGCGCGGCCTGGAAAACGCCTTGAAGCTGGAAGGCTTGAACGTCAGTGATGTGGAGCTGGTGGACTACCCCTACGGCGGCACCTACAGCGACAACCAGACCTCTTACGTGTACGGCCCCGAAGTCAGCCTGGGCGTCAGCCGTTTCAGCCGGCGCAATAACGAGCTGATCGGCCTGCTGCGCGGCGATATCGACGCGATTTTCCTCAAGGGCGCCCACGCCGTGCACCTGGCCAACGAGTTCGGCCTGCACGTGGTGGTCGACACCGGCTCCCACCCCGATCCGCTGATCCGCAGCAACAACGGCACGCCGCGCACCCTGACGGTGGACATCAACCTGCTGCAGGAACACTTCGATGCCAGCGTGAAAATCGTCGACACCGTGCTGCGCACCGAGCAATGGGCCTGGGCGAATCCGGATGAGACCCGGCGCTTTCTGGCCAAGGAACTCAATACCAGCGAGTACTGGGTAACGGCGGCGTATGGCGAGGATGCGCATCGGCGGTTGCGTACCACCCTGGACTCGCGGTCGATTGAAGCGTTGCAGGATTTCACGGACTTTCTGTTTCGCTGGCATTTCATTCCAAGGCGCTTCGATGTGCGTGACTGGATTGATTTCAGTGTGCTGGAAAAGGTCATTGGTTCTACCTCCCGCGTTGCCGTATAACCCCGCCCGCCACACAGACCCTGTAGGAGCCGGCTTGCCGGCGATGGCGTCATTGAAATCGCCATCGCCGCGGTGCGACGATTCGACAAGCCGGGCTCCTACAAGGTAGGTGTGAACCAAGAGAAATGTGTTGATCTGGCAACACTTCTCTTGCTGCTCCAGCAGCACCCTCCAAGCAACTTCTGCTGAATCCTCGACAGGCTGTTTTCACGGCCTACACACGTGCCGAATTTCTTCGTTAAAAGGCGTCACCTATAATTATTTATCCGTTAAATAACAGTAGGTTATGCATCTGTATCCATCCTGAAATCCTCTTGGCACGATCTCTGCTCTACCCCCTTCAAGGACACATTTTCCGGGGGAGACTTTCATGCATACCATCAATCCAATCACCAAGGGCTTATGGCTCGCGTTACTCGTTGCAGGCAGCACTCACGCCGCTGAAGATGACACCACTCAAACCGAACCGGCACTCAAGACCGTGACCGTCACTGCACAACACCGCGAGCAAACCCTTCAAGAGGTGCCAGTGGCGGTGTCGGCGGTACAGGGCACCAACATTGTGGCCGACGGCGTGCGCAACATGGGCGACATCACCACCTTCATTCCCAACGCCTCAGCGAAGAACCCGGACGGCGATGGCCGCCCGCGCTGGTACATCCGTGGGCTGGGCACCGGCGACACCGGCGCGGCCACGGTGTACCCGGTGGGTATCTATGCCGACGACGTCTACCTCAACGCGCCGATTGCCGGGGGTGGGCCGCTGTGGGACCTGGAGCGCATCGAGATCCTGCGCGGCCCGCAAGGCACGCTGTACGGCAAGAACACCACGGCGGGCGCGGTGAATATCATCTCGAAAAAGCCCACCTTCGATACCGACGGCTTCGGCACCATCGGTTTTGGCAGCAAGAACGAACGCATCTTGAGCGGCGCCCTGGGCGGCACGTTGGTGGACGAGAAACTCGCCGCGCGGATCTCCCTGTATTCGGAAGAACGCGACGGCTTCCAGAAAAACCTGGTGGACGACCACACCTACGGCGACGTGAATAAAAAGGCCGTGCGCCTGCAGTTTTTCGCCCAGCTCAACGACGACCTCGATGCCCTGTGGAAGATCCACAGCCGCGAGTTCAAGGGCGACGGCGCCAACGGTGCGCTGACCCTGGGCCGCTACTACAACGTGGGCTACCAGCGCCCGGCCGGGCGCAACATCGCACTGAACGTGGATGACGACTCCAAACTCAACCACGACGGCACCTCGCTGACCCTCAACTGGCACCTGGGCGACTACACGCTCACGTCGATCACGGCGTACGACTACATTCGTGGCCAGTCCAGCAGTGACGCTGATTACACGCCGTATGAAGTCAACGGCACGTCCACCGCCGACAACAAATACACTCAGTACTCCCAGGAAATCCGCCTGGCCTCGCCCCAGCAGGAGACCCTGCGCTGGCTGGCCGGCGCGCACTATTTCCATGAGGACCTCGACAGCCAGGCCGGGCGTTTCATCGTGCCGGGGCCGACACCCAATGGCACCGGGTCCAACCAGATCGGCGGCGCCACGGACTTTCGTGACCTGAGCTACGACCACAAGACCGACAGCTACGCGCTGTTCGGCAACCTGACCTACGACTTCACCGACAACTTCAGCGTCACCGGTGGCCTGCGCTGGACCCAGGAAAAGAAAGACATCGACCTCAACCTCACCCAATTGACCCGCGCCACGGCCAACGGCCCGTTGATCCCGCTGGCCGGTGTCGGCACCAACGGCAACCGCCAGGAAGACAAGACCTGGGAAGCCTGGACCTACGACCTCACCCCGGAATACCGCATCAACGACAACGTGCGGGTGTTCTTCCGTTATGCCCACGGTTTCCGTTCCGGGGGTTTCAACACCGGGCTGTCCACCAGCTTGTCGCAGCTGACCACGGTGGACCCGGAACAACTCGACGCCTATGAATTCGGTGTGAAGTCGGAGTGGTTCAACCACCGCCTCACGGCCAACGCGAATATCTTCTACTACGACTACTCGGATATTCAGGTGAACCTGCTGACGGTCAACAACGGCGTGCTGACCACCGCGCTCACCAACGGCGCCAAGGGCAAGGTCAAGGGCGCCGAGCTGGAGCTGGAAGGCCAACCGACCGACTACCTGCACCTGCGCGCGGCGATCTCGTTCCTGGACACCGAATACACCGACTTCAAGAACACCAACCCCAACACCGGTGCGGTCACCGGCGACTACAGCGGCAACAGCTTCGTGCGCTCGCCGCGTAACGTGGTGTCCCTGGGCGGCGACTACACCTTCCCGCTGGCCATCGGCGGCAAGTTGGTGGCCGGTGCCGACGTGAGTTTCCGCGACAAGGAATACTTCCTCGCCGACCGCCAGAGCAGCGCCGACAAAGACCTGAGCCAGCCCCACTACACCTTGGCCAACAGCCGGCTGACCTGGTACAGCGCCGACGAAAAACTCAGCGTCACCGGTTTCGTCAACAACCTCACCGACCGCCGCTACCAAGTCCATGGTCGGCCCAACGGTGGCCTTGGCCAATACGTGATCACCTATGGCGACCCCCGCACCGTGGGCCTGAGCGTGACCAGCCGCTTCTAACCCCCTGACTCACTGCCAAAACCGGCTCTCCCAAACGACACCGATCAACTGTGGGAGCTGGCTTGCCTGCGAAGGCGATTGCATAGCCGACAAGGTCATCGTCTGACCCACCGCTATCGCAGGCAAGCCAGCTCCCACCTTTGATCTCATCGGCACGGCAATAGAGCCCGGCGCGCAGACGCCAACGTTCAACTGTTGAAAGGACCACTTTTATGTTCCAACGCACTCCGTTGGCCGGCGCCATTGCGCTGGTCATGGGCAGCCTTGCCGTGCCTGTCTATGCGGCAGACACCACCCAGCCCACCGCCAAAAATGATCACCTGGACACCGTCGTGGTGCTCGGCACCCGCCGCAGTGACCTGACCGCCCTGCAGAGCGCAGCGCCCATCGACGTGCTGTCCGGCGAGCAATTGCAGCAGACCGGCGCCACCGATTTGTCCGGTGCGCTCACCGCCCTGTCGCCGTCGTTCAACTTCCCGCAATCGCCCCAGGGCGCGTTCGCCGGTTCCATCGCCCAAGGCGCGTCGCTGCGCGGCCTGGCCTCGGACCAAGTGCTGGTGCTGGTCAACGGCAAGCGCCGTCACAGCAGCGCCAACATCACCCGCCAGAGCCTGGTGAACGGGCGCGGTGCAGCCGCCGTCGACTTGAGCCTGATCCCGCTGAGCGCGATCCAGCGCGTGGAAATCCTGCGCGACGGCGCCGCCGCGCAATACGGCTCCGACGCCATCGCTGGGGTGATCAACATTGTGCTCAAGGAAAACGACGACGGCGGCAACCTCGGCTACCGCTTCGGTGGCTATGACAAAGGCGACGGTATCCAACGCAAGCTCAGTGGCTGGAAAGGTTTTGCCCTGCCCAACGACGGCTTCCTCACCCTGAGTTTCGACGCCGGTAGCCAGGACCCGGCCAGCGACACCAACCCCGACAACCGGATCTTTTATCCCGGCGACACCAGCGTCAACACGCCGCGCGAGCAGAACAACCGCTACCGCACCTGGCGCTGGGGCTCGGGCAATGTCTCGGACCAATACAACGTCGTGGCCAACAGCGAGATCGGCCTCGGCGAGGGTTTCACCGCCTACGGCTTCGCCACCTACGCCCACAAGAACACTGACGCCGAAGGCTTCTTCGACCCGCCCACCACCTTGCGCAACAACTACGGCAGCACCGCGTTGCAACGCTACCCGGACGGGCGCTTGCCGGTGACCCGCTACGGCCTGGAAGACTATGCCGTGACCGGTGGCCTGCGCTTCGAGGACGACCGACTGGGCAAGTTCGACCTGGCGTTGAACCATGGCAACAACACGCTCACCTCCGATGACCGCAACGCGATCAACCCCAGCTATGGCGTGAACAGCCCGTCGAACATCTACACCGGCAAGCGCGAGAACGACCAGACCAACCTGACCCTGGACTGGGTGCGGGACTTCCCCACCGACTTGCTGTTCAAGCCGCTGACCCTGTCGGCCGGCCTGGCCTGGCGCAAAGAGAACTACCAACTCAGTGCCGGCGAGGCGGCCGGCTGGCAGAACGGGCCGTTGTTCAATACGGTCGACCCGATCACCGGGCGGCGCATTCCCGGCTATTACTCGGGTATCACCCAGGTGGACGCAGCGTCCCTGGAGCGCAAGGTGCTCGGCGCGTACATCGACGTCGAAGGCCAGATCACCGAGAAATTCCAGGCCGGCGTGGCGGTGCGTACCGAGCACTATTCGGACTTCGGCGACACCACCAACGGCAAGCTGTCGCTGCGTTATGACTTCACCCCGCAGATTGCCGCACGGGCCACGGCCAGCACCGGCTACCGTGCGCCCTCGCTGGTGCAGAGCGGCATGTCGTCGTTCAGTGTGCAGGTGGTGGAGCAGCCGCCGGGCAGCGGCAACTACGTGGAGGTGCAGCAACGTACGCTGCGCGCCAACAGCCCCGAAGCCCAGGCCCTGGGCGGCAAGGCGCTCAAGCCGGAAGAGTCGACCAACTACTCCCTCGGCCTGGTGTGGCGCCCCCTGGAAAACGCCTCGGTGACGGTGGACGCCTACCGCATCAACATCGACAACCGCATCACCCTCTCCGACCAATTGCCAGCCAGCGTGGTGACGCCGATCTTTGCCGGCACGCCCTACGCCAACATCCAGAGCGCGGCGTTCTACACCAACGTGGCCGACACCCGCACCGACGGCATCGAGCTGACCGGCAACTACCAGTGGGACCTGCAGCAATGGGGTCGGCTGAACCTGAGCAGCGGCTTTGCCAAGACCAATACCACCATCACCGGCTTGCGCGACGTCGGCAATATCAAGGGTTCGCAGATTGTCGGGCGCAACACCCAGGGCCTGATCGAAGACGGCACGCCGGACTCCAAGCTGACCCTGAGCGCCAACTGGCTGTATGAGAACTGGGGCCTCACTGTGGCGCAGCGTCGGTATGGCGAATGGAAAAGCCTCAACGCCACCAACCCCAACCTGGACCAGACCTTCAGCCCACAATGGGTGACCGACGTGGACCTGTCGTACACCTTCCACAAGGGCATCAAGGTCTCGGTGGGCGCGATCAACCTGTTCGACACCCACCCGGACAAGGCCGACGGCGCGCAGTTGTACGGGGTGCCGAAGTACTCGATCACCAGCCCCGAAGGGGCTCAGGGTGCGTTCTACTACACCAGTGTGAGCTACGACTTCTGAGGCGACTGCTGAATGGGTGCTGCTCCAGCAGCACCCTTCTGCTGCCCAGGCATCAACCCGCTCTCCCTGAAGGAACAAATATCCACTGTAGGAGCTGGCTTGCCAACGATGGCGGCGGCACAGCCAACCATGATGTCGATCGGAACATCGCTATCGCTGGCAAACCAGCGCCTACAGGAGATCTTCAGGGTGTTCGGAATTCATACATGGCACATGTCTTGCGATAGCCAGCGGGTACTTAGTCCAATTAAGACCCGCCATGCGCCTCCTTCGACTGCTCTCCTGGCTTATCTCACCCCTCGCCCTGCTCGCCACCTGGGCGCTGGTAGCCCATCTCGGCATTTTCCCGCGCAACCTGCTGGTGCCACCGGCCCAGGTGCTGCAAACCTTTGAAGAACTGCTCGCCAGCGGCGAACTGCTCGACCACTTGGGCAACAGCCTGTCACGCCTGGGCCTGGGGTTTGGCATCGGCTCGCTGTGCGGCCTGGCCTTTGGCGTGCTGATGGCGCTGTCCAAGAACGTCGAGGCGTATTGCGGCCCACTGTTCCACACCCTGCGCCAGATCCCCAGCATCGCCTTGATCCCAATGTTCGTGCTGCTGTTCGGTATCGACGAAACCTTCAAGATCATCATCGTCGCCAAGACCGCGTTTTTCCCGGTGGCCCTGGCGGCCGGCGAAGGCGTGCGTGGCATCCCGCGCAGTTATTTTGAAGTGGCCGATGTGTACCGCCTGCGCTGGCCGACGTTTGTGCGCCTGGTGGCCCTGCCCGCCGCCGCGCCGCCGATCATCACCGGTTTTCGTATCAGCCTGACCCGCGCCTGGGTGGTGCTGGTGGCCACCGAATTGCTGGCGGCCGACAGCGGCCTGGGACAGATGATCGAAATGGCCCGGCAGATGCTGCGCATCGATGTGGTGATGGTTGGCGTGGTGGTCACCGGAGTGATCGGCTTCGGCCTCGACTACGGCTTTCGTCGCCTCGAACAACGCCTGTTCCGTTGGCAGACCCGCTAGGAGTTCCCCATGCTGCCCTTGTTGAGAAAATCACGCGGCCTGTTGCTGCCACTGCTGTTGATCCTGGCCTGGGAATACGCCTCGCGCCAGGACGCGGCAGGCGCGTATGCGTTTGTGCCGCTGTCGGCGATCGGCGCCGCGCTGTGGGAAATGCTCGGCAACGGCGAGTTGCTGGTCAACCTGCTGGCCAGCCTGGCGCGCACCAGCACCGGCCTGGTGCTGGGCATCCTGTTCGGCGTGACGCTGGGGGTGCTGATGGCGCTGTCAGGCGTGGCCAACCGCTTGATCGGCCCGCTGTTCCATTCGATTCGCCAGGTGCCAATGCTCGGCTGGATCCCGCTGATTGCCATGTGGTTCGGCAACGGCGAGTTCTCCAAGGTGCTGATCGTCAGCCTCGCGGCGTTTTACCCGATGGTGCTCAACACCTATCAAGGCTTCAGCCATGTGGAGCGCCGCTACCGTGAAGTCGGCCAGGTGCTGGTGCTGACGCCGCTGCAACAGTTCACCCAGGTGCTGCTGCCGGCGGCGCTGCCGAGCATTGCCACCGGCGTGTTGCACGCCCTGGCGTTTGCCTGGGTCACGGCGATCGGCAGTGAGCTGTTCCTGTCCTCCGGCGCCGGCCTGGGCAATTTGATGATGAACGCCGAAGCCGGCTCACGCATGGAAGTGATCGTGCTGAGTGTGCTGTGCATCGGTTTGCTCGGCTACTTGATGACGCTGTTGTTCACCCTGCTGAGCCGCCACCTGTTGCGCTGGCGCAACCTCCGTTGAAAGGTCCCGATATGAATGCCATTGCCCACCACGCCCTCCACCAGCACGTGCAGACCGGCGCCCTGCAGATTCGCGGCCTGAACAAGGCCTATCGCATCGAAGGCCGCGACCTGCCGGTGCTGCAGGACATCCACCTCGACGTGCGCCCGGGGGAATTCATCAGCATTGTCGGCGCCAGCGGCTGCGGCAAATCCACCCTGCTGCGCCTGATCGTCGGGCTGGAAGCCGAGTACCAAGGCGACATCCTGCTGGACGGCAAGCGCATCGCTGCCACAGGGCTGGAGCGCGGCATCGTGTTCCAGGACCACCGCCTGTTCCCGTGGATGACCGTCAGCCAGAACATCGCCCTGGCCCTGAAAAACCACACGCTGCCCCAGGCCGAAAAAAGCCGTTTGGTGACCGAACATATTGCCTTGGTGAACCTCAGCGGCTTCGAGAACGCCTACCCCCATCAACTCTCCGGTGGCATGGCACAACGTGCGGCAATCGCGCGGGCGCTGATCAACAAGCCCAAGGTGTTGCTGCTGGACGAACCCCTGGGCGCCCTGGATGCGTTGACCCGCGTGCACCTGCAACGGGAGCTGCAACGTATCTGGGTGCAACAGCGTTGCACGGTGATCATGGTGACCCACGACATCGAAGAAGCGCTGTACCTGGGTGACCGGGTGATTGTGATGGACGCCCACCCTGGGCGGATCAAGCATGAAATCCGCGTCGACCTGCCCCACCCACGGGACCGAACCTCGCCGGTACTGCAAGCCTACAAGGAGCAGTTGCTGGAGGAACTCGTGGGCCACTGATGCCAAAGCGCATGTGACAGACGGAACTTTACAATTTGTCTTGATGTGGATATTTTATCCAGACATAGACAACAGGGCTTCCGTGCCCGGGTACTTTTCCAGAGGTCCGTCCCATGCAACTGTCCACCTACCACGACGTCGTCGCCGCCGCCCAGCGCCTGGAAGGCTTTGCCCATCGCACGCCGGTCTTCACCTCGCGCACCCTCGATGCCGAGACCGGCGCCCAGGTGTTCATCAAGTGCGAGAACCTGCAACGCACCGGCTCGTTCAAGTTTCGCGGCGCGTTCAACGCCCTGTCGCGCTTTGACGAGCAGCAGCGCAAGGCCGGGGTGGTGGCGTTCTCTTCCGGCAACCACGCCCAGGGCATCGCCTTGGCCGCGCGCCTGCTGCAGATGCCGGCGACCATCGTCATGCCCACTGATGCGCCGGCAGCGAAGGTCGCGGCCACCCGTGAATACGGTGCCAGCGTGGTGTTCTACGACCGCGTCACTGAAGACCGCGAGCAGATCGGCCGGACCCTGGCGCTAGAGCACGGCATGACCCTGATCCCGTCCTACGACCACCCCGACGTGCTCGCCGGCCAAGGCACCGCCGCCAAGGAGCTGCTGGAATTCACCGGGCCCCTGGACGCGCTGTTCGTTGGCCTGGGCGGCGGCGGCATGCTTTCGGGCACCGCGCTGTCGACCCGCGCCCTGGCGCCGGATTGCCTGCTGTACGGCGTCGAACCCGAGGCCGGCAATGACGGCCAGCGCTCGTTCCAGACGGGCAGCATCGTGCACATCGATACCCCGGCTACGATTGCCGACGGCGCCCAGACCCAGCACCTGGGGGGGCATACGTTTCCGATCATCCGTGACCAGGTGAACGACATCCTCACCGTGTCCGACGCGCAACTGGTGGAGGGCATGCGCTTCTTCATGCAGCGCATGAAGATGGTGGTGGAGCCCACCGGTTGCCTGGGCCTGGCGGCCTTGCGCAATGCCAATGGCCGGTTCAAGGGCCAGCGCGTGGGCATCATCGTCACCGGTGGCAACGTCGACATCGAGAAATACGCGAGCCTGCTCCAAGGCTGACCCGCGCCCCGCACACACCGGATTAATGGCCGAAAAGCGCCCGCCGAGGCGCTGACGGCCCCGCTTTGCCTGCTGAAAACTGCCGCCGATAAAAAACGCCCGGGCCCGCCCCGGGCCTCAACAACAAGAGGTGCTTATGAAAAACCGTTACCTGGCCCGGGCCATCGTGATTGCGATACTCCTGGGTGTACTGGTGGGGGCCATGTTGCATGCGCAACTGGATGCCGACACCGCCAAGACCCTTGCCGGTTACTTCAACCTGGTGACCGATGTGTTCCTGCGCCTGATCAAGATGGTGATCGCGCCGCTGGTGCTGGCCACGCTGATCAGCGGGGTCGCGAGCATGGCCGACAGCGGCGCCATTGGCCGTGTGGGCCTCAAGGCGATGAGCTGGTTCTTGCTGGCCTCGGTGGTGTCGCTGCTGATCGGGCTGTTGCTGGCCAACCTGTTCCAACCCGGCGTAGGGCTTGGCCTGAATACGCCCACCAGCGGCGCCAGTGGTTTGAACACCGCCAGCTTCAACCTCTCGGGCTTTTTGTCCCATGTGTTCCCGCGCAGCATCGTCGAGGCCATGGGCAATAACGAGGTGCTGCAGATCGTGGTGTTTTCGCTGTTCTTCGGTGCGGGCCTGGCGTTTGTCAAAGGCCAGGGCAAGTCGAGCATCCTGAGCGTGCTCGAAGAGCTGACCCAGGTGATGTTCCGCATCACCGAGTACGTGATGTGGGTGGCGCCGCTCGCGGTGTTTGCCGCCATCGCCGCCACCATCAGTCTGTACGGGCTGGGCATGCTGGTGAGCTTCGGCAAGTTGATCGCGCAGTTCTACCTTGGCCTGGCGCTGCTCTGGCTGGTGATCGGCGGCGCTGGCTACATCGCCCTAGGCGCACGTTTCAAGCACCTGCTGCATCTCCTGCGCAGCCCGGTGTTGCTGGCGTTCTCCACGGCCAGCAGCGAGGCGGCCTACCCCAAGACCATCGACGCCCTCGACAGCTTCGGCTCGCCCAAACGCGTGACCAGTTTTGTATTGCCCCTGGGTTACTCGTTCAACCTCGACGGTTCGATGATGTACCAGGCCTTTATCGTGATGTTCATCGCCCAGGCCTACGGCATCGACATGAGTTTCGGCCACCAGGTGATGGTGCTGCTGACCTTGCTGGTGATCAGCAAAGGCACGGCCGGCGTGGCCCGTGGCTCGCTGGTGGTGCTCGCGGCCGGCTTGCCGATGGTGGGCCTGCCGGAAGCCGGTTTGCTGCTGATCCTGGCAGTGGACCCGATCCTGGACATGGGCCGCACCGCCACCAACGTGTTCGGCTGTGGCGTGGCCACGGCAGTGATCGGCAGCACTACACCCGACGAACAGCCTCAACCGGCTCCCCTTCCCTCCCTTGCTTGAGACCACTATGACTCTGCATCACACCCCGAACGCATCGCCGCCTGCCGGCCATTATTCCCAGGCCGCCAGCCACAACGGCACGCTGTACATCTCCGGGCAATTGCCGGTGAGCCCCGACGGGCGCCATAACCTGTCGGCGCCGTTCGCCGAACAGGCCCAGCTGGCGCTGGACAACCTGCTGGCGATTTTGCAGGACGCCGGCGGCACGCCCCAGGACCTGGTGAAGGTCACGGTGTATGTGGCCGGGGTTCGGCACTGGCCGGAATTCGATCGCGTGTACGCCGCCGCGCTGGGCGAGCATCGGCCGGCACGGGCGGTGGTGCCGGTGCCGGAGCTGCATCATGGGTACCTGGTGGAGATTGAAGCGGTGGCGCGCTACTTGGCGTAGGTGTAGACCGCCGCGCGTGACACGCCCAGGTGCGAGGCCACGGTCTCCATGGCCCGGCGCACGTCCATGCAACCGGAGTCCTTGAGCTCCTGCATGAGCAGGCGCCGGTCCGCCGCCTTGAGGGCGCGCGGGGTGGTGGCCAGGCGTGCGGCGAACTGGTCGATGCGCGCACGGATGGCGTCGGCCCCGGACGGGTCAAGGGATTCACCGGGCTTGTCGCCGCTCACCGAGCCGAACTGTTCGAGCAGGCTCTGCAAACCACGGAACAACGACAGGTCGACGTTCATGCACAGGGCCGCCACGTATTGGCCGCTGGCGTCCTTGATGCCAATGGAGGTGCTTTTCACCTGGCGGCCATCGCTGAACTGGTTCTGGTAGTTGGCAATGATTTGCGGGTACTCGGGGTCGGCGATGCGCGCCAGGCCCAGTTCGGTGGCCGGGTCGCCCGGCGCACGGCCCGAGAGGTTGTTGTGGATGGCCAGAATCGCGTGCTGCGGGGCGCGCAAATCGTGCAGCACCACTTCGCAGAACGGGCTGAAGGTTTGGCTCAAGCCTTCGGCGATCTGTTCGAGCTGGCTGATCAGGGTGGTTTCTTCAAGCGAGGTCTTTTTCATGCAAGACAACATATCCAGTCCTGGACAGGGCGTCAATTTCGACCCTGCCCCCTATCGTGGAGCTTCAACCATGGACACCCCTGCCGCACTGATTGATACCGTGAAAATGCAGCGCAATCTCGAGCGCATGCAGCAAAGAGCCGACAGCCTGGGCGTGCAACTGCGTCCGCATGTCAAAACCCATAAGTGCGCCCAGGTGGTGGCGGCACAAATCGCGGCGGGCGCCCGTGGCATCACGGTGTCGACCCTCAAGGAAGCCGAGTACTTTTTTGCCCAGGGCATCCACGACATCCTGTACGCCGTAGGCATGGCACCGCACAAATTGCCTCAAGCGCTGGCGTTGCGGCGCCTGGGCTGTGGATTGACGCTGATCACCGACAGCCTCGCCGGGGCCCAGGCGATTGTCGATTTCGGCCGGGAACAGGGCGAAACCTTTGCGGTAATGATCGAGATCGATTGCGACGGTCATCGTTCCGGGGTCAAGCCGCAGGATCCCGCCTTGCTGGAGATCGCCCGGGTGCTTGGCGACAGCCTGGTGGGCGTGCTGACCCATGCCGGCGAAAGCTACGGCCTGGACACGCCCGAGGCCTTGCAAGCCATCGCCGAACTGGAACGCGCCCGCTGCGTCGAGGCGGCCGAACGTATTCGTGCAGCCGGGATGCGTTGTGAACAGGTGAGCGTGGGCTCCACGCCAACCGCACTGTCAGCCGTGAGCCTGGAAGGCGTCACCGAACTGCGTGCCGGTGTGTATGCGTTTTTCGACCTGGTGATGCACAACATCGGCGTGTGCCGCACGGATGAACTGGCCCTGAGCGTGCTGACCACTGTGATTGGCCATCAGCCGGAAAAAGGCTGGATCATCACCGACGCCGGCTGGATGGCGATGAGCCGGGACCGTGGCACGCAAACGCAGAAGCGCGACTTTGGTTATGGGCAAGTGTGCGATGAGGCCGGTGAACTGATCGATGGGCTGCTGTTGAGCAGTGCCAATCAGGAACACGGTGTGGCGCGGTTCCAGGGGCACGGGGTGGAGGTGGTGGCACAGTTTCCATTGGGGACACGCCTGCGGATTTTGCCTAACCATGCGTGTGCCACTGGGGCGCAGTTCGGCAGTTACCATGCGGTGTTAGAGAGTGGTGACGTAGAGGTGTGGGAACGCTTACGCGGCTGGTAACCCATGCACAGAACATTGTAGGAGCCCGGCTTGTCGAATCGTCGCACCGCGGCGATGGCGTCCACGAGGCAAGTGCATGGCTCAAAGGCCCCATCGCAGGCAAGCCAGCTCCCACAGGAGGAGGTGATGCGCCGGCTTCTACGGGGCTTTCTAGATACCTGGTGGGTATCATTTGATACTCACTTGATATTAGACGCCAACAAAACAGAGGGGTGAAACTAGCGCCAACTATAAAAATACCTAAAGAGTATAACCATGCCCTCCCATTCCTCCTGGATCGTCCTGTCCATCACTGGCCTGTACATGTTCAGCCTCGCGCTGATCAGCTACGGCGTGCGTCGGCACTCGCGCAGTGCCACCAACTACACCACCGGTGGCGGGCATTTTCCGGCCTTTTTGATTGGCTTCCTGATGCTCTCGGAGTTCATCGGCACGGCGGTGAGCATTGGTACCGCGCAAACCGGCTTCAAGGTCGGCTTGTCGGCCGCGTGGAACCTGTTTGCCCTGGCCCTGGGCTTTGTGCTGTTCGCCTGGCTGCTGGCGCGCAAGTACAAGGAGCTGGGCGACAACACCATCTCCGGCGTGCTCTCGCGCAACTACGGCCAGCGCACGCGCTTTGCCACGTCCATCATCACCATTTTTGCCCTGGAGATCGTCGCCGTGTCGATCTACGCCAGCGGCGGCGCGGTGTTGGCGAGCGTGATGCAAGTGGACCGCACCCTGGCCATCGTCATCGTCGGCGTGGTCTCGGTGGTGTACGTGAGCATCGGCGGCATGCGTTCGGTGATCTACACCAACTTCGTGCACGCGGCACTCAAATACCTGGGGGTTGGCCTGGCGCTGTGGTTCGGCCTCAAGCAGGTCGGCGGCATTGGCCAGTTGCAGGCGCACTTGCCGGCCAGCATGTTCGAATGGACCACCGTAGGCTGGGGCCAGATCATCGCGTGGATGATCGCTGGCATCGGTTCGATTTTCTCCACCCAGTACGTGATCCAGGCGGTCAATACCGTGAGCCATGCGGGCAAGGCCCAGCGCGCGTGTTTCTACGTAGCGGTGCTGATGGTGCCGTTTGGTATCGGCGCGGCGTTGATTGGCATGTGCAGCGCGGTGCTGTTTCCCCAGGTGGATTCGCTGCAAGCCTTTCCCAGCCTGATCGCGAGCATGGACCAGCTCACCGCAGGTCTGGTGGTCGCGGGCCTGGCCGGCTCGCTGTTCGGCACCATTTCGGCGGTGAGCATGGGCTCGGCGACGTTGCTGCTGCGCGACTTCTACGAGCCGTGGTTCAACCCGGAAAAAAGCGACGTGAAGAACCTGCGTTTCGTGCGCCTGGCGACGATTGCGGTGGGTTTGCTGCCCATTGCCCTGGCGCTGACCTCGGACAAGGTGCTGATGATCGCCTTCCTCGGCAAAGCCCTGCGCGCGTCCCTGGCGGTGCTGGTGTTGCTGGTGTTCTATGCACCACGGTTTGGCACAGCGACGGGGGCGTTTTTGAGCATCATTGCGTCATTGGTGGCGACGGTGGGATGGTTTCTGGCGGGGAACCCGTGGGGGGTTGATAACGCCTACGTGGCGTTGCTGACGCCGTTGATCATCATGAGTTTGAGCCATGTGATGCAGCGCCCAACCCCGCTGGCCACACAAGCCACCTGACCAGTAGAGGCTGAGACCACCATCCTGTAGTGAGCGAGCTTGCTCGCGCTGGGCTGCGAAGCGGCCCCACAAAAGCGGGAGCGCTGCGCACTCCGGCGCGAGCAAGCTCGCTCACTACAGTCGATGGCGACAGGGTTAGCCGGCGTCTTGCAGGATCAGGTCGGCGCCCTTCTCTGCCACCATCAACACCGCCGCGTGGGTGTTGCCCGAGGTCACGTTGGGGAAGATCGACGCATCGACAATCCGCAGCCCTTCCAGCCCATGCACCTTCAAGCGCTTGTCCACCACCGACACCTGCGGGTCTGAGCCCATGGCGCAGGACCCGCACAGGTGGTAGATCGAGCCGCTGTTCTCGCGGAAGTATTGCAGCATCTCTTCGTCGGTCTGCACCGCCGCGCCCGGCAAGACTTCGGCCACGGTGATGCCCTTGAGTGCCGGCGCCTGCATGATCTTGCGCATCAACCGGCTGCCCTGGATCACCTCATCGATGTCCTTCTGGGTGCTCAGGTAGTTGGGGTCGATCAGCGCCGCATCACGCGGGTTTTTCGAGGCGATGCGGATGGTGCCCCGGCTGGTCGGCCGGCACGGGTTGAAGCACAGCAGGAAGCCGGAATACGGCTCGGGCTTGAGGCTGGCCTTGTTGTTTTTCGGGATCTGGTACGACAGCGGGTTGAAATACAGCTGCAGGTTCGGGTCTTTCTGCTCTTCGTTGCCGCGAAAGAAACCACCGGCCTGGTTGACGCTCATCGCCAGTGCGCCCTTGCGGGTGAACAGGTATTTGAGGCCCAGTTTGAACTGGCCGAACAGTGAGCTGAGTTCGTCATTCAGCGTCGGGATATTGGCCTTGTAGTAATAACTGGCGCACAGGTGGTCCTGCAGGTTTTCACCCACGGCCGGCAGGTGCTTGACCAGCGGGATATTGTGCTCGGCCAGCAGCTCCTGATCGGCCACGCCGGACAGTTGCAGGATCTTCGGCGTGTCCACCGCGCCGGCGCAGAGAATCACTTCCTTGCGCGCAGTGAAGGTGCGGCTCACGCCGTGCTGGGTCACGGCAATGCCGGTGGCGCGCTGCTGGTCGTCGAACAGCACGCGGTCGACCAGGGCATGCAACTCCACCGTCAGGTTGGAGCGCCCCAGCGCGGGGTGCAGGTGCGCGAAGCTGCTGGAACTGCGCTCGCCGTTGCGGGTGTTGACGTCATAGAGACCTGCGCCTTCGAAGTTCGGGCCGTTGAAGTCGTCGCTGTGGGCATAGCCCAGTTGCTCGCAGCCCTTGAGGAACACGTCGCAGATCGGGTGAGTCTGGCCCTTCATCGGCGTGATGCTGATCGGGCCGCTGCTGCCGTGGTACTCGGTGTCGCCCAGCGGGTGGTTCTCCAGCTTGCGAAAGTACGGCAGTACGTCTTTGAAGCCCCAGCCGTCGTTGCCGTTGGCCGCCCAATCATTAAAGTCATGGGCTTGGCCACGCACGTAGATCATCGCGTTGATCGAGCCCGAACCGCCCTGCACCTTGCCCCGTGGGGCGTAGATGGCACGGTCGGCCAACTGCTTTTGCGGCTGGCTGTAATACATCCAGTTGAAGGTCGGGTTGTAATACATCTTGGCGAAACCGACCGGGATCTTGAACCACCAGGAGCTGTCCTTGCCGCCCGCTTCCAGCAGCAACACGGAGTGTTCGCCCGAGGCGGACAACCGGTTGGCCAGGACGCAGCCTGCGGCGCCAGCCCCGGCGATGATGTAGTCATATGTCATTCACGGTTACCGCGTAGTCGTTTTTTTTAGCCCTTGGCGGGCGAAGTGTCTTTCACGTCAGCCGGTGTCGGCGCCATTTGCAGGTGCAGGCGCTCACCGGTGTACGGCGTGTGTTTGCGCACCACGTCCATGTTCAGCTCCACCCCCAGGCCCGGCTCGGTGGACGGGATGATGTAGCCGTCCTCCCATTGCAGCGGCTTGGTGAGGACTTCGGCATGGAACCCGCCCCAGGTCATGATGCTTTCCTGGATCAGGAAGTTCGGCGTGCAGGTGGCCAACTGGAAGCTGGCGGCCGCGCCAATGGGCCCGTTGTACAGGTGCGGGGCGATCTGCGCGTAGTAGGCCTCGGCCATGCTCGCGATCTTCTTGGCTTCCAGCAGCCCGCCGCAGCGCGCCACGTTCATCTGCAGGATCGACGCGCCACCGGCTTGCAGCAGCTTGAAGAATTCGTACTTGGTGGTCAGGCGCTCACCGGTGGCAATCGGGATGCTGGTCTTGGCCGCGACCTGGGCCATGGCGTCTTCCTGGCCTGGTGGCACCGGTTCTTCGAACCACAGCGGGTCGTATTTTTCCAGGCGCTTGGCCAGGCGGATCGCCGACGACGGCACCATCTGCCCGTGGGTGCCGAACAGCAGGTCGCACTTGTCGCCCACTGCTTCGCGGATCTTGCGGCAGAAGGTTTCGCAACGCTCCAGCACTTCCAGCGAGATCTGGTGACCGGAGTACGCGGTGTACGGGCCGGCCGGGTCGAACTTCACGGCGGTGAAGCCCTTGTTCATGTTCTCGATGGCGCACTCGGCCGCCAGGTCCGGGTCGTCGTAGTCGTACTCGCCCTTGCTATTGACCGGGTACAGGTAGGTGTAGGAGCGCAGGCGCTCGTTGACCTTGCCGCCAAGCAGTTCGTAGACCGGCTTGTTCGCCGCCTTGCCGATGATGTCCCAGCAGGCCATTTCCAGGCCGCTGACCACGCCCATCATGGTCAGGTCCGGGCGCTGGGTGAAACCGCTGGAGTAGGCCTGGCGGAAGAAGCGTTCGATGTGGTGCGGGTCATGGTTGAGCAGGTAGCGCTCGAACACATCCTCGATGATCGGCAGCATGGCCTTGGGGCCGAAGGTGGCGGCGTAGATCTCGCCGACGCCTTCGATGCCGCAGTCGGTCTTGAGCTTGACGAACAGCCAGTACATGCCGCCGATGTGCGGCGGTGGAACGGCAACGATATGGGTTTCAAGGGCGACGATTTTCATCTCAGGCACCTGTCTGGTTGAATTTTTTACGGTTGATTCGGGCGCGCAGGGTCAAGGCCGCGAGGGTGCCAAGCACGCCGATGAAGGCGATGTAGCCGAAATACAGGTTGTAGCCGGCCTTGCCTGGGTAGGTGTCGGTCAGGTAGCCGTTGATCAGCGGGATAAAGGTGTCCGGCAGGTAACCCACCACCGAGACAATGCCGATGGCCAGCCCGGTGATGCGCAGCGGGATGTCACAGCTGTCGAGGATCGCCCAGTACAGGCCACGGATCGCGTAGGTCATCAGGCCGATGAAGATCACCGTGCCGATCAGCAGGCCCAGGCTGTTGAACGCCGGGAACACGATCAGCCCGACCATCGCCAGGGTCACCAGCGCCAGGGCGACGATCAGCACCGAGATGTTCGAGAACTTGTCCCCCAGCCAACCGCCACCAATGCCGCCGATGGGGCGCATCCACAGCTTGATGGTGGTGATGGTGCCGGCCATCACGGCGGTCATGCCGCTGCCTTGCAGGTAGTCGGAGAAGCTGTAGGTGGCCCAGAACATGTGGTAACCGCAGAACACGATGGCAGTCACCAGCCACAGCTCGGGGATCTTCACCAGGGTGGTCAGGTCGGCGATCAGGTTGAACTTGCCCTTCTCCACCGCTGCGGTTTCAGCCAGGGACTTGGGGTCCTTGAGCAGCACCAGGCCGCAGCCGATGGCGATACAGATGAACGAGTACATGTACACGACGTGCTTGAAGCCTTCGGCGGCCGACTCGCTACGGGTCTCGGTGGCGTAGGCGAACAAGCCCAGGGCGACGGTGGCGAGCAAGGCTTCCACCAACCCACGGCCGCCGTCGAGGATGCCGAAGAAACGGCCCTGTTCGGTGTGGTGGGCAATCATCTTCACACGCTTGAGCACCGAAGCCCAGAACGTCAGGCCGGTGGTCAGGCCCCAGCAGCCGAAGATGATCATCAAGCCGGTCATCGACGGCACGCTGGCGTACCACAGGCCCAGTGCGCCGGTGGCGACCAGGGAGAAGAAGATCAGGAAACGCGGTGGCAAACGGTCGGCCAGCCAGCCGCTGGGCAAGTAGCTGAGCAGGAAGATCGTGCCCAGCATGGAGTACAGGTAGCCCAGCTCGCTGTGGTTGATGTGGAACACTTCCAGCATGGTGGTCTGGTAGACCTGGCGCAGGTAGAGGATCGGGTAGATCGCCCCTGCGGCCAGTACCAGCAACAGCAATTGGAAGTAGCGACTGGCTTTGTCGCTGTTTGCCGCGGACACGGCAACGGAAACCTGGGCAACGGGTGCAGGCTTGGACATCGTGTGGACCTCAGGCACCCGATGCGCGGGTGCCCTGATAATTGTTTTTATTGAAGGTGCAGCAGGTGTTCGTGGATCAGTACTTCATGACCACCAAGCGGGTCTGGGTGAATTCAAGCATCCCGTGCTTACCGTCATCGCCGCCCAGCCCCGAGCGTTTCCAGCCGGCGTGGAACCCTTGGTAAGGGTCAGCCGGGGTGCGATTGACGTACAACTCGCCGGCTTCAATGGCATTCGCCACTTTCATCGCCGTGCGGTAGTTCTCGGTATAGAGCACCGACGACAGGCCGAACTGATGGTCGTTGGCCATGGCCAGCGCTTCATCGATGTCGCGGTACTTGAGCACCGGCAACACCGGGCCGAAGATTTCTTCCTGGATGATTTCCATGTCCTGGCGGCAACCACTGAGCAGGGTCGGCGGGTAGAAATGGCCCGGGCCCTCGGGCAGCACACCGCCTGTTTCCAGTACAGCACCGGCGGCGACGGCGCGCTCGACCATGGCGTGGATATTCTTTCGCGAACTGGCATTGACCAGCGGGCCCATCAGGCTGGCGTCGGTTGCGCGATCACCGAACTTCACCGCGCTGATCTTAGTTTTCAGCAAGGCCAGGAACCGGTCGTAGACAGCCTCGTGCACGTAGACACGCTCCACCGCCGTGCACAGCTGGCCGCAGTGGGTGGTCTTGGAGGCGACAATGGCGCTGGCGGCCTTTTCCAGGTCGGCGTCGGCTTCGATGATCGCCGGGGTCTTCCCGCCCAGTTCCAGGGACGGCTTGGCGATATTGGCCTTGCAGTAATCGAGCACGATGCGCCCGGCATTCACGCTACCGGTGAGGGTAATCAGGCCGACGGCCTTGTGGGTGCAGACGCTGGCAGCGGTGCCGTGGTCCATGGTCAGGATGTTGATCACACCCGCCGGAATGCCGGCCTTGACCACCGCACGGGCGATCTCGAACGCCGACAGCGGCGTGTTGTTGCTCGGACGCACCACCACGGTGTTGCCCGCGATCAGCGCCGGGGCGATCTTGCGCAGCAGGGTGTAGACCGGGTAGTTGAACGGGATCAGGCAGGCCACGACGCCAATCGGCTCGCGTTGCAGGAACAGGTTTTCGTCCGGGGTATCGCTGGGAATGATCTCGCCTTCGATACGGCGCGCCCATTCGGCGTGGTAACGGGTGATCTGGGCGGCGTAGCGCGCTTCGTTGCTGGCGTCGCTGACGCTCTTGCCCGACTCGCTGGCCAAGGCCGTGCCAATGGCTTCGGCGCAGGCGTCGAGGGCATCGGCAAAGGCCCGCAGGTGTTCGGCGCGTTCGATACTGGTGAGCTTGCCCCAGGTTTTCTGGGCGATCGCGGCGGCGTCGACGGCGGCAATCGCCTCATCGGCGGTGGCCGCGCTGACGTGGCCCACCAGGGTTTCGGTGGCCGGGTTGTAGACGGCGATCAGCGCGTCGCTGGCAGGTTCGACAAATTGACCGTTGAAAAAATTGCGCTCGAGTTGCATGTGGTTCGCCCAACGTTGTTGTTATCCGAGTGACATGCAGTTTTGTCATCGGCCAGCCGTTGGACAAACGATTTATTGCGTAGGGTAACGTGCGAAAAATGCAGGTTAGTCGGTTTGGGCCCTCACAAGCCGCGTTGGCGCAGCCACTGCAGGAAGCCCTTCTTCACCGGCACCACCGGCGCCTCCTGGGTCAGGGCCTGCGCGGCGTGCACGCGGAAATCGAGCAACGCCTTCATCGCCTCGCTGATGTCGTGGCGCGCATCCAGGCACGGCTTCAAGTATTCCTTCTCGATGCGGTACAGGGTGCAAAAGGTCTTCGCCGAAAAATCCGCCAGCGCGGCCTGGTCCGACAAGATCCCCGCCTCGCCAATCACCTCCCCCGGCCCCATGCGCCCGGCCTCAAACTTATGGCCGCCCTTGATCAGCATCACCGAGACCACGCCGGACTCGACAATGAACAAATGGTCACTGACCTCCCCGGCCGGCAGGATCATCTCGCCCGCGCGGTAGGTGTGCAGGGTCATGTTCTGGCTGAAGGTGTCTTTTTCTTCCTGGCGCAAGGTGGGGAAGATCGACGAACGTTCCAGCAGCGCTCGCGCGGCGGACATGGCCGGTGGGGCGCTGCTTTCGGTGGCCGACAACAGCCCCACCCCCGCCGCTTGCAAGTGCCGGAACGCCAGGTCGTACAGCTGATTGCGCACTTCGCGCTTGAGGGTCATGGTCGGCACAAAACCACTGATTTCGTACTCGACGCCGCCACTGGCAGAGGTCTTGAACGCCACGCTGGGTGCCGGTTTGGCCAGCAACGGCCGGCAACCCTGCATCGCCCGCTCCAGCGCCTCGATCACGGTTTGCGGGCGCGCGTGGGGGCTGACTTGCAGGCTGACCGCCAGGCCGAACATATCGGCCGGGCGCGAAAAGTTGATGATCTTGGCCTTGGCCGCCAGGGAGTTGGGGATCACCGCCAGGCTGCCCTGGGAGGTTTGCAGGCGCGTGGCGCGCCAGTCGATGTCGGTGACCCGGCCTTCGGTGCCGTCGATGGAGATCCAGTCATCGATCTGATAGGGCTTGGTGGTGTTGAGGACGATCCCGGAAAACACGTCGCTGAGGGTGCTTTGCAAGGCCAGGCCGACGATGATCGCCACCGCACCGGAGGTGGCGAGCACGCCCTTGACCGGCAGGTCGAGCACGTAGGCCATGGCGGCGATGATCGCGATCAGGAAGATCACTGCGCCCACCAGGTCCTGCAACAGCCGCCCGGTGTGGCCGACCCGCTGCATCATCAGCGTGCCGAGCAACACCGTGAGGGTGCGCGCCGCGAACAGCCACCAGCCGATCTGCAAGGCCGTGGCCGCCAGGTGCAACGCGGTGTTGTCGGCATAGGGCGCCATTTGCATGGGGTTCATGCCGTCGTTGAACAGCACGGCGCTGTACACGGCGAAGATCGCCAGGCGCGCGGCGAGTTTCCAGCTGGCGAGGTTGACGGAGATGAGGCGCCACACGGCGATGTCGATAAAGATCAGCGCCAGGGCGCACAGCATCGGGTGTTCAGCGATAAATGAGGGCATCCAGGCGGCTCCAGGGGACATGCCGAGAAGATCGCATGAAATGAAAACGCTGGAAACAAAATGTGGGAGCTGGCTTGCCTGCGATGCAGACGCCTCGGTATATGAGTTACACCGCGCTGATGCTATCGCCGGCAAGCCGGCTCCTACAGGGTTTTGCGGTGAGCGGTCAGGCGTGCATCTGGCCGAATTTGCCCGAGTGGAAGTCCTCGAACGCCTGGTGGATCTCCTGCTCGGTGTTCATCACGAACGGGCCGTGGCCGACAATGGGCTCGTCGATCGGCTCGCCGCTGAGCAGCAGCACCTTGGCGTCATCGTTGGCTTCCAGGGTGAGCTGGCGGCCATCACGCTCGAACAGCGCCAATTGGCCTTGGCGTGCCACTTCTTCACCGTTGACCAGCACCGTGCCGCGCAGGATCACCAGCGCGGTGTTACGGCCGGCGTGCAGGTCCAGAGTGACCGGTTTGCCGGCGTTGAGGCGCAAGTCCCACACGTCGATAGGCGTAAAGGTGCGCGCCGGGCCCTGGGCACCGGCAAATTCACCGGCAATCAGGCGCAGGTGCCCGGCGCCGTCGGCCAGGGGCAACACCGGGATGTCGCCGTCGACAATCGTCTGGTAACCGGCGTCGGCCATTTTGTCCTTGGCGGGCAGGTTGACCCACAGTTGCACCATCTCCAGTGCGCCGCCGCGACGGGCGAAGTCCTCGGAATGGAACTCTTCGTGGAGGATGCCCTTGGCCGCCGTCATCCATTGCACGTCGCCAGGGCCGATTTTGCCGCCTGCGCCGGTGGAATCGCGGTGTTCGACCTCGCCGTCATACACGATGGTCACGGTCTCAAAACCGCGATGCGGGTGTTGGCCGACCCCGCGACGCTGTTCGGTGGGTGTGAAATCGGCCGGGCCGGCGTGATCCAGGAGCAGGAATGGGCTGATGTGCTTACCCATCGAGTCGTAGGAAAACAGCGTGCGCACCGGGAAGCCGTCACCGACCCAATGGGCGCGAGGGCTGGTATAGATGCCGATCAATTTTTTCATGGTGTACCTCCAAAGTGAGTACACCTTAAGTCGGTTGGCCGGTGAGCACTAGCCGGCAAAAGCGGCCTTGATCGTTCTATGTATAGGACAATCCCTTGGCTTGGCGCTGACGCAGCAAGTGAAACGCGATAAAGGCCGTCACCGCAAAACAGGCCTGGATGATGATCATCGGCGCGGCACTGCCATCGCGCAGCTGGCTTAGCAATACACCGCTGCAGGTGGCGCCGAACATCTGCGCAAACCCCATCAAGCCTGCGGCCAGACCCGCGCGGTGCGCGTTGGGCATGACGGCACCGGTGACCGAGCCCGGTAACACCAGGCCACCGCCAAGGGTGACCAGCGCGATCGGCACATCCAGGCCCAGTACCGACAAGCCGAACAGCTTATAAATGGCCACGGCGGACACGCCGCCGACAGCCACCATCGTCACACCGATCGCCACAATCCGCTGCGGGCCCAGGCGCATGATGTTGCGTCGGGTGTAGGTGGAACCAACGATGAGCATCGACACGATCAGGCCGAAATTGATGCCGTACTCCAGACTGCTGAAGCCCAGCAGATTGATGAACACGGCTGAAGAACCGGCAATCACCGCAAACATGGCGCCATAGGTGCACGCCAGGGCGACGGCGAATGCGCGGTATTGGCGGCCCTTGAGCAGGTCCAGGTATTGCCCGCCCAGCGTGCGCCAGTGGCCGGCTTTGGGATCGAGGAAGTGGTTGCTCTCGCGAAAGAACAGCAGGGCCAGCAGTAACACCACGCTGCCAATCACCAGCGCCAGGATGATCGGCGCGTGCCAACCGAACAGCTTGATCAACAGGCCACCGACCATCGGCGCGACCACAATGGCGTAGAGCATGCCGATCATGGTCAGGGCCAGTGCAGGCCCCGCCTCGGCTTTCCACACATCCCGCACCACGGTGCGCGCCAGTACCAATGCGGCGCAGGCGCCCAAGCCCTGCAGCACACGGGCGGCGATGAACTGACCAATATCGTTGACCAACAGCATCGACAGCGTCGCCAACACATACAGCACCAGGCCACCGATCAATACCGGGCGGCGGCCGATGCGGTCCGACAGCGGCCCGAACAGTAATTGGCCAAGGCCGAATGCCGCGACGAAGGCCGACAACGCCAACAGCGCCGAACCCGCTGGCGCCGCCAGTGCGTGCTCGATGGCGCCAAGGCCGGGAATGATCAATTGGGTCGAAACCTCACCCAAGGCGGTAAGGGCAACCAGTAGAAACAACAAGCGGCGTGACGGTGCCGGGGCGTTTGCCATGGGGAATATCCGGGGGCTGGATTAATTTATATTTCGACCATAATATGCGTAAAAAATTATGTCCATAATTTTTTGCCCAATGGTTACCCCCGGAGCCCGTCATGAACCTTCTCCCCCTGCGTCTTCTCACGCCCCTGGCCCTGTTGATCACCCTCAGCGGCTGCAACAGCAAGGCCGACACCGCCGCCGAAGTGCCCCTGCCCCGCCCGGTATTGGCGGCCAATGTCGAAGCCGCCGGCACCCAGCAAAGCGCCTACACCGGCGTGGTGGCGGCGCGCACGGAAAGCGATTTGGGCTTCCGGGTCAGCGGCAAGGTCATCGAACGCAAGGTAGACCCGGGCCAGCACGTGTCCCGTGGCGACACCTTGCTGGTGCTCGATATCGGCGACTTCGAACTGGCCCTGCGTTCGGCCAAGAACCGCGTCAGCGCCGCCCAGGCGCAGTTGCGCCAACGCCGCGACGATGAAAACCGCTACCAGCGCCTGGCCAGCACCGGTGCCGTGTCGCGGCAGATCTTCGACCAGTCGGCAACCAACCTGCGGGTGGCCGAAGCCGAACTGGCCGCCGCGCAATCCGACGCCAGCCAAATCGAAAACCGCCGCACCTATTCCGTCCTCAAGGCCGACGGCGACGGCATCATCACCGACGTGCGGGTCGACCGTGGCCAAGTGGTCGCCGAGGGGCAAATCGTCGCACGCCTGGCCCATGACGGGGCCCGTGAAGCCATCGTCAACCTGCCGGAAAACAGCCGCGACCAGGCCTCGCAGAAAGCCCTGGCCTTCCCCTTCGGCGCCCCGGACCAGGCCGTGACCGCCACCTTGCGCGAGCTGTCTGCGAGTGCCGACCCCACCACCCGCACCTACCGCGCCCGTTACGTACTGCACGGCGCCGTCGACCGCTTTGCCCTCGGTTCCACCATCACCGTACGCCTGCAAGGCAACGGCCAGGCCCAGCAAACCCGCGTGCCCATCGGCGCATTGCAGGATGCGGGACAAGGCACCGGCGTGTGGCTGATCGGCGTGGACGACAAGGTCACCTTCGCCCCGGTGAAAGTCGCCAGTCTCGGCCAGGAGGACGCCCTGCTCGACAGCGGCGTGGCCCCCGGCCAGACCATCGTCGCCCTCGGCGCGCACCTGCTGCACAACGGCGACAGCGTGCGCCTGCTGCCGGCCCAGCAATTGGCCCTCAACCGTAAACAGGACCACTGAGCATGCGCGGCATCAACCTCTCGGAACTGGCGGTCAAGCACCGCGCCGTCACGCTGTTCCTGATCATCGCAATCCTCGCGGCCGGGATCTTCTCGTTCGGCAAACTGGGGCGCGCCGAAGACCCCTCGTTTACCGTCAAGGTCATGACCATCACCGCCGCCTGGCCTGGGGCAACCGCCCAGGAGATGCAGGAGCAAGTGGCCGATCGCCTGGAAAAACGCCTGCAGGAACTGGACTACTACGACCGCGTCGAGACCATCGCCCAACCGGGCTTTGTCTCGATGCGCATGACCTACAAGGAGTCCACGCGCCCCAGCGAAATCCAGGACCTGTTCTACCAGACCCGCAAGAAGCTCAGCGATGAAGCCTCGAAACTGCCCAAGGGCGTGATCGGGCCGTTCTTCAACGATGAATATTCCGACGTGTACTTTGCCCTGTATGCCCTGGAAGCCGAGCACCTGCCCCATCGGCAACAGGTGCAGATGGCCGAGGACCTGCGCCAGGGGTTCCTCAACCTGCCGGGGGTGAAGAAGGTCAATATCCTCGGCGAGCAAGCGCAGCGCATCTTTGTCGAGTTCTCTTATGAGCGTTTGGCAACCCTGGGCATCAAGCCCGACCAGATCTTCGCCGCCCTCGCCGCCCAGAATGCCGTGGCCCCTTCAGGCTTCGTGGAAACCGCCGGCGCCCGCGCCTACATCCGCATCGACGGCGCCTTCGACAGCCTGGCGCTGATTGAAAACGTGCCGCTGGAAGTCAACGGCCGGCTGCTACGCATCGCCGATGTGGCCAGCGTGAGCCGAGGTTATGAGGACCCACCCAGCTATCGGATTCGCCATCAGGGCGACCGGGCGTTGATGCTCGGGGTGATCATGGAGAAGCACTGGAACGGCCTCGAACTGGACAAGAGCCTCAAGGCCCAGGAAGCCAAAATCCAGGCCGACCTGCCCCTGGGCGTGAACTTCGCCAAGGTGTCCGACCAGGCGAAGAACATCAGCCTGGCGGTGAATGAATTCATGCTCAAGTTCTTCGTCGCCCTGGCCGTGGTAATGGTTATCAGCCTGCTGGCTTTGGGGTTTCGTGTGGGCTTGGTGGTGGCCGCAGCGGTGCCGCTGACCTTGTCGGTGGTGTTCGTGATCATGCTGCTCACCGGGCGCGAGTTCGACCGTATTACCCTGGGCGCGCTGATCATTTCCCTGGGTTTGCTGGTGGACGACGCGATCATCGCCATCGAAATGATGGTGGTGAAACTCGAAGAAGGCTTCGACCGGATTCATGCCGCGACCTTTGCCTGGAGTTCCACCGCGGCGCCGATGCTCACCGGCACGCTGGTCACGATCATCGGTTTCCTGCCCGTGGGCTTTGCCCGCTCGGGCGCCGGGGAATATGCCGGCAATATCTTCTGGATCGTCGGCTTTGCGTTGATTTCGTCCTGGCTGGTGGCGGTGGTGTTCACGCCCTACCTCGGTGTGAAATTGCTGCCGCAGATCAAACCCGTGCCCGGTGGCCACGACGCGATCTATGCCGGTCGCTACTACCAGAAGCTGCGACGCCTGGTGGAAGCCTGCGTGCGCGGCCGTTGGCTGGTCACTGGATTGGTGGTGGCCGCGTTTGTGCTGTGCGGGCTGGGCATGGGCGTGGTTAAGAAGCAGTTTTTCCCCAACTCCGACCGCTCCGAGCTGATCCTGGAGGTGTACATGCCGCCTGGCAGTGCGTTCAAAAGCACCGAGGCGGTGGCGGCGCAACTGGAAAAAGCCCTGCTGGAAGAACCGCAAACCAGCTTGGTGGACACTTATGTGGGCGGCGGCGCGCCACGCTTTTTCCTGTCGCTGAACCCCGAGCTGCCCGACCCGGCCTTTGCCAAGCTGATTGTGCAGACCCCGGACTCCCATGCCCGCGACGCCTTGAAAGTGCGCATGCGTGAACGCATCGCGGCGGGTGAATTTCCATCGGCACGGGTGCGCGTGACCCAACTGCTGTTCGGCCCGCCAGTGCCGTTCCCGGTGGTGTTCCGCGTCTCCGGGCCGAACGTGGATGTACTGCGCGGCCTGTCTGAAGAGGTACGCAAAGTCGTTGCGGCCAACAAGCTGACCAAGGACGTCTTCCTCGATTGGGGCGAGCGCACCAGCGGTTATCGCCTGGTGCTGGATCAGGACCGCCTGCGCCTGTTGGGTTTCACGCCCAATGAGGTCAAGTCGCAGCTCAATGCGCTGCTCAGCGGCAACCCGATCACCGAAGTGCGCGAGGGTAACCGCACCGTTTCCGTAGTGGCCCGTGCTCAGGGCAAGCAACGGGAGAACCTGGGCAACCTCAACAACATGACCCTTACCAACAGCGCCGGCACCTCGGTACCGCTGGCCCAGGTCGGGCATTTCCAGGCGGTGATGGAGGAACCCATCCTCAAGCGCCGCAACCGCGCGACCACGGTGGAAGTACGCTCCGACATCATCGACGGCGTGCAACCGCCCGACGTTGAAATGGCCACCTACAAAGACCTGCAACCGCTGATCGCCAAACTGCCGGCTGGTTACCAGATCGACATCGGCGGCCCCGTGGAAGAAAGCGCCAAGGCCAACGTCGCCCTGGCGGCGCTGTTCCCGATCATGATCCTGCTGACCCTGACGGTGATCATGTTCCAGGTGCGCTCGTTCGGCGTGATGTTCATGGTCTTCGCCACCGCCCCGCTGGGGCTGATCGGTGCGGTGCCGACCTTGTTGCTGTTCAACCAGCCGTTCGGCTTCAACGCCATCCTGGGGTTGATCGGCATTGGCGGTATTTTGATGCGCAACACGCTGATCTTCACCGACCAGATCCGCCAGAACGAGGAACACGGCATGGCCATTCGCGAGGCGATCATCGAAGCCACGGTGCGCCGTGCAAGGCCGGTGATATTGACCGCGCTGGCGGCGGCGCTGGCGTTCATTCCGCTGACGCTGTCGGTGTTCTGGTCGTCGCTGGCGTATGTGCTGATCGGCGGGGTGCTGGTGGGCACGGTGTTGACGCTGTTGTTCCTGCCGGCGCTGTGCAGTTTGGTGCTGGGTCGCAAGCGTACGAATGCTGTTGAAACCTCGCACGTGACCGCCGGATAAGCTCTACAGAAAACGCCTGAAAACCACTGCAAAGTCCTTCGCCTGATCACACAGTGCGAAGGATTGCAGATGGATTTTCTTGTTGTTGGAGCTGTTTCTTGAACCCGGCCATTGGCAGGCTCGCCCTGACCCCAATGGACGTGAAGACGGTCGATGTCGAAGCCGTCTTTCGCGATTTCCGGGAATGCCTGAACACGTTTGATGACTGGACGGAAAGCTTTTGGAGCTTTTCAGCGCTGGAAGTCGAACAGGTCTTCAAGGTCGGCGATGAAGTAGCGCTGGTCGCGCCGATCTCCTCTAAAGCACCAAGTCCCACCGTCGGCATGTGCGACGCACAGGGTTCGCTGACGCTGGTGCACCTGTTTGAAAGCACCCAGTTCGTGCCAATCGGCAACACACCCGTGATGCTCCAAGCCATCGCCCTGGATGGCAGCCCAATCGGCCCTCCCCTTCATCGCACCATCGGCCCCAGCGGCATTCTTGAAGTCAAGGATTGCACCCGCGATCAACGTTACCAGGTCACCTTTTATCCCAACGTTTCCAAGGACCACGTCAAGGCGCTGTATGCGTCTTACCAGACTGTGATCGAAGGGTTGGAAACGCGTTTGCGTGAAGCCTGGAAAAGCACCTTCGAAACCCAGTGGAAAGACTATACCGACGCCACCCCGCTTGACCGACGCCGGATGCTCGAGACAGCGTTTCTGAGTGGCATGGGCAAGGCGTTGTACAGCCTTTGGGACAACCTCACCCAGCTGTTCGACTTGCTGGCCGATATAAAGCCCAACAGTGAAAAGCTGCTGCACTACCTGTCGCAAGCCGAACTAGATGAACTGCTGAAGCTGGGCAGCGAATCCATTGCCAAGGGTTTGCTGGTGCTCAATGACGAGCCGCTGTTGTTCATTTATGTGTCGGCGATATCCAGCTGGATTCGGATGTTGCCACCGCAGGAAATGAACGAGGTGATGGGCGAAATCACCGGCGAGATCCTGATCAGCCTGTTGCTGATTCGGGCAACGGCAGGCATGGGTGTAACGGTGCGCCTCGGGGTTCAGGTGCTGGGGCATATCAAGTCCGGCCGAGTGCGTAAATGGCTGGAGATGTTGGCGGAGCAGCTTGTAGGGCCCCGTTTGGACGCACATGTCGAGGTGGTTAGACCCTTATTGCTTGGGGGGCCTGCAACGCCGATCAAGATGATCCCGGCTGTGCCGTTGAAGGCTGGGAATCACCTGGTTTCAAACCCGGTGCCGGTAGTTCGGGAAAAGGCTGCACAGCGTACGGTGCTGGTCAGGCAGGAACAGGTCGATGACGTGCCGGTGTCCGGGAAAAACCAGAACGGCGATGCGGCGACCTGCTCGGCGACTACGTGCAAGAACGGCTGCCCGGTGTCGATGGTCACC
>Ga0157375_10000543_pt1 | contig 33892 bp, 30 predicted proteins | sample M35metaG_FD_115311 | JGI IMG/M metagenome (GOLD analysis project Ga0157375, IMG submission 115311) | Miscanthus rhizosphere microbial communities from Kellogg Biological Station, Michigan, USA - M3-5 metaG | ecosystem: Host-associated > Plants > Roots > Rhizosphere > Soil | place: USA: Michigan... | reverse complement strand
TAGACCTTCTCTCTTATGCGAACAGAGGGTTCAATTTCTCGGGATCAATCTTCATATCGACCATCGCCTGCCGAACAACGCCAGGCTCCATGCGTTTCTCGCGGCAAAGCGCTGCAAGAGTCGCCAGCACGACGAATCGAGCATCAACTTCGAAAAAATCACGCAGAGCAGCGCGACTGTCACTCCGCCCGAATCCGTCCGTTCCCAGAGAGTGCAGTGTCCGGGGGAAAAACCGCGAAATGGAATCCGGCAATGCCCGGACATAGTCCGAAGCGGCGATAAAAACACCGGGCTCGCCGGACATGCATTGAGTGACGTAAGGGACACGAAGTTCCTCTCCGGGATGGAGCAGGTTCCAACGCTCCGCGTCGATGCCGTCCTGGTGCAGTTCTTTATAGCTCGTGACGCTCCAGACATCGGCCGCAACCTGGTACTTTTCGGCCAGCATTTCCTGGGCGCGAAGAACTTCATTGAGAATCGCTCCGCTTCCGAGAAGCTGAGCCTGTAGAGCGGAGTTTCTATTGCTCGCTGCTTTGAGCCGGTACATGCCTTTCAAAATGCCTTCCCTGACGTCAGCGACCGATGGCATTGGCGGATGCACGTAGTTCTCGTTCATCACCGTGATGTAGTAAAAGCAGTCTTCCTGACGTTCATACATGCGGCGAATTCCGTCCTGAACAATCACGGCAAGTTCGAAAGCGAAGGCAGGGTCGTATGCCTTCAGGTTGGGCAACGGATATGCCAGCAGGTGACTATGGCCATCCTGATGCTGGAGGCCTTCGCCGGCAAGTGTCGTGCGGCCGGATGTGCCCCCAACGAGAAACCCCTTAGTACGGCAATCGCCGGCAGCCCAGATCAAATCTCCAACGCGTTGGAACCCGAACATCGAATAGAAGATAAAGAAAGGAACCGCCGGAATTGCGTGCGTCGAGTATGCTGTCCCCGCAGCGATAAATGAGGACATGGATCCGGCCTCGGTGATCCCCTCTTCAAGAATCTGTCCGTCCAGCGCCTCCCTGTAGTAAAGCAAAGTCTCCTTGTCGACCGGTTCATAGAGCTGTCCCACGTGGGAATAGATACCGATTTGCCTGAAGAGCGGCTCCATGCCGAAAGTTCGCGATTCGTCGGGGATGATCGGTACTATGAACTTTCCGAACTTCTCATCGCGCAACAGCTTCGAAAGCAGCCGCACGAAAACCATAGTTGTCGATACCTGGCGATCTTCGGTGCCTTTGTAGAATTCCTCGAAGAGGTCGTCCGCCACGCCATCGATGTGTACAGGCGAAGCATTGCGGGCGGGCATGAAGCCGCCCAGTTTGCGTCGCCGTTCCTGGATGTACTGGGCCTCCACGCTATCGTCGGGTGGCCTATAGAATGGCGCATCTGCAATCTCGTCATCGGAGATGGGAATACCGAACCGGCCACGAAAATGCCGCAGTTCCTCTTCATTCATCTTCTTCTGCTGATGCGTAATATTTCTGCCTTCACCACTTTCCCCAAGTCCGTAACCCTTGATCGTACGTGCGAGAATCACCGTTGGTGCGCCGCGATGACGCACAGCTGCGTCATAGGCCGCATAGACTTTGATCGGATCATGTCCTCCGAGGCCGAGCTTGGTGATCTGTTCGTCGGACAAATGCTTGACCATATCGAGCAAGCGAGGATCTGTGCCGAACAGGTGTTCCCGGATATAAGCGCCAGACTCGATGGAGTACTTTTGCCACTCGCCGTCTACAGTCTCGCTCATCCGCTTGACCAGCACTCCATCGCGATCCGCGGCAAGGAGAGGATCCCAGCTCCTGCCCCAGATCACTTTGATCGCATTCCAGCCGGCACCGCGGAAACCCGCCTCCAGCTCCTGAATGATGTTGCCGTTGCCACGGACCGGCCCATCGAGGCGCTGGAGATTGCAGTTGATCACAAAGATGAGGTTGTCGAGTCTCTCACGCGAAGCAAGTGCGATAGCGCCGAGCGCTTCAGGTTCATCGGTTTCTCCATCGCCGAGAAATGCCCAGACTTTCGCATCGGATTCCTTCTTAAGGCCACGATCCTCGAGATAGCGATTGAAGCGAGCCTGATAGATGGCCATGATCGGGCTCAGCCCCATCGAGACGGTTGGAAACTCCCAGAAATGCGGCATCAGCCATGGATGCGGGTAGGAAGAGAGGCCGCCCTGCGGCCGTAATTCACGCCGGAAGTTTTCCAGGTGACGCCTGTCTAACCGCCCTTCGAGGAAAGCGCGCGCATAGATTCCGGGTGATGCGTGTCCCTGAAAATAAATGATGTCGCCTTCCTGATCTCCATCTCTGCCGCGGAAGAAGTGATTGAACCCGACTTCGTACAGAGTTGCCGCCGAAGCGAATGTCGAAATGTGTCCGCCAATGCCGCTCTCCTCGCGATTGGCACGAACAACCATCGCCAGCGCATTCCAGCGCACCAGACTTCGAATGCGCTGTTCGATATCTCCGTTCCCCGGATAGAGTGGCTGCTGCTCCAGTGGGATCGTATTTATGTAGGGAGTATTCGCGGAAAACGGGATTTGAACGCCTCGTTGCAAGGCGTACGCGCGCAGTTGATCCAGGAGAATGTTAGCTCGCTGCGCTCCGCGATTTTGAATCACATAATCCAGGGATTCGATCCAATCCTGGATTTCAATTTCATCGAAGTTCGGAATCTGTTTGCCAGGCCTCTTTATCATCTATTGACCTCGGTACGACAGGAACGTTCACGCAGGCGGCGGCCAGTCCGATACGCTATTGATGATACTACGCTTCCACAGATTCAGATTGAGACCTCGAGCGAAGGACGCGATGGGGAAAATCAGAACGAAGAGGGGAGCGAAACGGCACCGGTGGCCGCCCTGTATCGCAGGTGGTCCCGCTTTTAAACGGTAACCGGTCGGCGCGTCGGAGGCGAACCGTACGCTGTTGCAATCACTTCGTAGCATTCGCACGTGTTGGCTTCCAACAGTTTGCGATCGAGGATTGAAATCGTCCCTCGTTCGCAACGGATGGCGCCGTTGCGCTGGAACGCCGCGGCCGCACCGGAAATTGAAGCTCGGCGAGTTCCGAGAACTCGAGCAAGAGCATCATGCGTCATGGGTATCGAATCGATGGTTGTTTTGTCCTGGGCCGTCAGCAGCCACCGGCAAAATCTTTCTTCCACTGAATGGAATTTGTTGCAGACCGCCGTCTGGGAAAACTGGAGGAGCAAAGTATTCGTGTAACGCATGACAACGCGATGGACAACATCACAACGACCGAATTCTGTTTGCAGGAAGTCACAACTCACGGAATACGCGCGCCCCGGAATCTGCACAACGGCGTGGAACGCAGTGACGCTATCAAAGAGAGAGGTGATGCCAACGATGCCTTCGTTGCCGACGACACACACCTCGATAGACTCGCCGTCCGCGGTCTCTGTGAGACAAGAAATCATTGCTTCCTCAGGAAAGTAAACCTGTTTGATCCGTTGACCTCCCTCGTAGAGAACGGCGTCCTTCGTGAGGACACACGGCTTCAAGTGCGGGGCAAGCAGGCGACTCTCCCGTTCGGGCAATTCTGTCAAAATATGATTGCGATAGCCGTTCATAATCGTCGCGTTCAAAGTGCACGTTAGTATCAATTTCTTCAGGCGCCAATCGGTACGCTGCGACACACCCTGTACAGAAATCGACACAAGAGACACCGAATGTCTTCCACTACGTCTACCCATGCAATTTGGTCGCCAGAAGAACTCCGCGTGACCGGAAAACTCTTAACTCCAAGCTAGAATGTTGAAATGGCGAACGATCCGAAGTCTGTTTGGCGCCCTGCTCGAGTTCTCGCAAATCATGCTATAGCGGAGGGCAGCATGTGGGTCGTGCTGGAAGCCATGGACGACTTACCCGCAGCGTTCGAACCTGGGCATGTTCTGGGCCTTGGTCTGAAGCGTGACGACCATACGCTCGTGCGCCATGCATACACGGTGAGCCGCGGCAAACCTTCGGCGCGTCGATTCGAGCATCTCTATCGAGTCATTTCCGGCGGACGTGTGTCGCCACTGCTCGCACAGTTGTCTCCCAACGACGCAGTCTTTTTTCATGGCCCCTTCCATACTCCAATACAGGAGGAGATTGACCCAGATGCTGAACACGTCGTGCTGATATCAACCGGTGCGGGCATCGGCCCGCTCTTTGGATATGCCGAAAAGACATTGGCGGAAGGTGAACGCCGGCCAGCCACGCTCTATGCTGGGTTCCGCGAAGAGTCGCATACCTGCCTGAGATCAGAGTTAAGCTCTCTGGCAAGCCGTCATTCGAACTTCAAATGGCACTTCACAGTCACACGTCCCTCGAAAAGCTGGGACGGCCTTGCAGGTCGAGTCACAGACGTCGTTCCAGACCAGCTTCGCTTGAATGATCTGAAGAGATACCATTTTCATTTGGTCGGGAACGGAGAAATGGTGAGTCTCGTCGAAACAGCCCTCCACCGTGCGGGCGTCTCCGACAGAAGGGTGAGCACCGAGACCTACTTCAATCATTATGTCGAGCCTTCGATTGATGTGGTCGAGCAACTCGCTGCGCGATTCCGGGGAGAGGGCTCGAACTCAGCCTAAATTGCCATGTCAGGATTCGATAGCCTTCAAAACTACCTCCAGGCAAGGGCGACGTTCAGTGAACAGGATTTCATCTTCATCAAAACGCTATTCATTTGCCGAACACTCCGCGCGGGCGAATCCCTGCATCAAGCCGGTGAAGTCGCGAGGTATGCGGCATTTGTAGCGAAGGGATGTCTCCGAAGTTACGTCATCGATCCGAAGGGCAAGGAGCACATCGTGATGTTCGCGCCGGAAACCTGGTGGCTGGCAGACAACATCAGTCTGGCTACAAAGACACCTTCCCAGTACTTTGTTGATGCGATCGAAGATTCGGATGTCCTGCTGATCGAACCTGCATCGCACGAAAAGCTTGTCGAAAAGGTTCCGGCCTATGCGGGGGCATTCCGAAAAGGATTACAGAGACATTCGGCTGCGAAAGACCAGCGAATCGTCAAGTCGTTGAGCAGTTCTGCGGAGGAACGCTATCTGGACTTCTTGTCGACATATCCATCCATTGCGACAAGGGTGCCGCAATGGATGGTGGCGTCGTATCTCGGAGTATCCCCCGAAACAATCAGTCGAATTCGGAAGAAGCTCTCGCGGAAGTGACTGAACCGAACGGCTCGTTGGCAGGCGGCAAATGCCCCAGTTGCCGTAGCGTGCCCAGGTCATCGCGCGCCGCCCAGCTCTCGACAATCTTGCCGTCCGAGAATCGAAAAATCTGAATTGCCGACGTCCGGATTGCTTTACCGGTTGGAGGCCTGCCCATATAGCCACGCGTATCGGTAGCGTTTGCAGTATATCGGCTGACGACCATGTCTCCTTCCGCAATGATGGATTCGACGGTGATCCGGAAGTCCGGCAACATCCCACGAAGCATCACGACTATTCGCTTGACGTCTTCAGGCCCTCTGGCCGGAAAAGGATCGCCGGGATCATGGCGCACATAATCGGGAGCGACAATCTCATCCGCCACCGTCAAATTTCCCTGCCCCCACAATTCTTCACTCCAGCGCTGAGCGACCATCTTGTTGTGTTCGATATTCATGTTGCCTCCGTTTACTGATTGCAGTCGAGAGCACCCATTGATGGAGAGTGCCGCAGCAAGGGCCGCAGCCCCGCACATTGCAGCCTTTGAAAATCTAATGAGCCTCAGGTGGGACTTCTCACGGCGTGGATTGTCTATTGATCTCATCGAGCACCGCCTTCCTTCGACGCAACCAATCGCGTCGACAAGGCGATACTACGAACCTGCCAGTCGACCGGCATTGATCTAGATCAAGAAATGCGCACGCTCACTTCTGGAGCTGATCTGCCGAAACCGTAAATGCAAGAGTCTCGCGGATGGATCGAGCGCGGGCCTCGACAGTCTCCGCTTGAGCAGCGTCCTGCATTTGCCGCAGTAATTTGCCGAATTGCTCCAATCCGGTAGCGAACTCCGGGTCCCCGAAACCAAGAACTCGCTCCTCCACGGGAAGGGATGAAGTAAAGAGGCTATGCGCCTCCTCATTTTTGTGTAGCGCCGTCAGAACTGCCGCCAGCCTTGTGGAGGCGCGCGCGACGCTGATGTGATCTCGTCCGAAGACGGCTTGCCGGATATCGAGAGCTCTGCGGAAAGCGGCCTCTGCACGGACAAAGTCATGCTGCAGAATTTTTTGCTCGCCGAGATTCACCATAATGTCGGAGACGCCCGGATGTTCCGGACCGAATGAGCGCTCATAAATCGCCACGGCCCGCACCAGGAGAGAATCTGCCTGGCTCCACTTCTTCTGCAGAGAATAGATGCCCGCAAGCGTTGTCAGAATGGTTGAGAGCTCGTCCGGAGGCACAGCGGGCTGCTTTTCGGCAATCGCAAGAGCTTCCTTGAGGCGGCTTTCCGCCCGGCTCACACGCTTCGTCATTGCGTAAACTATTCCCTGACGCTTCAGTGCATTCGCCAGCTCCTTGCTCTCGGGCCCAAACTGCTTCCGGCACGAGACCACGACCTCATCGAGTATGGACTCGGCGCGACTTAAACGATCCGTGTGCGTGTAGAGTCCCGAAAGGTTGAGAAGAAGTATGGTTCGCACGCGAGGATCCGCCGACGCGCTCGATTCCTTCAACGCACGATCGAACAGCTCTTCGGCCTCTTTGGTGCGACCTCGGGTATCGAGGACCTGCGCGAGGTTTCCCATCGCTGTGGCCATGCGCCCCGGGGGAGCATTAACCTCCTCCGCATGACGCAAAGCATCCCGAAAATAGCTCTCCGCTTGCGCGTAGTCGCCATTCAGAAATGCTGTTTTTCCTGCAGGGCTCGATACAAAACCGTCGGTAGTTGTTTGCGCGGATCCGTTAGGCGGAAATCCGCCGGCTGCGATCACCAGTCCTAAAACAAATCCCATCAGTACTCTTGTATTGCTCATTTCTTCAGCTCCCCTGAAAGCAGTCGTGCTGAACAAAGCAATCGCGTCGCCAGTCGTAAAGACGCGACTCATCTGTCGAAGGATGGCGTTCTGCGTTGAAATACGAGAGTGAAACGGGGAAGTTCCTTGGAAATTACACTCGCGTGCGAGGACTACCGCACGGCAAGCACGACAAAAAACAGAGCGCCATTACAAATTCGGAGGATTACCTCTCGCGGCATTCGAGAATGGGTGAACCCCACCCCAATTGCTCGAGTGAACGACGGTGAGTGGCATCTCGACCCATGCGAAAAACTCATTTCTTGTTAACGGGAGTACGCTCCGGAACGTATTAGGAGCTTGCGTGGGTTAGCAGTCGATTCACCGGGATAAACGGGCAACGGCATCCTTTTGTATCGCCGCTCGAAGGAGAGCCGTGACTTCGACATTGTCGCGAGCGGCGAAGCGCTTCATCGGCTGTCGAGAATGCCAGGTCTGCGCGCCTTTGGAAGTCTAGGTTTTTGCCCCGTTAGCGGCGGAGTCGCGGAATGAATCTCCCGGTTCGACGCCGGTACGCCTCGTATTCCGTCGCCAGCGGACTGCGCGCGAACTTTCTTTCTTCGTGCCGCGCAGCCGCATTGAAATAGATCGTCATCGCGACAACAACGATCAGCGAAGCGATCGAAGGAAACATGATCGCTGCTGCGACGTACGAGAGAAGGTAGCTCGCGTAGAAGGGGTTTCGGATGTAAGCGTACGGCCCCGAGGTCCACAGAAATTCCGGCGTGTCGTTACTGAAGATGTAGGAGAAGACTTTGCCATGCACGGACCGGCGCGCCCATTCAAACAACGCGATGGATCCTGACAGCCCGATCATTCCGGGAATGACCATATGTCGCTCGAAAGGTGTATTGAACGACCCGTAAATCATGATCCCAATCGCAAGCGAGAAAAAATAAATGAGCCGTGATGGCAGTTCACCTTTGGCCCGCGAAAACGTCCGCGCTGCCCCTCCCAGGTGACGCACCCATACCAGGATTGCGGCTATCTGGGCGGCGTTTCTGAGTGTGAACGAATGCATCGAGCCGCGATTCTAACAGGTGTGGTCGTTTTGGAGATCCCTCATCCGGGCCCTTTGGGCAGGGGACTATCCTTCTCCCTCCGGGAGAAGGTGGCCCGAAGGGCCGGATGAGGGATCTTCAGGAAGCACAGTTAACTAATCAATCCAGCCCTGTGACCGCGATGTCCGCCGGATGTTCCACACTCACCTTGAGGGAAAACTCGCGCTTCTCTCCAGGCTTCAGGTTGACTCGCCAAACGAGCTTCCCATCCTCTTCGCGCGTGACTTGGTTATTGCCATCATTGGACTCCCGCCGGCGCGAGTTGTTTGCTGTGAAAGGTTAGGTGTATAAACTCGCAACCAGCCGAGGGAGGCAGTCCACATGAGTCGTCTCACAATCTTCATCTCCGCAACCTTGATGCTTGTCCTGGCCGTTGTTCCGGCAGCGGGGCAGGCGAATCTCGGAGGAATGCCGGGAAACTGTAACAAGGCTTGCCTGCGGGGATTGGCGGACGCGTATTTCACCGTACTCGTTGCACACGACCCATCAAAAGCTTCATTGGCGCCGGGAGCGAAGTTCAAATGAGATTGCCAAGCCCCGTCCCCGAACTTCCCGTCAACGATGTCCACGCGGCTGGAACGTTCTACAGGGACAAACTCGGCTTCACTGTCGATTGGACCTACGAGGACGACATCGCTGGAATCTCCAGGGACGATGCTCGAATCTTCATTCGGCAAAAAACAGAGCACGAAAAGAATCAAGGCTACAGCGTTCTGATCTGGCTCAATCTCAATTCCCCGTCAGAAGTCGATCAGCTTTATGAGGACTGGAAAAGCAAGGGCGTTCACATTGCAGATGACCTGGAGACAAAGCCGTGGAACCTGAGGGAATTCACAGCACAGGATTCGGATGGCAACAGGTTCCGGGTCTTCTACGATCTCGGCGCGAAAGTGAAGCACGGAGAATCTGAATCAACCGATAAGCAAGGACAAGAACAATGAAACGAGGCGTTGTGTTGTTGGCGTTGGTTACCCTGGGTGCATTCTCGCTCGTCGTCGCCGGTTATCAGGGACCTCCGGCAGGACCGTCAGCTGCAGCGTTGCAGGCGACGAAGATTGAAAAGGTAAAGGACAACCTGTACATCATCACGGGTTCGAGCGATCCTGCGGCGTTCAGCGGCGGCAATACCGCCGTCTTTATTACGGATGCCGGAGTGGTTCTCGTGGATACGAAGCTGCCCGGATGGGGGCCAACCATTCTCGATCGAGTCAAGACCGTGACGAACAAACCTGTCACGACGATCATCAACACGCACTCTCACAATGACCATACGGGCAGCAACGAGTCCTTCCCCGCCAGTGTCGACAGCGTTGTTCACGAGAATACGAAGGTGAACATGTCGAAGATGGACGAGTTCCGCGGAGAGAAAGCCAGGGCACTCCCCAAGCGGACCTTCAAAGACAAGCTCAGCATCGGTAAAGGAGAGGACCAGATCGACCTGTATTACTTCGGCCGCGGCCACACCAATGGTGATACGTTAATTGTGTTCCCTGCACTGCGAACCATGCACGCCGGCGACTTGTTTCCCCAAAAGCAACTGCCTCTCGTCGACACGATGAATGGCGGCAGTCTTGTGGACTACCCTCAGACGCTCGCAAAGGCGGTTGCAGGAATTTCGAACGTCGACACGGTTATTCCAGGGCATCGCCAGATCGCAACCTGGAACGAATTCAAGGAATACGCGGCGTTTACGAAGGATTTATCGGACTTTGCTCGCAACGCGATGAACGCCAAAAAGACAGTGGCGGAGGCTGCTGCCGAATATAAGGTTCCCGCAAAATATACCGGCTATGTTGTGACCATTGACCCGCAATTGGTCAGTGCGGAAAGAATTCTCCAGATTGCTTACGATGAAATGAAGAAGTAGAGAGCCGACCACCTCAACGCAAATACAACTCGATCGCCTTGTCCACAACGGTCTCCAGATCTGCTTTCGGTCCGTTCGTCAGCACGACTACCGCGAATTGCTTCTCGGGAAATCTCGCATTCAGCGTTCGGTACCCGGCCCAGGCGCCTCCATGGCCATAGTGCTTCATCCCCGTACGTGTATTCAGCCCCCATCCGAAACCGTACGGGAACACGGTACCGCCGGTCGTTTTCCCTGCCTGGTACGCTTCATCGAGCGATGCGGTTGTTCCGACCACCGTGTTCTTTTCGAGGTAGAGATTCCACAACGCCATATCGTGGGCAGTCGAGAAAACGGATCCGTCGCCGTATATGGTGTTGCAATTCACCACTTCCACCGATTCGGCCGGCGTTGAAGGATTGGCATAACTCCTGGCGAGGTTGAGCTTGGGAGGAAGACCCCAACGATTGACGAAGGTGTCTTTCATTCCCAGAGGCGTGAAAATTTTCTGCTCCAAATAGTCGGCGTAGGACAGTCCGGAGGTTCTCTCGATCAGGACAGCGAGCACCGCATAGCCAGTATTGCTGTAGACGTGCCGTGAGCCAGGCTGAAAGTCCAACTTGGCCTTTTTTACCAGAAGATTCACAACATCATTATTTCGGGCAGGTCCTGCCTCACACAGTTCGGAATAATCCGGAAAACCTGCCGTATGCTGGAGAAGGTTTCGGATTGTTACGCTCTGGGCAAAGCTGCGAAATTCGGGAAAGAAATCCGCAACGGGCGTGTCATATTGAAACCGGCCGGCCTCCTTCTCCATCATCACGGCCATTGCCGTGATCTGCTTTGTCACGGATGCGAGCTCAAACCGGGTATTGGCATCGATGGTGGTTTTCTGGTCCACATCAGCGTAACCATAGCCTCCCTCAAACACGATCGAGCCACCTTGAATGACAGACACCGCCGCTCCCGGGATGGAAGCAAACGTCTTCTTCAGATATCCATCGAGGGTTTCCGTCTGGGCCGCGCTTCGCGGCGCGCAAAGCAAGGAGATGAAACAAAGCAGTGCAAAACCGTGAGAAGAAACTCGTCGCGCAGATTTCAACATAGACTGATCTGACTCTCCGACAAGAATTGTAGCGCGTTAACCGAAAAGCTTATCCACTGCGGCCAGGTCCGCCGGCGTCAACCTCCAGGAAGCTGCGCCGCTATTGGCCCGAACCTGTTCGGCGTTCTTGGCCCCGGCAATAACACTGCACACTTGCGGCCTGGCAGCGAGCCAGGAGAATGCAAGATCCAGCACCGAGTGGCCGCGGGCTAGTGCAAAGGCGATCAAAGCTTCAGCGCGTTCAAGGTTCTCGTCCGTAAATATCTTTGGTCCGAACGCATCCTTTCCGCGGCTGGATTCCGGAAATGGTTGGCCCTTTCGGTATTTACCGGTCAGTAATCCGTTGGCCAGCGGGAAGTAGGGCAGAAAAGCAATGCCGGAGCGTGCGCACTCTGGCAACACGTCGGCTTCCGGCTCGCGTTTCATCAGGCTGTATTCGTTCTGCACACTGGCAAAATAGTGCGGCCCGGCCGTTGAGCGCGCAGCGCGCATCTGCTCAACGGAAAAATTCGAGCAGCCAATCTCACGGACTTTTCCAGCATTCACGGCATCATTCAGTGCCTGCATGGTTTCAGCGATCGGCGTGTTGGGATCCGGCCGGTGAATCTGGTAAAGATCGATACAGTCGGTCTGAAGTCGTTGAAGACTGGCATCGAGAGCCTCACGCACGTACTCCGCTTTCGCTCCTTCCTTGCCTTCTCCCATCTTGATACCGAACTTCGTGGCAATGATCGCCCGGCCGCGCTTGCCCTTGAGTGCCGAACCGAGAAACTCTTCGCTCTGTCCTGCACCATAGACGTCCGCAGTATCGAAAAGGTTGATACCCGTATCGAGCGCGGCATCGACTACTGTCGCCGTGCCTGTCGCGTCAGTTCGCCATCCGAAGTTGTTGCAACCGATGCCGACCACAGAGACGTTAAGAGATCCGAGCTTTCGATATTCCATACTGAATGAGATTCTATCTTTGGAGGTGTCCAAGCCATCATGTCAAATGCCACCGCGCTGGAAGTATTTACAGATTTTGTTTGCCCCTGGTGCTACCTCGCCACTCCGAGGGTGGAAAAGCTCAGACAAAACTACAACATCGATGTGCATTGGACCTATTTTCCACTTCATCCCGAGACGCCTCTCGATGGACTGCTGCTTAAAGATCTGTTCGCCGGCCGCAATTTCGATCTCGAGGCGGCTCACGCTCGCCTGAAAACATTGATGGATAGCGAGGGCCTGGTTTTCAATCAGCGCAGCCACACGTATAACAGCCGCCTCGCGCAGGAACTGGCAAAAGGGTTTGACCAGGATAATCTCCGTGAGGCGCTCTATAAGGCATATTTCGAAAAGGGCAAAAATATTGGCGATGTGGAGGTTCTTGTCGCTATCGCTGAGTCCTGCGGAATATCGGGAGACGCGGCGCGACGCGCGCTAAACGAGCGCACCTTCAAGGATGCTGTCGATGCAGATTGGGCAGAGGCGCGACGTTATGGCATTACGGGCGTACCGAGCTTCGTGGCAGGCAATCAAAAACTCGTTGGTGCGCATCCTTATGAAATTTTGGAAAAGCTCGTCGTTGCGGCAGGTGGAAAGCCAAGAAGTGGAGCGCAGATCGATAAGTAACAGCTAACCAGCGATTTAAAACGCTACGGCATGCGTTCTTTTGCATCCAGAGCTAAAGTATAGAGGCGTGGAGGCGAAGCAGCTGCGCCGCCGCGGCCACCCTGGCCCGTCCCGCCCATGAAGGAGATGTATTGCTTGCCATCGAGTTCATAAGTGATCGGTGGCCCCATACCTCCCTGCCCCGTCGAGGTTTCAAAAAGCTTCTTGCCGTCCTCCGCCCCATAGACGAGCAGTCGGCCATCAGGTACGACCTGGAACACGAGATTTGCTGCGGTGGCGAGCGCACCTCCTCCGGCTCCCCCACCCCCAGGATTCCGCCATCGTTCCTTTTTTGTGACGGGATCGAACGCGACGAGAAAACCGCCACGCAATGTTTGAGGAGGCCCAATCAAAGCCGGATTCGCGGGCGTCGGCGTGCCCGGCGGCACCTGCCCGCCGCGTGGCGTTCCGTTCACCTGCATCGCACGTGCCGGATTGAGATCAAAGTCGACGGCAGTATAGGTTCGGCTGCTGAATCCGCTCACCGGCATATAGACGAGTCCCGTTTGTGGACTGAAGGCTTTCGCTGCCCAGTTCGCCGCTCCAGCCGCCGAAGGGGAAATCGTTACAGAGGTATCCGTCGAGTAGTACGCTTCGGGAGGAATCAGTGGACGTCCTGTCCTCGGATCGTGGCCGCTCGCCCAGTTCACCGGCGAGAAAGGAGTCGCTGAGATGAACTCTCCTGTGACGCGATCGAGCACATAGAAGAAACCGCCCTTGTTGGCCTGCATGACGACCTTGCGCGTTCGCCCATTAATCTGAATGTCGGCCAGCAGCAATTGTTGGACGCTATCAAAATCCCACGAATCGCCGGGCACCGCCTGATAGTGCCACGCAAGGTTGCCGTTATCCGGGTTCACCGCGAGTATGGAACATATGTAGAGGTTGTCCATTCCGCGAGATCTTCGCAGCGCTTCCGGCCACGGAGCACCGTTGCCGGTGCCGACATAAATGAGATTAGCTTCCGGGTCGTACGACAGGCTGTCCCAAACGGAACCGCCGCCGCCATATCTCCACCAATCGCCCGACCACGTCTTCGCCGCTTTCTCGAGCGCGGGATTTTCAAAGGGCTTCGAAGGATCGCCGGGCACAGTGTAGAAGCGCCACAGTTCGCGTCCGGTGTTCACGTCGAAAGCTTCAAAGAACCCCCGGTGCGGTGTGAATTCTGCGCCGGCGAGCCCGACGATGACCTTGTCCTTCACGACACGCGGAGCCATTGTGAGTGAATATCCCGTCGCGTCTTCAGGAAGAATCCGAGTGGACCATTGAGGCTTGCCGGTTGCAGCATCCAGCGCGATCAATCTCCTGTCGAGCACCGGTACGATGACCTTGCCTTCGTAGAGCGCAAGTCCTCGATTCAGGATGCCGCAGCAAACGCCACCATTTGTCGCTGTCGCGGCAAACGCACGGTCCACATTCGGATCGAACCGCCAAAGCTCCTGTCCGCTCTTTGCATCGATCGCGAAGGCAATGCTCCAGTTCGTGATTCCGTACAAAACACCATTGTGAAAGAGTGGCGTGGCTTCCTGATTGCCTCCTCCGCGACCGACGATATACGTCCACGCAAGGCCAAGACGCTCGACGTTGGAAGCGTCGATCTGACGGAGCGGACTGTAACGCGTTTCGGCATAGTTACCGCCGTAGGTTAGCCATTCTTTACTCTGTGCGGCATTCTTTAAAGCGTTGGCGTCGGGTTGGCGATTTTGTTGAGCGAAACCGATCCAAACCGTGAGGAGCATGGAAAGGGTGCCAGCGCCTAACGAAACCAGATGTGATTTGAAACGTCCGGCCGTCATATAAGTCGTGCGTGATTTCTTGCGCGAAGTCTACCACGGCGTTCGATCGAGCGTGGTTCTCCCTTCGGGAGAAGGTGGCCTAAAGGGCCGGATAAGGGATTCGCCGTTATGGCCCCTCCTGGCCAGGAGGGGTGGCTGCGGCATTAAGGAAAAGTCGCGATAGCGTCCTTAGCGCAGCAGACGGGGTGGTGGTTCAAGTTTCAAAAATCTCTATCAATCTGATCCACCACCCCGTACGCTCCATCAAAGGAAGCTTCGCGATGTTTTTTGATGTCGCGTCCTCCCCTCCTGGCCAGGAGGGGAGAGAGACCGCGGTTCGTCAAGTATGTTATTGCCTCCCGGGGGGAGAGGGACTCACTCAAAACGGAATCCTTCGCTCTAGTTCCACGCGCGGGTGACCTGGGCTATTCTCTCGCACAGGAGAAACATCATGAAGCGCAAGCCGCACCTGCTCTGCTCTCTCGTACTGGCTCTCCTCTTCATAACGAGCGCTCACGCCGATGATGTCGACGATTTTGTTAAGTCCGTCATGCAGCAGCGGCACATCCCGGCCGCGTCCATTGTCGTGGTTAAAGACGGAATTCTGATCAAGGCGGCAGCGTATGGGCTCGCGAATATCGAACTCAACAGTCCTGCTCGAACCGACACTGTCTACAAAATCGGATCGGCCAGCAAGCAGTTCATCGCCGCGGGGATCATGCTGCTCTTCCAGGATGGAAAGATTACAGTCGACGACAGGATAAGCAAGTACCTTGAGGGAACACCCGCAACGTGGCAGAGCATTACAATTCGTCATCTGCTGACGCACACCTCAGGTCTTGCTCGCGAGGGACCCGGCTTCGATCCATACAAAATTCAGCCCGACATCGATGTCATCAAATCTGCATATCCACTTCCGCTTCTATTCAAGCCGGGTGAAAGGCACGAGTACTCCAACCTCGGCTATTTTGCGCTTGCGGAGATTATTCACAGAGTCAGTGGGCAGCCCTGGGATGAGTTTCTCAACGAACGTATATTTGCGCCGCTTGGAATGACAGGAACGCGATCGACCAGTGCCTCCGCTATCGTCCCGAATCGTGCCACCGGCTATGTGTGGAGCATGGACACATTTACAAACGCGGAAAACTGGACTGCTTCACGTCCAAGCGGTGCGTTCCTTTCCACTGCTCTGGACATGGCAAAGTGGGAAATCGCCCTGCAGACGGATCGGATTCTGAAAGCGTCAACAAAGGTGGAGATGTGGACGCCTGTCGCCTTGAACGACGGGAAGACGGCCGGATATGGATTTGGGTGGTATCTGGAGGACTTTCCTCCTGGAGGATTTACCACCGGTGTTCCAAGTATTTGGCATGGAGGGTCGATTCCCGGATTTCGCGCGATGTTCACCCGGTTTCCGAATCACGGCTTGTCGGTAATTGTTCTCAGTAACCTCGATGGCGCAGCTCTCGACAGTATCGTGGCCGGCATTGCGGTGCGCTATGTTCCTGAACTCATGCCTGCAGCGCTAAAGCGCTGGCAAGAATCGGCACTCAAGTAGCGTTAGTTGACGGGCTCGATGCGCAAGACCATGCCGGTTTTCGACGTGCGATCGTCTGCATCCTGACGCGTGACGAGGTAAATCAAACCGTCGGGCCCTTGCCGGATGTCGCGGAATTCCTGTCGCATGGCGTTCAGCATCAGCTCGCGTTCGTTCTGACCTCTGCCACCGATGCGCACACGCTGGATCATTCTCCCGCTCATTCCCGTTACGAAGAGACTTCCTTTCCATGTTGGAAAGCGATCGCCAGTGTAGAAGAGAATTTCGGAGATTCCGATTGAAGGCACCCAGAAGAAGCGCGGCGACTCCATACCTTCGCGATAGGGCTGCTCGCTGATGATCTCCCCGCTGTACTTTCTTCCGTAGCTGACAACGGGCCATCCGTAGTTTGCGCCTTTCCCGATGATGTTGACCTCGTCGCCTCCCATCGGTCCGTGCTCACTTGCCCAGATTTCACCGGTATCGGGATTGACGGTCATGCCCTGCGGATTTCGGTGACCATAGGACCAGATCTCTGGTTTCGCGCCCTGCCGGCCGACGAAGGGATTGTCCGCAGGCACACGCCCGTCGTCGTAGAGGCGAACGATCTTTCCGACGTGGTTGCTGAGATCCTGAGCAAGTGGTTCCGTATTGGGGCCTCGGTCACCGATCGACGCATACATCATGCCTGCGCGATCAAAGACCACGCGTCCGCCAACGTTGAGGCTACCCTGCGTCCATGCATCAGCGACAAAGATATCGGTGGAATCGAGCAGTTGTTTTCCATCCCATCGCGCTCGAGCGACGGCTGTCGTGACACCGCGCTCACCAGCCTTCGAGTAGCTGAGATAGATCCAATTGTTTTGCGCAAAGTTTGGATGCAGCGTCACATGCAGCAATCCGCCATGCGTTCCGAGTTGCGCCTTCGGCCCGCCCGCAATCGGCTCCTCCTGAAGTTTTCCATTGCGGATGATCCGCAACCGTCCGGGCCGCTCCGTAACGAGGATGTCTCCGGAAGGAAGAAACACCATGCTCCACGGACTTTCCAAACCGTCTGCGATCGTCACCACCCGAATCTTTACTGTATCGGTCTCCAACTCCAGAGGCTGATGCTGTACCTGCGCCCCGGCCGAGAGAATCAGCACGAACGATGAGAAAAAGAAAGCGGATGCGACCTTCATTGGCGCCCATTCTAGTGCCAATCGAGTGTTCGTGATACTTTCTGTTCACCCAATCGGGAGGACATCACATGAGCCTATTGAGAAGGACAGCCGTGTTCATCTCTTTCACAACGGCGCTGGTCGTCAACCTCACAGTCGACGCGCAGCAGAGCCGGGTCGCGAACAGCACTGCAGCCGCATCGACAACCATCACCAACGACGTGCTGCGCCGGACGGGCACAGCAACCGATCCCCTGCCCGGAGCGTGGTTGAGTTATGGCCGCGATCAGGATGAGACGCGCTACAGCACCTTAAAGCAGATCGATTCCACCAATGCGAAACGGCTCGGTCTGGCCTGGTCCTACGTGATGGGCGCCGGCGGAGGCAATCAGGAAGGCACCCCGCTGATGTGGAATAACACGCTCTACGGCATCACGACCTGGAGTGTAGTCTTCGCGTTGGACGCACGTACCGGCAAGGAACTCTGGCGGTGGGATCCCGAGGTCAATTCGACCACACGGTCCGCCATTTGCTGTGGCAATGTGAATCGCGGCATCGCGATCTACAACGGCATGGTCATCGCGCCGTCGATCGATGGACGGTTATGGGCGCTGAATGCCGTGACAGGCAAGCCCGTATGGGAAACGCGGATCGTCTATCCGCAGGACCAATACACTTTGACGATGGCTCCACGCATTGCGAACGGCAAAGTCATCATCGGCGCATCCGGTGGCGATAAGCCAACTCGCGGTCAGTTCTCCGCCGTGGACGCACAAACAGGCCAGTTCCTGTGGCGCTTCTACACTGTGCCGGGTGATCCGTCGCAGCCGTATGAGAGCGAAGCGCTGCGGCGCGCCGCCAAGACGTGGGGCGGTGACTTCTACAAGAATGGCGGCGGCGGCGCCGTGTGGGACGGATTCGCTTACGATCCTGAAACGAACCTGGTCTACGTCGGAACCGGTAATGCCGAGCCGTGGGTGGAGAAATTCCGCGGCGCGCAGGGGCTCGACAACCTCTACACGTGTTCGATCCTCGCCGTGGATCTCACGACGGGCCAGCTCAAGTGGCACTATCAGGCCGTCCCCAATGACAACTGGGATTTCGATAACGTGCAGCAGTTGATGCTGCTGGATCTCAATATCAATGGACGCACGCGCAAAGTCATCACACAAGCAGCGAAGGACGGATTCTTTTACGTACTGGATCGCGCGACGGGCGAATTCATCTCCGCGGAGCCGTTCGTGAAAGTCAGTTGGGCGCTCAGCATGGGCAAGGATGGCCGACCGGTAGTCAATCCCGCTGCGTACTACGATCAGGAGCCGATCTCGATTTATCCGACCGGAGGAGGCGCGCATAACTGGTCGCCGATGTCGTATAACCCAAACACCGGCCTTGTTTATATTCCATCGTCGTATTCGAGTTTCCCCTATCAGGCTGCGGCGCAGTTCAGGCCGGGGTCCAATGGTTACGTTCGTCCTCAGGGTCAGACGAAAGTCATCGAGCCGACCATGGGACCCGAGCCTCCGGCCGGCGCGCGGGGTGGATTGCAGGCGTGGGATCCCGTGAAGCAGCAGTTGAAATGGAACATCGAAGGTGGCGGTGGCATCGGCGGTGGAACCACAACCACAGCAGGCAATCTTGTATTTCAAGTAATCAATGACGGTCGCTTCCGCGCGATCAGCGCGGACAAGGGCGAAGTCCTGTACGAAGTGAAGATCGCGCGAACGGGAATGGCCGCGCCGATTACGTACGAAGTCGATGGCAAGCAATACGTCGCATTCGGTGGGGGGTTGGGCCGGGCAGCAAACGTTCAGGGTCCGAACAACGCGAAAGTTGACAACGCCCCGATGATGTTTGTGTTCGCGTTGGATGGCACAGCAGAATTACCGCCGCCCCCACCACCAACAGCGACTCCAGCAGCAGCTCCCGGCGCGGTTCCACCAGTTCCCGCAGGGCCCGCCCCGGAGCAACGCTAAAAAATCGGGGCCAGGCACGGTGTTTCCCTATTTTCTCGCGCGCATCCGTTAAGGTCTTGCGAACCCTCGAACGAGAAAATAGGGAAACACCGTGCCTGGCCCCGATTTCGGTTTTAGTTACTGCTGCTGGCCACCACGAGCGCCGCCGCGAGCTCCGCCACCGCCGCCGGCTCCACCACCGCGAGCTCCACCACCACGACCACCCGGCTGGGCGGGCTGAGCAGGCTGAGGGTTGGCTCGCTCAAAACGTGAAGTCTCGATGTAGTTCCGAATCGCTGTGTTGCCTTCATGACAGGCGTATTCGTAGATGTCGTACTTCGGATCCAGCTGCCACGGGAATTCCACCGTGAAGGGTCTGGTTAGAATGACCGGGTCCTCGACAGTCATCTTGTATTCGACCGTTTCGGGTCCCGTGCGCGTGAAACGCTCCACGATATGCAAGCTTTCACTCGAAGGAGTCAAAGCCGGCGAACCGGGAACACCGGAATTGGTGATTGCGGGTTTGCCGTTAAAGTTCGTCGTTTCGACGACTAACGTATTGCCTTCCCAGTGTCCTCTGGATTCACCCAGATATTCTTTGATTGTAGGATCCAGCGCAGGGCGTCCGTCGGTAGGAATGATCCGCACCTCGTGCGCCATCTCGAGCCAGATGGTAACGTAGCCGGGAGATTGCAGGACGCGAAGACCGACATTGTAATTACGCGTCAGCATCGAGACCGGCATTCCGCGAGTGATGCACCGATCCCAGGTATCGAAATCATTCACATTATCGAAAATGGGCCGACCATTCACTTGCCGCGGCTTGTAGCTGCCGAAGAAGCTGTTGTCGCTCATTTCCTTTCCTTTTGCTGTCAATTCGGGGAAACGACCATTCGGCGGATCACTGATCAGAGATGTCAGTCGTGAAGCCCCGCCTCCGTCTGCGGCGGGAATGGCCCCCGACTGGTACCGCTCCGCCCGCTGCGAGGCGCTGGTCTGTGCCGCAGCGAATTCCTGGTCGGTGAGAAAACGGCGATCACCGTACTGCGGACTGCGCTGAAAATTCGTACTGATCAGGTGCGTCAACGGCCAGGTGCCCTGTAGATCGGGCTCGCCCCACGGCGTCTTCGGTGGCACATAGGGGGTTTTGGTCGCGGGCTTCGGGGCAGCGGCCACGGGCGCAGCCTGAGCTGCAGGGGTTGCTGGCGCGGGCGCACGCTGTTGAGCCATAGCCGCTCCGGGCATGAAACAAAGCCCAGCAGCGACGCTTATAACGACACTGTTAGTCAGGATGCGTCGTGTCATTGGAAGCTCCTATTTTTCCTGGGGTCTGTCCTTACCCTCGTCGGGATTCGAACCGCCCAGAGACATCTTGCGGCCATCGGGAAACTCGATGTTTCGGGAATTAAGACGCAAAGCGCCGTCTTTCGCCGGAGAACCGGTCACCTTCACCTTCGTGCCGGCCGGAAATGAGTCGCGGTTCCACCCAAGGCGCTGCAAAACGTTGGGCGATCCACCTTCTACCTTCCAGTGTTCGACGCTCCCATCGGGCTTCGTGACATCAATGTGCAACCAGGAATGAGGATTCACCCATTCCATTTTGACGACTTTGCCCTCGAGCGTGACGGTCTTGCTTCCGTCAAATTCGGCTGAAAACGAATGATGCGCCGAAACGGCCATTGTCGCCGCCATCAGCACGATGACACTTGCTACAACACTCAAGAGTTTGTTGCGCATGGGTCTAACTCCTTTATGTACTGTTCCTGAAATCATTATTACGGTTTCGGATTAAATAAATCCTGGTAAATCAAATTATCCGCGAACGGAACACACTTATGTTCCAGCAACTGCTGGTTCGGGTCAATGATGCGATAGAGAGTCATTTCGATCGTCCAGGGTCGCGAGTACGTCAGCGGATCATCAAGTGTTGCCTCGTATCGGATATGGCTGGAGTCAATCAGTGCAAAGCGTTCGGTTACCTTGAGCTTTTCACTGTGAAAATTACCGGCTCGATCCAGCCACGACTGGTCATTCTGGTTGATCGTTGTGACCACCAGCGTATCGCCTTGCCATACGCCCATGGACTTACCCATCCACGAATCCACCGGCAGTTCTCTCTTATCCTTCATAAAGATGTAGCGATTGGTGGCAGCAAACGGATTAGATATCAGAAGGTCCGAATCCGCCCCACTCTGAAAGATCTGGAACGGGATGTTGTGATAGATAGACCGTGGCACACCAAGCATGTAGCACTTTGCTTCCGGGTCAGAAGCAGGCCACTTCGCGCGATTTTCGTTTCGTTTTTTCAATGCGTCAGGCAGATACGGAATTGTGCCTCCGCGAATCACACTCTGACCGGCGGGAATAGCGCCGATTGCCCCAAGCTTCCAGAAATCCTGAAGCTGCTCAGCGTTGTGTGCTTCAAGATTCCAATAAGCGGTGTTCAATGCCTGCCAGATACCGTTGAGATTCGGACGGCCTGCAATCCGTGCCGGCCGCTGGGCCGCCTGGGCCGGCTGAGCCGGAGGGCCCGGAGCCGCCTGCTGGCCTCGCTGCGGAGTCGGAACCGCTTGTCCTCCCTGCGGTGCGGGGGTAGCCGGTTGCGGAGCCCTCTGTTGGGCATAACCAGCGCCGACGGCCAGCACGATTACTGCCGTTCCTGCGATGGTGATTAATCGTTTTTGCATTCTTTCAACTCCCAATCCTTCCGGAGTATACCGAAATTCCCGCGGTTGGCTGAACCATATGTCCGCCCGAAATGTTTATATGCCTGCTGATCAATCGCTGCAATAATGCGGGGGTTCGAGGAGGCTCCCCATCATGAAGAAGATGAGACTTGCGCTGGGACTGCTGTTGGCGGTTCCAATGCTGGCAGCTCAAAACGCAAACGATACTCCGGAAGCGCACGTCGCGATCGCGCAGACCGCCGCCGGCGAGGAATACCAGAACCTTTTCAATTTCATGTGCGCCGCACCCGCTCAGCGGGGAGGCGGAGGGGCGGGAGCGCGCGGACAAGGTGGCGGTGCGGGAGCTGGGGCTGCAGCGCCGCGAGGCCAGGGTGGGGCAGGTGCTGGAGCGGCGGGCGGAGCGGCGCGAGGGGGCGGAGGCCAGCGGGCAACGCCGGATAGATCCACGTGGTACGCCGAACCGGTGAAAGCATTCGACAACATGTACTTCTTCGGCCAGACCGAATATTCCGTGTGGGCTATTACGACTTCGGAAGGCATTATCGTGATCGACACAATTTTCGACTATTCCATCGAAGAAGAGGTCGATGGCGGGATGAAGAAGATGGGTCTCGATCCGAGCAAGATCAAATACGCTGTGGTCACGCATCCCCATCCCGACCATCACGGCGGCGCAAAATTTCTCCAGGACAAGTACGGAACGAGAGTCCTGATGTCCGCCTTGGATTGGGATGCCCTTGAGCGCACCAACGGCACAAAGCCCACGCGCGATATCGTCGCGACGGATGGGCAAAAGCTCACGCTTGGCGACACCACCATCACGCTTGTTCTTACACCCGGTCACACGCCCGGAACTCTTTCGGTTCTGATTCCGGTGAAGGACAATGGCAGGCCGCACCTTGCCGCGCTATGGGGTGGAACGGGGCTCAATGCGGATCGCGAGTCCTTAACGAACTACATCGCGTCGGCGAAGAAGTTCAGCGACATCGTCAAGCAAGCCGGGGCGGACATCATTCTCTCGAACCACACGGATTGGGATCGGAGCAAGATCAATCTTCCGATATTGGCAAAGCGCGCCCCCGGCACTCCGAATCCCTATGTGACCAGCAATCAAAACGCTCTACGGTATTTGAAGGTCGCTCAGGAATGTGCGACCGCGCGTTTAATGCGGTTGAACTGACACGGCAACTCACCGCCAAAGGAACTTGCCTTTGGCCGACATTGACAGTTGCCGCACAGGTGGACTGTCTCTCTATTCCGAAGCACACCACCACCCGCGTTTGGAGTGCCTGGTGAAATTCCTGCAAGCACCAATTGCATTTGCGGCGCTGGCGCTGCTCAGCTCAGCGCAACAAACCATCGAACTCGGTGTCTATCCGAGCGGCCGGGCGCCTCATTACGAAGACATCTCGTCGAAGTCCCTGTACCTGAAAATGGATGACGGTGTCCGTTTGGCGATCGATATTCTGTTGCCGCGCAACCTCTTGCAGGGTATGAAGCTCCCGACCATTCTTCGTTGGACACGCGAAGGTCGCGCCAAAAGCAATGCCTCTCCAACATCAATCGATCTCTTCTTCATCGAGCATGGCTACGCGCGCGTGCTGGTTGACGACAGAGGGTCCGGCGCTTCCTTCGGAGTAGAAACATTCGGCAAGCGGAAACTTCAGGACATGACTCAGGTCGTGAACTGGATTGTCGCGCAGCCATGGTCCGATGGAAAGGTCGGCGCGGAAGGCAATTCATACGACGGCCGGAATGCCGAGTTACTCGCTGGATCGGGGCATCCCGCCGTGAAGGCCGTGGCGACACGATTCAGTGATTACGATGATTTGACTTCGAAGATGATGCCTGGCGGGATTCTGGCCGAGGGGGTCGTGAACACGAGAAGTGAATCGGTTCGAAAGCGCGATGACATCAGCTCTTTCAAACCCGTAGATGAAGACCGAAATGGCACTTTGTTGAAGCGCGCTGTTCGCGACCATCAGGCGAACCCGGACATTTCCCGACTGCTACGAGGGGTCACCTTTCGGGATGACACCATTCCCGAGCTCAACATGCCTGCAGCCGGCTTGAGCGTATCTGCCGAGCGGGAAGCCCTTGAACGCGCGCAGGTGCCGATATATGTCCAGGCGGGTTGGCTGGACAGCGCTTCCGCTGCAGGCGCGTTCCGCCGCTTCAAGGAACTTTCTAATGCACAAAGGCTGGTCATCGGACCATGGAATCGTCTCGGTGAACCTGCGACGAATCCTCTGCCGACAGAAAAGAGTCCGCCTTTCACCCGGTTGCAACAGTGGGCAGATCTCCTGTCTTTTTTCGACCGTCATTTACGCGACGAGCGGCCACCATCCGAGAAGCAGCTCTTCTACTTCACCGTCCGAGAACAGAAATGGAAAGCGAGCCATCAATGGCCACCCGCCGGTGCTTCGAATGTTCGATTTCGTTTTTCACCGGACTCAACTCTGGTGACCAATCGCGCAACCTCCGGAACCGTTGAGCACTCTCCGAGTCCAAGTGCAACTACCGCTGTCGGGAGCCGTTGGCGGCCGCAGATCGTGACGGGCGTGATTCGATATCCAAGTCTCGAGGATGGGCGGCTCGCTTTCACGTCCGGTCCATTCGCTGAGACTACAGAGATGACCGGCAATTCGTCCGTCACGCTGCGAGTTAAGTCCACAATCGCCGATACGGCGTTCTTCGCCTATCTGGAAATCCTGCCCTCCTTCGGGCCACCGATCTACGTCACGGAAGGCCAGCTGCGTGCCCTGCATCGAAATGGAAGTGAACTCTTGAGAAAGGACGGTGCGCCACTGACGCCGGGCGAATGGACGGACATCACGTTCGAATTACTCCCGCACTCGATCGTCGTTGAAAAGGGTGAACGGATCCGGCTGTCGCTCGCGGGATTCGACAAGGATACCTTTGCGCGAATCCCTTCCAGCGGCAATCCCTCCTGGACGGTCGATTGCAACGCCTCGTTCCTGGATCTCGCGATTGCGCGGGACGATAACTCGGGTCCCACAGTTCAGATACCGGAGACGGATCCAGATCCACTTGGGCTCGCGACGTGGAAGGGACGATTCCCTCAGGCAGACGGCTACCTGGAGATCGACTCCGCTTTCGATCACCTCACGGTGTTTCCTGTGGGTCAGCAATTACTCGAAGTGACCGCGCGGGTTAAAGCCAGCGATCGTCCAAAGGTTGCTGAGCGCAATCAAATCGCCCGGACCATAGCTGAAGGACTGGAAAGAGAAGATGTCGGACCACTCTCACGGTCAGTCACATTGTTGGTGAAGCCGATGACGCGATCGCTATTGGGAGAATGGCGCGGAATCATTACTCTTCTCGGAGAGGTGAAGAGCGTTGAGGTGATGGGCACTGCCGATTATCCTGAAAAGAATTGGGCCACAAGCTTCTTCCTGGTGAAGGGAGTTCGAGGCTTCCGCGTGTTTACAGTTCGATGGAGCGGTACGAAAGTGAGCGGCTGGGGACAGGTAGACGGTTTTCCCGTACGCGAATACTATCCTGCCACCGACGGGAGCTTTGTCAGCGCCGCGCGCGAGGGCGCTCCCGTTGCTCGAGTGCGTAAGACCGGGAACAACGTTGAGTTGGTTCCCTGAGGTTGCTGATCAACTCTTTCCTGGCGCGAGCCATTAGCAGGCCGAGTTACGTCGTCGCGAGGGACAATACGGTGGTGCTGGAAGGACCTTTACCCCCACCGATTCGACGCTCGCGAATTCCGAAGTTCGTCCGCTCCATTAGCCGGTTTGCCTTCGTCGAGTACTGCCCCCAACCCGCCCACGAGTCGCCGCTTGACATTAACGATATTCGATAATATCGTTTATCGATAATATCGAATATCGATAAACATACGAGGAGGCGAAAATGTTCACATCGATGACGACAACAGCGGCCGCGAGTGTCGGCGGAACGGCTCGACACCTCGCATATTGGCTCTCTACTCTCGCGGTAATTGCGATCGCAGCACTCACTGTGCTGGAAGCGTTCGGGGTCTACTACTTTCCTCATCACTCGTGGTCCGAGGGGATTAGCCCCAAAGTGATTCTGAGCCGGCAGACGGTGCTGTACCACGAATACATTTCGGTTATAGCTTCGGACGTTCGGACCGAACTCCCGGACGGAGTGCAGCCGACATTTCTGGGAGTTGCAGCGCCGGTCCATGCAACGGATGCACGGGGGAAGCTGTTTCTTCGCGTGATGACACTTCCGGAGGATCTGTTCTTTCTCGGCTTGATCTGGATCGTGCGAAAGATAGTGCTTTCGGTGTGGGCTGGGCAATCCGGCGAAGTCTCCCTGTTCATTCGAGCCAATGTCTGGAGGCTGCGCTGGCTGGCTGGACTGCTTGCCGCCCTGTGGATTTATCACCTGTTCCTTCCCACTCTGACCGAGGAAGTATCTTTCTTTACGGCACTGAACGGTTTTGGTCCTGTCATTGCGGAAGTTCGCCCATGGTATCTGACCAACGGCACTTTGGCTGTCGCGCTGTTGTTGCTCATCCTGGCTCAGGTTTTTTCGCATGGAGCCCGACTTCAGAAGGATGTGGAGGGACTGGTGTGACGCGGCCAAAACAACGAGACAAACCGGCACAGATTACGTTTCATATGGACGACCTGCTGCAATCGAGCGGACTGACGTTGACGGAACTCGCCAACCGAGTGGATATCACCCTCGTCAACCTGTCCGTTCTGAAGAACAATCGCGCCAAAGCTATTCGATTCTCGACGCTGGAGGCTTTGTGCGAGGCTCTGGATTGTCAGCCCGGTGATCTGATGTCGTACGAGTGAGTGGGGCCTTGCTTGTTGTGAGCAGTCTGTCAGCGCGCAATCTACGGGGCAACAGCATGGTTGCCTGTCAGGCAACCATGTTGTCTCGAGTCACGAGGAGGGCGAAAGCAGGACTTTCGTTCAGCCACCCATCACAAACCCTGTTGACCTCGGCCGCCGTTCGCATCTACAAATTCATCTACCTTGCAATCACTTGACGCGCCTGGACCCAGCAGTCTACTCAATCTTGCGTTCCTGCGATTTCGCCAGAGTCCCCTGGGATTTCTTCAGAATCTCAAAGACCGCCATGGAGACTTCGTCAGTTTCAAAATCCTCAACCGGCAGATGTTCCTTGCGAGTCATCCGGACTACATTCGCGACGTACTGGTGACACAGAATTCCAACTTCGCCAAGGGCCGTGCTCTCCAAAAGGCAAAGCGCATCCTCGGTGAAGGCCTGCTGACCAGCGAAGGAGAGACTCACCACACGCAGCGCCGTCTGGTTTTGCCGGCGTTCCATCGCCAGCGTATTGCGTCGTATGGAACGGTGATGGTCGAACACGCGGTTCGGACAGCAGACCGGTGGCAAGAGGGAATGAGAGTTGACATCTCCCAGGAAATGACGCGTTTGACGCTCGGGATTGTCGCGAAAACATTGTTCGATGCCGATGTCGGAGATAAAGCGGACGAGATCGGCGAAGCGATGACCGTCATGCTGGAGATGTTCCACCTGCTGATGTACCCCTTCGCCGAGTTGCTGGAAAAGCTGCCACTCCCGATGGTTCGACGTTACGAAAAGATGCGCTTCCGGCTCGACTCTACCATCTACAGAATCATCAATGAGCGGAGGAAGGCCGGGGTCGATCACCAGGATCTGCTCTCCATGCTTCTTCTGGCGCAGGACGAGGACACCGGTGGAAAGATGACAGATCTGCAGGTGCGCGACGAAGCGATGACGTTGTTTCTTGCCGGGCATGAAACAACGGCGAATACGTTGTCCTGGACGTTCTATCTGCTTTCACAAAATCCCGACGCTGAATCAAGGCTGCATGCCGAACTGGATGAAGTCCTCGGATTCCGCCTGCCAACATTTGAGGACCTTCCGAAGTTACGCTACGCGGAGATGGTTATATCGGAATCCATGCGTCTCTTCCCGCCGGCATGGGGAATAGGCCGGCGTTCGCTTGTGGACCAAACAGTCGGACCGTACCGCGTTCCTCGAGACTCCATTATTCTGCTTAGCCCGTTTATAACGCAGCATGACGGACGGTTCTTTCCAGAACCGGCTCAGTTCAAGCCTGACCGGTGGACGGATGAATCGAAGGATTCCCTGCCGCAGTTCGCCTACTTTCCCTTTGGCGGCGGCCCTCGCCGATGTATCGGCGAAGGATTCGCCTGGGCGGAGGCAATCCTCGTTCTGGCGACGTTGTGCAAAAAGTGGCGTGTTCGACTGGATCAAACAAGCGCCGTGGAACCGCACGCCTTGTTCACACTTCGACCTAAGAACGGAATTCGGATGAGGCTTGAGCGCCGCTGATTGCCGATGACTGCTGATTGCCGATAACTAATGATGCGCTTTAATCTGTCCGTACGACCACAGGTATCCATCGGGATCACGAAAAGAGAATTTTCGTTCGCCCCACGGATAGTCACGCAGATCGCTCACGTCGAAGCCGAGCCGTTTGAGTCGCGCATATTCCGCATCCACATCGGTCACTTCAACCCCGACGTACACCGCGTCGGACCGATGTGAACCAGAGCTCTTGCCGGCAACCAGAACGAGATAGGCACTTCCGAAAGCGAAGCCAGCCACGTCTTCCTCATTCGTGTGCAACTCCCAACCCAGCGTTTCTCCGTAAAACTGCTTGCTGCGGTTGAGGTCCGAAACCTCGGCGTGCACATAGGCCAGACCCTTGATTGCCATGTTCACTGGCCTCGAGTCGCAGCGCGTTGGATTAATTCCCACATGAAGCCATTGACGTCACGCACGAAAACATTCCCTGCCCCGTTTGCGCGCTTGATGGCCTTGCCGCCCGTGGAGACGACTGTGCCGCCGGCTTTAGTCCACTGGTCTACAGCAGCGTCAAGGTCTCGGACGACCATCGTGAACGCCGGCGAACCGGGATCCTGTGCGCCGGCTGAGAACTTTGCGCGCGGAACGCCGGCGTACTCGATCAACCCAAAGTCGACAGTTGTACCTGGAATGCTGCCGTGTGTAATGCGCCATTGCGAGCCCGGAAGATTGATGAGGTTCGCGACCACAGCATTAGTTCCCAGTTGCCCGGTCGGGCGCGCGGTGAAGCCAACCGCATCGCGGAGAAAAGCGACCGTGCGCGCGGAATCTTCAATAGACAGATTGATAGAAGCGCCGAGGATATCGCCGTTACTTCCCGCAGAGGCAGGCAGCGGATCGGGCTGCACAAGCTGCACAAAGAACCCATCGGGGTCACGAATGAGCAGTTCGCGCATCTTGCTGCTCGCATTACCCGAAGGATTTACCGGAGCGCCCCCCGCGGTCACGATGGTCGCACGAGCGGCTTTCAGCTTCGAAAGCATCTGGTCCATGTCACCTATTTGCAGGCTAAGAGTCGCAGCGCCCGGATCCTGAAGGTTCGGCTGTCCGCTCTTGCGCGTAGTGCCCGTGAACTCGGTGAGCTCAAAACCAAATCCGGCATTCGGAATCCGGAAAGTCACTGCGCGAAACTTCGCACCCGTTGTCGCCGTGAACTTCGACATGTCCTCATCAAGCGCCTGTGGCTGTTGCGCGAGCGGATCTCTCGCGCCGTTTACGGGAAGTCCGATTACATCCCGATAAAACGGCACCGTCTTCTCCAGACTGTCCACAGCATGCGCGAGATTTTGCAACTGGACGACCGGCGTCGCGGGAGTCGTTGGTGTTTGAGCGAAGAGCAGGAGGGGTATCGCCAGTCCCGTCAGCGAAATAGTGAGAAGGATTTTCGAAATCATCCGGGCAGTATACGCGGATCGATGTTGGAGTTCATTCCACGGAATCGGCTGGAGTCGCTATACCTGCCCTTTGTAACCTTACTGGTGTTGGCGATTTTGTGTAAAAATTGTCCCATGGGCGACGTTTCCTTCCGATTTCGACGACACAGAAAACGGTTTCTTGGCATGCTGGCTCTTCTGCTTTCTTCTGTGCTCTGGAGAACCAATGCCCAGACCGTTCCCACGAGCACGCAGGCGCCGCTCGCGAGCGCGGTGGATCAACATCGCGCGATGTTGTCCACTTACTGCTCCACATGCCACAGCGACCGAGTGAAGAGCGGTGGCCTCTCGCTGGAAGGCCTGGACCTCCAGACTCCGGCGCAGAACGCCCAAATCTGGGAGAAAGCCGTGCGCAAGTTGCGGGGACGTTTGATGCCACCGCCGGGAAATCCGCAACCTGCACAGAAGGACATCAACTCATTCGTCGCCTGGATGGAAAACTCGCTCGACTCGGGCGCCAAAGGGCAAAAAGCAAGCTATGTGCCGATCCAGCGACTGAATAGAACCGAGTATGCCGCGTCGGTGAAGGCTTTAGTAGGGGTGGAGGTAAAAGAGAAAGACGTCCTCCCGCAGGACATCCGGGTGGAAGGTTTCGACAACATCGCGGCCGCACTGCGCGTATCGCCCGCCTTTTTAGACCAGTACGTCGGGGCCGCCCGGCAAATCGCGAAGATCGCGGTCGGCAACTCTCGTGTTGCGAACGTGAAGCATAGTTTCGCAGCCAGCCAGGACGGCGAACTGCCCTTGCCCCCGGGGACCCGTGGGGGCATGCGGTTCAAACATACGTTTCCGGAAAACGGCGAGTATCGGGTCAACGTCCTCAACCTTGGCCTGGGTCTGTATACAGGTGTCCTTGAAAACGAAAGCACCCTGATCATCATGATCGACGGCAAGGTCGCGTTTCGTAAACCGATCGGTGGGCCCGAGGATCAGAACCTGGTGGACAAAAAAGGCCCGGTGGGACGCGACGAGATCATGTCTCGCTTCACAAAGATTCCCGTTCAAGTTCAATCCGGCGTCCACGACATGGTTGTGGCTTTCATCGATCGTTCACACGTGGAAACCGATGAGAACATCTCCGCAGGTTTCCGAGGTATCGGCGAACTGGGATTTGGCGCCGGTACGGACCGCATGCCGCGTCTCTCCGACGGCGTGGAGATCGTTGGGCCTTTCAATCCAACCGGCAAGCCGGAAACGCCGACAAGGCAATTGATCTTTGTCTGCGATCCCAAAACGATTGGCGAGCCCGCGTGCGCACGAAAGATTACCGAAAATCTCGCGCGACGAGCCTTCCGCCGGCCCGTAACGGCCGACGACGTGAATCGCCTGATGCCGTTTTATGAACTCGGCAGAGAAAACGGCGGAAGCTTCGATGTGGGAGTCGAACAGATCGTGATGGGGGTCCTCGCCAGCCCGGAGTTCCTTTATCGGTCCATTCGTGGAGTTAACGCCCGCAACGCGTCGGCGGAAGTGCCTCTAACGGATCTTGAATTGGCTTCCCGTCTCTCCTTCTTTCTCTGGAATACAGGACCAGATGATTCGCTGCTGGCGCTGGCCGCCGCTGGCGGGTTAAGCAAACCCGGCGCGCTGGACAAAGAAGTGACGCGCATGATGGCCGATCCCAAAGCCTCAAGCCTCGTCACAAGTTTTGCGATGAAGTGGCTGAACCTCGCCGATCTCGATGCCGTCAAACCTGATCCGATGATTTTCCCGGATTTCACGGAACAATTGCGGCGCGATTTCTCAAAAGAGGTCGAGTATTTCCTCAAGAGTGTTCTTCTGGAAGATAGAAGTGTTGTGGATCTACTCACGGCAGACTACACGTTCCTCAACGAACGGCTGGCCCGCCACTATGGCATTTCCAGAGTCTTTGGACCTCAATTCCGCCAGGTCACGCTGACCGAAAAAGAGCGATGGGGTTTGCTCGGCAAGGGGGCGGTGCTGCTGCGGACTTCCTACGGCGATCGCACGTCCCCGGTTCTGCGGGGCGCGTGGGTGATGGATAAACTGATGGGCACGCCACCGTCGCCTCCTCCGCCGAACGTCACGACAAACCTCGATCAGAAAGCGGGCGAGAAGCCGAAGACGGTCCGGGAGCGCCTCGAGCAGCACCGTCAGCAAAGGGTTTGCCTGCAGTGTCACGGAGTCATCGATCCGCCAGGTCTTCCTCTTGAGAGTTTCGATGCCATCGGACGGTGGCGAACGGTCGATCGCCAGGCGGATAATGCCGTGATCGATGTGAGTTCGGTGCTGCCGAACGGCAATGCCATCAACGGTCCTGTCGAACTTCGCGCGGAATTAGCCAGTCATCCCGAAATGTTCGCCCAGGCGATGACGGAAAAACTGTCGATGTATTCCCTCAACCGGGAACTGGAATATTTCGATATGCCGCAGGTCCGTGCAATCGTGCGCGCAGCGGCGAAAGATAATTACAAGTTTTCTTCTATTGTTCGGGGTGTCGTCAACACGGAGGCGTTTCGTAAGCAGGGCGCGCCACCGAGAGCTTCTGGGAATTAGGGGGGCTTTGTGATTGATGAACAGTGAAATGAGATTTGTTAAGTTGTGGAAAAGAGAGTTTTTTCATCTAACAAATATCAATTCATAGTTCATCAATCACAAAGCTCCCTAATTCCCGAGTTCCCGATTTCAGGAAGGGGTCATCATGTTCATAACGAAAAAGCATCTCAGCCGCAGAACCGTTCTAAAAGGTGCAGGAGTAAGCCTCGCGTTGCCTTTGTTGGACGCAATGGTGCCCGCGGCCACGGCCCTTGCACAAACCGCTGCCTCTCCGAAGCTGCGCGCGGGCTTTTTCTATCTTCCTCATGGCGCAATCATGCACAACACGTCGCACGGCCCCGCGATGGACAAATGGACGCCCAGCGGAGCCGGCGCTGATTTCAAGCTCAGCCCGATTCTTTCTCCGCTGGAGCCCTACAAGAAGTACGTAAGTTCCTTCGGCAATCTGGAGAACAAGGCCAGCGCGGGCTCGGTTCACACGCTAAATCCAGCGACATGGCTCAGCGCAACGCGTCCCGACGGGTCTGGATCACACCCCCACATGACAGCGACCCTTGATCAGGTGATCGCAAAGGCGATCAGTCAGGATACGCCGCTGCCATCTATGGAACTCGCCTCCGAAACGACCGTTCAGAGCGCAGCGGGTGGCGGAGGCTCCTACACCACGCTGGCCTTCCGCGATGCGGAGTCACCGCTGCCGATGGAATACAATCCGCGGAAAGTTTTCCTGCAGCTCTTCGGTGAAGGAGACACACCGGAGGAGCGCGCTTTTATCGGCCGTCAGACGCACAGCGTCCTGGATCTCATCCGGGACCGCACGACGAAACTCCAGAACGAATTAGGCAACAACGACCGCGCCGTGCTCGACGGCTATCTCGAGACTGTTCGCGAGATTGAACGCCGCGCCGAGAAAGCGGGCGCATCGAATCTTTCCAGTCTGAAAATTCCCAATGCTCCTGTGGGGGAACTGGATGACTTTGCCGAACAGGTCAAGTTGATGTTCGACCTGCTGGCGCTCGCTTTCCAGGCCGACCTCACCCGCGTCGCTACGTACATCATGGTCTCGGAGGGAACAAACCGAACGTACAACCACATCGGCGTTCCCGATGCCTTCCATCCTGTTTCCCATCACGCGAACGATCTGGAAAGGATCAACAAGCTGGTGAAGATCCAGACCTGGCATGTTCAGAAATTTTCGGAGTTTGTCGCAAAAATGGCGGCAACTTCCGACGGGGACGGAACGCTGCTCGATCACTCACTGTTCATGTACGGATCGAATATGAGTAACAGCGATCTTCACAATAACTATCCGGTGCCGAACATTATCGTGGGTGGGGGAAACGGAAAGGTGAAGACCGGTGGTCAACACATCGTTCTGCCGGAACGGACACCGATCGCGAATCTTCATTTGACGATTCTGCAAAAAGCAGGCATTGAACGCGACAAGTTCGCGGACAGCACCGGCGTCATCGCGGGTGTTTAGGAGGAAGTCGTGCATTCAAACACCACCCCTCCTCGGCTGAGGAGCGGAGCTTTGCTGGGTATTTTCCTCATGTTCGCCGCTGTGCCTGTCTGGGCTCAGGGCACGAAGGGATCGCTCGCGGATCTGATCGAAACGGGAAACCGCAAGGCGGCGTTGGAGCGGATCCGCGCCGGAGCAGACGTCAACGCGCCGCAACCTGATGGGACACGCCCGATTCACTGGGCGATCCAGCGAGTCGATTACGAACTCCTCCAGGCGTTGATCGCGAAAAAGGCGAATGCGAATGTTAGAAATGAGTTCGGATCCACGCC
>Ga0157375_10000542_pt1 | contig 33908 bp, 27 predicted proteins | sample M35metaG_FD_115311 | JGI IMG/M metagenome (GOLD analysis project Ga0157375, IMG submission 115311) | Miscanthus rhizosphere microbial communities from Kellogg Biological Station, Michigan, USA - M3-5 metaG | ecosystem: Host-associated > Plants > Roots > Rhizosphere > Soil | place: USA: Michigan... | reverse complement strand
CGCCCGACCAGATAAACGCCTTGGCCGACTGCTGAGGGCGCTGGAGCGACGCTGCGCCGCCGCTGGCGCACTTGCGTGAAGGCGGCTTCGATCACGAGAGCCCGATCCTGCGCCGCGTGCTCACGCTCACCCAACAACTGATCTGCTTTCCCCGGCACCTGTCCCAGCACCCGGGCGGGTTCGTGATTTCCGAATACCCCCTGGATACCCTGGTACCGGTGGAAAACGCCGCCATGGCCGAGCGCACCATCATCCAGTGGGACAAGGACGACCTCGATGCCGTCGGCCTGCTCAAGGTGGATATCCTCGCCCTGGGCATGCTCAGCGCGATCCGCCGTTGCTTCGATTTGCTGCGCCGTCACCGCAACCGTGACCTGGCCCTGGCGACGATCCCCAGGGAAGACCCCGCCACTTACGCCATGATCAGCAAGGCCGACACCATCGGCGTGTTCCAGATCGAGTCGCGGGCGCAGATGTCGATGTTGCCCCGGCTCAAGCCGCAGACCTTCTACGACCTGGTGATCGAAGTAGCGATCGTGCGGCCGGGGCCGATCCAGGGCGGCATGGTGCACCCGTACCTGCGCCGGCGGAACAAGGAAGAGCCGGAGACCTACCCATCGCCTCAACTGGAGGCTGTGCTTAAACGCACCCTGGGCATTCCGCTGTTCCAGGAACAGGTGATGCAGATCGCCATGGTCGCGGCCGATTATGGCCCTGGCGAAGCCGACCAGTTGCGCCGCTCCATGGCCGCCTGGAAACGCCATGGCGGCCTGGAGCCGCATCAGGAGCGCCTGCGCACCGGCATGCTGAAAAACGGCTACAGCGAGGCATTTGCCGCGCAGATCTTCGAGCAGATCAAGGGCTTTGGCAGCTATGGTTTCCCCGAGTCCCACGCGGCCAGCTTTGCCTTGCTGACCTACGCCAGTTGCTGGCTCAAATGCCATGAACCTGCCGCGTTCGCCTGTGCGCTGATCAACAGCTGGCCCATGGGTTTCTACAGCCCGGACCAGATCCTGCAGGACGCGCGGCGCCATCGTTTGCAGATCCGTCCGGTGGATGTGCAGGCCAGTGATTGGGATTGCAGCCTGGAACCCATCGAGGGCGAACAGCCGGCGATTCGCCTGGGGCTGCGCATGATCGCGGGGTTTCGTGAAGAGGATGGGCGCCGTATCGAAGCGGCCCGCCAGCATCGGGCTTTCAGCGATATTGCCGACCTGGACGCCCGTGCCGGGCTGGATGCGCGCACCCAGGCGCTGCTGGCCGATTCGGGCGCCTTGCGTGCCTTGGCCGGCAACCGCCACACGGCGCGCTGGGAAGTGGCCGGGGTGCAAAAGCAGCTGGGGCTGTTTGCCGGGTTGCCGAGCCCCGATGAGGCGGTAGTCGAGCTGCCCGCGCCCACGGTGGGCGAAGACCTGCAGGCCGACTACGCCACCGTCGGCACCACCCTTGGCCCACACCCGCTGGCCTTGCTGCGTGGCGAGTTGCGCAAGCGGCGCTGCCGCAGCTCCCAGGAGTTGCTCGCGGTGGAGCATGGGCGCAACGTGAGCGTGGCGGGGCTGGTGACGGGCCGTCAGCGCCCGGGCACCGCCAGCGGTGTGACGTTTGTGACCCTGGAAGACGAATTCGGCAACCTCAATGTGGTGGTCTGGCGTGACCTGGCCGAGCGTCAGCGCCAGGCGTTGGTGGGTTCGCGGTTGCTGAAAGTGGACGGACGCTGGGAAGCGGTGGGCGAAGTGCGCCACCTGATCGCCGGGCGCCTTACCGACTTGTCGCCCCTGCTGGAAGGCATTCATGTGCGCAGTCGGGATTTTCACTGAGGCCAGTGGTTTCTGCTGTAATTACCCCCTAACGTATACGCGTTGAAACGATCTACCGCTGGTGTGCTCAAAACCTTGCCGATGTTTTCTTTTCGCACAGAGCCAACCGATGCAATTTTTATCCAACCCCCACGGCTGTGAAGGCTGGGCCGGTGAAATGGCCCAGCGGATCCGCGCGTTCGATTGGTCGGCCACCGACCTTGGCCCGATCGACAACTGGTCCACCAGCCTGGCCTGCACCGTACAGATGATGCTGGCGTCACCGGTGCCGATGGTGATGTTGTGGGGGCGGGCGGGGTACATGATCTACAACGACAGCTACTCGACGTTCGCCGGCGGCCGCCACCCCTATTTGCTGGGCACGCCGGTGGAGCTGGGCTGGCCGGAAGTGGCCGACTTCAACCGGCATGTGGTCGACACCTGCCTGGCCGGTGGCACTTTGTCGTTCAACAACAAGGACCTGGTGCTGCTGCGCAACGGCAAGCCCGAAGAGGTGTGGCTGGACCTCTACTACAGCCCGGTCGCCGGCGACAATCATCAACCGGCCGGGGTGCTGGCGATTGTGGTGGAAACCACCGAGCACGTGCATTCCGAGCGCTTGCGCCAGGAACTCACCCATAACCTGGAGCAACGCGTGGCCGCCGAAGTGCAGGCCCGTTCGGCGGCCGAAGACCAGTTGCGCCAGTCGCAGAAGCTCGAAGCCATTGGCGGCCTCACCGGGGGCGTGGCCCATGACTTCAATAACCTGTTGCAGGTGATCGCCGGCAACCTGCACCTGCTGGCCCGGCATGAGCCGGACAACGCTCAGGTGCAACGTCGCGTCAGCGCGGCCATTGCGGCGGTGGAGCGCGGGGCCAAGTTGTCGTCGCAGTTGCTGGCCTTTGCCCGTCGCCAACCGTTGTCGCCGGCGGTGTACAACCCGCAACGCATTTACGCCGGCCTGGGCGAGCTGTTGCAGCGGGCGCTGGGGGAAACCATCCATATCGATGTGCAATTGCCCCAGGACTCCTGGTGCATCAATGTCGACCGCAACCAGTTGGAAAATGCGCTGCTCAACCTGGCGATCAACGCCCGGGACGCCATGAAAGGCGAGGGCGTGATTCGCATCACTGGCGAAAACATCATCCTCAACCCCGCCGATTGCGTGGGCAAAAGCATCAAGCCCGGCGAGTACGTGCGCCTGGCGGTCACCGACACCGGTGTGGGCATGTCGAAGACCGTGCTCAAGCGTGCCTTCGAACCCTTCTTCACCACCAAGCGCGAGGGCCAGGGCACCGGCCTGGGCCTGAGCATGGTGTTCGGCTTTGTGCGCCAGAGCGGCGGGCATGTGGAGATGTGGAGCGAGGAGGGCAAGGGCTCGGTGGTGCAGATGTATTTCCCCCACAGCCTGGAGCCGGAGAGCCTCGACATGCACAGCGAACTGGCGCTCCACAGCGGCGGCCAGGAGACCGTCCTGGTGGTGGAGGACAATGAAGGCGTGCGCTTGACCGTGGTCGAGTTGCTGGAGCAGTCGGGCTACACCGTGCTCACCGCCGAAGACGGTGACCGCGCCATGCAGGCATTGCAAGACGGCGTGCGCCCGGACCTGATTTTCACCGACGTGGTCATGCCCGGTCGCGTCAAGAGCACTGACCTGGCCGACTGGGCCCGGGCGCAACAGCCGCCGGTGGCGGTGCTGTTCACCTCAGGCCACACCCGTGACATTCTCTCCAGCAATCACCTGCTGAGTCCCGACATTCATCTGCTGAGCAAGCCCTACAGCCCCGAAGCCCTGACGCAACGGGTGCGCAGCGTGCTCACCGCAAGACAAGGTTGCCCATGACGTCACAGCGCAGCATCCCGCCGATAACCGCCCACCCTACTGGCTTTGTCCGCGTACGCGGCGCCCGTGAACACAACTTGCGCAACGTCGATGTGGACATTCCCCGGGATGCCCTGGTGGTGTTTACCGGGGTATCGGGGTCGGGCAAGTCGTCCCTGGCGTTTTCCACGGTGTATGCCGAGGCACAACGGCGCTACTTCGAGTCGGTGGCGCCGTATGCACGGCGGCTGATCGACCAGGTTGGCGTGCCGGACGTCGATTCCATCGAAGGCCTGCCGCCTGCCGTGGCCCTGCAGCAACAGCGCGGTACGCCGAGCGCGCGATCATCGGTGGGCAGCGTCACCACCTTGTCGAGCCTGATCCGCATGCTGTACTCCCGTGCCGGCAGCTACCCGCCGGGGCAGGCGATGCTGTATGCCGAAGACTTTTCGCCGAACCTGCCCCAGGGCGCCTGCCCGCAATGCCACGGCCTGGGCCGGGTGTATGAAGTGACCGAAGCGCTGATGGTGCCCGACCCCTCGCTGACCATCCGCCAGCGCGCCGTGGCGTCCTGGCCGTTGGCATGGCAGGGCCAGAACCTGCGCGACATCCTGGTGACCCTGGGCTATGACGTCGACATCCCGTGGCGCGACCTGCCGAAAAAGCAGCGCGACTGGATCCTGTTCACCGAAGAAACCCCCACCGTGCCGGTGTACGCAGGCTTCACCCCGGCGCAGACCCGCGACGCATTGAAGCGCAAGCTGGAACCGAGCTACCAGGGCACCTTCAGCGGTGCGCGGCGCTACATCCTGCACACCTTCACCCACACCCAAAGCGCACTGATGAAAAAGCGCGTGTCGCAGTTCATGCAAGGCAGTGCCTGCCCGTTATGCCAGGGCAAGCGCCTGACCCAGGCGGCGCTGTCGGTGAAGTTTGCCGGGGTGGATATTGGTGAGCTGTCGCAATTGTCGTTGACCCAGTTGGCCGAGTTGCTGCGGCCCGTGGCGGCGGGGCAGGACCGCATGAAGCTGTCGGTGGAAAAACGCCTGGCAGCCCAGCGCATCGCCCAGGACCTGCTGGAACGGGTCAGCACCTTGACCGAGCTGGGGCTGGGCTATTTGTCCCTGGAGCGCAGCACGCCGACCTTGTCGTCCGGCGAGTTGCAGCGCTTGCGCCTGGCGACTCAGTTAGGTTCGCAATTGTTTGGCGTGATCTACGTGCTGGACGAGCCGTCGGCGGGTTTGCATCCGGCCGATGGCGAGGCCTTGTTCACCGCGCTGGATCGGTTGAAGGCGGCCGGCAATTCGTTGTTTGTGGTGGAGCATGACCTGGAAACCATGCGCCGCGCCGACTGGCTGATCGACGTCGGCCCGGCCGCCGGCGAGCATGGCGGGCAGGTGCTGTACAGCGGCCCGCCTGCGGGGCTGGCGCACATCGAAGCATCGCAAACCCGCGACTATCTGTTTGCCGAGCGCCGGCCTTCGACGCCGTCGCGACGTGAGCCGAGCGGCTGGTTGAAACTCGAAGGCGTGACCCGCAACAACCTCAAGGGCTTGAACGTCGACTTCCCGTTGGGCTGCTTCACGGCGGTCACCGGTATTTCCGGCTCGGGCAAGTCCAGCCTGGTCAGCCAGGCGCTGCTGGAACTGGTGGGCGCCGGCCTCGGCCGCGTGGTAGAAAGCGACGAAGAACCGAGCCTGGAAGACGACGCCCCACAGGCCAGCGGTGGGCATATCGGCAGCGGCCTGGAGCACATCCGCCGCCTGGTGCAGGTGGACCAGAAACCCATCGGCCGCACGCCGCGCTCCAACCTGGCGACCTACACCGGGCTGTTCGACAACGTGCGCAAGTTGTTCGCCGCTACACCAGCGGCCAAAAAGCAGCATTACGACGCGGGGCAGTTCTCGTTCAACGTCGCCAAGGGCCGTTGCCCCCACTGTGAGGGAGAAGGGTTTGTCAGCGTGGAACTGTTGTTCATGCCCAGCGTGTATGCGCCATGTCCTACCTGCCATGGAGCGCGCTACAACCCCGAAACACTGGCGATCAAATGGCAGGGCCTGAGCATCGCCCAGGTGCTGGGCCTCACGGTGGAACAGGCGGTGGAGGTGTTTGCCGAACAGCCTGGGGTGTTGCGTTCATTGCAGGTGCTGCGGGACATCGGGCTGGGTTACCTGCGCCTGGGGCAGCCGGCCACCGAGCTGTCGGGCGGCGAGGCGCAGCGCATCAAGCTGGCGACCGAGCTGCAACGCAATGCTCGCGGCGCCACCTTGTATGTGCTGGACGAACCGACCACCGGCTTGCACCCACGGGACGTGGACCGCTTGCTCAGCCAGTTGAATCACTTGGTGGACGCCGGGCATACGGTGGTCGTGGTGGAACATGAAATGCGCGTGGTGGCGCAGAGTGACTGGGTGATCGACATCGGGCCGGGGGCCGGGGATTTGGGTGGGAAAATAGTGGCGTGCGGCACACCGCAGAAAGTCGCCAAGAGCAAGACCAGCCGCACCGCCCCCTTCCTGTCGCGAGAGCTGACCTTGTAGTGAGCGGGCTTGCCCCGCGCTGCGGTATATCAGGCATACACCAGGCCCCTGACACACCGCAGCGCGGGGCAAGCCCGCTCACTACAGGTTTATAGGTTGATCTGTTGCTTGGCTTGTTTCACTACGTTCTCGACGGTGAAGCCAAACTTCTCCTGCAACTTGGCCAAGGGGGCCGATGCGCCAAAGCTGTTCATCACCACCTTGGCCCCGGTCTGCCCGACATAACGGTCCCAACCCAAGGGACCGGCCTGTTCCACCACCACCCGCGCCTTGATCGCAGGGGGCAATACGCTGTCGCGGTAGGCCTGGTCCTGGTCTTCAAACAGCTCCCAGCTCGGCATGGACACTACCCGCGCGGCGATGCCTTCGGCTTTCAACTGCTCGTACGCTGCCACGGCAAGGCTCACTTCGCTGCCTGTCGCCATCAGGATGACGGTGGGGTGGTCGTCACTGGCCAACACATAGGCGCCCTTGGCTGCACCGGATGCTGCCGCGTATTGCGTGCGGTCCAGTGTCGGCAGCGCCTGGCGCGACAGCACCACGCAACTGGGACGATGGGTTTGCGCCAGGGCCACTTTCCACACTTCCAGGGTTTCATTCGCGTCGCCCGGGCGCAGGGTCAGCAACCCTGGCGTAGCGCGCAACTGCGTGAGGTGTTCGATAGGTTGGTGCGTCGGCCCGTCCTCACCCACGCCAATCGAGTCATGGGTAAACACGAACACCACCGGCAACTCCATGATTGCCGCCAGGCGAATCGGCGGCTTCATGTAGTCGCTGAACACCAGGAACGTCGAGGTGTAGGGCCGCAGGTACGACAGCGCCATGCCGTTGGCAATCGCGCCCATGGCATGTTCGCGGATGCCAAAGTGCAGGTTGCGCCCACTGTAGTCGTCGGCACTGAAACGCCCGGCACCGTCAAAAGTGAGGTTGGTCTTGGTGGACGGTGACAAGTCGGCCGAGCCCCCCAGCAGCCAGGGGATGTGTTGCGCGAAGGCATTCAACACCTCGCCACCGGAAGCACGGCTGGCGACGCCTTTGGCGTCTGTGGCGAAGGTGGGCTGCCCCGCCTGCCATTGCTCGGGCATTTCCCCGGCGCGCATGCGCTGCAGCTCATCGGCCAGTGTCGGCTCAAGCTTGGCCAGGGCCTGGTTCCATTGCGCATACAGTGGCTCAGCACGTTCGTGCAGCGCATCACGCAATACCGTGCGCGCGCCCTCGGGCACCAGGAAGCTGGAATCCTGCGGCCAGCCATACGCGGCTTTGGTCAGCCGGATTTCTTCCTCACCCAACGGCTCGCCGTGGGCAGAGGCGGTGTTGTGCTTGTGGGGCGAGCCGTAGCCGATCACGCTGTCGACCACGATCAAGGTCGGCGCGCCGGTGTTCGACTGGAAGGCGTGCAGCGCCGTGCTCAGGGCCTGCAAGTCATTGGCATCGGTGACGTACAGCGTGTGCCAGCCATAGGCCTGGAAGCGCTTGATCACGTCCTCACTGAACGCCAGCTCGGTGTGGCCTTCGATGCTGATGGTGTTGTTGTCGTAGATCCAGCACAGGTTATCCAGCTTCAAGTGCCCGGCCATGGAGGCGGCTTCGCTGCTGATGCCTTCCATCATGTCGCCGTCGCCACACAGGGTGTAGACGTTGTAATCGAACAGCACCTGGCCGTCGCGGTTGAAGCGTTCGCCCAGCCAGCGCTCGGCCATGGCCATGCCCACGCTGTTGGCGCAGCCTTGGCCCAGCGGGCCGGTGGTGGTTTCCACGCCGGTGGTCATGCGGTATTCGGGGTGTCCCGGGGTCTTGGAGCTCATCTGGCGGAACTGCTTGATATCGTCCAGGCTCACCGCCGGCAGGCCGGAGCGCTTGCCGTGCGCGTCAATCTCCACCACACCCGCCAGGTGCAGCAGCGAATACAGCAGCATTGACGCGTGCCCCACCGACAGCACGAAGCGGTCACGGTTGGGCCAGTCGGGATGGTCGGGGTGGTAGCGCAGGAACCGGCTCCACAGCGTATAGCCCACCGGCGCCAGGCCCATGGGCGTGCCCGGGTGGCCGGAATTGGCCTTTTGCACGGCGTCCATCGCCAGGGTGCGGATCGTGTTGATGCATTGGGTGTCGACAGCGGTGGCAGCGTGAGTCATGAAACCGGTCTCCCTCGGGTGGCGATCTACAGTGGAGGGCAGGGCGGGGCAAAGGTTTGATCGCGTTGCCGGTGCCGCGACGAACGGAGGGAATTGACCTCGAACATGACAAGACCCACTGCAATGGGCTAGCTTCAAGAGCGTAGGCCATTGATCAACGTGCGGAGGTTTTCCATGCCAGTGAAACACGACCTGTATCAGGACTTGGGATTGAGCAAGACAGTCGTTCACGAACGCAGGACGAGCGACAAACGCCTGGACTCACTGCTCACCCAATACGACGCAGCCGATGGGGAGGTGCTCAAGGCAGAGTCGGCCAGTGCCAGCGATAAGGACGTGGAGAAACTGAAGAAAAAACGGCTGTTGATCAAAGACAAGATCGTGGAGCAGTTGGGCTGAAGGGATGTCCGCGCCTACAGGGCGCGGACATATTTGTTCAGAATTGTCTGAAGGACAGGGCGCTTTTGACTGCCTATGATGCGCCCCGCCCACCTGGCTCTGGGGACTGTTGCGGCGCAAGGATTGCGCTGGTGAGCCAGGTGGGCACCTCTCTTCAAGCCAGCAGCGCCCGCGCGCATTCATCGATCGAGCGCTGCTGCGTTTCGCCATACAGCTTCAATTCATCAATCGTCTGACGGCCCAGCGCCTTTTCGAATTCCACCTGGTTGGCATTGGCCGCGTAGTGACTCTGCGCCGCATCCCCCAGGTTGGACTGGAAGATCCCCGCCGCGCTCACCGGCAAGAAATCCTCGTACACCAACGGTTCCACATCAATGTGGCCGGCCGCAATCAGCGCCTCCAGCGTGCGCGGCTGGTCGGCGTTGCCACGGGCGGCCACGCCCTGTTCGGTGGCGAAGTAGCGGAAGTACGCCAGGCCCTGTTCACGCATCTGCCCGTGGTTGTCGGGGAAGTCCTGGAAGTGTTGCTCCATCAATTGCATATAGCGCGCCGCGTTGCCTTCGTTCGGAAAGGCGCCCAGCTCATCACGCGCCGCATTCAGCAACTGGTCATACAGCGCCCGGCCCTTGGGGGTCAGCGCGACACCGCGTTGTTCTATTTCACCGAAGCGCGCGCTGTGGCTGCCTTGGGCGTCGGTGAAGGCGATGGGTTCATCCAGGGCCTTGAAGCTGGTCTGGCGCAGCAGGATCGGGCACTCACGGCGCGGCGGGCCTTCGATCACCGCCTTGGGGGTGATGCCTTTGCCCGGCATGGCGGCCTGCACCTGGTCGATGTCCAGGGTGCGCGGAGTGAGGTGGTTGATGTGCGGGCCTTTAAAGGCCACGACATCGGCGATCAGGCGGTGCTGGTCGCTCAGTTGCTGGTATTGCGCGCCGGTGACGGTCGCGGTGTGGTGCCAGCGGAAGGTTTCCAGGGCCTGGCGGATAAATTCATCGGCGTCTTCGGCATTGAGCCCGCCGTGCGTTTCGGCTTTCTCGATCAGGGCCAGGGCGCCAGGGGTGAAGATCGAGCGCTTGGCCAGGGCGGTTTCGGCGAAGCTGCGCAGTTCGAGGTTTTCGATCAGCTCCAGACGCAGCAACGAGGTGAACACGCGGAACGGGCTGGTCTGTAGCGCATGCTCATGCACGGCGCGAAAGGCCGTGGAATGCACGGGCACACCGGCCGGCGTCAGGTCGTAGTAGCCCACCGGCTGCATGCCCATCACGGCAAACAGGCGGCCGATGGTGGCCAATTCATAGGCGGTGCCCAGGCGGATAGCACCGTGGCGTTCCATGTCCAGGCGCTGGATTTCGCCGGTGCGGTGCAGCTGTTGCGCCAGGCCCGGATCGCGGTCGAGAACGCGGGTATTGGTCTCGGCCACCAGCTCCATCAGGGCGCCGTAAAGTGGAACTTCATCTCGGTACATGTCGGACATGGCCTTGGAGAAGCCCTTGCGGATGTCGTCGGGGCTGACATGTGCGGTGGTCGGCATAGAAAAATTCCTGAACACGGTGGAGTGGGGCATGGCCTATGTCTGGATTTTGTTGGGCTGGGCCTGGCCGTGCAAACGAAGAATCCTCAGGACTTCATGCTGAAAATGAATGAAATGACGCAAATATGACAAAAAACGATAGCTTGAAAATTTCATTTTTCGCGGACTTTCCTAACTAATTCTTCACGAGGAGCGCCCCGGTCCTCATGAAACAATCGTCACGTTTGTAGGGATGAAAGCTGTTCTGCACACACCGCACATAAAAATATGTTTAGGGGCTGTCGTTAATGAAAATTTCTACACTGGCGTTATCCATCACCGCCGCCTTGCTTGCACACCAAGCCAGCGCCGATGATTTCGGGCTCGGTTCGCTGGGCACGGGGAACGGTCACAGCGGCTTTCTGGAAGACAGCCACGCGGCTATCAGCTCGCGAACCATGTACTACAGCGCAGACAACCGCTCGGGGACGGCGAATGATCTGCGTGAAGCGGCCACCTTGCTGCGCTTCGACTACAAATCCGGCTACACTCAGGGCACCCTCGGGGTCGGTTTTGATGTGATGGCCTTCGGTGCCTTGCGTCTGGACGGCGGCGATGGCCACACCGCAGGCCCAGGCCTGGCGGGTAACGGCAACAGCTTCTTCCCAACCAAGAACAACGGCACTGAGCCGGCCGACAGTTTCGGTCGCGCTGCGGGTAACGTGAAGTTCCGCATCTCCCAGACCGAATTGCACGTGGGTGGCGGTCTGGCCCCGGTGTTGCCGATCCTGGTGTCCAACGACAGCCGTGTGGCGCCGCAGACCTTTGACGGCGGCATCCTGACTTCCAGCGACATCCCCAACGTGACCTTCACCGGTGGTGAGCTGAACCATGCCCAAGGGCGTGCTTCCAGCAACTCCACTGGCCTGAGCGTTGCCGGCGCGACCCGTGACAGCAACAGCTTCAAGTTTGGCGGCCTGGACTACAAACCATTCGGTTCTTCCGACAACGCCATCGCTAAAAACCTGACGTTGCAGTACTACTACGCCGATCTGGAAGACTTCTACAAACAGAACTATTTCGGCCTGGTACACGTGCTGCCCCTGGGCAACGACCAGTCGTTCAAGACCGACCTGCGCTACTTCGACAGCACCAGCGACGGCAAGAACGGCTCGGCCGGTTACGCGTTCAACAACAACGGCGGCTATGCCAAGCACGCCGGCGAAGTGGACAACAAAACCTACAGCGCCGCGTTCACCTACCAGTTGGGCGGCAGCAGCCTGATGCTCGGCCATATTGGCGTGAGTGATGACGGCGGTTTCGTCTGGGTCAACCAGGGCAGCATTGCTGACCCTAACGCCCAAGGCGCAGGCGGCAGCGACTTCTACCTGTTCACCGACGCCGTGGTCGGCCAGTTCTCCCGTGCGGGCGAGCAGGTCAATTTCGGTCAGTACTCGTATGACTTCAAAGCCTACGTGCCTGGCCTGAAAGCCTCCATCGCTTACCTGGACGGTACTGATATCAAGTCCAAGGTAGCTGGCGGTGCTGACCAGAAAGAAAACGAAACCGACTTCCGTCTGGACTACGTTGTGCAGGAAGGCCCGCTGAAAGGCTTCGGCACCACCTTCCGTACCGGTACTTACCACGGTCACAACACCGGCACGGCCGATCAGGACCAGACTCGCCTGATCTTCAACTACACCTACGCGATCTTCTAAGAACACGCGAGGAAACTGCGCGATTGCGCAGCGCTAAAAAACTGCAGGCCGCCTAATCAGCGGCCTCAGTCTTTTCTGGGCCAGGGTTGAGTCTTCATGTGCATCGGGGCGCGAATGGGTTCTACACTGCCCGTCACCGCGCCAGTGATGGAGGACCCGATGACGGCCACGCCCGTAACAGACATCCTTGCAACGATTGAAGGCCAACGCCTGGCCAACCCCGACGCCGAACGCTGGCGCGAGTGGGGCCCTTACTTGAGTGAACGCCAATGGGGCACCGTGCGCGAGGACTACAGCGCCGACGGTGATGCCTGGGTGTATTTCCCACACGAACATGCCCGCAGCCGCGCCTACCGCTGGGGCGAGGACGGCCTGGCCGGTTTCAGCGACAAGGCACAACGCTGGTGCCTGGGCCTGGCCCTGTGGAACGAGCGCGACAGCATTCTCAAGGAGCGCCTGTTCGGCTTGAACAACGCCGAGGGCAACCACGGTGAAGACGTCAAGGAACTGTACTTTTTCGTCGACGGCGTACCGAGCCATGCCTACCAGCGCATGCTCTACAAGTACCCCCATGCAGCCTTTCCCTACGCTGACCTGATCACCGAAAACGCCCGGCGTGGCTTGGGCGATGCCGAGTACGAGGTGCTCGACACCGGGGTGTTCGAAGACAACCGCTACTGCGATGTGAGTGTCGAATACGCCAAGCACACGCCCGACGATATCTTCATGCGCATCACCGTGCACAATCGCGCGGACCAGCCGACTCGCCTGCAGGTACTGCCCCAGCTGTGGGCGCGCAATGACTGGAGCTGGACGGTTGATGCGCCCAAGCCACAGTTGACCCTGGCGGGTTCTCATGTGCTGGCCCGTCACCCTGAACTGCCCGACCGTCACCTCAGCGCCTGGGGCCTGGACGGCGTGGAATGGCTGTTCTGTGAAAACGAAACCAACTACCCGAAGCTCGACGCCCAACCGGCGCCGGGGCCGTTCAAGGACGGTATCAACGATTACGTGGTCGACGGTGTTCAATCGGCGATTCGTCGCGATGCCGGCACCAAGGTGGCGGCGCGGTTCATTCTTGAGCTGGAAGGCCAGCAGAGCCAAATCCTCTACCTGCGTTTCGCACCCACCGATGCGCCCGAGGTCAATGCGCGCAAGCTGTTTGAACAACGCCGCGAGGAGGCCGATGACTTCTACGCGGCCTTGCAACACAACATTGCCGATGAGGATGCGCGCAACGTACAGCGTCAGGCCCTGGCCGGTTTGCTGTGGTCCAAGCAGCTCTACTATTTCGACGTCAACCAATGGCTCGACGGCGACCCGGCCCAGCCTGCGCCACCGCCCGAACGCCTGCATATCCGCAATACCCATTGGCGGCACCTGTCGAATTTCGACATCCTCTCGATGCCCGACACCTGGGAGTACCCGTGGTACGCCTCCTGGGACCAAGGCTTCCAGGCCGTGGCCATTGCCCTGATCGACCCGGGGTATGCCAAGCAACAGTTGCTGCTGCTGGTGAAGGACCGCTTCATGCACCCCAATGGCCAGTTGCCGGCGTATGAATGGCGGTTCGACGACGCCAACCCGCCCGTACACGCCTGGGCCAGCTGGCGCGTGTATCAGCAGGACAAGGCGCTGACGGGCGTAGGCGACATGGACTTCCTGGAGCGGATCTTCCACAAACTGCTGCTGAATTTTTCCTGGTGGGTCAACCGCAAGGACGCCGAGGGCCGCAACCTGTTCCAGGGCGGGTTCCTGGGCCTGGACAACATCGCCTTGTTCGACCGTTCGGCCACGTTGCCCCCGGGCTATCAACTGGACCAGGCCGACGGCACTGCGTGGGTCGCTGCGTATGCGCTGGACCTGATGCGCATCGGCCTGGAGCTGGCCAAGCGCAATGTCGTGTACGTGGATATTTCGGTGAAATTCTTCGAGCACTTCCTGTACATCGCTGGTGCGATCAACCGTGTCGATGACAGCGCCGAAGGCCTGTGGGATGAGCAGGACCAGTTTTTCTACGACGTGCTGCACCGGCCCGACGGCCAGAACGAACCGGTGCGCCTGCGCTCCATTGTCGGCCTGATGCCGCTGTTTGCCGTGCTGGTGCTGGAGCAACGTGAACATGAAGGGCTGGAGGGCCTGCGCGAGCGCCTGCTGGGCTTCATGAAACATCGGCCGGACCTGGCCAAGTTAGTCTCGCGCTGGAACGAACCGGGGCAGGGCAACCGCCTGCTGCTGGCGTTGTTGCGGGGGGAGCGCACCAAGGACCTGTTGCGGCGCATGCTCGATGACAACGAGTTCCTCTCGGCCTTTGGCGTGCGTTCCTTGTCCAAGGCCTTCGCCGAACAGCCCCTGGCGCTGAAGATGAACGGCGACACGCTGTGTGCGCGCTACCAGCCGGGGGAGTCCGACTCGCGTTTGTACGGCGGCAACTCCAACTGGCGCGGGCCGTTGTGGATGCCGGTGAATTACATGCTGATCGAGTCGCTGCGCGAGTTTCATCGCTACTACGCGGATAACTTCTCGGTGGAGTACCCGACGGGCAGTGGTTATCTGTCGTCGCTTGAAGAAGTGGCTGACAGCCTCAGCCAGCGCCTGACGCGTTTGTTTTTGCGCGATGAAAATGGCCTGCGGCCGTCGATGGCGGGTTATGCGCAGTTGGAGGCCGACCCGCTAAGCCGCGACCTGGTGTTGTTTCATGAGTATTTCCACGGGGAAACCGGGCGTGGGTTGGGGGCGTCGCACCAGACGGGGTGGAGCGCGTTGGTGGCGCTGTTACTGAGTGTTCCGCCAACGGCGTGAATCGGGTAGATTCGCCGGCCCGCCCCTTACAAGGATGTAGATCATGGCGAATAGCGCCACTGCTTCACGCCCAGCGAACCTGCTGGTAGCCCTGCTGATGGGCGCCGGTGTTTTTACCTTGAGCCTGTATGCCAGCAGCGCCAGCGTAGCCTCAATGAGGGCCGCCTGCGTGCAATGCCCATCGGAGACTGCCGATGCGTCCAAATGGGGCAAGAATGGCACGTATCGCCTCGAACTCGTGACTCTGTCGATTGACGATGAGGTCAGAAATGCGGACCCTGACTCGCTTCGCAAAATGACCCGGCTCAAGCCGCGGGCGCTTGGCGCTGATGAAAATGATCTTTGGTCGATGAAGTCGTCCGCGCGATAGATATCGTCGGTGAAGCCGGTGATGTCGATATCTTGAGGGCGCAGTGGCCCGAGCTGACGCGCCGATCGCGTTACGCGTACAGTCTTTTCATCAACGAAGGGCAAATAGCCGATTTCTATAACGTCTACGTGCGCGTGGGGCCCAACAAGTATTTGATCGTCATTGGCCGGGATGTGGAGTCCGGGGAGTTCCACGAGCGGCCGGGTGAGGGGTACCTCATCAACCGGCGGGGTACCGAGGGCCATTCGAGGGAGCTTGAGCAGTTTAGAGTTGTCGAGGCTGCAGCAGGCCGCTGACAGATCCTGATGAGCCAGAAATGAAAGTCGCCTCAGGTGCGCGGTTTTCCGCGGTTGTTGTTGTCGTGAGCGGGCTTGCCCCGCGCGGCGATCCATCTCGCGCTGAGGGGCGTCAGGCAGGGTTGCGATGTGTCGTATGGCGCGGCGCGGGGCAAGCCCGCTCACGACAGGCCAGGATTTTGGGCAAAAAAAATCCCGCCTCGAAGGGCGGGATCGGGGACTGTCCGTGAATCAAGCCGGGAACAGTTCGCTCAGCTTCATGGCCAGCATCATGTCGCCTTCAGTGCGCAGTTTGCCGCTCATGAAGGCCTGCATGCCGTCGGTGTCGCCGCTGACGATGCCTTCCATGGTTTCGCCGTCGGTGACCAGGGTCACTTGGGCGTCAGGGTTTTCGCCTTCCAGCAGTTCGCAGGTGTTGTTTTTCACCACCAGCGAGAAGTTCTGGGTGTCGTCGATACGGAAACCGAACACCAGGTCCAGGCCGTCGGCAGCGGCTGGGTTGAATTTGGCTTTCATTGCTTCTACAGCTTTGGCTACGTCAGTCATGGTTTCGATCCTTTAGGGTGAGTCCAGTGACCTTGGGGTCACGGTTGGCCGCCATTCATCGGAAGGTGATGAGGTGCGGCGCCTTCAACAGTTGCAAGTGGGTGTGACTGTTGAAGGAAGCCAGTGCCACCTCGCGACCGCGGAATTTCAGCTGGTTGAGCGAGGTGTTAACAATTTGCCAGTTCAGCTCGAACGCCTGGGCAGCCGGCATTCGGGTAATCAGGTGGAGCAGGGCGGTGATGGTGCCGCCGGAAGTAAACACGGCGATCTTCTGCGTATTGTCGGCTGCTTCGAGGATGCGCTGCAGGCCGCCTTGTACGCGTTCCACGAAGCCCAGCCAGCTCTCCAGCCCGGGCGGGTCGTAGGTGCCGGCCAGCCAGCGCTCGATGATCAAGGCAAAGATACGTTGGAATTCGCTGCGGTTCTGCGCGGCATTGCGCAGGATATCCAGCGCCTCGGGCTCGGTTGTCAGCAGGTCGGGCAGCAGGGCGCGGATGATCGCATCGGCATCGAATTCGTTGAAGGCGCTGTCGACTTCAAGCGCGGGCACCGGCAGGCCGAGGGCTGCATATTGATCGAAGGCGGCGGTGGCGGTGTGCTGCTGGCGACGCAGGTCACCGGCGACACAGCGGTCGAACGTGAGGCCCAGTTCCGCCAGGTGGCGACCGAGCACTTGCGCTTGTTCCACGCCGGCGGGCGACAGGACGTCATAGTCGTCTGCACCGAAGGAGGCCTGGCCATGTCGAATCAGGTAGATGCTGCCCACGTCCGTTTTCCCGGTACGTTGAAAGTCTGGCGAGGTTATGAGGATGCCGAAGAGCTGTCAATGAAAAAACATACGCTTGTTTTAAAAGCTCGTTAGAGGCCCTTTGCTGGCGGTTTGAGCACTGGCCCGAAGGCAATGCCGTCGGTATGCTGGGGCCATCCGCGCCTGGCGCAGTGCATTTTTTAAGGAGTCATATGGATTTTCTGGCTGAATACGCGAGTTTCCTGGCGAAGACCGTCACCCTGGTGGTCGCCATTCTGGTGGTATTGATCAGCTTCGCGGCCCTGCGCAGCAAAGGCCGTCGCAAATCGGCTGGCCAGTTGCAGGTCAGCAAACTCAATGATTTCTACAAGGGCCTTCGCGAGCGCCTGGAATCGACCTTGCTCGACAAGGATCAACTGAAAGCGCTGCGCAAAGCCGAAAGCAAGACCGAAAAGAAGAGCAGCAAGAAGAAACCCGAGGCCAAGCCACGGGTGTTTGTGCTGGATTTCGACGGCGATATCAAGGCCTCGGCCACCGAGAGCCTGCGCCATGAAATCACCGCCTTGCTGAGCCTGGCCACGCCAAAGGACGAAGTGGTACTGCGCCTGGAAAGTGGCGGCGGCATGGTGCACAGCTATGGCCTGGCCTCTTCGCAGCTGGCGCGCATTCGCCAGGCGGGCGTGCCATTGACCGTGTGCATCGACAAGGTCGCTGCCAGCGGCGGCTACATGATGGCCTGCATCGGCGAGAAGATCATCAGCGCCCCCTTCGCCATCCTGGGTTCCATTGGCGTGGTCGCGCAGTTGCCCAACGTCAACCGCCTGCTGAAAAAACACGACATCGACTTCGAAGTACTGACGGCCGGCGAGTACAAGCGCACCCTCACGGTGTTTGGCGAAAACACCGAGAAGGGCCGGGAGAAGTTCCAGGAAGATCTGGACATTACCCACCAACTGTTCAAGAACTTCGTGTCGCGCTATCGCCCGCAACTGGCGATTGATGAGGTGGCGACCGGCGAAGTGTGGCTGGGTGTTGCAGCCCTCGATAAACAATTGATCGATGAGCTGCAGACCAGCGACGAATACCTGGCCACCAAGGCCAAGACCGCTGACGTGTTCCACCTGCACTATGCCGAGCGCAAAAGCCTGCAGGAGCGCGTAGGCCTGGCTGCCAGCGGTTCGGTGGACCGCGTGTTGCTGACCTGGTGGAGCCGCTTGACCCAGCAGCGCTTCTGGTAACCCGGTCCAGCATGTAAATGCTCCCCTGTAGGAGCCCGGCTTGCCGGCGATGGCGTCCCTGAGACCGCCATCGCCGGCAAGCCGGGCTCCTACAGTTTTTGTGTGGTCAGCACGAGAGCGGGAGGAATCGGATTTCGCATCAACGTTCCCACCACCAGCGCCCCCAGCAACCCCAACACGCCCGCCAGCCACAACACCCCGATGAAGCCTCCCACAAACGCCTGCCGCGCCAGCGGTTGCACCACCGCCCGAGCCGACTCCGGCAACAGCGCCATGGCTGCCGGCATATCGCCTGCCACCACCCGCGACGCAATACCGGCCACCTGCGCCTGCCACTGAGCCTCCACGCTCGCCCCCAGCAATTGCTCGCTGTGGCTGCTCAACAACGCGCCATACACACCAATCGCCAGCATGATCGCGCTGAAGCGCATGGTCGTACTCATGCCCGACGCCATGCCGGCACGGTCGCGGGGTACGCAGGCCATGATGTTCTTCTGGGTGTCGCCATTGAGTAGGCCCGCACCGGCCCCCGTCACGGCAATCGCCAGGGCAAAGGGCAGGTAGCCGCCCACATTGACCGCCCAGGCGCTCAGCAGATTGCCGCCGCCCACCAGGGTCAAGCCGGTCGCCATCATCGTCGCCGGCGCAAAACGCCCGGCCAGGCGCGCGCCGATGCGGGGGCAAATCAGCATGGTCAGGGCAAAGGGCAGCATGCCCAGGCCCGAGGCAATCGCGGAAAAGCCCAGGCCGTTCTGCAGGTAGAACGGCAGCAGCGTCATCATCACCTGGGCGCACCCGGCGTAAGCAAACATGCCGAGCAGCGCGCCGATGAAACGTGGGTGACGAAACAGCTGCAAGTCGACCATGGGGCGCCGCTGCATGCGTTCGACCCGCACAAACACCCCCAGCAGCAGCGCGCCACCGATGAGCCGCGCATAGGTCAACGGGTTGTCCCAGCCAATACGGTTAGCCTCGATCAAGCCCCAGATCAGGCACAACAGGCTCGCGCTGAATGCCAGGCTGCCCCATGGGTCCAGTCGCGCCGCCTGGGTATCCCGCGATTCGGGAATGGCGCGCAGCACCAGCAGCATCAACCCGAGGCCTACCGGCAGGTTGAGGTAGAAGATCCAGCGCCAGCCCAGGTACTGCGTGATCACGCCACCCAGGGTCGGCGCGGCGGTCATCGCCACGCCCATGCAGGCGCCCCAAAACGCCCAGGCCTTGGCCCGCTCCACTTCATCGTGAAAGGTGTGGCCGATGGAGGCCAGCGCGGAGGTCAGCAACAGCGCTGCGCCCACACCTTTGACGGCGCGGGCGATGTCGAGGAACAGCGCGTTCGGCGCCGCCCCGCAGCCCAGTGAGGCCAGGATGAAAATACCCAGGCCCCACACCAGCGAACGCTTGCGACCAAAACGATCGGCCAGGCTGCCAGCCGGCAGCAGCAAGGCCGCGAAGGCCAGCATGTAGGCACTGACTACCCATTCGATATCGGCGAAATTGGCGCCCAAATCGCGGGCGATACTCGGCAGGGTCACCGCGACAATATTGGTGTCGAGCACGATCAGCGAACAGACGCCGGAGGCCGTGAGCAGGGTCAAACGCGGGCTGACCCTGTTCATGATGAAATTACCTTGCAGGTAACATGGAAATGACGGTTGACGATCATCGCAAGGGCTCTCTAATGTTCAGGTAGCACGAGCTTATCCCCGGCGGCGCAGACCTTTGTTAGCTGGCGTGGAGCACTTCATTACCTTTGAGCTAATCCTGCGATGGAAATCCGCCATTTCCGCTACTTCCTGGCTGTCGCCCGGCAACGCAATTTCACCCGGGCCGCCGAGCAACTGGGCATCGCGCCGCCGACCTTGAGCCGGCAGATCCAGGACATGGAAGAAAGCCTGGGCACACGCTTGTTCATTCGCCAGCAACGCGAAGTCAGCCTCACCGAGGCCGGCGCGGCGTTATTGATCGAGGCGCAAGCCACCGTGCGCCAGTTCGAATTCGCCCAACGCAATGCCCAGCGCGCCGGACGCGGCGAAATCGGCCATATCGAATTGGGCTACGTGGCCTCGGCGGTGTATTCCGGGTTGCTGCAAAAGCAGATGCAGGCGTTCAGCCAGGCGTTTCCCGATGTGAGTGTGAACGTGCGTGAATGCGCGATGGCGACGTTGCCCGGCGCCGTGGCGGATGGGCGCTGCGACATTGGCTACATCCGCTCACCCATGACCCTGCCCGAGGGCGTCGAGGCCGTGCGTCTGGACAGCGAAGGCTTCGTGCTCGCCTTGCCCCAGGGCTCCTGGCTGCTGGGGTTGAAAGCCATCGCCTGCGAACACCTGCAAAACGAGACCTTCATCTTGCCGGAGCAGATCAGCGGCACCCTGCACGTGGCCGCCCAGGGCGGTTTTGCACCGCGTTTGGGGCCGCAGCCGGGCGGGTTGGTCGCCGTGGTGGCGCTGGTTTCGCTGGGGCAGGGCGTGGCGGTAGTACCTGCGTCGATGGTGGGGCATGTGAGCTTGCCGGGCGTGGTGTACCGCAGCATTCAGGGCAATGACGCGTCATCGTGGCTGTCGCTGATTCACCGGCGCTTCGAGAAAGCGCCGGCGGTGGCGCGGTATATCCAGCAGGTCAAGCACTCAGCCGGGGCTGCACCGAGTCCGCCAGTCGAGTAAGGATCAGGCAGCACGACACCGCCCCCGCATCCAGCACCCCCAGCGAGCGCTCGCCCAGGCGACTGGCGCGGCCGATTTTTGCCACCAGGTCCTTAGTGGAGTCGCGCCCCTGGGAGGCGGCGGTTTTCATCGCCTCCAGTGCGTCGTTGAACGAGGCCCCGCTGGCGTGGGCGCGTTCGAAGGCTTCCACGGCTGGAATCAGCGTGTCCATCAGGCACTTGTCGCCCACACCCGCGTCGGTGATGTCCTGCAGCGAGGTCAGGCCGCCGCGCAGTAAGTGCGCAAAGGTCGCCGCGTCGATCTCATCACTGGCGCGTACCTCGTCGGCCATGCCGATGAACAGGCTGCCATACAGCGGGCCCATGGAACCGCCGATACCTTCCATCAGGCTCAGGGTCAGTTCATCGAGGGCTTCGGCGAGTGTCAGTTGGCGACCTTCGATGGTGCGGCCGCAATGGGCGAAGCCCTTGGCCATGTTGATGCCGTGGTCGCCGTCGCCAATCGCGCCGTCGACTTCGCTGAGGTATTCACGGTTGGCCACGATCACGCTGACCAGGTCGGCGACAATGGCGCTGCCGTCACGGGTGGAAAAATGCTGGCTCATGGTTCACTCCGCCTGGGTCATGCCGATGGAGCGGCAGGGTTGATCGATCAGGGTTGTCAGCTCGGCATCGAGGCCAAGCAGGGTCAGGGTCACGCCCATCATTTCCAGGGAGGTGAAGTAGTTGCCGACGTAGCAACGGTGGATCTTCAAGCCCTTGGCCTTCAACTGACGTTCCACTTCGGCGTAGAAAATGTACAGCTCCATGACCGGCGTGGCGCCCAGGCCGGAGACCAGCACCACCACGCTGTCGTCGCTACTGAAGTCGCGGTCGGCGAGGATCGGCGCGAGCATGCGTTCGGCCATGGCGGCGGCGGATTCGATGGGGATCACTTCAATGCCCGGTTCGCCATGGTGGCCGATACCCAGTTCCATCTGGCCATCCGGAATCTGGAAGTTCGGCTTGCCCACCGCGGCAATGGTGCAGGGCGTGAGGCCGATGCCGATGGAGCGGCAGTTGTCGACGGTTTTCTGCGCCACGCGAATCACGCCGTCGAGGTCGTAGTGCTGGGCGGCCGCCGCCCCGCCGATCTTCCACATGAAGATCTCACCGGCCACGCCACGGCGCTTGGCAATGTCGGCCTTGGGCGCGGAGGCCACGTCGTCGTTGGCGACCACGGTGCGGATGCGCATGTCTTTGCTGGCGGCCATTTTCATCGCCAGCTTCACGTTCATGTTGTCGCCGGCATAGTTGCCGTACAGGCAGGCCACGCCCGCGCCATGGTCGGCGGCGCGGAAGGCATCGAAAAAGCTCTTGGCGGTGGGCGAGGAGAAAATCTCGCCGACCGCCACGGCGTCCACCAGGCCCGGGCCGACGTAGCCAAGGAACGCCGGCTCATGGCCCGAACCGCCACCGGTGACGATGCCGACGCGGCCAGCGGCCGATGGCCTGGCCTTGGTGATGACCCGAGGGTTGGCCTCGTATTGGCGCAGCTCGGGGTGCGCGACCAGGATGCCGCGCAGCATGTCCTCGACCACTTGGTCCGGATCGTTGATGACTCGATTCATAACGCGGGTTCCTGTTCTTGTTTTTAAAGGGCAACAACAATCAACTGTGGGAGCTGGCTTGCCTGCGATGGCGGTGTCTCAAATACAGGTTTGCAAACTGACACTCCGCTATCGCAGGCAAGCCAGCTCCCACAGGATTATGTGCGTTGTAGGAGTCAGGGTTGCAGCACGACCTTGAGCGACTTGTCCCCACGCTCCATCACTGCAAACGCTTCCTTGAAGTCCGCCAGTGCAAATGTATGCGTCACCACGTCGCGCATGTCGATCTTGCGGTTGCCGATAAAGTCGATGGCACGCGGGTACATGTATGGCCCCAGGTGCGAGCCGAGTATGTCCAGTTCCTTGCGGTCGCCGATGATCGACCAATCTACCGTGGCCTCGTCATTGAAGACGCTGAATTCGACGAAACGCCCCAGCTTGCGCAGCATCGCCAGGCCCTGGTTCACCGCCTTGTGGTGCCCGGTGGCCTCGATGTAGATGTCGCAGCCGTAACCGTCGGTGAGCTCGCGGATCCTGGCCAGCACATCCACCTCGGCCGGGTTCCACACTTCGTCGGCGCCCAGGCGCAGGGCAAGGGCGGCGCGTTCGGGTTTCATGTCCAGCACGATGAGCTTTTTCGGATTGCGCAGGCGCACCGCGCCGATGATGCCCAGGCCCAGGGTGCCGGCACCGGCGACCACCACGACGTCGTCATGGTCGACATTGGCGCGTTCCGCCGCGTGCAGCGAGCAGGCCAAGGGCTCGATCAGGATCGCTTCGTCCGGGGCAATGGACTCCGGCACTTTGTGGACGATGCCTTCCTTGGTGAAGATCATGTACTGGGCCATGGCACCCTGCACATTGTTCTGGAAGCCATAAAGGTCGTGTTTCTGGCACATCCAGTACTGGCCGTGATTGCAGAAGCGGCAGCCCCAGCACGGCACGATCTGCTCCGAGATCACTCGGTCTCCCACCGCCACGCCGCGCTTTTCCGCGCCTGGGCCCAAGGCAACCACGCGGCAGACGAATTCATGCCCGGGGATCATCGGCGGCTTCACGTAGCGCGGTTGCTCGGCATCGCCCCAGAACGACGGCGCGCCGCGATAGGTCTTGATGTCGCCCATGCAGATACCGCACAGCTCGACCTTGGTGAGGATCTCGTCCGGGCCGGGCGTGGGCACGTCGACGGTTTCCAGGCGGTAGTCTTCCGGACCATGGCAGACCACGGCCTGCATGGTTTTCGGGATGACCGGGGACAGGTGTTCAGGTGTGCGTTCGGTGACGGTGGACATGACAAAACCTCACGACAAAAAAATGAATTACTGAATGCTGTAGCCGCCGTCGATCACCATGTTGGCGCCGGTGATCATTTGCGCGGCGTCGCTGAGCAGGTACAACGCCAGCCCGGCGATTTCTTCCGGCTGGGCAAAGCGGCCGGCGGGGATCTGCAACTTGGCCTTTTCACCCACTTCACCGGCCCAGGCTTTCTTGCCCAGGGCGGTCTCGACGATAGTGGGGGAGATGGCGTTGACGTTGATCTGTGGCGCCCACTCCATGGCCAGGACCTTGGTCATGCCGACGATGGCGGCCTTGCTGGCGCAATAGGCGACGTGACTGTCCAGGCCGATCACGGCGGCCTGGGAGGCGAGGTTGACGATGCGCCCGCCACCGTTGGCGAGCATGTGCCGGGCGCACGCCTGGGCGACGAAGAAGCTGGCCTTGAGGTTGATGTCCAGGGTGGTGTCCCAGGCGCTTTCGCCGACATCGATGGCTTTGTCCAGCAGCACCACGCCGGCGCTGTTGATCAGGTAGTCCAGGCGCTGGAAGTGTTCGAATACGCGGTCGACCGTGTGCTGTATCTGGCCGATCTGGCCGAGGTCGACGGCAATGCCCAGGTGCCCGGCACCAAGGCTGGCGGCCACTTCAACCACGGCGGGGTCGCGGTCGAGCAGGGCCACGCGTGCGCCGCGTTCAGCCAGCAGGCTGGCGCAGGCCAGGCCGATTCCGGCGGCGCCGCCGGTAATCACCGCGCAACGGCCGGTGAGGTCGAAGGCTTGGTTCCAGAAACCAGACATGAATGACTCCTCTTTCAAAAGCACTGAAGATCCAATGTGGGAGCTGGCTTGCCTGCGATGCAGGCACCTCGGTGTGTCAGTTACACCCGGTTGATGCCATCGCAGCGGTGCGGCGATCTGACAAGCCAGCTCCCACACTTGACCCTATTTCAAGTCAATACCTACTTACCGCCGCTGACTTGTTTGTACAGCGCATCCGCATTCGCATTGGTCACCGGCACCCACGGCAGGATGTAGTTCTTCGCCGTGCCGTCCCCCCATTTCACGTCCTTGCCATACCGCTCCCAGATCACCGACTGCGGCTTGTAGTCCTTGCCCGCCAACGCCCGCAGTGCCACATCCAGTGCGCCCTGGGACTGGGCCTGGGCGTCTTGCAGGAAGGTGGTGACCTCGTCTTTCTTCGCCGCCTGGATCGCATCCGGCATGCCGTCGATGGAGGTCACCGGCACGTCCTTGGTCAGCCCGTGGGACTTGAGGGCCTGCACCGCGCCGAGGGCCATGTCATCGTTCTGCGCAATCACCCCGTTGATGCCCTTGGGGTGTGCGTTCAGCCAGTCTTCGGTGAGGGTCAGGGCCTGGGCGCGGTCCCAGTTGGCGGTTTTCTTTTCGATGATCTTGATGTCCGGGTGCTTGCCCAGTACTTCCAGCTCGCCTTTTTCCCGGTCGATCTGCGCCGATTGGCCAATCGGGCCCTGGATGATCACCACATTGCCCTTGCCATTGAGCTTGTCGACCATGTCCTGGGCCTGCAGGCGGCCGCCCTCCACGTCGTCGTTGCCCACGTAAGGCACGGCGGCATCGGCTACTTTCGTATTGGAGGCGATGACCACCACGTCGTTGCTCATGGCTTGCTTGACGGTGCCCACGCCGGCCTTGGTGTCGATGGGCACGAAGAGGATGGCGTCGTAGTGCTGGGTCACCATGTTTTCAATCTGGTTGTTCTGGGTCAGGGCGTCATAGTTGCCGTCGAACACGGTCAATTGCACGGTGCCGTCCTTGACCGCCGGGTGTTCCTTGAGCTCGCGGACCCAGTTCTGCATGAACTGGCCCTTGAGGCCGTAGACGGCGGCGCCGATCTTGTAAGTCTTGCCGTCGGCGGCGAAGGCGATACTGCTGGCGAGCAGGGTGAGGGTCGCCGCGGCGGCCAAAGTGGTACCAAGTTTCATGAGTAGAACTCCGGTTATTGTTGTGGGTCGTTCTCTAGCGTTTTTTCTTGCGCCACACGTCGATCAGTACTGCGAACACGATGATCAGGCCCTTGGCGACCTGCTGGTAATAAGAGGACACCCCGAGCAGGTTCAGCCCGTTGTTGATCACGCCGATCAGCAACGCGCCAAACAGCGTGCCGACAATGCTGCCGGTGCCACCCGAGAGGCTGGTGCCGCCGATCACCACGGCGGCGATGGCGTCCAGCTCATACGAGACTCCGGCCTGGGGCAGGGCGGAGGTGGTGCGGGCCGAGAGCACCACACCGGCCAATCCGGCGAGCAGGCCCGAAACCACGTACACCGAAAACATCACCTTGCGCACGCCGATGCCGGAGGTGCGCGCGCTCTTTTCATTGCCGCCCACCGCGTACACGTAGCGCCCGTAAGTGGTGTAGCGCAGCACCATCCAGAAGATCAGCGCGACCACGGCGAAGATCACGATCGGCACGCCAATCGGGCCGATTTTGCCGATACCCAGCGCCAGGTAGGCGTCGGGCAGGTCAGTGATCGGGCTGCCGTCGTTGAGAATGAAGGTCATGCCCCGCGCGATGCTGAGCATGCCCAGGGTGGCCACGAAGGGCGGGATCGACAGGTTGGCGACCATGAAGCCGTTGACCACGCCGAGCATCGCACCGGCAAACATTCCCGCGCTGACCGCCGCCAGCAGGCCGTAGCCCTGGGTCGCGACCATGGCGCTGCACAGCCCGGCGAAGGCCAGGATCGAGCCCACCGACAGGTCGATGCCCTTGGTCAGGATCACGTAGGTCATGCCCACGGCGAGGATGCCGTTGATCGAGGTCTGGCGCAGGATGTCCATCCAGTTGCGCCAGGTCATGAAGTATTCGCTGGAGAACGCCATCACCACGCACAACAGGATAAACACCAGCGGCAGGCCGAAGCGGTCGAGGGACAGGCGCAGGCGGTTGCGCGGCGGGGCAGTGATGGGGGCGGTAATGGAGGTTTTGGCATTCATGAGGCAAGACTCAACAAGGCTTCCTGGGAAAGGGCGGTGTCGGTGCTGATGGTCACCAGCCGGCCGCCTTTGAATACGGCGATGCGATCACTCAGGTGCAGCAGTTCCGGGGCTTCCGACGACACCACGATGGCGGCACCACCGGCCCGCACGAACTGGTCGAGCAGGTGATAGATCTCCTGCTTGGCGCCTTCGTCGATGCCACGGGTCGGCTCATCGCAGAGCAGGCACACCGGCTCGGTGGACAGGCATTTGGCGAGCACCACTTTCTGCTGGTTGCCGCCGCTCATAGAGGCCACCGGCAGTTCCAGGGAGGAGGTCTTGATCTGCAGGCGCTTGACCATGTCTTCGGCCAGCCGTGCTTCTTTGCGGGCATTGATCAGCGACCAGCTCGACAGGCGCTTGTAGGCCGACAGCGCGATGTTGGAAAGAATGCTGCCGGTGAGCACCAGGCCGCTGTCCTTGCGGTCTTCGGTCACCAGGGACATGCCGGCGTCAATCGTGGCTTTGGGCAACCCCACCGGCATGGGTTTGCCTTGCAAGGTCACGCTGCCCGAATCGGCGACGGTCAGGCCGTAGATGCAGTTGAGGAATTCGCTGCGCCCCGAGCCCATCAGGCCATAGATGCCGAGGATCTCGCCCTGGCGCAGTTGCAGGCTGATGTCGTGGAATTCGCCGGCGCGGCTCAGGTTATCGACCTGCAGGCAGGTGCTGGCAGCGCATTCGCGGCCGACCTTGTGGTCGATGCGCGCCAGTTCCTGGCCGACGATGCCGCGCACCAGGTGGTTGCGGTCGATGTCGGCCATGCGTCCGCTTTCCACAAAGGCGCCATCGCGGAAGATGCTGTAGTCGTCGGCGATCTGCGCCAGTTCGCTCAAGCGGTGCGACACGTACACGATACCGGCGCCACGGGCGGTGAGGCGGCGGATCGCCTTGAACAGGGTCTCCACTTCGCGTTCGCCAATGGCCGAGGTGGGCTCGTCCATGATCATCACCTGGCAGTCGTGGCTGAACGCTTTGGCGATTTCCACCAGTTGCATCTGCGCCACGCTCAGGCGGTGCATGGGGCTGGTGGCGTCCACGTCGAATTCGAGGCTTTCGAGCAGCTCGCGGGTGCGGCGGTTGAGGGTCTTGTTGTCGACGATGCAGCCGGCGCGGCGCGGTTCGCGGCCCAGCCAGATGTTTTCGGCGACGGTCATGTGGGGGATGGGTTCCAGTTCCTGGGTGATCATCGCGATCCCCGCCGCGAGGGCTTCACTGGGGCGGTTGAACTGGACGGGTGCGCCATTGAGCAGAAGGGTTCCGGCGTCGCGCTGGGTAATGCCCATCAGGATGCTCAGGAACGTCGACTTGCCCGCGCCATTGCCGCCGCACAACGCATGCACGCTGCCGGCCCGCAATGAGAGGCGCCCGTCACGCAGGGCGGGCACCCCGGCGTAAGCCTTGGCGACGTGTTCAGCCTGGAGCAGTAATGGCGTGGCCATCGGCGTGTCCTCGTGCTGTGAATTCTTATTAGGTGCACAGTCGTGTTGCCCTGTGAGCATATGTGTATCAAATGAAATTCTGATCAGTCAATCTCTTTCACTGAAAAGGTGTAAATGTCATTTTCATGGTCATTAAGCGCTTTATATGGGGCTTTGACTGGCGAGTCAGTTAAAACTCGCTTGACAGAAGGGGGTGATTGCTTGCGAAATGAATGAGCGAAATTTCACTGAATGATCATTTGATCAGTCAAAAGCAGATCACGGCAGCGGAGCCAGACGCCATGAACACACCTTTCCCGGTGGCTATCGGATGTGACGAAGCGGGTTTTGAGCTCAAAGAGCTGTTGAAGCGCCATATCGAGGCCCTGGGTTACCCGGTGACCGACTTCGGCACCCATTCCACTGCGCCGGTGCTCTACCCGGACATCGCCCTGGCGGTTGCCACCGCCATCAATGCCGGGCAGCAACGCCTGGGGGTGCTGGTGTGCGGCACCGGCATCGGCATGGCGATCTCGGCCAACAAGGTCCTGGGAATCCGTGCGGCCCAGGCCCATGACACCTATTCGGCCGAGCGTGCGCGCAAGAGCAACGATGCGCAGATCCTGTCCATCGGCGCGCGGGTGATCGGCGCAGAGCTGGCCAAAAGCATCGTCAAGGCGTTCCTGGAGTCGGAGTTCGAGGCGGCGCGTTCCGGGGCCAAGGTCGAGCGCATCAATGCCATCGAGCGCGATGGGCATCAGTAGTGGACGGAACGGGGCAAGAGTCGGGAGAATGTGCCTTTGACGCCGAAACGGAAGCCCGTCCCCATGAGTGACAGTACCCAGCGCATTGCCAGCGATATCGATCAAATGACCGAAGTGGCGATGCTCTATTACCTTGAGAACGTCACTCAGGAAGCCATCGCCAAGCGCTTCGACCTGTCGCGGGCGAAAGTCAGCCGCTTGCTCAAGCGCGCGCGTGATGAAGGGATCGTCGAGGTGCGCGTGTTGCAGCACCCGGCCATGAACAATGAGCTGGAGCAGGCCTTGGTGCAGCGCTTCAAGCTGGATCGCGCCCTGATTGCCGTCGACCACAGCGACCCCGACACCCAGCGTTCGGCCGTCGCCAGCCTGGTGGCCAACTACCTGAACAAGACCCTCGGCGACGGCATGATCGTCGCGGTGGGCATGGGTCGCAACGTCGGCGCGGTGGCCGACAACGTGTTCCTGCCGGTGACGCGCAATTGCACATTTGTGTGTGCCATCGGCGGTTCGCTCAAGGCCGGCGAGTACATGAATCCAGACCACATCTGCCGGCGCCTGGCGCTGCGTTTCGGCGGCGAAAGTGAAAGCCTGTATGCCCCGGCCCTGGTGGCGAACCCGGAACTGCGCGGGGTGCTGATCAATAACGACACGGTACGCTCCACGCTGGATCGGGCACGGCGCGCGGACATTGCGCTGATCGGCATCGGCGACATGAGCGAGAACAGCAACATGGTGCGCATGGGCTGGTTCTCGCCCCAGGAAATCGCCCAGGCGCGGCTGTCCGGCACAGTGGGTGACATGATGGGCTATGACTTCATCGACATCCACGGGCAGCCGGCGGTCAACGCGATCCAGGGGCGGGTGATCGGCCTGACGGTGCAGGAGCTGTTTCGCATCCCCGACGTGGTGGCGATTGCCAGCGAGAACACCAAGGCGGCGGCGACCCTGGGCGCATTGCGCTCGGGGGTGATCAATACGTTGGCGACCACGGTGACTAATGCCCACACGATTTTGGCGCTGGACGACGCGACGCGAAAAACCTGAATCGGCACAGATTAATGTGGGAGCGGGCTTGCTCGCGAATACGGTGCATCAGTCAATCTATAGGTCGACTGACACACCGTATTCGTGAGCAAGCCCGCTCCCACGCTGGTTTTGTATGTGCTTGAAGTACAGATCTTGTAATAGTTTTGCGTTGTAGGAAATTTGTGTTTCGACTGTACGATTCAAGTCCTTTTGTCATTTCAGGACTTGCATGAACACCCTCTCGGAGCCTCCCAGTCGTCTTTCCCCAAGGCATCCACTGCCGCTGTTCCCGCTCAAGCACCCCGTATTCCGCCTGCTAACCTTGTCCCGGTCCACTGATCGCGCATTGCCGTGCCCGGCATTCTGAACACCTTGAACACAGAGATTCTATAAATGGAATGGTTAGCGGATCCAACGGCCTGGCTCGGCCTGTTGACCTTGATTGTGCTGGAACTGGTGCTGGGCATCGACAACCTGGTGTTTATCGCGATCCTGGCGGACAAGCTGCCACCGGAGCAGCGCGACCGTGCGCGGTTGATTGGTTTGTCCCTGGCACTGCTGATGCGCCTGGGCCTGTTGGCGAGTATTTCCTGGTTGGTGACCCTCACGCAGCCGCTGTTCGAGGTGTTCGACAAAAGCTTCTCCGGCCGTGACTTGATCATGCTGTTTGGTGGTGTGTTCCTGCTGTTCAAGGCCACCATGGAATTGCACGAACGTCTTGAGGGCCATGTGGCCCAGCGTTCGGGCAATGTGGCCTATGCGATGTTCTGGCCGATCGTGGCGCAGATCGTGGTGCTCGACGCGGTGTTCTCCCTTGACGCGGTGATTACCGCCGTGGGCATGGTGGACGAGCTGGCGGTGATGATGATCGCGGTGATCGTGTCCATAGGCCTGATGATCGTGGCGAGCAAGCCGCTGACCCGTTTCGTCAACGCCCACCCGACGGTGATCATGCTGTGCCTGGGCTTCTTGATGATGATCGGTTTTGCCCTGACCGCTGAAGGCCTGGGCTTCCATATTCCGAAAGGCTACCTGTATGCGGCCATTGGTTTCTCGATCCTGATCGAAGGCTTCAACCAGCTTGCCCGCGCCCGCCGCAAGAAATCCGCGCAAGGCGTATTGCCCGTGCGCGAGCGTACCGCCCATGCGGTGATGCGCTTGCTGGGCGGCCGCAGCCTAGCGGTGGAAGAGGTGGGTGAAGACGTGGCCGACCTGCTCGGCGAGCCGGATGCTGCGCAAGGCCCGCTGTTCGACCGACGTGAACGCGTGATGATCAGCGGTGTGCTGCAACTGGCCGAACGGCCGATCCGCACGCTGATGACGCCGCGGGCCAAGGTCGACTCTATTGATCTGGCAGACGATCCGGAGACGATCCGACGCAAATTAATGCACTCGTCCTACTCGCGATTGCCGCTGATCCGCAACGGTGCCGTGGACGAGCCCTTGGGCTTCGTGCACAAAAAAGAGTTGCTCAAGGAATACCTGGCCGGCAATGAACCGAACCTGGAGCACCTGGCACGTCGTGCGGTCAACCTGCTGGAGAGTTTCTCGGTGCTTAACGCCTTGGAGCAGATGCGCCAGGAATCCACCCACATCGCCTTCGTGATCAACGAATTCGGTGACTTCATGGGCGTGTTGAGCATGACTGACATCCTCGAATCCATCGCCGGTGAGTTGCCCGACGCCAGCGAAATCGAAGGCCCGGACATGGTTGAGGAGGGTGAAGGTTTTCGTGCCAACGGTGCCTTGACCCTCAACCAAGTGCGTCAGCGCACTGGCTTCCAGGCCGTGGCGACCGAGGACTACCAGACCCTGGCCGGCCTGGTGATGAGCTTGTTGGACCGCCTGCCGGTGGTGGGCGACAGCCTGGTGCATGAGGGCTGGCGCCTGACCGTCGCGGCGGTGGAAGAACGACGCGTAACCCAGGTGCTTATGGCGCGTGAAACGTAAATCGATCCTTGCCCTCATGCTTTGAAATATAGAGCGCCTGATCAGCCTTGATCAGCGCCTGGTTCAATGTCTCACCGTCCTCCACCCGGGCCAGGCCGATGCTGATGGTCACCGGGTGTTGGGTCGGTTGCTCGCGCACGCGCTGGCAGAGCAGGGTGGCCAGTTGCTCGACGTCGCTTTTGCGCACGCCGGCCAGGTAGATGCCGAATTCTTCGCCGCCGAGGCGCGCGTAGTCGTAATCGACCATCACCGCCTTGATGTCCTGGGCTACGCGCTTGAGCACTTCATCGCCGATGTCGTGGCCGTACACATCGTTCACTTTCTTGAAGTTGTCGATGTCGATCATCGCCAGGTAGTGATCGTGGGTCTTGGGCTGCTGGCTGAGTTTCTTGCCGGCGCTGGTCATGAACGAACGGCGGTTGGGAATTTCAGTGAGGGTGTCGAGGTAGGCCTGGTCCAGCAGCAGCCTGGACATGATGAAGTTGTGCAGCTTGGCCTGGCGCAGTTTCAGGAAGCTGTAGAGCGTCAGGAAGGTCAGAAACACCGAATAGAACGTCACCAGGGCGCCGCGCACTTCCAGCAGGGAAAGGTGGGCCAGGTAAAACGGATTGAGCAACGCCCAGGTGATCAGCATTGTCGTGATAAACGACCAATGCTTGAGCGGTAGCACCGAGGCGCTGTAGAGGATGCTCGACGCTGCCAGGATCAACCAGCTGGGGTGCAGGTCCATTGGCAAACCTTCGATCAGCAGGCGCGTGCCGAGGGCGATGATGGCGACGAATACCAGGTTGATCCACTGGAAGTGCTGGGCGTTGCGGGTAAATCCCAGGGTAATGGTGTTGATGGTCAGCAGTGCCAGAAACAGCATCGAAAGCCCGGTAAAACCCTGGCCTCCCGGAAAACTGACGATCAGGTCGAAGACCAGCCAGATGCAGATGCTGGCGATATAGATCAGCAGGCAGAAGGGCTTGAGTCGCTCGAAATCATGCTGGGCGAACTCGAGTTGCAGGGCGGGCGAAGGGTGTTTCTTGAGGATTTCGGCTTCAATGGTCTTGAACATTGCTGACCCTGGATCGGCTGAGACGGCATTGAGCAGCGTAGACGCTGGCCGGGGTCTCGCCAATCCAAGACTGGTCAGGCGTGCCCGCCAAATGCCTGCAAGAGCGTCCGGTCGCTGATTCCTTCAAATGATCTTCATCAGGTTGCCGTTTTGATAGATCAATAGCGTTGGAACGCGTTTGACATTCGGATGGCGGGGCGTATTCGCACAGTCGAGGATCAATACCTTGATTTTGCCCTTGCGTGCGCCAGCCACTTTGACAAACCTTGGCAAGGCTTCCTTACACGCTGCGCAACCTTTGGAGACGAAGACGACGAACACCGGCAGCGGTGTGTCCAGCTCTCGTTCGAATGCGGCTTTGTCCTCGACAACGGCGTTGACGTAGTTCATTGGCGTGTTCCATGCGGTAACGCGGTTCACGCTAATGGGGGAAGCACTGATCGTCTACTGTCAACCTTCACAGGTTGTGGCGCTCACGCGTCCTTGTCGCGCTCGATGCGTTCACGTGCCTTGCGGGCCTGGCTTGCACACTTCCTGTATTCCTCATTGTCCCGGGACGCCTTGGCCCGGCGGTAGCCGTGGTGGTTCTGGCTGGTGTAGTCGGTACTGAAAGCGTCCTTGAGTTTGCGCAACTCCTCTTTGCATTCGCGGCGGTCTTTGCTGGCCGACGCATTGCCTGCCACGAGAAGGGACAGCACCAGCAGGGTAATGCCGAGTTTCATCAAAGCAGGTTCCTCATCTAATCGTTCCCTGTAGGAGCCGGCTTGCCGGCGAAAAACGTCCAGACACCGCGTTAAGCCTGACGGCCTGCGTCATCGTTAACGACCATCGCCGCGGTGCGACGATTCGACAAGCCGGCTCCTACAGAGGTGGTGTGTTCAATTTGCCTTGAGGCTAGCGCAATGCGTCGATTTTTCCACGCATGCCGGTGCACTGAGATCGTGCGCGGTAACACCGTTGTGGCGCACTCGTTTGGGGCTGTCACCGAGGCGTGGGGCCTCTGGTAGCAATCGGTTGCGCGGTGCTGGCGTAACGCCTTGTCTGGGGAAGATATTTATCTCACTGATTTATATGGAGTTTATCCCTGAGATATTTTTCTGTTACGGCGTGTGGCACACTTTCTGCTGTCTATTCCGTTGTTACATACTAAGTTCCGGTATAGCGGAATACACAACTCCTGGAGTGCTTGTCATGCATCACCGACCTTCCGTGTTT
>Ga0157375_10000541_pt1 | contig 33927 bp, 29 predicted proteins | sample M35metaG_FD_115311 | JGI IMG/M metagenome (GOLD analysis project Ga0157375, IMG submission 115311) | Miscanthus rhizosphere microbial communities from Kellogg Biological Station, Michigan, USA - M3-5 metaG | ecosystem: Host-associated > Plants > Roots > Rhizosphere > Soil | place: USA: Michigan... | reverse complement strand
TCAAAATGAACTGCTCTTCCGCACCGTGTCCGCGGATGCCGCGCGACCAGCCTTCCGCCTCATCACGCCGATCTTTCCGTCCGGCGAGCTCGTTCCCTTTCGGACGCTGATCGCGAACGATCCGTTGAATCCTGCCGTTTACTACACGTCATCGTTCCGGCTGTGGAAGACTTCTGATGCCGGCGAGACCTGGCTGCCTTTGCCCACCGTGACCACCGACGGAAGCGACTGGGTTTTCGACAGGTCGATCAGCGCAATCGCCATCTCCCGCAATCATCCCGAGATCCTCATGGTCTCGTTCACCGGCAGCTCGATCGTGTTTCGAAGCACGAACGGGGGAGCAAGCTGGGCGCGAACGGTTTCCGGATTGCCCACCCGCAGCATTACCAAGCTGACTATCGATCCGCGCGATCCCAATCGTGTCTGGGCAACATTTGCCGGCATCACCGGCCCCGCGGTCTACAGCACCGTCGACGGTGGAGCCTCGTGGAATCCGTCAGCGAACGGGCTGCCGTTGTTCTCCGCGCAATCGCTGCTCGTCGATCCGACCGATTCCAACACTCTCTACTGTGGCACTGACGTCGGAGTCTACCGCTCGACCGACAGTGGCCAGAGCTGGTCACGCTTCGGATCCGGAATGCCGGCGGTTTCGATCGACGACCTGCAGGTTCTCAACGACGGCTCCGCGCTCCGCGCTGCCACGCACGGCCGCGGCATGTGGGAGCTATCGATCACCGGCGGCACGAATCATCAGCCGGCCGCCTCGATCTCGTCACCGGCCGTTACGCAACGTGTGGCGGTGGGAACAACGGTCACCTTCGCCGGGACCATCAGCGATCCTGATCCGGGCGACGTCGTCAACGGCACTTGGATTTTCCCTGACACGTGGGCAACGGCAACCGCGGCGAACAGCGGTTCCGTGACGCACACGTTCAATCAGCAGGGAAGGTTTCCGGTGACGCTTCGTGCGGTCGATTCGAATGGCGCCATGGCCGCGGCGAGCATCGACGTCTTCGTGGTTGCTCCCGGCGACTCCTGTGCCACGCCGATCGAGATCCCATCGTCCGGGCCGTTCCCCTGGACGACGACCGTCAACACCGAAACGGCCTCGAAGCAACCCAGCGATCCGGCCAGCGCCGCTCCCTGTTTTACCTTCTCCACGCAATCATCCGTCTGGCTCAGCTTTACGCCGGCCACGACGGGAAGTTACCAATTCTCGTTCTGCGGCACGCGCGCGAGCGGGTTGCTGATCGGCTACACCGGTTCGGCTTGCGGGCCATACGCGCCGCTCGGGCTGTGCCTGTCGAACCCGCCGAACGTCAACCAGAATACCGACGATCCTGCAATCGACTGTGCGAATAGCAGCACGGCCACCGTCACCCTGAACGGCGGCACCACGATCCGGCTGATGCTCCTCAATCTCTTCAATGCGGATTTCGGCCGGACCACTCTAACCGTGACGAGTGGAAACGCGCTCAGCCCGATCGTGACCTCGGTCTCGCCGGCGGTCGGAAGCACGGCCGGCGGCACGACCATCACCTTAACGGGGTCCGGGTTCAGCACCGGCCTGTCCGTTCAGATTGGCGGCCTGGAAGCGACGAATGTGAGCGTCGTGACGCCCAATCTCGCCACCGCTGTAGCGCCGCGCGGAGTCGCGGGCGCGGCGGATGTGGTCGCGAAAACGTCCGGCGGATCGTCGGCCATCCTCGCGAACGGCTTCGTTTACGAGACGCCGCCCGTCGTGCCGGCATTGCCGAGGCGGCGCGCGGTCAAACCGTGAGCCGCTTGTAAAGGAATCGCGTTTTCGGCGAAGACGCGATCACTCGCGTTAGTGACATCAGGCACTGGATCTTGCCAAAGCACAGACAAGAGTGTCTGTGCCACACTGGCTCTCGCTAATACCCAGCGATCCGCGAAGGCGGCAGGAGCAATGTGGCACAGACACTCTTGTCTGTGCTGCTGATGCTCGGGACGCGCGTGAAAATGACGGCGTCACCGATTTCCTTACAGCCTCTCAGCTGCGGGATAAACGTCCTCGACTAAACTCTCCGCTTCATGTCCATCTTCGCCGTCGACCGCCGCGCGTGGCGGGCGCTGTTTGCCGCGCAGCTCGGGTGGATGCTCGATGCCATGGACTTTCTGCTGTTCAGTTTCGCGGTGATTCCGATCCGCGAAGAGTTCGGGCTGTCGAACGGCACGATGGGCGCGCTGACCTCCGTGGCGCTGATCGCCAGCGCCATCGGCGGTATGGTCTTTGGGCGATTGGCAGATCGCCTCGGGCGCGTGCGCGCGTTGTCGCTGTCGATCCTGCTCTACTCCGCGGCGACCGCCGGACTGGCCACGAGCGCCGCGCTCTGGCAACTTGTGGCGTGGCGCGTCGCAGTCGGACTGGGGATGGGCGGCGAATGGTCGTGCGGCTCCGTGCTGGTGGCGGAGACGTGGCCGGCCGAGCATCGCGGCAAAGCGATGGGATTGATGCAATCCGGCTGGGCCATTGGCGCGATGATCGCCGCGGGCGCCTCGGCGCTGATCATCGGACGCTTCGGCTGGCGCGTGCTGTTTCTGATCGGCGCGCTGCCGGCCATCGCGGCGTACTTCATTCGGAGAAATGTCGAAGAGCCAACGGTCTGGACGGCGCGACCGCGCGAAGGATCGCGCTGGAGCGAGATGTTCGCGACGCCGTTCCTGCGCCGCACGCTCATCGCCACGGCGCTTTCCAGCAGCGTGCTCGTGGCCTTCTGGGGCGTGACGTCGTGGCTGCCGGCGTTCCTGGCCACACCGCTGGCGAATGGTGGCGCGGGATTGACGGTGACGAAGTCCGCGGGGTGGCTGATCGCGCTGCAGGGCGGCGCATTCTTCGGCTACATCAGCTTCGGCTGGATCGCCGACCGCATCGGCCGCCGTCCCGCGTTCACCGCGTTCATGATCGCCGCGACGATCCTCGTCCCGCTCTTCGCGTTCTACGCACGAACGCCTTTGCTGCTCCTCACGCTCGGCCCGCTCCTCGGCTTCTTCGCGCACGGCTACTTCTCGCTCTTCGGCGCCATGCTCGCGGAGCTCTTCCCGACGCGCATCCGCGCCGGCGCGCAAGGCTTCTGCTACAACGGCGGACGTTTGGCATCGGCGGCGGCACCGTTCGCGATCGGTGCGGCATCGAAGACGCACAACTTCGCGGTAGTCATCACCGGCGCCGCGCTCTTCTTCGCGGTCGGCGGCGTGCTGGTGTGGCTGCTGCCGGAAACGAAAGGAACCGAGTTGTGATCGATCTCAGCGCAGACCTCGGCGAAGGCGCTCCGGACGAGCCGGAGATCTGGCCACTGATCACCTCCGCGAACGTTGCCTGCGGCGGCCACTACGGCGACGTCAATTCGATGACGCACGCTGCCCAGCGCGCGCGCGACCTCGGCGTGCGCATCGGCGCCCATCCGTCGTATCCCGACCGCGCGAACTTCGGACGGACGTCGATGTCGATGCCGCCGGACTCATTGCGCGCGACGCTCATCGAACAGATCAAGGCCCTTATCGACATCGCCGGAAAGCTGCATCACGTCAAACCGCACGGCGCGCTCTACAACGACGCGCACAAAGATCGCGCCCTCGCGGACATCGTGATCGACGCCATCCGCGCGATCGACGACACGCTGCCCATCGTCTGCAGCGACCGCTCGCAGATGGCCGCCGCCGCCCGCGCCGCCGGCACGCCGGTCATCCGCGAAGCGTTCGCCGACCGCCGCTACAACGCCGACGGTTCCCTCGTCGCCCGCAGCGAATCGGGTTCACTCCTCGGCGTCGATGAAGCAGCGACGCAGGCGGCGATGCTGGCTAACGAAGGCGCCGTCATCGCCCGCGACGGTTCGCGCATCGCCATCCCCTTCGACACGATCTGCGTCCACGCCGACATGGAACACGCCGTCGAACGCCTGCGCGCAATTCGCCGCGTCGTGTGACTTTACGCACGTCCGTCGGCGCGAAGCGGCCCCATCCTTTGCGGCCATGCGCTATTTGACGTTCCTTCTTATTGCCACTGCTGCCGTTGCCGCCGAGACGCCGCGGCCGCCGGCGTACACCGCGGAGATGGTCGCCACCGGCGGCGGCCAGACCGTCCGCACCCATGTCTGGAGCGACGGCAAGATCCTGAAGAGCCAGAGCGCTGACGGTTCGACGGGACGGTACGTCGACTACGACAAGAAGCTGTCGTGGGTCTACGGTACCGGCTTCCCCTGCGTGCAGGTTCCCACCGAGCCGGAAGGCTACGCCGTGACGACGCGCGAAGAAGTCATTGGCAGCGAGACCATCGACCATCATCCGGTCAAGAAGGTGAAGATCACCTCCACGATCGTCCACGAAAAGAAAACGACCACCAGCGTCGTCACCGAATGGCGCGCCACGGACCTTCACGATCTCGCCCTTCGCCGCAGCGCCAGCGACGGCACGTACGAATCGCACCTTGAGCACGTAGTCCTCGGCGCGCCGGACGCGAAGCTGCTCTCGTTTCCCAATCCGCCGTGCAAGTACGACGCGATCGCCGATACCACCCAAAACGCGGCGCAGGCGCCGGGCGGTTTTCGCAACATCAGCTTCTTCGACGCCTCCTGCAAAAAGCTCGTCCCGCTGCCGCTCACGCTCTCCATCCCCTCGGACTACGCCATCCGCGGCTTCAACAACACGGACAACTGTTTCTGGGGATCGAAAGAGGATCTCGATCGCGTGATCACGCGCGACGGCCCCGACTTCGAACGCATCCACCGCGGCGTTTTCTGGATCCGCGTCTCGAACACCAGCTACGACCCGGTCCGCAAAAAGTTCGTGAGCGAGATGGGAACGGAGGAACAATGGGCGGCGGGGATGAAGGCGCAAGGCATTCGAGACGCGGTCGTCACCTCGAAGAAGATCGGACTGATTCCGACCGCGCGCGTCACCGGAAGCATGAACGGACAGCACGTCTACATGCTCTATCTCGCCGTCCCCGGCGCCGACTCGCCGGCCATCCTCATCAACTATCACCCCGTCGGGAAGGGCGGCCCGGGAGATGACGCCGCATGGCAGCGCTTCCTCGATTCGATCGCCAGAAGCAATTAGCCACATCTGACGGTCTAGAGGTAAGCTACTGTAAGCATGGAGGATAGCGGCGACGCGCGAATCGCGGCTTCGCTTCGGACGGACGCCTGTTCGGCGGGACTGACGTTCGATGCAAGCGACATCAACGTTGAGTCGCCGCGACTGCCCGTTGAGTCGCGGCGACTCACGTGGTGAGTCACCCGGTGTACGCGGTGAGTCAGGCGGTTCACGCGGTGAGTCCCCCGGCGCACGCGGTGAGTCCCCCGGCTCACGCGGTGAGTCATCCGGCTTGCACGGTGAATCACGCGGCTTGCGCGGTGAGTCATCCGGCTTGCACGGTGAATCACGCGGCTTGCGCGGTGAGTCAGGCGGCTCACACGGTGAGTCACGCGGCTCACACGGAGAGTCACGCGGCTCACACGGTGAGTCACGCGGCTCACACGGTGAGTCACGCGGCTCACACGGAGAGTCACGCGGCTCACACGGAGTGTCACGCGGCTCACACGGTGAGTCACGCGGCTCACGCGGTGAGTCACCCGGCTCACGCGGAGAGTCACGCGGCTCACGCGGTGAGTCACGCGGCTCACGCGGTGAGTCACGCGGCTCACGCGGAGAGTCACGCGGCTCACGCGGTGAGTGGCCATTAAGTCGCGGGCGACTGGTCGTTTAGTTCCGGCGACTCGACGTTGAGTTGCGTCGACTCAAGGGTCAGTTCCCAAGACATCGACGTTGGCTTCCGGGAAGTCGACCTTCAGTTCGGCGGCCTGAAGCTCAGTTCCAGTCACCGCGGTCGAAGAGGGTGTCGATTCACGCGTATCCCAAGCATCAGCAGCACAGACAGGAGTGTCTGTGCCACATTGACCCTGCCGATACCCACGAGTGGTGCCGACGGCGAGCCGGTGTAGCAGAGATACTCTTGGGTAATAATATACTTGACTGACAGGCCAGGAGAGTCTATATTGCCTGCATGGGAACTGAGCAGGCCGTACCGACCACCCTACAGCAGGCAATCGTGTTCTTTGCCGACTCCGCGAACTGTCACCGGTTCATGGTGGAACTGCGCTGGCCGGACGGCGTTGTCCGCTGCCCGCGTTGCAACTCCGGCAACGTCGACTACCTGCCGAACGCCCGCGTCTTCAAGTGCTACGAAAAGCACCCGCGCCAGAAGTTCAGCCTGAAGGTCGGAACGATTTTCGAAGACTCCCCGATCGGTCTGGAAAAGTGGCTTCCGGCAATATGGCTGCTGGTCAACTGCAAGAACGGCATCAGCTCCTATGAAGTGCATCGCGCGCTAGGCGTCACTCAGAAAACCGCATGGTTCATGATGCATCGGCTCCGTCTCGCGCTTCAGGATGGCGAGGGCGACGGCCTGCTGTCCGGCGAGATCGAAGTAGACGAGACGTACATCGGCGGCAAAGCCCGCAACATGCATGCGGCGAAGTGCGACGCGAAGATCAAAGCGCACGGCGTCAAGGGCAAGGCGGCGGTGTTCGGCATGGTGGAGCGCGGCGGCAAGGTGCGCGCGACGCACGTTGCGGAAACGAAAAAGGTTGATCTTCAGCGTCGCATCCGGGAGTCCGTCGAAGCTGGCGCGGCGATCTTCAGCGATCAGCATCCGATGTACACCGGCCTCGATGTGGACTTCAAACATGCCGTCATCAATCATGGCGGTCGAGTACGTGCGCGGCAACACGCACACGAACACGATTGAGAACTTCTGGTCCCTGCTGAAGCGCGGCCTGCACGCAACTTACGTCGCTGTGGAACTGTTCCATCTGTTCCGCTACATCGACGAACAGGCGTTCCGCTACAACAACCGGACGGACATGAACGACGCTGATCGCTTCGTCGTCGCGATGACTCAGACAACCGGGAAGCGCGTGACGTACAAGGAACTCACCGGCAAGACGCTTCCCGAGGAGGCAGGGTTACAGCCGGAAACGCCGCAGGAACCATTCTGGGAGCCGTTCTGATTGGCGGCAGGGACGCGGCAAGCGCAAGGGTTAAGTCTTCCTCTTAGGTCCGCGGCGGTTCGGGTTCTGGGCGGCTCGTTCGCGGTGCGCGTCGAGCCGTTTTTTTAACTCTGCATGAGGCACAGCAAGGACGGCTTTCGTGGCATCGCGGAACCGCTGGAACGCCTCTGAACCTTCGATCATTTGTGGTTTCTTGCTCATATCATCTCTGTTGTTATTCGGGCAGCAAATCAAACAGTGAGGATTGCGGCGGGAGACCCATGTCAATCTCACGCGGTTCGATCACGATCGAAAGGCTCTGGAATGGATGCCGTGGATCGTCGTATGTTCGCTCAATCACACCGCGCTCCAAGAGTTCCCTAATGGCCGGCGTGATGGCTTGTGAGGAGCGATTCAGAAGGAGGCCCAATTGAGCTTGGCTCAGTGGTTTGATGGTGAGTATCCTCAAGATTAGAGCTTCTACCTCTGCTCGCGCCGAAGGCTTTTTCAATTCTGAGATGCTCGCGATGATGTCGGCTGGAAGGCCACTCACGACCGCCGATCTGTCACGCCGTGAGCCGCGCGGAGAGTTGATCAGCGAGCGGCCTGTGGTTGGTTTAGTGAACGCGGGTCCCGGCCGATAGGTGGTAGTCGAGCCAGCGCCGTGCAGAATGAGTAGACCTAAATCTCGCATCTCACGCAAGCGCTGACTAGCCACGAGCGTCTCAACATGGTTGAGGGATCGGTACTCGGAGTTGGAAATTGCGCCTGTGCGCCGCACCAGAACGAGAGCTTTCGATTGATCGTCGGTGAGAGAGTAACGGCGAAATTGTCCAAGCCACTGAAGATCGGAGGTCTCAAAGAAATGCTGAAGCCCGAAGGATGCCAGGAACTCGTCCTTCGCATGATCCGATCGAAACGACGGAGGAAGAAGTCCGGCTTTCTCTACGAGAGTGCGCATCGTGGAGATTCCGAGTCCCTTGTTTTCCGCCAACCTTGTGTCGTGTAGAACCGCCGCTATCTTTTCATTTCTTGTGACCGAACTTGACCCGCCGAGCTTGTCATCGGGCAGCAATGACGAACCCGGATTGCGGATCTCTATTCGGTCCGAGAATCTAACGATCTGCGTTGGTTGACGCGTTTTGTAGTTACGGTGCATAACGGCGTTGACTATGGCCTCGCGAATAGCTCGCGCCGGCACCAGAGGCGTATCTTCGCGGACGATACTCCCAGCGGAAAGCCGAAAGCTGCGCGGAATGTCACCAATGACGCTTTGGTAGACGCGCGGCACGGACAGCAGTAAACCCTCCAGAAGCTCGATCGCCGTGAAGCCGTCGGTGCTGCCTGACCAGACGGTCGAGGGAACTTGAATGTACTCAATCCTCAGCATTGGAAATAGGCGGCGAAGCGAAGCGCGGTGCCCGAAAAGCACCAGCCCTGCTACTGTCGGAGTAAACGTCGAACCGGTCGGTTTAACGGCTGCGATGGCTCGCGCGAGATCATGGTCGGAGAGGCTGAGTTCTGGGGCGTCCGGGTCCGATCGCATTCTCCGATATGCCTCAAACGCAGCTGGGTCTAGATCGCCAAACGACGACTCCGGCACGATGGCTTCGTCGTAGGTGGTTGTGCCACCGCGACGAAACAGGAGCTCCATGTCCTCGTCGTTGCATTGGACGTCGTGTCCGGATATTCGGCGATACGCTCCCTTCGGGATGCCGACTTTCTTGATGTAGATAGGTTTTTGATGCTCGCTGGCCTCTGGGATATAGGCCGCGACGAGTACGCGTCCGGTCGTCGGATCGGTGAATGTTTGAATCTCTGGGCGGACCGCTTTATTCAGCATGCCAGTGCACTGAGTCGTGAAGTCATTTGTCAGCTTGTCCGGGTCTTTGACACCCACGACTTCGTAGCGATCGTTGTGATCAGCGGTAGCCTTTCTAACTCCAAAAATGATGTACCCACCTTTTCCCTGAGGCTCATTCGAAAAGGATGACACAGAACTCATGACGGCTTCGCCAGCCGCAGAGCCGGCCTTGGCTTCAATTTGGTCAGTTTCGTCAAGCTCTTGCAGGTGCTGGAGCAAGCTCAGGGGGTCAAAGGGCACCTTGGTATTCTAGTTGAAGGCGCAACAGGGGTTACATGTACTGGCAACATGTAACTGGCAACATGTAACCCTCGTCGCCGATTAGTGCGCCAGCACTTCCGGCGCTTCTTCACCGACCCCGCGGATGACTTCCGCCACGCTGTCGCCGCCGAGGAGGAGGGCGAAGGCGGTGCGGTAGATCCGGGCGAGCTCGGGGACGCTGGTGCGGATCAGCGGGATGCCGTTGCGTTCGATGAGGAATGCGGCGGTTTCCGTGCGGCCGATGCGCATCGCGGGGAGGTTGCGCTGTTGCGCGAGTTGGAGCACGGCGTCGGGTTGAGAGGTTGAGAGGATCGCGCGGGCCTGCGATTCGCCAAAAAGGAGCGCGATGGCATCAACATCCGCGTGATCGGCGAGCTCGATGTGGCAGCCGATGCCGTCCATCGCGCATTCGGCAAGGGCGATTGCGAGGCCGCCGTTGGAGACGTCGTGCGCACTGCGGACGAGTCGATGCTCGTAGGCGGCGAGGAAAAATTCGACGAGAGCTTTTTCGCGAGAGAGATCGACGCGCGGAGGCGCGGCGAGCGCGTCCGGCATCGCGGACTGCTGCCATTCCGAGCCGCCGAGCTCGTCGCGCGTTTCGCCGATCAGGATGACGTCCAAGCCGGCCTCTGGGAAGGCGATCTCGCAGCCGTCGGTGTCGCGTTCGAGGATGCCCACCATCCCGACCGTCGGCGTCGGGAGCACGGCGCGGCCCTCGGTCTCGTTGTAGAACGACACATTGCCGCTCACGACCGGCGTGCCGAGTGCGACGCACGCCTCGCTGATGCCGCGGATGCATTCGGCGAACTGGAACATGATCTCGGGGCGTTCTGGCGATCCAAAGTTGAGGCAATCGGTGATCGCGACCGGGCGGCCGCCGCTGGCGGCGATGTTGCGCGCGGCCTCGGCCACGGCCTGTTTGCCGCCTTCGTACGGATCGAGGAAGCAGTAGAGCGGATTGACGTCGCTGGTCATCGCCAGCGCGCGGCCGGTGCCTTTCACGCGGACGATTGCCGCATCGCGCCGCTCCGGGCGCGCGATCGTGTTCGTGCGCACCGTCGTGTCGTACTGCTCCCAGATCCAGCGTTTCGAGCAGAGGTTTGGCGAGGCGATGAGGCGGAACAGATCCTCCGTCAAATCGCCATCGTCAACAGGCTGCCGACCGAGCGATTGCGGGATGACGCGTTCCGGCGTCGATATTGGACGCTCGTACACCGGCGCCTCGGTCGAAATCGGATCGACCGGAATCGCCGCCACTTCCTCGCCGTCCCACAGTAGCCGCACGAAGCCGTCGTCCGTCACTTCGCCGACGACTGCGGCATTCAGATCCCACTTCTCGAACGTACGGACGACCTCATCCTCGCGGCCGCGTTTGGCCACGATCAGCATCCGCTCCTGCGACTCGCTGAGCATGATCTCGTACGGCGTCATGCCGCTCTCGCGGACCGGAACGCGGTCGAGATTCATGCGCACGCCCGTGCCCGCGCGGCCGGCCATCTCGAACGATGACGACGTCAGACCGGCGGCGCCCATGTCCTGAATGCCGACGACAGCGTCGGACTCCATGATTTCGAGGCAGGCTTCGAGCAGCAGCTTCTCCGTAAATGGGTCGCCGACCTGCACCGTCGGACGTTTCTCCTCGGACGCTTCGTCGAATTCGGCGGACGCCATCGTCGCGCCGTGAATCCCGTCGCGTCCGGTTTTCGAGCCGACGTAGATGACCGGATTGCCGACGCCGCTGGCGGTGCCGGTGAAGATGCGGTCGCGCGTCGTCACGCCGAGGGCGAAGACGTTGACGAGGATGTTGCCGTTGTAGCTGCGGTGGAACGACGTCTCACCGCCGATGGTCGGGATGCCGATGCAGTTGCCGTAGCCGCTGATGCCGCGCACGACGCCGTCGACGAGATACTTCATGCGCGGCGCGTCGAGCTCGCCGAAGCGCAGCGAATCGAGGCAGGCGATCGGGCGCGCACCCATCGTGAAGATGTCGCGCAGGATGCCGCCGACTCCAGTGGCCGCGCCCTGGTACGGCTCGATGAATGACGGATGGTTGTGCGACTCCATCTTGAACGCCGCCACCCAGCCGTCGCCGATGTCGATGACGCCGGCGTTTTCGCCGGGTCCCTGCACGACGCGCGGTCCGGTCGTCGGGAACTTGCGCAGGTGAACGCGCGACGATTTGTAGGAGCAGTGCTCCGACCACATCACGCTGAAGATGCCGAGCTCCGTGTAGTTCGGCGCGCGCCCGAGGATCTGTTCGACGCGCTGGTACTCGTCCGGCGTGAGTCCGTGCGCGGCGATGACCTCGGCGGTGATGCTCGGCTCATTCATGCGCCGGATTGTGTCAAAAAAGGAGTGTAGGCGTCCCGCCTGCAACCGCCGGGCGTCTCGCCCGGCGGGGGTTTCTGGGATTCAATCGAAGGTTGGGGTTCATCACGGACACCCCCGTCGGGCGAGATGCCACGCCGGATGCAGGCGAGACGCCCGCACTACGCTCTGGAAGCGCGGAGAGGCGGAATACGCGGAGAACTGCTTTCTCCGCGCCCCCGCGTCTCCGCGTGAAAACGTTGCCGAACGAATCAGTCGCGCGAGCCGGGCTCAGGATGGCGCATGTGCATCTCCATCGGGCCGTGTCCCATCTCGTGATGGAGCGAGTCGAACTTTGCTTTCTGATCGGGCGTCAGGATCGCGGTCAGCTTCGCGTGCGCGGACTCGTGCGCGGCTTTGAGCTGCTTTTCGATTGCGCGGGCGGCCAGGAACTGCTTGCCGACGGCAGTCGCGTCGGGGTTCGACGACGATGCCAGCGCATCCAACTGCTCGTGCGCGGCGCGGAGTTGCTGGTGCAGCGGCTCGACGCTGGCCTGCAGCTGCTGGTGGATGCTGTCCCACTGCACCTTCTGATCGGTGCTGAGTCCGAGCGTGGCGGCGATTTCGCCGGGGTCAGGACCCATCCGCATCTTCATCATGTGCGGTTCCTGGGCGATGGCGAGTGATGCGGCGGCGGTGATGCAGAGTGCGAGAACGATTCGTTTCATAGTCAGTGATTCCTTTCGTCGAGCAATGTACGCATGGTACGCCGCGGAGTGATCAACCCGAGGAAAGCGCTTTGTAAGAAACGTAAAACCCGCATGGGCGCTCGATTTTCGCGCAATTGCGGATGCTAGACTCGATCGCATGAAGGGGAGCCGCAGCGCCGCCGCAGCGCTCATCTCGCTGACGGTTCTGACCGCGGCGCTCATCGTCCTCGGCACGCTGCAATACCGCTGGATCGGTGATCTGGCGAACGCCGAGCGGCAGCGGATGCGCGCCGGAATCGAGTTCGCCGCGCACCATTTCAGCGATGAATTCGATCACGAGCTGACGCGGATGTTCCTCGCGTTTCAGTTGCCGATGCCAGATGCGACGGCGGACCATTTGCTGCATCGCTACGACGAATGGTCGGCAGCGGCGCGCGATCCGAAAATCGTGCGCGCGGTTTACTTCGTGCCGCCGTTCGAGCCGGATCATCTGCAATTGATCGATCCCGCGACGCGAAGCGTGCGTCCGGCAGAGTGGCCGGCGTCGCTGGCAATGCTCCGTCCGATGATCGCCGAGGAAGCGGCGGGCGGCAGACCGGTGCCTGGTCCGATCATGCCGGGCGTGATGGCTCTGGTGATTCCGTGCGGCGGAATGCGGCACGCCATGACCGAGCGTCACAGGGCGGCGATGGCTGTGCAGCCGCCGATGGAAATGCACATGAAGATGCCGGAAGGTGGCTGCCCCGGCTACACGATCGTGGAGATCGACGGCAGTTACCTCGCGCGCGTGTTTCTACCGGAGATGACGCGGCGCTATTTCGATACGCCGACCGGCCGCGAGTACGACGTGGCTATCGTGTCGCCGGACAACGGCGAGACGCTTTATCGATCCGATGCCGCGAACGCCACCGCACCGTTTCGCGCCGACATCGTTCTGCCGATCTTCAGCGTGCGCGCGATGCGCCGGATGCCGATGGAGGTGCCGATCCTGACGGAGCCGCCGCCGCATCAGCCGATGTGGAATCTGCTCGTGCGCCATCACCGCGGCTCGATGGAAGAGCTGGTCGCGCACACGCGGATGCACAACCTGCTGATCACCGGCGGAATCCTGGCCGTTCTCGCGGGCACCATGCTCGCGCTCGTGATGATGCTGCGGACGGCGGAGCGGCTGCGGTTGCAGCAGTTGGAGTTCGTGGCCGGCGTCACGCACGAATTGAACACGCCTGTCGCCGCGCTGACCTCGGCCGGACAGAATCTCGCCGACGGCATCGTCACCGAGCCGTCGCAGGTGTCGCGATATGGAACGGCGATCGTGAAGGAGTCGCGGCGATTGACGGAGATGATCGGACAGGTGCTCGCGTACGGCGGGATGGAGTCGCGGCGGAAGTTACCGCACGTTCCGGTCGACGTCGCGAACGTCATCGAGGAAGCGGTCGCCAATTGCCGCTGGATGGCGGACGAGCAGTCGATCGCGATCGAGACGGACGTCGCTCGCGCGCTGCCGCTCGTCGACGGCGATGCTGCCTCGCTCGCACGCGCGGTGCAGAACCTGATCGCGAACGCGATTCGCCACGGTGCGGCGGGGAAGTGGGTTTCCATTCGCGCTGCGGCCGAGGATCGCAGCGTCGCGATTTCCGTCGAAGATCGCGGTCCCGGAATCGCCGCACGCGATCTGCCGCATCTGTTCGAGCCGTTCTACCGCGGGCGTGGAGCGGATCGCGTTCGCGGCAGCGGACTCGGATTGACGATCGTGAAACAGATCGCGTCCGCGCACGGCGGCAGCGTGTCGGTCGACAAGCGGCGCGACGGCGGCGCGATCTTCACGCTTCGTCTGCCAGCGCGTGCCGCGGCGACTGTCGCGCCCGAGGTTGCGCAGCATGCCTGAGTTTCAGCGGCGCATCCTGCTCGTCGAGGATGAGGAGAGCCTCATCCTCACGCTGCGCGACCGCTTTCAATCCGAGGGGTATCTGGTGACGGTGGAGAGCGATGGCGACTCAGCGCTGGCCACCGGCACGCGCACGCCGTTCGACCTCATCGTGCTCGACGTCGCGCTGCCGAGGAAGAACGGCTTCGACGTCTGCCGCGATCTGCGCCAGCGCGGCATCCAGACGCCGATCCTGATGCTCACCGCGCGCGGCCAGGTCGTCGATCGCGTGGTCGGGCTCAAGCTCGGCGCCGACGATTACCTCACCAAGCCGTTCGAGATGATGGAACTGCTCGCGCGCGTGGAGGCGCTGCTGCGCCGCGCGCGCACGATGGCCGCGAACGCGTCCGACTCGTACGCATTCGGCCCGGTGCATGTCGACTTCCGCAGCGCCGAGGTGAAACGGGAAGGTGCGCCGGTCGACTTGTCGACGCTGGAGATCAAGCTGCTGCGCTATTTCGTCGAACACCGCGGCGCCGTCCTCGCGCGCGACGAGCTGCTCGACAAAGTCTGGGGCTACGACGCCACGCCGGTCACGCGCACCGTCGACGTCCACGTGGCGTCGCTGCGCCAGAAGCTCGAAGCGAATCCGTCGAAGCCGGAGTACATCGTCACGGTGCATGGGCTGGGCTACAAGTTTTTAGGGTAGATGACCGGCCCGTTTTCAAAGCGACGCCGCCGGCTTCGCGGCGTTGCTGATCTGCTGCTCGACGAGCGTTCGTCACGGGAAGCGCTGGACGAGGCGGCGGCAGAGTTGTACGACGTTTTCACCGCAATCAGCCCGGCGCGCGATTCCAGCTCCGCGGATACGGCGCTGCCGAGCGGGGTTGCGCTGTCGACGGCGGGCGCGGCCACGTGTACGCGCGATGGCATGAGGACGGCGATTTTCGCGCGCGGTCTGCGCGACGCGATCGCCGAGGCGCGCCGCCGCTTCGCGGGTGAAACGATCGAGGTGATCTACGCAGGAACCGGTCCCTTCGCGGTTCTCGCCGTGCCGCTGATGACGATTTTCTCTCCGTCTGACGTCCGTTTCACCTTGATCGATTGTCACGAGGAGTCGCTGCGATCGGTGCGCGCTCTCCTTCGTCATTTCGGGTTCGGCCGGTTTATCCGCTCTGTCGTTGCCGCCGACGCGTCGGTCTATCGCCACCCAACCGCCGCCCATGTCGTCGTCGCAGAAATCATGCAGCAAGCCCTCGGCATCGAGCCGCAGGTGGAAGTCTCTCGCAACCTCGGAAGTCAGCTCCTCGTCAATGGAATCCTGGTGCCGGAACGCGTGACGGTGGATCTCGTTTTTGGTGATGCGGAACGGGAAGGGACGCGATCGTTTGCCGGGACGGTCGCTGAGCTCCGCGGTGCGACGCTCGACGTCCGAACCGTAACGCTCGCGGATGTTCCTCGATCGGCGCACGCGATGTACGCGACCACCGTCCGCGCATTCGGCCGTCATGTTCTTCGGGAGTTTGATTCCGGCCTCACATATCCGCAGGTCATTTGGGATCTGACGAACGTGCGCGAGGGAGAACGCCTCGCGTTCTGGTACGAACTCGGGCCGCGGCCCGGGATTCGATGGGAGCGCGCCGCCAGTCAGTGAATCGCCGTAGGCAGCGGGATTTCGGCGCGGACGATCGTGCCTGAGCCGGGGGTACTGTCAATGGCGAACGAGCCGCCGATCGATTCGGCGCGCTCGCGCATCGTCGACAAGCCGAAACGCGGGAAGACCGTCCGCCCAAGTCCCGCCTGCGCGAAGCCGACGCCGTCGTCGCTCACGATCACCAGGAGGTTGTCGTCCTGTTTGCCTAATTCGACGGTGACCGTCGTTGCCTTCGCATGCTTGCGAACATTTGTGAGCGATTCCTGGATGATGCGAATGAGTTGCAACTCCACGCCGCTGGGGATGACCAGATCGCCATCGATCGTCAGCTTCACATCGACCTCGCTCTGCTCTTTCCAGCGGTCGATGTATTCGCGCAGCACCTCTTCGAAGTTACGCGTCGGTCCGGGCAGCGTGCGCAGATCGACGATGGCTTCCCGCACGTCGCCATACGCTTCGCGCGCGGCGACGGCGAGCTCGCGCAACTGCACGAGGCCTTCCTCGGTCTTTTCGCGGCGGAGGTATTCGGTGGCCGCCTGGACTTTCGTGTTCACGTAGCCGAGGACTTGCGCGATGCCGTCGTGCATCTCGTGGGCGATGCGGAGGCGCTCCTGCGCGATGGCGAGATCGGCGACCTGGCGGTGCAGGTGCGCGTTGTCGATGGCGATGGCGGCCTGCACGGCGAAACGCTCCAGCGTCTCTTCATCACTCTCACTGAACAGGCCGGCGTCATGCTTCTCGCTCAGATAGAGGTTGCCGACGAATGGTCCTTTGCACGTGATCGGGACGGCCAGCAGCGAGTGCATCACGGGATGGTTGGGCGGAAATCCGTGCGAGCGCGGATCGCGTCCGATGTCCGGAAGGCGCAGCCGCTCGCCTTCATTGAGGACGACGCCGAGGAGTCCGTGGCCGACCGGCGGCGGTCCGATTCTGGCGCGAACCTCGGGAGTGATGCCCGCGGTGATGAACGTCTGGATCGAGCCATCCGCGTTGACGACGGAGAGCGCGCCATAACGCGCGCCGACCAGCTTTCGCGCGCGCTCGACGACCTTGTTCAGCACCGCATCGAGCGACAACTCCGCGGCGACGTCGAGCCCGGCGCTGTTCAGCGCCAGCAACTCCTCGTTGTGCCGCGCCAGCCGGTGCTGCATCCGCGTAACGGACGTGACCATGAAGATGCTCATGAGCGCGACCGCGATGGCGGCGAGGCCGTCGAGCAGCAGGCGGCTCTGCGCCGACGTCACGCCAATCGTTGAAAGCCGCACCGCTTCCAGCAACACCACGATGACGATCGGCGCGGCGACGGCAATCCAGCGCAGTCGTTTCAGCGTCCATTGCGATTCTTTTTCCGCAGATGGCGCACCTGTGCCCCGATGAGGCATTACAGCTTCTTGAGCAGCCCCTTCCACCGCACCCACGCGTCGTCGCGGGCCTTCTTGTTGCCGGCGTAGGCGTCGCGGACTTTCTGGTCGGCGTCGGCGGGCGGGGGAGGCGCATCGCCGGCGCGCATGAAGCCGTGTCCGGCGCCGTCATAAGTCACCGGCTCGTAGGTCTTGTTGGCGGCTTTCATCAACTCGATGGTCTTCGGGAGCGTCGCGCCGATGCGCGCGTCGTTGCCGGCGTAGAAGCCGTAAACCGGTGCCTTGATTTTTGCGATGTCGTCGGGCGACTCGGGCGAAGTGCCGTAAAAAACGTACGCCGCCGAGAGGCTCGGGCGATTGGTCGCAAAGCGGAACGACTGCGTGCCGCCCCAGCAGTATCCGGTCACGGCCACTTTGCCGCTGGCGGCGGGGAGTTTGGCGACGTAATCGGCGACGGCGTTCAGATCGGCGGTGATCTGGTCCGGCGGAAGATCGCGGATCGCTTTGCCGACCGCGGTGCCGTCGGCGAAGCTGCTCGTGCCGCCGCCGTTCGGGCCCATGCCGGACAGAAGGTCGGGCGCGATGGCGATGTAGCCCGCTTCGGCGACTTCGTCAGCCAGCATCTGCACCCAGTCACTCATCCCGAAAATCTCGTGGATCACCACCACCGCCGGCGCCTTCTTCTTCACCTCGGGATAGACGACGAACGCGCTGACGGTGCGGGTGCCCGATTTCACGTTCACCCACTCGTGATGACGCGGCGAAGCGTCGACCTTCTTCTTCGCCCAATCCTGCGACACGCTCGTGTTCGCCGGTGTGGCGGTCATCGCATGTTCGGCGTGTGTGGTGGTCGCGTCCTGCGCGGACGCGGCGACGGTGATCAGCAGGGCGGCGATCGTGAGAAGCAGTCGTTTCATCGGGTCCTCCGGTGCGCGAATTTTAGTCGGGAAACGAAAAAAGTTCGGCGGCCTGTATTTTTTTGTCTCTTCTCCTGCACTTACCTACCGAAGCAGTCAAAAAACGATTGAGGAGAAGAAAAATGAAGAAGATGTTTGGTGTTTCAGCAGCAGTAGTGATGTTGGCGTTTGCGTCGGTCGCGTCGGCCGCAACTTCGAGCGGCACGCTCACGGTTACCGGCACGGTCGAGAGCTCGATCAACCTGACCATCGAATCCGCGGGCGGCACGACCAGCGGCACCGGCACGGCAGCAGCCACGAGCGACCTCGGCAACATCAGCAAGTTCGGCTCGGCGCCGACCGGATTCACGCTGGCGCGCGGCGCGTCGAACTGGACGCTCTCGTCCACGGTCGGTGTGCAGGTGGACAAGGCCAACCTCACCAGCACCGATTACACGCTCACCGCGCAGCTTGGATCGGCTCCCGCGTCCGGCGTGGCCTGGAAGCTCAACGGCAGCACGCTCAGCGATTCCGCCGCGACCACGCTGACGTCGACCGGCACGTACGGCTCGACCGGCAGCTACTCGTGGGACATCGTCGTCGCCGATAGCGCCGCGGCCGCTGCGATCGACAACGCGATCAACTTCACCGCCACCTCCAACTAACCACACACGATCGACGTCCGGTGCCGGAGCGTGGCGACACGCTCCGGCACCGGCGCGAGGTGATGCATGAAACGAATGATGACAGCGGTACTCGTTCTCCTGGTTGCGGCAGTGTTGCCGGTCCGCGCAGAAGAACGCCGCCGCGCCGCCGCCCCACTCGATGACGTGTTGTCGATCGTTTTCGTGGAAGTGGGATCGAGCGACGAGTCGCTGAAAGCAGCAGGCAGCGAAGCGTGGCTCGATCTGAACGCGGTGACCCACGAGGGCACGGCACGCAGCACGCGGCTGCGCCGGAGATTCGGAATCCGTATCGAGCGCGCCGGCAACGCCACTGCGGGAACGGCCGGAATCGTGGCGCGCCTGGAGTCGTGGGACGGCAGAGCAACGTACCGGCTCGACGGCCGCTCGCTCACCGCCGCGCCGTTCATCGTCGACGCGCACGCGGCTGTCGGCACCGTCACCGTCCACACGCTCGACATCGAAATCCCCATCGAGGCCGCCGCGGGGCCGCTCTCCGCGTCTGTCGCCTGGGAAGTGAATAGCAACTGAAGGACGTATGATGAACTTTAAGTTAGGAATGATTGCCTTAATGCTGATCTCGCTTCCTGCCTTGGCAACGCAGGGCACCCTCTCTGTTTCGCCGGCCGTGGTGATGCTGCAGGGGACGCCGGGGCAGAGCACGACGCAGACGCTGACCATCGTCAACACCAGCGATCAGCCCTTCACGTTCGACATGATGGCCCAGGACGCCACGGCTCGCGGTGGACGCCGCGTCTACGTAAAAGCCGGCGAACTGGCCGGCAGCATCGCGGCGACGGCAGTGTTCTCGCGCAAGTCGGTGATGGTCGCGCCGGGCGAACGAGCCAGCGTCACGGTCACGGTCACCATCCCGCCGAATCCATCGACGCGCGCGATCATCGCCCTCTTCCACGGCACCACGAAGATGAGGAGCGCGGGCATGAACGCGACCGCGTCGCTGGGAACGCTGATGACGTTCGCGCTCTCCGGCAACGCCACGGCTACGGCCACGCCGCTGTCGGTGCGCCCGCCGACGCGAACGGCCAATCTCGCGGTGTCGCAGCAACTCGTCAATACCGGCACCGAGCCGGTCCTCGCGCGCGGCGTTCTGGCCATCGTCAATCCGGCTGGAACTCTCATCGCGAAGCAGGCCTTGCCCGCGCGCCGCGTCCTGCCCGGCGAGAACTTCGACATGAAAGCCGAGTACGGCGGCGAGTTAGCCGCCGGTCACTATCGCGCCTTCGTCACCTACGACCTGCAGAACAGCAAGCCCATCACGTCGTCCGCGGAGTTCGACGTCCGGTGAGACGCTTCGCCGTTGGGGTCGCCCTCGTTTTCCTTGCGCGACTCGCGACGGCGGATAACGTCACGTTGCGCGTCGCCGAGACGGTGACGATCGAAATCCCCGGCACGACGGCTGCCTACGCCGTCGATCCCGCCATCGCCGACGTCACCATGGCCTCGGGCGGCCGCGTCACCATCACCGGACGCAGCGCGGGGACGACGCAGATCATCGCCATCACGGCAAACGGCACGCGGGCGTACCTCATCACCATTTCTCCGGCCGCGCAGCAGCATCTGCCCGCGGCGCTTGTGACGAACGCTCCGATCGCCCGCGCGGACATTCGCTACGCCGGCGGCGCGCACCAGGTGCAAAGCGCGTTCGACGTCTTCACCACCGACGGCGAGCGGCGTTCGCAGTTTCACCTGTTGAACGTTCATTACCTCACCGAGTCGTTCGGCCGGTCGACGAACGCCATCCCTTCGATCTACTACCGCACCACCTCGGGGCGTCGCACGCTGACGCTGCTCGACGACTTCATCGACCTATCGCCGCTCACGGTCCGATCCACACAGGTCCGCGGCGTTCATCTAATTGACGGTCCGCTCGTACTGCATGCGGGATACGCCGCATCGACCATGTACGAGGACCTTTTCCTGCCCGCCGACAAACGCTGGATGGCCAGCGCCGGCTACGCCATCGATCGCGGCCGTTTCCGCTGGATCCCCTCGGCATACGCATTCCTCTCCGAGCCGAGCGGCACCGCCGCACGGCGCGGCGCGGTGGCGTCGCTTGCGACGGAGTATCGCGACGGCGAGGCACTTTACGCGCGCGGCGAGATTGCGGCCGGCCGAGGAGTGGCGGGGTCGGGTGAGGTGCGCTATCAGACGGAGCGGGATCAACTGCGGGGACGGCTGTTCTACAAACCGAACGACTTCCCCACGCTCGGTCTCAGCGATCTTCCGGGCGTTCATGGAGAGTTTGACTGGAGCCGCCGCGCGACGAAGCGCCTCAGCGTTGATTCGTATGCGACGTACGACCGCACCAAGATCGCGGCGTTCGATCAGACCGTCGGCGTTGCCAACGTCGCATTGCGCTACGCGGTGACGCCGCACGTCTCCGTATCGACGGGTGCGGACGCCAGCGTCGTGCGAAGCGGGACGAACGCATCGATCCGAACGATTGGACTTCCTTTGGGCGTTTCCTACGACGCGCAGCGCTTCGGCGCCGCGGCGTCGTATCGCCTGCTCGACAACTCGCAGAGCAGCCGGCACGGCGACACGCTGCGGCTGAGCGGCCGCGCGGGAAGCGGCGGTTTCACCGTCAATGCCTGGGTGGAACGTCAGCGCCGCGCGCCGTCGCTCGACCTGATTTTTCGTGACACACCCGGCCTGGAGCTCGCGTTGCTGCGGCTCGGAATCACCGTGCGCACGCCCGAAGATCTCTCTCGCGTCCTTCGCGACAACGCCGCGCTCATCAACCTCGGCTACATCGACGGCGTCACCGTAAACCTCACGCCGCGGCGCGTGCAGAGCGGCATCGACGCGGCCTTCAACTCCGCCGACACGCGCAACCAGCTCCGCCTGCACGCCGTCGTCGACCGCAGCGAAGGGGTGGCGTCGACGCAGGAGTCGATGCTGGCCACGTTCTCCTACACGCGGCGGCTGATGACCTCGACCGACATCTACGGCTCGTACTCGCGCTGGCGCACCAGCATCGCATCGCGATCCATCGACGGTTCCTCGGTCGAAGCAGGCGTGCGCCATCGTTTCGACGGACTCCCGCAATTCCTGCAGCGCTCCGGCACGATCGAAGGACTCGTCTTCCTCGATCCGCAACAGCGCGGCGTCGTGAACGAGACGACCACGCCGCTAGGCGATATCCTGATCATGCTCGACGATACGCGCTCCACGCGCAGCGCGAAAAACGGCGCGTATGCATTCCACGACGTTCCGCCCGGCCGGCATCGCGTCTCGGCAAAGCTCGGTGCCTCGAGGCCGGCGTACTTCACCACGCCGTCGACCGCCGAATTGAACGGCTCCGGACACGCCGATTTCGGATTGGTCTGGTCACCCGCACGCATCATCGGCCGCGTCGTCAGCGACGCCAACCTCGGCATCGCCGGCGCGGTCCTCAACGCAAGAACGACGAAAGGCGCAGACATGAGTGCCACAACCGACTCCGACGGCGGCTTTGTGCTGGCAGGACCCGCGGGCGAATACACGATCGATCTCGCCGCCGAGTCGCTTCCGGCCGGCTACGCGATCAAGGGAACGAGCCAGCGCGTCGTGAACGCGCCCGCCGATCAGCCGAAGGAGGTTGCGTTCGACGTGCAGGCGCTGCGCAGCGTGGCCGGCACGGTCGAAGGCGGTCCGGCGGAGATCCGCATCGAGCCGCTCGGATTGACGGTCACGAGCGACGCCGCCGGGAATTACGTTTTCCGTTCGCTCCCGCCGGGAATCTTCACGATCACCGCGCGCCGCGGCGAACGCGTTGCGTCGCGGACGATCACGGTTCCTTCCGAGCCGGCGATTCTGAACGCACCGCTGGTATTCGCCGACGCGCTGCCAGCCGCGACGCCGCGCCGCGCGGACGTCAGCGTCCCCGCCGCCGTCCGATCCTTCTTCGTACAGCTCGGCGCGTTCCGCGAGGCGAGGAATGCCGCGGAACTGATCGATCGCGTCGCGCGGACCGGAACGCATGCCGAAAGCGTGCAAACCGATAACCTGATCCTCGTCCGCGTCGGCCCGTACGACTCGCGCGCCGCGGCGGCGAAGACGACCTCGCAGCTTCGCGAGAAGGGCTTCGAGGCCATCGTGACTCGATAGCGCGTCCGCTATCATGGCGCGCCTGAAAACAGTCATCCTGGCCGGCGGACTCGGCACGCGTCTCAGCGAAGAGACAGTCATTCGACCGAAGCCGATGGTAGAGCTCGGCGGACGCCCCATCCTCTGGCACATCATGAAGCTCTACTCGCACTTCGGCATCCACGACTTCGTGATCTGTCTCGGCTACAAGGGCTACACCATCAAGGAGTACTTCGCCAACTACTTCCTCCACAACTCCGACGTCACCATCAACCTGCGCAACAACGAGCTGAAGGTGCATCAGAACAGCTCGGAGCCGTGGACCGTGACGCTGGTCGACACCGGCGACGACACCGCGACGGGAGGACGTCTGCGGCGCGTTCGTGACCATGTTGATGATGCGACGTTCTGCTTCACCTACGGCGACGGGCTGGCGGACGTCGACGTCTCCGCACTGATCGAATTTCATCGCCAGCAGAAAACCCACGCCACGCTGACGGCCGTCCAGCCGCCGGGACGATTCGGCGTCATCGACATCGAAGAAGACAAGATCCGCGACTTCACCGAGAAGCCGCCCGGCGATGGAAGCTGGATCAACGGCGGCTTCTTCGTCCTGGAGCCGGAAGTGTTCGACCTGATCGACGGCGACGCGACGTCGTGGGAGCGCGGGCCGATGGAGACGCTGGCCCGCAGCGGACAGCTCTCCGCGTTCCGCCACAACGGCTTCTTTCACCCGATGGACACGATGCGCGACAAGGCCCACCTCGAGGAGCTTTGGGCCTCGCGCCGCGCGCCGTGGAAAGTGTGGCCATGAACCGCGAGTTCTGGCGAAACCGAAGGGTCTTCCTCACCGGACATACCGGTTTCAACGGGCGCTGGCTGACGCGCTGGCTGTCAATCCTCGGCGCCGACGTCCGCGGATATTCACTTCCCGATAATGACGTGCGCGATCTCTCCGCGCTGCGCGCGGCGATGCATGCGGCGGAGCCGGAGATCGTCTTCCATCTTGCGGCGCAGGCGCTGGTGCGTACGTCGTACGACGATCCGGTGACGACGTTCACGACCAATGTGACCGGCACCGTCAATGTTCTCGAATCGCTGCGGAGTACGCCTTCGATTCGTGCAGCCATTCTGGTCACCAGCGACAAGTGCTACGCAAACTCCGGCGAAGGGCGCGCGTTCCGCGAGAGCGATCCCCTCGGCGGCAGCGATCCGTATTCGAGCAGCAAAGCGTGCGCGGAGATGGCCATCGCCGCGTATCGCCAGTCGTTCTTTTCGCGCGACGATGCCGCGCCGCGCATCGTCAGCGTGCGCGCAGGAAACGTCATCGGCGGCGGCGACTGGTCGACCGACCGTCTCGTTCCGGACCTGGTCCGTTCATTCAAGGAGCGGAAAGAAGCGCGCATCCGTCATCCCTCCGCTACGCGGCCCTGGCAGTTCGTTCTCGACGCGCTGCATGGATATCTTCTCGCCGCCGAGGGCGCGTTTCAGCGGGCCGGCCTGCCTCGCGCATTCAACTTCGGACCGAACGAACAGGAAGCACGCACCGTCAGTTGGCTCGCGACGGCGATGGCGGCGCGATGGGGCGAGGGCGCGTCGTCGCAAGTGGTGGCGGATTCCCATCCGCCCGAGGCACAGACGCTGGCGCTGGACAGCTCGTTGGCCCGGCAGGTTCTTCAATGGAAGCCGCTGCTCGACATTCCGACCGCAGTCGTCTGGACGACCGACTGGTACCGAAGCGAGCGTGATCTCACAAACTCTCAAATCGAAGATTTCATGGAGCGTGCGACCGCATGACCGTCTGCCGTTTTTGCAGTACTCCCCTCACGGAGGTGGTCGCTGATCTCGGCGTGCTGCCGCTTTCGAACGCTCTCGTGAGGCCCGGCGGCCTCGCCGCGCCGGAAACGTTCTATCCGCTGGTCATTTCGGTCTGTCACCGCTGCTTTCTGGTACAAACTCCTCTGGCGGAAACGCCGGAACGGATCTTCAGCGACTATCCCTATTTTTCGTCCTACTCGGACGATTGCGTGCGTTGGGCGCGCGAGTATTTCGAGGCCATCCGGCCGCGTCTCGATCTGGGACCGCAGTCGCAGGTCGTCGAGATCGCCAGCAATGACGGCTATCTGCTTCAGAACTTCGTGAACGCCGGGATTCCATCGCTGGGCATCGAGCCGGCCGCGAACGTCGCCGCCGCGGCACAAGCGAAAGGAATCGAGTCGCGGACGGAGTTCTTCGGATCCGTGGTCGGAGCGGACATCAAGGGCCGGGCCGATCTGCTCATCGCCAACAACGTGCTCGCGCATGTTCCGGAGATCAACGACTTCGTGGAGGGACTGCGGCTGGCGCTCGCGCCCCGAGGGACGATTACCATCGAGTTCCCGCATCTGCTCCAGATCATCCGATTCGTGCAGTTCGACACGATGTACCACGAGCACATGTCGTATCTGTCGTTGCGGGTCGTGCAGCGGATTCTCGAAGCGCACGGCCTCGCCGTTACGGACGTCGAAGAGATTCCGGCGCATGGCGGCTCGCTTCGGGTGTACGCACAGCATCGCGGCGCCGCGGCCGGGCCGCGGGTGGAAAGCGTCCTGGCGAAGGAGCGGGAGTTCGGCCTGGAGTCGCTCGATGCGTACCGCGCGTTCAGCGAGGGCATCGCCCGCTGCAGGCGCTCGCTGTTGCGCTTTCTGATCGATGCGCGCGAGGAGGGGAAGCAGGTCGCCGGATATGGCGCGCCGGCGAAGGCGAGCACGCTCTTTAACTATTGCGGCGTGCGGGCCGATCTGCTTTCGTACACCGTCGATCGCAGTCCGCACAAACAGGGGATGTACGTCCCCGGCGTGCGCATCCCGATCTTTGCGCCCGAAAAAATCGCGGAAACGCGTCCCGACTATGTGCTGATTCTTCCGTGGAATCTGCGCGACGAAATCGTCGCGCAGATGACTCACGTACGGGATTGGGGAGGACGCTTCGTCATCGCAATCCCGCGGACCGAGGTGGTGGCGTGAGGCTCGTGGAAACGCCGCTGGCGGGAGTGATGGTCGTCGAGATCGAGCCGGCTCGCGACGAGCGCGGCTACTTTCTGCAGACGTATTCCGACGAGCTTCACACGTTGCTTCCGCAAATCGCCGAGGGAGCCGTTTCGTGGAACGAAGCGCGGGGAACGCTACGCGGTCTGCACTTCCAGCACGCGCCGCATGGCGAAGCGAAAATCGTTCGCTGCAGCCGCGGCGCGATTTACGACGTAGCTCTCGATCCCGAGAGCGGACGATGGTTCGCCATCGAGCTTTCGCGGGACAATTTCCGGATGGTCTTCATTGCCGCCGGTCTGGCGCACGGATACCTGACGCTGGAAGACGATTCGGAAGTCAGCTATCTGCTGTCGGGCGGCTACAAGCCGGAGGCCGGCGGAGGCGTGCGGTGGGACGATCCAGCCTTCCGCATCGACTGGCCGATGCAGCCGCTGCGTCTCTCCGAACGCGACCGGACCTGGCCGTACGTGAACCGATGACCGGCGAACCATTGCACCGGCTTGGCGAGGACGCGGCCACCCGCGCGCGGATCATCGCCGCTCTTCAGCAATTCGAGCGGCTGCCGCAAAACCGCTTCACCACCGTGCGCGACGACGTCACGGGGCCGATAGTCGACGCACTGCATGCATCGCTTCCGGTCGTCCGCAAGGAATTGAGCAACGGTCTCGTATTCGAGTTTCCGTACCGGTCGAAGATCGCGCGCGATTTCGTCATGTCGCGTCCTGAGAAACCGGACCACGTCTGGGAGCCGCAAACGACGAAGCTTCTGCTGCATCTGGCAGGAATGGTCACCGACGTCGTCGTCGGCGGAGCGTATTTCGGCGACCAGGCCATTCCGATCGCGAACGCGCTGCGCGGCCGTGGAACGTGTCACGCGTTCGAGGCTGACGACGTGCAGGCGTCGATGATCGAACGCAATGCTTCGATCAACAATCTCGACAACGTACGCGTGAACGCCCTCGGCCTGTGGAGCCAGCCGGCAATGCTTCGGCTGGTCGGACACGACGCGCTGGCCGGCGCGGCGGAATCGGAGACGGGAATCGCCGCGACGACGATCGACGTCTACGCGCGCGAGCTCGGGATTCGCGTCGGGCTGATCATGCTCGATCTCGAAGGCGGCGAGCTTCATGCGCTGCGCGGCGCGGGCGAGCAACTCGCGCGCAACGCGCCGTACGTCGTTTTCGAAGTGCATCGTTCGTATGTGGATTGGTCGCGCGGTCTGCGCAATACGGAGATCGTGCAATTCCTTGCATCGCTCGGCTACACCATCCACGCCATTCGCGACTTTCAATCGAACTACGACCTCGGTGGACGACCGATCGAGCTCGTTCCGATCGAGACCGCGTATCTCGACGGTCCGCCGCACGGGTTCAACCTCTTCGCCTGCCGCGACGCCGCGGTGATCGAGGACGAGCGATTCCGCGTGACGCCGAACGTCAGTCCGAAACTGCTGTTTCACCGCGACCCCAAACTGCATCATCCGGCGGGCGGCCTTTGATCACAATTCTCGGAGCTTCCGGCTTCATCGGCTCGCATCTCGTTCGCTATCTCCAACGGAGTGGAATCGAGCACCAGGCGCCGGGCCGCCATGAGCGTCTTGCCGGCCGCGAGTTAGGGCACATCGTCGATTGCATTGGTCTGACCGGCGATTTTCGCGAGCGTCCCCTCGACGCCGTGGACGCGCACGTGAGCAAACTCGTCGAAGTCGTGCGCACCGCGAAATTCGATTCGCTTCTCTACCTGTCGTCGATTCGTCTCTACCGCGGAAGCAGCGGCGTCGCCAGTGAGACCGATGAGCTGCGTTTCAACCCCGCTGAGTTCGAGGACATCTACACACTTTCGAAAGCGACCGGCGAAGCGGTCGTGCTCGCGCTCGGGCCGAAGGGACGCGTGGCGAGAATCTCGAACGTCTACGGCGTCGATCAGCGCGAATCGTTTCTCGGCACGATCATTCAGGAAGCGCTCCGCGAGGGAACGATCACGCTGCGCAGCTCACTGGAGTCGGAGCGCGACTACATCAGCATCGACGACCTCGTCCCGCTGCTGGTCCGCATCGCCACGAGCGGCCGCCAGCAGATTTACAACGTCGGCGGCGGTGAAAACATCACGAATCGAGAAGTGACGGCGGCGATCTCCGCGCTGACCGGTTGCTCGGTTTCCGTGGTTCCCGGTGCTCCCCCGACCGGATTCGCGCGCATCGACTGCAGCCGCATCCGGGAAGAATTCGGTTTCGCGCCGGCGCGGCTCCTCGACGATCTTCCCCGCCTCGTGGAGGGCGGCCGCGTCACTCCCGAACCAACACCGTCCTCCGCGAACGACGACGTCGCGGCGTTCGAGGCGCTGTCCGACCGGTGGCTCTCCACCGGCTTGCGGATGAAGTATCCATACACGTTCACCTGGATGGGACGTCCGATCATCCAGTTCCCCGACGATCTGCTGCGCCTGCAGGAAATCGTGTTTCGCGTGCAACCCGACGTGATCATCGAAACCGGCATCGCTCACGGCGGATCGCTGATCTTCCACGCCAGTCTCTGTAAGGTCCTCGGGCATGGACGCGTCGTCGGCGTCGATATCGAGATCCGCCCGCACAACCGCGCCGCCATCGAAGCGCATCCTCTCAAGCCGCTCATCACGCTGATCGAAGGCAGCTCGACGGATCCCAATGTCATCGCCGAGGTGCGATCGCTCGTCGCGCCGGACGAAACGGTGCTGGTCATTCTCGATTCGAATCACACCATGGCTCATGTCCGCGCGGAGCTCGAAGCGTATTCGGCACTCGTGACTCCCGGCTCCTTCATCGTCGTCATGGATGGCTATCTGATGGAAGTCGTCGCGCCCGACAGCCCAGGCTCGAATTGGGCCGACGATAATGCGAACCTGGGCGTTCGCGCATTTGCCGCCGGCCATCCGGAGTTCGCCGCCGAAGATCCGGCATTTCTGTTCAACGAGAGCCGACTCGCGCGAGCGGTGATCGGGTTTCGCGGCGGCCTGCTCAGAAGGATTCGATGACCGCCAGCATCGCTGCCCTGATTCCGACACGGAACCGCGCCGATCTGGCGATGGCCGCCGTGCAATCGCTTCTCGATCAGGACTGTCCCATCGAGATCTTCGTTTCCGACAACTCCACATCGCCGGAAGGCCTGCGCGATTTCTGTCTCGGCCGCAACGTCCACTATCTCCGCCCGCCCGCCGAGCTGTCGATGCCGAACCACTGGGAGTGGGCGCTGGGCCAGGTCCTGGAACGCTCGCGGGCGACGCACATCACGCTCCACTACGACCGGAAGCTATCGAAGCCGCGGCATTGGGGCGCGGTGATCGAGATTGCATCTCGCCACCCGGACGAGCTCATCACGTTCCCGGTCGACTTCGTCGTCATCGATCCTCCGCCGCTCCGTCTGTGGCAACCGCCGTGGACCGGCAAGCTCTATTCGGTGACGAGCGCGCGGACGGCCGCGCTCCTCGCCGCGTCGCGCATGGCCGAATTGGGTCAGACGCTGCCGATTCTCTCCAACTGTCTCGTTCCGCGAACGACGCTGATGTGGATGGCGGAGCGATTCGGCGACATCTGCAACTCGAACAGCGCCGACGCGCCGTTCCTCTGCCGCTTCCTCACCATCGACGGCTGCTATCTTCACTACGACCGTGCCATCGGCATCGCCTACGCTCCGCAACGAAGCGCGGGGATGGGATACCTCCGCGGCGAGGGCGGCGACTTCGCCGACTATCTGCAAACATGGGGAGACCGGAAATGGCTGGAGCGCGCCCCCATCCCCGGGATCAACCTCGGCCACAACATGCTCTTTCACGAATATGAAATCGCCCGCGAGCAGACCGGGGACCGGTTGCCGCCCATCGACTTCGATGGCTATCTCCGCGGTCTCGGCGAAGCGCTCCGGCTCAAGACCAACGCCGCCGAGCGGGAGAGCCTGAAACAGATTCTCGAGTCTCACGGGTGGCGCGGCAACGCCGATCCGTATCCTCCTCCGACCGCGGGTATCAGGCTTCGCCAGTTGGCCGGGAAACTGTTGCTGCATCTTCGCGCCGGCCCGAGCCGGATGACCGGTTTTTTCTTTCGCAATGATGAAGAGGCCGTCCGCTTCGCACTCGAACATCCCATGAGCGCGTCGCAGCACGCCCATCACCTCGAATGCGTCGAAGCCGAGGAGCTCGAATGAAACTCGGCCTGGTGATGACGACGAGGAACCGCCCGGCATTCGCAGCGGCCAATATCCGCTCGATCCTGAACCAGAATGGAGACTTCGTGCTGGTCGTTTCGGACAACTCCGAACGCGCCGAAGATCAGGACACGCTGGAGAAAGTCTGCCGCAACGCCGATGATCCGCGACTGATGTACATCCGTCCGCCGCAGTCGCTGACGATGCCGCGTCATTGGAACTGGGCGATGGAACAAGCGCTTGCCACAACCGACGCCACGCACCTCGGCATTCAGTACGACCGGCGGCTGTGGAAGCCGGGCGCGCTGCGCCGCCTGGCGGCAGCCGTCGCTGCCGCACCGGCAATGACGACGACGTACGGCTGGGACATCGTGTTTGCGTCCGAGGACCATTCGGTGGCCGGCCGTCTGCCGGCCAGCGGGTGCCTCTACGCAATCCGTACGAGCGAAGTCATCGAACGTTGTTCGCGCGCGGAGATCATCGAGCTTGACCAGGCCTATCCGGCCTTGGCGAACTGCATCGTTCCGCGCAATACGTTCGACCGTATTCGCGCCAGATTCGGCAACATCTGCGACTCGGCAATTCCCGATGGTTCGTTCCTTTTCCGGCTGTGCGCGATCGATGACGTCTTTCATCATTTCGATCGGGCGCTGTTCATCGTGTACGGCTACGCGCACAGCAACGGATGGGCGTACCTTCGCGGCGATGAGTCGGGCGCGTGGGCTGACTGGATCAAATTGTGGGGTGACCGGCCGTGGATCGACGCGGCGCCCATTCCGGAGCTCAAGCTGGGCTACAACGTGATGTTTCATGAATACAACCTCGTCCGCCGCGTCGCCGGCGACCGCTTTCCTCCCATCGATCACGACCGGTATCTGAATCACCTCGGCAGCGGTCTCGCGAACATCTCCGACCTGAAATTGCGCTCGGAAATGCGCGACGTCCTGAAAGCACACGGGTGGGTAGAGCCCGCTCCGCAACCGCCCGCGGTAAAGCCGCTGTACCGGCGAATCCTCGGCCCGCCCGCACGCCCGTTGCGGCACGTCATCAGCGCCATGAAGAACAAAGTGCGCGGCCGTTTCGGCAGCGGTCAGACGGCGGTCTTCGCAAACGACGACGATGCCGTTCGCTATCTTCTCGCGCACGAAAGCACGCCCGACGAGACGTACGGACAGCGCCTTTCATTGCTGCATCCCGTCCCGGTCGCATTCAACGGATGAAAATCGTCCACATCGCATCCACGCCGAATGGCGCGCCGTGGATGATCGCGATTGCGCGCGAGCAGAAAGCGCTCGGGCATGACGTCGCGGTCATCATTCCGTCCCTCGACGGCAACATCGCGCCGCAGCTCGACCGGGCGGGGATCACGACATACGCCGCGCCAGCCGACGGCCTGCTCTACGCGCCTTCGCACTTCGCGCGCGTCCGATCGCTGATCCGCATCGTGCGGCTTCTCCGGCGCATCCGGCCGGACGTCGTCCACAGCCATATCTTTGCGTCGGTCATCGCCTCGCGGATCGCCTCGTGGATCGCGGACGTGCCCACTCATCTCGCAGGCAACGTCCATCCGATCTCGCTCGAATCGACCGTCATGCGGGCGCTCGAAGTTGGGACCGCGTTCTGCGACACGAAGACGATCGCGTCGTCGACGTACACGCGCGATCTCTACATCGAGCATGGCGTTCCGCCGGAGCAGGTCGAGCTGATTTTCTACGCCGTCGATCAGAGCGGACACGATCCCGCGCTGGTCGATGCCCCTGCCGTGCGTCGAAACCTCGGTATCGACGCCGAGACGCCGGTCGTCGGCAAGATCGCGTACTTCTATCCGCCGTCGAAGAAAAACGGCACGCTGCCGAATCGTTTGCGTGGCCGCGGCATCAAAGGGCATGAGGTGTTTCTGCGCGCGATGCCCGATGTCCTCGCGTCCGTACCCGACGCGAAATTCGTCATCGTCGGCCGCGGCTGGGGAGACGACGGCCCGGCCTACGAGCAGACCTTGCGCGATCTCGCCACCTCCCTCGGCGTCGACCACGCCGTTCTCTTCGTCGGCGAAACGAACGACGTTCCGGCCATGCTGGCCGCGTTCGACGTCTCCGTCCACTGCTCGCTGAGCGACAACCTCGCGGGGACTGTCGAGTCGCTTTTGATGGAGCGGCCGATGGTCGTCTCCGACATCCCGGGTTTTGCCGACACCATCATTCACGACGAGACCGGCCTCGTCGTGCCGGTGGACGATCCGCCCGCGTTGGCTGCCGCAATCATCCGCCTGCTTCGCGACCGCGAATTCGCCCGCCGCCTCGGACAAAACGGCCGCGCGCGGATGCTGAGCCGCTTCATGCTCGCGCGGACGGTGGCCGATTACGAAGCGCTTCTGTCGCGCCTTCCCGCCCGCGCGTCCGGCCACTACCGGCTGCGCCGGACGATCGCGCGAACCCTCGCCGCGCCGTTTCGCCTGCTGCCTGTCACCTTCCGTGTCTGGCGCGCTCTCCGCGCCGCGCGTTCATGAGCGCACGCGCGCCGGAACGCCGAACGCAGTCACGTCATCCGGAACGTCGCGCACGACCGCGGCGCCCGCTCCGATGATGCTTCGCGCACCGACGGTTATGCCCGTGACGATCGTGACGCCGGCCGCGATCAGCGTCTCCTCGCCGATGCGGACGTTCGCTCCGATCGTGCTGCCGAGCGAGACGTGGGCAAAGTCGCCGACGATCGTGTCGTGGTCGATGGACGTCTTCGTATTCAAAATCACGCTGCGGCCAATGACTGCGTTAGGCGTCACGATCGCGCCCGCCGAAATCATCGATCCTTCGCCGATGCGCGCCGATTTGGCGATCGAGGTGAATGGATGGATCGCCGTGGCCAGCCGCTCACCGGCCAGTCTCTCCACGAGCGAGCGCCGCAGCCGGTTGTCGCCGATGGCGACGATGATCGCGTCATGTTCAATCGTTCGCAGGTCGTCGATCGTGCCGAGGACGTCCTTCCCGGGCGTGTCGTCCACGAACCCGATCGCCGGCGTCCCGGCGCATTCGAGAATGTCCGCCACGATCGTCCCCTGCGATCCCGCGCCGACGATCACGATGCGCTGCGTCATGACTGATTCTAAGCTTTCACCACAGAGACACAGAGATCACAATGGCTCTCCGTGTCCTCTGTACTACTAACCCATCGATTCTTCGCGCGCCGCGAAGATTTTCTTGATGGTTCTCGGCGTTCGTTCCATCGAGAATCCTTCTCCCCCGCGGTTTTTTGCGGGGGAGAAAGTGCCGGAGGCGGATGAGGGGCGCGCCTGGGAGATCGAGCCTCAGAAAACGCCCTTCACCAAGGGCGAGGCGCGTAGCGCCGGAGGCCCGCCGGCTGTACCGCCAGCGGCTCGCTGGCAGGTCTCGCGATCACGTTTGCCGCCGAGCCGGCGGCGGTACAGGCAGCGAGCCGCTGGCGCTACGCGCGTCGCACTTCGTGTCTCCCTCTCCCCCGCAAGAAGACGCCGGGAGGGGGACGGAAAGAGATGCCGTCGGCGAGCCGCTGGCGGCCTTCACGACAAGGAAAAATGCCTGCCGAAAAGGTGGAATCTCTTTCCATGGTAAGAGAAACGCCTCTTAAATCGGTGTTTTCGCCTCTTTGGGAGGATATTTTCCCTCTCGGGCCGGCTTTTGAGCCTTCGCCAGAGGCGATTTTGCCTCAAAAGTGGGAGAAAATGCCCCACTTGGAGCTTTTGGAGCCTCTGAAAGAGGATAAATATCAATCCATGGAAGGAGAAAACTCCTCTTCGAGAGGTGTTTTCACCTCCCATGGACGTTATTTTTGTTCTCGGGGAGGCTCTTGAGCCTTCGGCAGAGGCAATTTTGCCTTCGAAAGCAGCAAAAATGCCTCTTTCAGAGCGCCTGGACGCTCTGAAAGAGGATAAATATCAATCCATGGGAGGAGAAAACACCTCCTCGATCGGTGTTTTCACCTCCCATGGAGGATATTTTTGTTCTCGGGGAGGCTCTTGAGCCCTCGCCAGAGGCGATTGTTCCTTCGAAGT
>Ga0157375_10000540_pt1 | contig 33973 bp, 28 predicted proteins | sample M35metaG_FD_115311 | JGI IMG/M metagenome (GOLD analysis project Ga0157375, IMG submission 115311) | Miscanthus rhizosphere microbial communities from Kellogg Biological Station, Michigan, USA - M3-5 metaG | ecosystem: Host-associated > Plants > Roots > Rhizosphere > Soil | place: USA: Michigan... | reverse complement strand
CGCATTCGAACGTAACCTCGAGCGCGCCGACAGCTGGCTTTCCCCATTCAGAGGGTTCGGACCGTCAAATTTCCTGGTCGGCTACCCTGAATTCGACTTCGAAACCTACCACGACTGGTTCGACGAGCGCTTTCCCCCCGCCAAATTCAAACAGCTCAAAGACAAGATGGGACCGATGGTGCTCTCGTGCATCGGCGCCTTCATCCAGTCGCTGACGCAGAATCGCGGCATCGAGGAGTACCTGCAATCGCTCGGCACCAAGGCCCACGTCTACATCGGCACAGGCCTCGGCGAGATCACCATCACCGCGAACGAGACCATTGCGTACGACCGCGCCCTGCGCAAGTGGAACGAATTCTGGGCGGCGCCGGAACGCTGCGCCGCGCTGCGCGCGCATATCGACGGTGCGCACGATCCCGCCGCGCCGCGCGATCCGGAAGAATTCACCACCGGCTGCGAAGAGTGGATCGACGCCAAACATGCCTGGGAAGAATTCTGGGCCGCCAAAAGCGACGCGCTTCTCGATTACCTCGCGGAAGCGGCCGACATCCAGTCCGAGCCCGTGCCGCCGTCGTCCGGCTCGGCGAAGCTCAGCACCATCCGCCAGAAACTGAACAAAGTCCGCGCGCTGAACAAAAAGTGGGGCTGCCCCGACGAACCGTGGGCGGCCGTTTCGCCGAACCTGCTCTGGAACATCGCCAACATCCCCGCCTCGCAGGTGTCGATGATCGGCCGCATCGTCGGACCCGCGTTCGCGCCGGTGGCCGCGTGCGCGTCATTCGGCGTCGCGATCAAGATGGCCGTCGACGCCATCAACCTCGGCGAGGCCAAGGCCGTCGTCGTCGGCATGACCGATCCTCCCCCGCACCCGCTGGTGATTTCCGCGTTCTACAACGCCAACGTCCTCTCCGCAGACGCCGACGTCTCACGCCCGCTGACCGCGCTCAAAGGCACGCACATCGCCGGCGGTTCGTGCGTCTGGATCATCGGCGACGCCGAGGAGTTGATGTCACAAGGCTTCCGTCCCCTCGGCATGGAAATCGTCGGCGTCGGCACGTCGTCCGACGCGCATCACATCATCACGCCGTCGAAAGGCGGTCCGCAGCTGGCCATGAAGAAGGCGATGGAAGACGTTCGCGCCTCGGACGTGACCACGTGGGACATGCACGCCACCGCCACGCCCGGCGACGCCACCGAGATCGAAAACTCGCTGGAGATGCTGCATCCCGACGTCCTCTTCACCGCGCGCAAAGGAACATTCGGCCACGGCATGTCCGTCGGCGGCGCCTGGGAACTGACTGCCCAGCATCTGGGCATGTCCAAAGGCCGCCTCTATCCGATTCCGCTGACCGAGGGAGATTTGCACGCGGACGTAAAAATCCACGACGCGAAATTCGTCTCCGCCGACGGCTGCAACCTCGACCACGGCTACAGCGGCAAACTAAGCATGGGCGTCGGCGGCATCAACTCCTGCGTGATCAGCCGGCGATGGGACGAGACGTTCATCGAAGAAAACCTCGCGGAACCGGCGGCTGAAGCAACGCTCTCTACCAGCTAAACCCTCCGCCCCCGCGACCGCACCTTCTCGTAAAACGCACGCGCAGCCTCACTGCAGCGGACTTCGTGCACGCGCACCGCACGCCGCAGCGACAGCCCGCCGATCGTCTGACAGCGGCTCAACGCCACGTACACCTGCCCCTCGGCGAACGCGCCGCGCGCCAGGTCCACCATCACGCGCGCCAGCGTCAGTCCCTGTGCTTTGTGAATCGTCACCGCCCACGCCGGCATGAGCGGAAACTGGATGAACGTTCCCGCAACCTCGTCCACGATCTCCTTCGTCTTCTCATCGACGCCGTACCGGATGTCCTGCCATTCGATCGTCTCCACGTCATGCGTCGTTCCGTCGTCGAGGCGGACCACGACTTTCGCGTCGTGAAGCGACGTCACCACGCCGACCGTTCCGTTCACCCAACGCCGCTCCGCATCATTGCGGACGAACATCACCTGCGCGCCCGGTTTGAGCGCGAGAGTCTGTGGCGCGGGCAGACGATCTTCACCGGCCTTTACGAACGAGCCCTCGCATCGAGCCTCGTATGTCCGTAGTTTTCCCGGCAGCGCCGCCAGCCGCGCCTCGTTCTCCTCGGCGGCGGCCTTGCGCGTCGGAACGAGGATCATGTGTTGCCCAGTGAGCGCGCGTCCGACGCACGCTTCGTTCAACCGCCGCACGGCATCAGCGGAGCCTTCCCCGTCGCGAATGCAGGCGAGCAGCGCGGCGAACGAGGCGTCGCGCTGCCGATAGACGATCTCCAACTCGATCGGAAAAAACTTCAATCCTTTCAGACAGCGCGCCGAGAAGAAATGCGGAGTTGAATAGAGTTGCCCGATCAACTCCGCATCGCGCGACGTCACCACCGGCGGCAGTTGAAAGAGATCGCCGACCAGCACGATCTGTACGCCGCCGAACGGCTGTTCCGACTTGCGGTTAATGCGCAGGAACCCGTCGACTCCGTCCAGGACATCGGCGCGGACCATCGAGATCTCGTCGATGATGAGCAGATCGAGCGCCTCGATGACCTCCGTCTCCTCCGCCTTGCGGATGTCCTGCGGCATCACCGGCCGCAACGGAAGCTTGCAGAACGAGTGAATCGTTTGTCCGCCGGCATTCAGCGCGGCGACGCCGGTGGGCGCGAGGACGACCGACTGCTTCTCGGAAAACCGCGCCCGCAGTTCGCGAATGAATGTCGATTTCCCCGTGCCCGCACCGCCGGTTACGAAGATGATCTGCCGGCCGGCCGCGACGGCATCGAACGCGGCCTGCAGTTGCGCGTTGATTTCGATCGGCTGCGGTTTTGGTTTCGCCAGACGCCGCCGAGCCGGACGCTCATCGCCGCGGCGATCAGGAAACGGCTTCTCGACACGCTTCGGCTTTCGCGGCGGAGGCGGCTCCGGCGAACGCCACGGCGTGCGCGTCCGCGGCCCGTCCGACGTCTTCGTCGGCTTCTCCGGCGCCGTTTCGTTCAGCAACCGCGCGACCTTCACCGCAAGTGCGTGCCACGGCTGGCGAAACTTCCACCGCGGTCCCTCCTTGTCGAGGATGCGATAGAGCTGACTCACGTGCTTGACCCGATTGCGACTCTCGCGGCCGGAGGGCAACCGCGACATCGCCGCATCCACCCACTCCACAAGGTCATCGAGAGTCATCGACCGGAGATGATATCGACGACGAGCTCAAAAGGTTCAGCTCGTGCACCTTGTCAAAGCACAGACAAGAGTGTCTGTGCCACACCATGCCTGCCGATAGCCACATCCTCTTCAAGTACGAGACGGCCCATGTGGCACAGGCACTCTTGTCTGTGCTGGTGAGGCTCGCGAGGACGGAAAACTACGCCCGCGACAACCGCTGATCATCGCCCGCGATCGCTACGCCGACCGCGTTCTTCGTCGTCGACTTCACGCGGTACATCGCCGCATCGGCCTGGCGAATGAGATCGTCCTTCGTGATGCCGTGGGTCGGATACGTGGCGATGCCGAAACTGGCGCTGATGAAGGTATCGATGTTCTCGCCCAGATGGAAAGGCGCGGAGACCATGGCCTTGCGCACGCGGTGCGCGACGGCGATGGCCTGCTCCTGATCGGTCTGCGGCAGGATGATGCAGAACTCGTCGCCGCCGAAGCGGACTACTTTGTCGATGCCGCGCACGGCCGCGAGAATGCGCTTGGCCACTTCCTGCAGCGTGCGCGATCCGGCCAGATGGCCGTGCGCGTTGTTGACCGTCTTGAGGTCGTCGAGATCGAGAAAGATGATGCTGCACGTCGCGCTGTAGCGTTTTGCGCGTGCGATTTCCTCGTCCAGATACGACTCGAAGAATCGGCGGTTAAAGGCCTTAGTCAGATCGTCGCGCATGGCCAGATCGCGGCTGCGCGTGAGTTGATAGATGTTGCTGAGCACCGAGGCCACGGAGCGGAGATAGCGGCTGACGTTGGCGGCCGATTCGTCGTCGTAATGGTCGTGCGGCCCGAGCGCCACGCGGATCACGCCCACGAGATCGTGCTGCGCCTGCATCGGCATAACGATCATCCCCGCGTCACGGTCGGCCGCGAACGACTGTCCCGACGACAGCGCGCGCTGCAGCAGATCGGGCGGAATGCCGGGCAGAAATTCGCCCGTCTCGCGCACGGCCGGATCGGAGCTGTAGCTGACCACGTAGCGCTCCACGCGCGGATCGTGCAGAAACAGCGTGCCGCGCGTCATGCCGAGAAGGTCGAGGACGGTGCGCGTGATGCGCTCGGAGACGGTGTTCGCATCCGCGATCGTCATCAGCTCATGCACCTGCGTCAGATAGGCGACCTCGGTCTCCAGCTCCGCGGCATGAACGACGGTTCCCGCCAGGTCCACTGCAACCGCGAGCGTCTCCGCCGGATTGGCGATGAACGCCGTGCGCGGTACCCGAATATCTCCCGCGCGCCGCTGCCCATCGATCGTTCCGTCGTACAGCACGACGCGAACGACGCTCTTGCGCGGCGGATCGTTCAGGACGTCGGCGGCATCGACGTCGACGACCACGATGCGGCATCGCTCGCACTCCTCGCCCTCGACGAAGGCAAAGCCCGGAGCGTTCTCGCGCAGACGCGCGACGATCTCCTGTCCGCCGTAAACGCCGATGGACTGCGACATGGCTGCCGCGGAGTCTACACGCTGTGAGACGCTAACGTCCGAACACCACGCTTGAAAGTCAAAAGCAAATGTTGAATGTCGAATGTTCAATGTTGAATGTTGAGTGAGGGATAACCGCCCTCGTGCACTTCATTCAACATTGAACATTCAACATTGAACATTCAACATTTCCTTTTCCGACCCTCCGGCGTTTGTGAAACACGTCTGCTATCTTCGCCGCGATGCCCGAACCGAAGACTGCGCGCGTCAGCATCGTCCGCATGCCGGGAGGCGCGGACGACGACGCCGTCGTCGTCGAGGAGCCGCTCGAAATTCGGGTCGGCGACAAGCCCGTATCGGTAACGCTGCGAACGCCGGGCGATGACTTCGATCTCGCTGCCGGCTTCCTTTTCACCGAATCGATCGTCGCCAATCGCGACGACATCGAATCGATCCGCCACTGGGGGTCGCCGAACGTCGTTCGCGTCGCGTTGGCCGGCGGGACGCGCGTCGATCTGCAGCGGTTGCAGCGCCATTTCTATTCGACGTCGTCGTGCGGCGTCTGTGGCAAGGCATCGATCGACGCGCTGCGCGTGAATGCCGCGCCGCTCGACGACGACGTCCGCGTCGCGACATCCCTGCTGCTGTCGCTGCCCGACGCGCTGCGCGCCAAACAGACCGCGTTCGAAACGACCGGCGCAATTCACGGCGCCGCGGCGTTCACGCGCGACGGCACCCTCCTTCGCGTCGCCGAGGACGTCGGACGCCACAACGCCGTCGACAAAGTGATCGGATCGTTGTTTCTTGAGAACGCAGCCGCAGACATCCTCGTCGTCAGCGGACGAACCTCGTTCGAGATCGTGCAAAAGTGCGTCGTTGCGCGAATCCCGATCCTCGCCGCCGTCGGCGCCCCCTCATCGCTCGCCATCGAGCTCGCGCACGAATTCCGCCTCACACTCCTCGGCTTCGTCCGCGACGGACGATGCAACGTTTACGCGGGCGCGGAACGACTGGCCTGATCGAAGCAATGCGCAGCGCATCGGAACGCTGGCGTCTCGCCGGCTGGCCCGGCTGCGTCCTCGCTGCCGACCCGCCAAACCCTCAAATTTCGCTGGTAACCCAACGCCTGCGCAAGCCTCCCATTCGGCAGCGAGGACGCAGCCGAGCCAGCCGGCGAGGACGCCAGCGTTCCGCTCTGCACGACGATCACGTGCGTATCGTCAGCTTCACACCCACCCTCGTGCTCGCCGCTTGACCCGTTTGCACGCACTTTTTTCGTGAACAGCGTGTGAACTCCGCCTGCACTTTCCGCGATTGATGTAACCGGTTACATGAAATCGCATCTAAGGAGCGTTGTGAAGGAACCAATACCGATGAACGACCACACGACGCGGATGAGCGAAGCCGAACAACGGGTCGGTCTGCATGAGCCGATTCGCGAAATGCTCGAAGGCCTTTCGCTGTGCAGCCCAGGCCCCGAGTACTTCCGCACGCTCGTGCAGGAGCTTGCGCGCACGCTCGACGCCGAGTTCGCGTTCGCCGCCGAAATCGCCGGCGAGGAACCGCTCCGCGCGCGCTCCGTGGCACGCTTCGTCGACAACGCCCACGTCGCCAACATTGAATATGTCCTCGACGGCACGCCGTGCGGCGACGTCGTTCATGAACATTTCTGCTGGATTCCCACCGGCGTCGCCAAGCGCTATCCGCTCGACATCGGCCTGGCCGAGCAGTCGATCGAAAGCTATGCCGCTATCTCTCTCATCGATGCCGAGGGCGCCGCGTTCGGTTGGATCGGCGTGATGAGCCGCCGGCCGATGGCCGATGCGGCCCTCGTCCGCTCCACACTCCTCATCGTCGCCGGCCGTACCTCGGCGGAGTTACAGCGCCAGCAGGCCACGCGCGCGCTCGAACGCGCGCACGAAGATCTCGCCGCACACGCCGAGCGAGGCGAGGAATTGCAGCGCGTCAACGCCGAACTGCAGCGCGAGATCGCCGCCCGCCAGCACTGCGAAAAACAGATGACCCACGACGCCATGCACGACGGCGTCACCGCACTTCCGAACCGGATGCTTTTTTTAAACCGCCTCGATCACGCCATCGCCATGAATGCGCGCGAGCACGTCTACGACTTCGCCGTCCTCTTCCTCGACCTCGATCGCTTCAAGCTCGTCAACGATTCCCTTGGACACATCGCCGGCGATGAACTGCTTCGCGCTGCCGCTGACCGACTGATCGGTTGCGTCCGTCCGTCTGATCTCGTCGCGCGCATCGGCGGCGACGAATTCGCCATCCTCATCGAAAACATCTCCGACGCCAGCGAGGCCACCGGAATCGCCGAGCGCATCACCGCCGAGCTGGCGCGCCCGTTCACGGTGTCCGGCGAAGAAGTCTTCACCTCCGCAAGCATCGGCATCGCCGTCAGCGCCACCGGCTATCGTTCCGCCGACGCCGTGCTGCGCGATGCCGACACCGCCATGTATCGCGCCAAGGAACGCGGCAAGGGACGCTACGAGATCTTCGATCGCCGCATGCATGTGCAGGCCGTCGAGCGGATGCTGATGGAGATGGACCTGCGCCGCGCCGTGGAGCGCGAAGAGTTCCGCATCGTCTATCAGCCCATCATCTCGCTCCGTTCCGGCGAAGTGACGGGATTCGAGGCGCTGCTGCGATGGGATCATCCGCTGCGCGGCACGATCGCGCCGAACGACTTCATCTCCATCGCCGAGGAGAACGGCCTGATCGTTCCGATCGGCGTGTGGGTACTCAAGCGCGTCTGCGCGCAACTCCGCCGCTGGCACACCATGGCCAGCGCGCCGCTCACCGCCAGCATCAACGTCTCGCTGCGCCAGACCTTCGATCCGACGCTGATCGACGAGCTCGATCGCGCCCTGAAATCGGCGCACGTCGAGGGCGCATCGATCCGCCTCGAGATTACCGAGAGCGCCATGGTCGAACGTGGCGCCACCGAATTCTTCGAACGCGTCCAGCAGCTCGGCATCGAACTGTGCATCGACGACTTCGGCACCGGCTATTCATCGCTCGCCTATCTCGTCACGCTGCCGATCGACGCGCTCAAGATCGACCGTTCGTTCGTGGCCACGCTCGATTCGAGCGACGAGCACTGCGAACTCGTCAAGACCATCATGTCGCTCGCCCACAACCTCGGCATCGAAGTCGTGGCCGAGGGGGTGGAGACCGTCAGCCAGTTGCGCCGCCTGACGGCGCTTGGATGCGAATACGCGCAGGGCTACCTCTTCTCCGAGCCGCTCTCCGAGGAGGCCGCGGACCGGCTCGTCGCATCCGGCCACATGTTCAATGCTCTCTTCAATGATCTCATCGACGACTGAACGCGCTACGCTGTCGCCAATGCTCGCCGATGACGGATACCTCATCGAGCGCTTGCGCACCGGCGACGACAGCGCGTTCGAAGAGCTCGTAGATCATCACGCCGCGCCGCTGCTGGCCGTCACGCGCCGCATCCTGCGCGACGAAGAGGAAGCGCGCGACGCCGTGCAGGAAACCTTCGTGGCCGCCTTCCGCGGCATCAGCGCCTTCCAATCCGAGAGCCGCGTCTCCACGTGGCTGCACCGCATCGCCGTCAATTGCGCGCTGATGAAACTGCGCATCCGCGAGCGGCAGCGGCGCGAGCAGGACGTCGACGCCCTTCTCCCTCATTTCCAGGCCGATGGTCATCAGGATCACTCGTCCGTAAGCTGGAGCGAGAGCGCCGAGGAGATCCTGCAGCGCGAGCAGGCCTGCGCGCTGGTGCGGCAGTGCATCGACCAGCTCCCCGAGCCCTACCGCGTCGTCCTCGTCCTGCGCGACATCGAGCAACTCCCCGCCGACGTCGTCGCCGAACAGCTGCAGATCACGCGCGACAACCTGAAAGTGAAGCTGCACCGCGCCCGTCAGGCGCTGCGCACGCTGCTCGATCCGCACATGCGAGGTGCGATGTGAGCAACGTGACCTGCATCGAACTGATCGCTTTCCTCGACGCCTATGTCGACGACGAGCTGGACGCCGATACGCGCGCGGACTTCGATCGCCATCTCCTGGTCTGCCCCTCCTGCCGCGCCTATCTCGCGTCGTACAAGGAGACGATCGACCTCGCCCGCGGCGCCGCCGAAAAGGAAGAGGAGCTCGCGCACGAAGCGCCTCCGGAGTTGATCGAGGCGGTGCTCACCTCGAAATCACGGCGTCCGAAATCATGATCACGTTGATGGTCACGAAGATGGCCGCCGTGACGACCAGCGAGAACTTGTCGATCGTGCGCGACAGCGCGGCGCGATCCCGCTCGCAGAGGTGACGCGAGATCAGCGCCGACACCGCGGCGATCAGGATGTAGAGCGAGATGGTGATGTGGATTTTGTCGACGAGGGTGAAGTCGTCCGTGCGTCCGAGCACCGCCTCCGTCGATCGGAGATTCACAACGGTCGCAAACAGTGATCCGACCAGCAACCCGAGGCGCGCCGAAAAAAGCGTCGGCTGATCGGTCTTGATGCGATACGACAGCAGCGCCAGCAGCAGCGCCACATAGGCGCCGATCAGCAGCTTCCAGAAGATGACCGTCTGCCGCCGCTCCGTGTAAACGGTCACCACTCCCTGCGCCGCGAAGCTTTGCGGCTTCGTCAGCGTCGGATCGCCGTACGTCGTCGGCGACCGGCGCAGTTCCGCGTCGAAACGGAAGGAGCCGATGTTCCACCGCGATCCCATCGCCATCGGATCGATCCCCGACTGCGCGCTGTCCGGAAGGTAGACGATCGTGTTGCTGTCATACAGCCCTTCCTCGAACCGGATCACGAAGTTGTGTTCGTCGAACGGATACTCGCGCAACTCCCACGCGTAGCGGATGACGGCCCGGAAGAACTTCTGATCCCAAACCTGCCCCGCCTTGACCAGCGTAAGCGTCGGCTCGCTCTCCACCTTCTTCGCCCCGAGGATATGGATCGTATCGAGCGGCCGAATGTTCCCACCCCGATGTCGCGTCCAAAGCCAGAAGGACGCGGTAAAGGACCCTCCCGTCGGATCGAGGTCATAGATCTGGGTGATGTAAACGCCGATGACGACGCGCTCGGGACCCGCGAGCGCGGGCGGAGCCTGCGCTAGCAGCGGCAACACGGCGAGCATGAGTACAACGGCAGCGGCGAGGCGAAGCGTCGTCAGGATGGCGGTCCTTCTTTCAGTGGAAGAAGAACCAAGATAGCAGAACGTCGCGGGTAGGGATTCTCCGCCATGGTGTCTGCGTTCCGAAAAAAGCGTTTCACCACAAAGACACAAAGGACACGAAGAGAATCCCTTTGTGTCCTTTGTGTCTTTGTGGTTGGAATCGCTTCCCCAAGCACGATGAGTTCACGTCGCCCTGGGCGGATTCGCTTCCCACTCCTCATCCAGCACCTGCGGCCATTTCCACCTGGCCTCGGCGATCTCTTCGTCGATGGCGTCGCGTTCCGGCGCGCCATCCAGCTGCGGCACCGACCAGTTGGCCAGCCACATCGGCGAGACGTACGGCAGGACGTCGATGCTTTCGAGGCGATACGGCAGCCCGCGCGCGGCGAAGCGTTCGTTGAGGTGATCGATGACGTCGCGGGCGGTGGGGAGGTCGCGATCAGTCATCGATCCCATGCTCTTTCATTTTCGCGGCCAGCGTGCGCGTGGAGATGCCGAGTGCCTCCGCGGCGTCCGCGCGCATGCCGCTTCGCAGCGCATCCGTGATCTTCAGCCGCTCGATGACCCTCGTGGCCCGCTCGGCAGCCTCGGACAGCGTGCCGGAGAGGTCGAGCGCATCGCGGAGCGTCTCCGTCGAGGCGTCGCCAAGGTGCAGGTCGGTGCGCTCGATCGTGGCGTCGTCGCAGAGGATGGCCGCGCGCTCGATGCAATTCTCCAGCTCGCGGATGTTGCCCGGCCAGTCGTACGCGCGCAACGCTTCGCGCGCATCGGCGGAAATCCGCAGCGACGGCTTCTTCAACTCGCGCGCAAACTTCTGAAGAAAGAAGTCGCTGAGCGCGTCGATGTCCTCGCGCCGCGCGCGCAGTGGCGGCACGGTGACCGGAAAGACGTTGATGCGAAAGAAGAGGTCTTCGCGGAAGCGCCCTTCCTTCACCTCCTCGGCCAGCGCGCGATTGGTGGCGCAGATGATGCGCACGTCGACGTCGAGCGTGGACGTGCCGCCGATGCGGTCGAAGCGCCGCTCCTGAATGACGCGCAGGATCTTCGACTGGACGCTGAGGCCAAGGTCGCCGATCTCGTCGAGGAAGATCGTGCCGCTGTCGGCCAGCTCGAACTTGCCGAGCTGCCGTCCCGTCGCGCCGGTGAAGGATCCCTTCTCATGTCCGAACAGCTCGTTCTCGATCAGCGTCTCCGGAATGGCGGCGCAGTTGATGGCCACGAACGGCCGGTCGCGGCGCGGCGAGAGCTGATGGATGGCGCGGGCGAAAAGCTCCTTCCCCGTACCCGACTCGCCCTGCAGAAGGACGGTTGAATCGGTCGGCGCGACGCGCTGGATGGCGTTGGAAACCTCCACGATCCGCGGCGACTCGCCGACGATCGCAGGCAGCCGGTAGCGCTGCCGGAACTCGTCCTTGAGCAGGATGTTCTCGTAGCGCAGCTCGCGATATTCGCGGCATCGCCGCAGCAGCAGGAGCAGATGATCGACGTCGACCGGCTTCTGCACGAAGTCGAAGGCGCCGAGCTTCATGGCCTCGACGGCATTCTCGATCGTTCCAAACGCGGTCATGACGATGACCGGACAATCGGGATCGCTCTCCTTGACCTGCCGCAGCACGGCGATGCCGTCCGCGCCCGGCATGCGCAAATCGGTGAGCACCGCGAAGTAGCGCCGGCCGGACGCGATCCGCGTCATCGCCTCCCGCCCGTCGCCGGCAACGTCCGCCTCCAGCCCCTCCGCCTCGACCGTCTCGCGCAACATATGCGCGAGCGACTCTTTGTCTTCAACGATGAGCAGGCGCTTCATGACGTGGGGAAACTATAGCGTGCGGGCGACTCAAGGCACGGTATGCGTCAGAGGGGTACAATTCCATCCATGAGTGCGAAGGGTGACCTGCTGACGCAGAATGGTTATCGATACAACTTCTATCGCATGGCCTACATCAATCGTGCCGCGAAGAAGGTTTTCAGCGTCGAAGCGATCGAAGAAAATCCTGTCGAATGGCTCCGGGCTCGCCTGTCCGAGAAAAGTAATGGCGAGTGGCAGTTTTACTTCACGAAACAACCCTCCCAGGCTGTAGTGCGCGATTTCGTCGCGGAGCTTGATGGACGACACGCGGCAGGTTGAAGATCGGCTGCGGGCCGAGTACGTCGGCCTTCGGCCTGCGATGCAACGCGCGCTGACCGCGTTGATGACGGAGGTCAACTACGTCCTCCTTCCCGCGATACTCAAGCTCGACAGGTACGAACAGATCGTGGTCAAGGGTCGCGTCAAGGATTCAGAGAGTGCTGTCGACTCGCTTCGTCGCCGTCAGGAGTCGCGGTCCTTCGCCGATCCCGCAGCCAGCTACTCGCTTACGACATTGCCCGATCTGATCGGCATCCGAGTCCTCGCCTTTCCGCAACGACGCGTAAAGGACGCCCGCGACCTGCTGGAAGCCGACCCGCGTCTAAACTTATGGCAACGCGACCACATTTCGAGTCCGGACCCTACACAACCGCCGGTCGCATTCAAGTATCAAGGCAGATTGAACCCTTCCGATCCATTCAGGTCCGAGCTTCAGATTGTCTCCTCGTTGATCGGCTCTTTCTGGGAAATTGAGCACTCCGCAATCTACAAACCAACGCCGGAGTTACTCGGTGTCGCCAGATCGGACGAAATGAAAGATCGGAACGACGCGGTACTGATCGCACTCCAGCGGTTCGAACAACAATTCGACCGGCAGATCGAGAGTAGTGATTAATCCCTCACAGCCCGAACCACTCCCGCACCCTGGTCACGATCGTCCGTTCCTCCTCCTCCGGTTCGCCGCTGCGGATGGCGTCGAGGTGGCCTTTGCGCTGGAGAACTTTGGCGGTCATCGCTTCGACGAGGTTGGGGTGGTCGGAGAGGATCGGCTGGAGCGCGTCTTTGCCGATTTCGAGGGCGGTGACGTCGGTGACGGCGACGACGTCCGCGGTGCGGGTCTCGCCGGTGAGGAGGGCCATCTCGCCGAAGACCGTGCCCTGGCCGAGCTGGGCCACCTCGTGCCACCCTTCGTGCGTGTCGTCGGGAAGGCGCACCGAGGCCGTGCCGGAGTGGACCACGAACATCGAGTCGCCGGCGGCGGCGTGGCGGAGGATGGTCTCCCCTTTCGAATAGAAGTGCACCCTCGTCCCCGCGGCGATGCTCTGCCTCGAATCCTCGGAGAGCGGCGAGAGGATGTCCACGTCGCGCAGGCGCGCCAGCACTTCGTCGCGCGCAACTTCGTGTCGCGTCTCCGGCGGCGTGTAGGTCTGGAACGCGCGCACCGGCGTGGCGAAGCTGATCTTGTTGCGGTGCAGCGCGTACCAGACCGCCTTGCGGATGTCGGCGTCGATGCGGTCGCGATGTCCGTAGTCGCGCGTGTGGTACTTGATCTCGTAGATGACGGACGAATCGGCGAACGCGCCGACGCGCGTGAAACACGGCAGCTCGCGCGCCACCCCCTCCACGTGCGCGGCGGCCTGGCTGACGATGTCGATGACCGTGGACGGCGCGACGTTGTAGTCGATGCCGAGCTGCAGGACGCGCGCGTTGAGATTGCCGCGCGGAAACACTTCCAGCCGCTCGCGGGCGATGACGGAGTTGGGCAGGACCAGCGTCTGGTTGTTGAAGCCGCGCATCCGCGTGGCGCGCCAGCTCACGCTCTCCACGACGCCCACGTACTCGCCGGAGTGAAGGACGTCGCCCACGTCGAACGCGCCTTCCATGTGCAGGGCGATGCCGCCGAAGAGGTTCCCGAGCGTTTCCTGAAGGGCCAGACCGATGACCGCCGCCAGGACCGCACCGCCCGTGAGCGCGGGCGTGACGTCGACCTTGAGGATGTTCTTGAACGTGATGGCAAAGAGCACGCCGTAGAGGACGATGGCCACGATCTGCCGCAGCAGTTGCGGTGCGACCACGTTGCGCCGGCGCGAGATCACGACGTCGAAGACGAACGCATCGATCACCCGGACCACGAAGATGATCAGCGCGATATATCCGAAGAAAAGCAGGGTGTTGGATACCGGCGCGCGGACGTCGACGTCGTTGAAGACCAACTTCCCGCGAAAGTAGTCCAGCGCGAAATAGGCGCCGAACGAGATCGCGCTGAGAATCAGCGGGAGGAAGTACGACAGAACCTTACGGCGCGGAGCCACTCAGCCGTCCTGCCTCTCCCGCCGCTCCTGGGCGAATTTGACGATGTCTTTGATGCCGATGAGCAGGTGGATCACGCCAAAGCCGGAGACGAAGCCGCGCACGAAGGGATTGCCGGCCAGAAGCAGCAGCTGCGGCGACGCCTGGAGGAGCGGATTCATGCTCCAGACGCGCGTCCACGGCACGACGATGAAAAAGAGACCGGCCTCGAGGCAGTAGAGGGCGAAGAACAGCGGAACCGTCATTCGAACCGGATTGTATCCGGTGGGTGTGGGGAGTAGGGGGTGGGGTGTGGGAGCCGTGGTGACGGAGGGTTGGATCCGCATCGCACGATCGACCCCGGGGTGTGGAGAGTAGAGTTGGGGTGTGAGATCAGGAGGGTGTCAGAATCCCACCCCCTACTCCCCACCCCCCACACCCCGAACCTAATCCTTCTTCGAGTGGCTGCCGCCGTCGTGATGCGACTCGTGCGATCCGCTTTCGTGCGACTGCGGCGGAGGCGACGAGCGGTCCACGTGCGACGGCTCCGAATGCGACGACGAAGGCGGAGGCGACGACCGCTCCGTGTGCGTCGGGGCCGATGAGCTTCCGCCGCCGCTGCTGCGGCCGGAATCGCGCGAGCCCGACTCGTGGCGCGTCGATGAGTCGCCGGACGGAGTCTCGCCGCGGAAGATGCGCGCGCCGCCGATGCCGTCGATGATGCGGCGCGGGACGTCGCGGCTCCCCGAGTTGCTGTTGCCCGACGGGGACGATGAGGAGCCCGTGTCGTCGTGGCGGCCGACAGCGCGGCCGCGCCAGTTGTCCCCGCTCGGCGCCGGTTTCGACGTGGCGTCGCCCGAAGGGGCGTCACCGCCGCGGCGAAGTCCGCTGTCGTTGTTGCCGCGGTTCGTGATGCTGCCGCGATCGGGAGTGACCGTGCGCGGTGAATCGACCGACGGCGTCGCCGGCGAGGCGTCGCCGCGGCGGAGACTGCCGCCATCGACGGCGCGGCCGCGGCGCCACTCGTTCGTAGTGCCATTCGGAGTCGCCGTTCCGGCAGCCGGAGTGTCGCCGCCGCGGCGCAGACCGGTCGCAGGATCATCGGCATGCACCGGACGTCCATCGCGAGAGATGACCGGCGACTCGCCGTTGCGCGGGATGGTGCCGTCGCCGCCGCGGTTCACGCGGCCTTCCAGCGTCCCGGTCGTGCCAGGCGTCGGCACACCGGACGGAGCGCCGGCGCGGATCGGGATCGTTACGCCCGCGCTCACTCCCTCCACCGGCCGCGCGCGCACCACGCGCTCGCGGATGGCATTGGAAAGCTCCGGGTCGCGGCGGAAGAACGGAGTCATATCCGCCGCGGACCCGGAACCTTCTCTGCCGGTACCACTACCGATACCACGGCGGAAGACATTGCCCACCGCCGCGTTCGGATCTCTGATTTCATTTCGGGTGAAACGCGCGGGCGCGCTGCTGACGAGGCCTGTATTGCCATCGCGGCGCAGCCGCTCGCGGATCAGGTCCGCCGTCAGGGAAGCCTGATCGACGTGACGATTCATGAGCTGATTCGGTACGACGAAGGTCCACGGACGGAGATCGACTTCGCCGGGATGCACCCTGCCCGACCATCCCCATCCGATGTCGAATCCGGCGCGCGCATACGGCCGGTAGGCCCAGTCGTAGTACGGGCGATAGCAGTCGTACCACCCCATCGGCGCCCAGCCGACGTAGCTCGGACCGTACATCCAGTAGACCCACGCCGGCGCGTACGCGGCGCCGGGCAGCCACACCCACCCGTACGCGGCTTCATACGCCCAGCGGCCGTAGTGGTACGGCACCCAGCCCCATGGATCGTACGAGACCCACACCAGCACGCCGCCCGGGCTGTGCCTCCAGTAGCCGTTGTAGTACGGACGCCAGCCAACCGCGACGTGCGGACGCCAGCACCAGCCGCCGAAGTTCGCGGCAAAGAACCATGACCCGCTCGTCCCCAGCTCAGCCTCGGAGTACGCGAGCGAGCGATCGAGATACCGCCCGCTGGCGGTGTTGTAACGCGATGCACGCTGGATGAACCAGCGCTCGAATTCGTCTGCCGTGTTGTGGGAGCTGACGAGGTCGTAGATGCCGCCGTCGTCGATGCGCGCCTCTTCCCCTTCGCGGACGCGCGTAGTGCGCGCCGGCGTGCGCACTTCCATCGTCCCGTCGAACACCGTCACGCGATCGTTGTTCTTGGCGTCGGTCTCAACGGCGTACGTGGCCACCTCGGTCGCGGCATAGCTGGCGTTCGAGGTGTCGAGACGGAGGAGCTGCCGCGTTTCGTCATCGCGCTGAATGGCGACGTGGCCGTACTTCAACTCAACTACAGTTTGCTCGGAATCACCATCGTACGAGTCGAGGATCGATTTGAATTCGACCGACGTGGAGCGATCGAGGGCGATGATGTTGCCGTCCGCCATCCGGATCTCGACGCGTCCGCGCCGCCCGGTGGTGACTTCATCCCCCGGAAACACCGGCATGTTGACGCGCGCATCAACATCGCGCCCATCCTCGGACTGCCGGATGGTAGTCCCGCCGTCGTCATACGTGATGTAGGAGTGGCTGCGGTCGCGAGCATACAAAGGCAATGCAACGGTCGCGAGCGCGGTAAGAAGAAGGAGTGTGAACTTGCGCATGATTTCCTCTCGAACTGCCCGCCAAAGTGCGGGCGCCATGCCACGCTACGGAAGAGTATTCCGCGCGTGTTTTCAGGAGTTTAGCTGGTGTGTGGCTTCACCGCTTCTCGCTCGCCCTCCTCATGTGAGGACAGGGCGTCACGGGAGTAGGTCAGTTGGCTAAACTCTTCATCGAGACCACGATGAGCGTGCGACCACCTTCATGAGGGCCACGGAATCGTGAGTTCTTGAGCACGGCATCTTAGTGCAGCGACAAGAAGCCTCATCCCATCTGTGACATGAAGATCAACCCATTGCCAACGCCTCAACCTCTCGGGCACCTCGCATTCTTCGAGGCGCGCCGGTATCACGAAAATAGTGCCAGCGGGCTTCTCATCGGCAATATCTAGCGTGATTTTGATCTCCTTTTGAACGAAGCCCTCCTTAGTAACCGCCTTCGGCGAGAGACAGACCAACACTACGTGAGAGGCACGCAAAGCCTGACGAATCTCGTGCTCCCAATCCTGGCCCGGAAGCAGTTTGACTTCGTCAAACCATGGGTCAACAGGCAGATCGTTTAGCTCTTCATACAAACGGCGAACCGTAGTCTTGTCATGTGAGGCGTGACATAGAAATACACGTAGTTGGGGTGACGCCACCTTAGCGGATGTGAGTGACGGACTTGGAGGTATGGTCCGATATAGCTGTAACGCCTGCTCGTAAAGCAATCGCGCTTGGTCACGATCGGACCGTGCTTTTTCCGATTCTGATTCCACAAACCGGACGTAATAGTCAAGGGCACGCAGTTTGTCCCCGTCGCTCACGGGATGCGCTGCCGCAACATACTCACGCAGAGGCGCAAGCATGCGCAGACGTTTCGCATCTTCGAAGATGAGCGCGCGGTTGCGTAACTCGTGGGCCGCTTCCTCAGGTTCGTCAAAGACGCTCGGCAGATCGATCGCGGCAATCCCGTCTGGCAACACCGTCAGCACCGACAACAGTCGCCGAGCCTCGGATGAAAGAACGGCCATCGATAGATCAAAGGAGGTGTTGAGGTTCGCCAGCCGGCCGTCACCCTCTCTCAGCATCGCAGTGTGCTTCGCCTGCCAGCTCATCCAGACCGGTTTCAGCGTGTCGTATGTCTCGGCATAACGGGCCATCAACGTGATCGCCAGTGCCATTCCGTCGAGCGCCTTCAGAAGATTGTCGAGATCCGGATCGTTTGCGAATTGCGGCCTGCCGGCGACCATCACGAATACTTCGCGCGCGTCAGGCGAATCGAGACGCTCCGCTTCCATCGTGCTCCGCCATGGAATGCCCCCAGGACGATTCTGCGCGCGGATCGTCACGATCAGCGCCAGCGATTCGATGGACGCGAGGTTCGCGATCAGCTCTACGACATCGTCGCCTCCTGCATCGAGCGGTATCTCCCCGTTGTCGATGAGCACCGCCGATGGCTTGGCGGCCAACTCGGCAAAAACCGCGGTCTCAACCTCCGCAGAAATCGGAACCCCCATCGCCTGCGCGATCGCGGCGACGAGTTCCTGACGCGTCTTCACACCATCGCAGCGGACGAACCAGCGTCGCACACCGAAGCGGGTCGCGACACGCTTGTCATGCAGCGCCGTCAGAGCGATTGTCGTCTTTCCCATTCCCGGGCCGCCGAGGATCGGCAGCGGCTGTGGTTTGTCCGCGAGAAGCGTGGCCACAACCTCCTCGACCTCGGCGTCGCGGCCGATGCAGTAGCCGGCAGCCGGCAACGTTGAGGATGCTGATTTGCTAGGTGCGAACGGGACAAGCTCGCGGCGAAGAAACGGCGCTAGGTCCGCGTAGTCGTTGCCGTACTCGATGTAGAAAAGCCGCGCGTCCCGCGGAAAGCGCGTCTGCAGCGCCGCGCGCTCGCTCGTCCGGCACAGGCAATAGTGACGATAGATCGAAGTGCCGAATGCCTCGGAGAGCCATTCGAGCAAAAAGCTGAAATTGGGATCGGAAAGATCCTCTCCGCAGCCGATGAAAAGCAACGTCTTGTTTGCAACCAGCGCCCGCAGGATGGCCTGTGCGCCATGGCTCGCTAGCAGCCTCTCGTATGACTTGACGCTCAGGATGACCGACTCGGGATCAAGGTAATGACCGTGAAGATGCAGAACGACACCTTTCAAGTCATCACGGATGGCTTGATGAGCGAGAGCAACATCAGTCCAAGGCAATGCGCTGATGCCGCGGCCGCGACTCAGAAAGTCGTCGTAGTTCGTCGTAGCGATCTGAGCGCCGAGGTCGTAAATCGTTTCGATGATCTCGCGATCTATCAACGGCAATTGGCCAACGCTTTCCCAAAGCCACCGTCGAAACTCGCCGCCGTGCGGCGCACCGAGCGTTGCGGAGATCGTCTCGCCAACCTCGATCATGTTCAGGACGGCGTTGGTTGAAAGCTTTTCCCGAAGCGTCGTGGCCTCGTCATCCGTCATCAGGTTCGTCTGAACGCAGTGCTCGATGCCGTCGAGGATCAGTCCTTTCCAGCTCGCGCAGGGTGCGTTTCCGGATGCTTGAATCGAAACACCGGTACCCACGACAGCGAGGACGTTGCCTTTCGCGAGCTCGCCGCGCAGATCGGGCAGAAGTTTTTGCTGAGGCACGGGCCGTGATTATGACGGATGTGAGGAAGAGCTGATGCCGATGGCTTCGAGAAACTGTCGCGCAACGACGTCCGCTGCGAATTGCTTCACGCGTTCGCGGCCGGCGTTGCCGAGTGTCGCGCGGAGATTCACATCGTCGAGGAGTCTGTCGATCGATTGCGTTAGCGCGAGTTCATCGCCTGGGTCGACGAGTAATCCATCCGCGACTACCTCCGGAACCGCGGCCACCCTCGTGGCGATGATGGGGAGGCCGGACGCCATTGCTTCGAGGAAGACGATGCCGAAGCCTTCCTGCTCGGTGGGGAGGGCGAAGAGGGTGGCGTTGTGGTATTCGGCGGCGAGGGCGGCGAAGGGGAGGTGGCCGAGGAAGTGGGTGCAGGCGGTTAGGTGGAGGGTTTGCGCGAGGTGTTCGAGGCGGGGGCGTTCGGGGCCGGTGCCGACGATGCGCAGGGTTGCATCCGTTGAGATGTTGGCGAAGGCGCGGAGCAGCGTGTCGACGCCTTTGCGCGGATAGAGATGGGCGACGGTGAGAATGCGCGGCGGTCCTTCCTCGCGCGGCGCATCGGACAGCGCGCGCTGCCAGGCGTTGAGATCGATCGGTTCGGGGACGACGGCGATGTTTTCGCGATCGATGCCGTAGAACTTCACGATCTGGCCGGCGGAGTAGTCGCTGGACGTGATCACGCGATCGGCGCGGCGGACGTGGCGGCGTTCGAGAATCGCTTCGATTGTCAGCGCGATCCGGTTGAGGCCTCGCTCGTGCCTCGCTTCGTCGGCGATCACTCCCTTGATCGCGGCGACGTGCGGCGGTCCTCCCCTCGGCGCGAAGACGCCGTCGAGGTCGAATCCGACGACGGCGTCGGATTGCAGCGATCGCAGTTCCTTGCGGATTCGGATGTTGAAGCCGAGGCGTGAAACGTTCGGCGGGCGGGAGAGGATCGTGACCTCGTGGCCGAGGGCGACGATCGCATCGCGCAGCACCGAGATCCCCACCCACGTGCCGCTTCCCTCGGCCACCGAGGAGGAGGTTCCGGTCACGAAAATCAAGCGCGCCATGAGGTTTGCATCGAATGGGCCCGATGCAGGATGCGATCAGGCGCTACTACGACGCGATCCTTCCGTTTTATGACGAATCGCTGGCCGACCGCGGCGACCTTCCGTTCTGGGAGGCGATGGCGGCGGGATCGAAACGGATCCTGGAGTTGGGATGCGGAACAGGGCGCGTCACCGAGGTGCTGGTGCGGCACGCGGAGGTGACGGCGGTCGATCTGCTGGTGGAGATGCTGTTTCGCGCATCGCGGCGCGCGCCTCGTGCGAAGCTCGTCGCCGCCGATCTTCGGCAATTCGCGTTTGCGGAGCAATTCGATCTGATCGCGCTCGCCGATGATCCGATGGCGCATCTGATCTCGATGGACGATCGCGCACGAGTGCTGCGGCTCATCGGCGATCATCTGACTGGGGATGGGCGCGTGGTGATTGAGGGATTGTATCGGCGGGAAGCGGGTGGATCTCGCCATCAATGCGGCGATTTACTTGTCGAGGAAACTTGGACGGCTACTGAGTATCCTTCAGTGTTTAACGCGCACTACCGGTACACGAAGGGCGCATCGAGCAGATCTGTGGACTCCTTGATGCGATCGTGGGCGTTGGAGGAGGTTGCTGGTCTCAGGATCGAGAGTGTTTGGGGGGATTTCGATCGGAGTCCGTTTCTCCGCGACTCGCCGAGAATGATCATTGTGGCGAGGCGGTAAAGGGGACGGTTCACGCGGAGACGCGGGGGCGCGGAGAAAGGCTAACCGCGGCGTAACCAGTAGCCGATCGTTGGCGCCGTCAGGATGTACTCGGGGAGTTTGGGGTTGTCTTCGAGTTTTCTTCGGAGTTCGGCGATGTGGGTGTCGATCGTTCTGGTGATGACGTTGTCGGCGTAGCCCCAGACGGCGCGCATGAGGTCGAGGCGGGCGACGATGGCGTTGTCTTTGGCCAGGAGCGCGGCCAGGAGGTCGAACTCTTTGCGCGAGAGCGAGACCGGTTCGCCGCGCTTGGTGACGGTACGGCTGGCGTAATCGACGACGACGTTGCCGAAGGTGCCGATGCGCCTCCCCTCGGCTGGCGTGCCGCGGCGGAGGATGGCTTCGACCCGCGCCAGCAGCTCGCGGAGGGCGAACGGCTTGGTTACGTAGTCGTCGGCGCCTTCCTTCAGGCCGCGCACCTTGTCGGATTCCTCACCTTTCGCGGTGAGGATGAGGATCGGCACGCTCAGACCGTTTTCGCGGATGGTTTGCAGGACGCGGAAGCCGTCCAGTTTCGGCAGCATCAGGTCGAGGATGATCAGATCGCGCGGCGACTGCAGCGCGGCGTCGAGGCCGGCCTGTCCGTCGCCGGCCACCTCGATGGCGTAGCCCTCGATCTCGAGGTTGTTGCGCAGGCCGTAGGCCAGATCGGAGTTGTCTTCGATGATCAGGATCTGCTTCACGCGCGCGCCTCCGTCCGCGTCGGCAATTCCGTCGATGCGTTCCGCGGAGCCTCGACGACGAATCGCGCGCCGCCGCCGGGCGCGTCTTCGACCCAGCATCTGCCGCCGTGGCCGGCGATGATTTCGCGCACGATGGCCAATCCGAGTCCGCTGCCGGAGCGCACCGTGCCGCGATCGCGATCGAGCCGATGAAAACGCTGCCACACCCACTCGCGCTCGTCCGCCGGCACGCCCGGACCTTCGTCCTCGACTTCCAGCCGCATCAGGCCGCCGCTGGCGAGCAGCCGCACGTGCACCGTCTGACCCGGCGGTCCGTACTTGACGGCGTTGTCGAGCATGTTCGTCAGCACCTGTTTCCAGGCTTCGGCGTCGACGCGCGCGTGAAGCCGCGGCGGCGTGTCGGCGGTGATGACGACGTCGCGGCGCATGGCCAGCGGCGCGAAGGCGTCGACGGTGTCGGCCACGAGCGTTTCCATGTCGCAGTCGCCGAGCGTGGGCGTGACGCCGGTACGCGAACGGCGGGAGACGAACAATACGTTGTCGACAAGGTTCGTCAGGCGCTGGGCCTCCTCGTTGATGATGCGGAGGGAACGCTGCCTCTCGCCCGGCGAGCGGACGCGGTCGAGCAGAAGCGTCTCGCTGAACATGCGGATCTGCGTGAGCGGCGTGCGCAGTTCATGCGAGACGCCGGAGACGAAGTCGGAGCGGAGCTCGGCCAGTTGGCGCTCGCGGCGAAGAACCATGAACGCGGCGATGAGGACCATCGAGCTCGTGGCCAGCATCAGAACGAGCAGCGGAAGGCGCGAGCGAGGAAGGCCGCCGGGGATGAGCACCGGAATCGCGCGCGGGGAAAGGGAACACTGCACCGCGAGGCCGCCGACGGCGTCGCCGAGCGTGCTGCGCGGCGCCTCCATCGAAACGCCGAGCGGTGCCTGGAACGTGCCGGGCGTGCGGAAAACATCGCGGCCGTTGCGCGTCATGCGGATGAAGACGTCGGCGTTGGTCAGCGCGCCGCCGCCGAGGACGCCGGGAAAGACGGAGCGGCGGCCGAAGGCGCGCGTGGCGAGAGTCCCGATCGCCTGATCGTGAACGGTGAAGGCGAAGATGCGTCCCTGATCGAGCTGCGCGACGCCGTAGACGACGAGATACTCCTGACCGTTCACGCGAAAGCGATAGGTCTGTTGTTCGTCGTGCGCGTTCCGCTCGCGCACGATGGCCGGGAACTTCGTCAGCATCCAGCTCTGGAGCGGCTCGGGCAGCGGCGGCGTGACGTTGTTGTGGGAGACATCGATCAGGAAGAGACGGTCGATGACGAACCTGACGTCGGAGAGGCGATCGTCGTCGGCGAGCTCCGCGGCCGAGGGAAGCGTGTTGTATTCGCGCAGATGATTGGAGATCACGAGGCGCAACGAACGCGAGGCGAACACCTCGAACTCGTAGACCGTGCGATGCAGGAGATCGTCGGCGACGACCGAGGCGTCGTCGCGGATGGCGCGGCGCACGGCTGCCTGGTGCGCGCGCTCGGCGGTCACGGCCTCGAACGTGAGCGCGGCCGTCAGCAGCATTGCCGCGACGAGGAGGCAGAGCAGGATCAGCGTCCCGGCATTCGATCTATTGAAATCGATCACGAGTCGCTGACTGTAGCAGCGCGCGAGATCAATTTCGGGCGTTCGCAACGAGGCTCACAAAAGCCTTACGTCTTGCCGCGGAGCGGCATCCGAGGGTAGCCAGGGGTGCGAGCGGCTTCATCGCTCGCACCCCTGGAAGCAAAGTCGAGAATGAGGTGTGCCGCGTCAGCGGCACTCGATGGAGTGTCACATTTTTCCAGTGCCGCTGACGCGGCACGAATTCCTGGCCCCGCTTCTTTTCCAGAGGTGTCGCTTCGCTCAACCCCTGGCTACCCTCTCATGCCGTTAACGCGGCGCAGAACTGCACGGTCAGCTTCCCAGCGATGGGTTCCTTACACACCATCGATGAAGTCCCAACACAGCATCGATGAAGTCCCGACACTTCACCGATGAGGTCTCGACACACCATCGATGAGTCCTGACACCTCATCGATGACGTCCTGACACTTCACCGATGAGGTCCTGACACCTCATCGATGACGTCCTGACACTTCATCGATGAGGTCCTGACACCTCATCGATGAAGTCCTGATACCTCATCGATGATGTCCCGACACACCATCGATGAGGTCCTGACACCTCATCGATGAAGTCCCGACACCTCATCGATGATGTCCCGACACACCAACAATGGTGACTCTCGACCGCATCGATGGCTCAGCGCAAGCCATCTGCGTTCCTCTGCGTCATCTGCGGATGACGTTCTACCCTCAGACTACGTCCCGTACTGCAGCCGTTGCGCGAGGATCTCGGGTAGGCCCGCCTTCAGTATCGACACCTGCGTCTTCTCGACGTCGTAGGGGACGCGGAAGAACTGCACGGTCAGCTTCTTCGAGTCGAAGATGATGAAGGACGAGGCGGGATTGCGGTCGCGCGGCTGGCCGACGGAGCCGGGATTGATCAGGTAGCGGTGATCGCGATCGAGGCGGACGACCACGTCGCCGCGCACCGCCACGCCATGCACGCGGTAATGCTTGTCGATCGAAAAGATCACCGGCAGGTGCGTATGACCGTAGAGGATGAACGGCGCTTCGGTGGTAGCGAAAATGTCGCGGGCGTGGCCTTCGTGGAAGACGTATTCGTCCTCGTTGTGCGGAGCGCCGTGGCAGAGCAGGACGCCTTCGCGCTCCACGGGGCCGAGGGGGAGCTTGGCCAGGAAATGTCGGTTCCGGGCGGAGAGGTGATCGCGCGTCCAGAGCGCGGCGGCCTTCGCGGCGTTGTTGAAGCCCTCGGCGTCATCGAGGCCGGCGGCGACGCGGTCGTGATTGCCGCGGATGTAGAGCTTCGGCGCCTTCATCGTGCGCATGGTGTCGAGGACCTGATTCGGCTGCGCGCCGTAGCCGACGAAATCGCCGAGGCAGATGACCTGATCGAACTTCTTGCGGCGGACGCGGTTCATCACCACGCGCAGCGCCTCGGCGTTCGAATGCAGGTCGCTGACGACGAGCGCTCTCACGTGCGGGCACCTCGTGATTGCGAGCGGCGCGTGGGGTCGAGGAAGCCCTTCGGCAGCTCGAGCAGCAGCCGCTCGACGATCTCGTTCGTCGTCTCTTCCTCGCGCACCTCGATGGTGATGTCGGACATTCTGTAGTAGCGGATGCGGCTGTTGTACAGCTCGTGGGCGGCAACGTCGTCGCGGAAGAGCGGCCGCTCGGCGGCTTTGTCGCCGATGCGGCCTCTCAGAAGCGAGTACGGTGCCGAAAGATATACGGAGAGACCTTCGGATTGGATGAACTGAATGTTCTCGTCGAAGGTGAAGGTCCCGCCGCCGGTGGCGACGATCGCGTTTTCGAGGTGGCGCGTGGAGCGGAGCACGTCGCGCTCGCGCTTGCGGAAGTAGGGCTCGCCATGCTGCTCGAAGAGGTCCTTGATCGAGACCTTCTCCGCCGACTCGATCAGCTCATCGAGGTCGAAGAAGGGAGCGCCGACGCGCGCCGACAGCTCGCGCCCGACGGTCGTCTTGCCGGCGCCCATGAAGCCGACGAGGTAGATTTTCATGAGTAGTGGATTAGTAGATCAGTAGATTAGTGGATTAGTAGATGGAGACATGAAGAAAACATGCGTTTGCCGATTTTGTCATCCTGAGGCTGCCGGAGGCGTCGTAGCCGAAGGCGGAGCGCCGCAGGACGGCGAAGGATCTCAAGTTACGCAACTCCGGCTGAAACCCCTTGGGATTCAACGCAGCTTGGGAAGCTTGAGATCCTTCGCCGCGCTCCGCCGCCTCGCGCTTCGCGCTCGGGGCTGCGCCGGCTCAGGATGACAAACCTCCCCACTCGAACTCCTCCATGAACCTCGTGGAGAAGTCGCCGCGGATGAAGCGCTCGTTGTTGACGATGGCGCGGTCGAGGGGGATGGAGGTCTTGACGCCTTCGATGATGAACTGCTCCAGGGCGCGGCGGGCGCGGGCCAGGACCTCGGCGCGATCTTTCCCGCGCAGAATGAGCTTGGCGATCAGCGAGTCGTAGTGCGGCGGGATGACGTAGTCGCGATACGCGGCGGTGTCGACGCGGACGCCCGGTCCGCCTGGGATGTGGAACTCGCGGATCTTTCCCGGGTTGGGCGCGAAGGTGACCGGGTCCTCGGCGTTGATGCGGAACTCCATGGCGTGGCCGCGCAGGCGGAAGTCGCCGGTCGGCATCGACAGAGGCAATCCCGAGGCAACGCGAATCTGCTCTTTGACGAGATCCATACCGGTCACTACCTCGGTCACCGGGTGCTCGACCTGGATTCGGGTGTTCATCTCCATGAAATAGAACTCGCCGTCCTGGAAGAGGAACTCGATCGTGCCGGCGTTCACGTAATTCACGGCCTGGCAGAGTTTGATGGCCGCGTCGCCCATGGCCTGGCGCAGTTCCGGAGTCAACGCGGGCGACGGCGATTCCTCGATCAGTTTCTGGTGCCGTCGCTGAATCGAGCAATCGCGTTCGCCGAGGTGGACGATGCGGCCGTGGGTGTCGCCGAAGACCTGGATCTCGATGTGGCGCGGATGCTCGAGGTACTTCTCGAGGTAGACGTCGGCCGAACCGAATGCGCGTTCGGCCTCGTTACGAGCGGTGTCGAATGCGCTCTGCAGGCCGGATTCATCGCCGCAGATGCGCATGCCGCGTCCGCCGCCGCCGGCCGAGGCTTTGAGGATGACCGGGTAGCCGATGGTTTCGGCGACGTCGCGCGCCTCTTCGAACGTGCGTACAGGACCGTCGCTGCCGGGCAGGATCGGAACGCCGGCTTTCTTGGCGGTGTCGCGCGCGACGGCTTTGTTGCCCATCAGGCGGATCGACTCAGGCGTGGGCCCGATGAACGTGAGACGACACTCGCCGGCGATCTCTGCGAAGTGGGCGTTCTCCGCGAGGAAACCGTAGCCAGGATGGATGGCGTCGGCGCCGGTGATCTCGGCGGCAGCGATGATGGAGGAGACGTTGAGGTAGCTCTGGCGCGACGCGGCCGGACCGATGCAGACGTCGTCGTCGGCGTAGCGGACGTGCAGCGCGTCGCGATCGGCCTCGGAATGGACGGCCACGGTCTTCAGGCCCATTTCCTTGCACGCCAGGATGACGCGCAGCGCGATCTCGCCGCGATTGGCGATGAGGACTTTCGAGATTGTCGGCATAGATCGCGTTACGACAGCTGCACCGCGAAGAGTTTCTCGCCGTATTCGATCGGCTGTCCGTTCTGCGGATAGATGCGCGTGACCACGCCGTCGACGTCCGACTCGATCTCGTTCATCAGCTTCATCGCCTCGATGATGCAGAGCACCTGCCCTTTGGAGATGCGGTCGCCGACGTTGACGAACGGTTCGGACTCCGGATTGGCGGAGCGATAGAACGTCCCGACGATCGGCGAGGTGATGATGTGCAGGCCGGCTTCTTCGGCGTCTTCTTCCGCTTTGCGCGTGGCGGCTTTTTCGGCAGCCGTGGGCGGTGCGGGAGGAGGCGGCGCAGGCGGAACGTGCGGCGCGGGTTGGGCGCCGGCGTAGGAGTGGATGACCTGCGGCTGCGGCGCGGCTTTGCCGTCGATGCGCAGCTTCAGGCCGGCCTGTTCGATCTCCACAGCGCCGATGCCGCGGTCCGCAACTTTGTCGATGAGCTCAAGAATCTCTTTGAAGTTCAAATTTAGCTACCTCAGACCAATTCGTCGCGAAGCGCGTACTTTGCTTTTGAAAGTTCGTGCCGCGCGCGGCCGTAATTGCCGTCCGGCCGCATCACGAGCAGGAGAAAGTACTCCGGCGTGACCGCCGAGAGCAAGGTGATGTACTTTTCGGTGAAGAGCGCGAACTGCAGAACGTCGCCTGTATTGAGGTCGGTATTCGACAGCCGCACCGATTTGATGAAGCCTCCAAACTCGGCGCCGATGACGTCCAGCGGCACCGAATCGGTGTTGATGGTCTCGATGGCGATGCCGTCCAGCGCGATGAGGCTGATGGCGAGCGTCCCGTCGACGCGCTCCTTGATCGACGCGAGAACGTCGTGAAAGACGCCGCTACGCATCCGGCTGCTCCCGCTTCGCGACTTTCGTCAGCCATTGCTGCAGGACGATGACTTTGGCGTGGTTGTGAAGCGTGGCGGGATTGCCGGGCTGGCGGATTTCTTCGTCTCCCGCGGATTCGGCGACCGCGGGAACCGGCTCCTCGGCGGGCGATTCATCGAGCGTATCGAGTTTCGAGCGTATCTCGTCGTTCGACGGATCGCGCTCCAGCATGTGCTGGTAGATCTTGCGCGCTTCGTCGACGAGGCCTTGTCTCACATACAAATCCGCCATCGTGGTCGTGGAGGTGAGGTCGTCCTCTTCCTGCGGCGCGGGCTCCGGTTCGGCGGGAGCGAAGACGTCCGCATCCGGCTCGTCCCACACGGTCGGCACTTCGGCGACGAGCGGCGCCTCTTCGATGTGCATCCCTTCCGGCTGTTCGATCTCCAGCGCCGCGGCGGTGTAGCCGGACGGCTCTTCGAACGGACTCTCGTCGTGCTGGGCGGCCATGGGGATTTCGTCGTCGGTGTCGAACGGCCGCTCCATGGTGTGGATGGTCGGGGCGGTTTCGTCAAACGGCGATTCGGGGACCGCGGCGAAGGGAACATCTGCAGTCTCCGCGAAGACTGGCTCTGCTTCAGGTTCGGGTTCAGGCTCTGATACCGGCTCGGATTGCAATTGCGCGTCAGGCTGCGACTCCGCAAATGGAGATTCAGACTGATCGGAGAGAGCGTCGTGTGTCGGAAGCGGGGACTCGGGTGGCTCTTCGACTCCCGACTCCTGACTCTCGACATCCGTCGCTACCGGCTCCGCCGCGACGGGAGCCTCCGGTGCAGGACTGAGATCGCGGTCGAGTTGATCGATCTTCGCCTGGAGCTCTTCGTCCGAGGGCATCAGGGCGTGGACGAGCTTGTACTTCTTGATTGCTTCGACTTTTTCGCCGAGGTCGAGATAGGCATCGGCGAGCAGACGGGCGGCGACGACATTGCCGGGATCGACCTGCAGCGCCGTCGTGAGCGCTTCGACTGCCTCCGCGTTCTTGTGCTGCTCGCGAAGCACGCGTCCGAGGCTCACCCACGCGGAGAGGTACGTGGAGTGAAAGCCGAGGCCTGTGCGGAGGACCTGTTCTGCCTCCGGCAGTTTGCCGTTTTTGCGCAGTTCCTCGGCGAGAGGAAAAAAGAGTCTGCTCTTCGGATCGGTTTTGATCCGGAATTGCAGTTCCTCGATTTTGGCAGTGATGCCGGGTTGCGCCATTTGCTGAAAGTCCGAATTCTGCTCAACAACAGTGGGCGGCGCAACCTCGGCCGCAGAAAAGAACCGCCCCACGGAGGGGCGGTTCGAGGGGACCGCTGTTCAATACTCTACGTCGCGTTTCCGCAAACGGTGATGACTAATGTCGGCTTGGTTGGATCATTCGTCGTAAAGGTGATCGTTGCGCCATCCGGCCCGGCCGCGGTCGGATCGACGGTAACGGTGTAGTTCACGCTCGCCCCAGGCGCCACGGTGCCGGACGTGTTCGGCGAGACGCCGACGACCGCGTTCGTCGCCGTTGTCGTCGGTGCGCCGAGGTTTAACGTCTGCGTGCCGTTGTTCGTGATCGTAATGGTCGCGGTATGCGTTGCCGGGCCGACGGCGACGACGCTTGCCGGCGACAGATTCGGCGTCGGACACGAAGCCGGCGGTGAGGTAACGGTCGCAGTGGGCGGCACGACGCACGGATTCGGGCCCGGCGGCGCGATCAGGATGGCGTTCGGCTGTGTGGCCGTGCAGCTTGTGGTCTGGTTCGTAAACGTGACGCCGAAAAGCGCCGACGCGAGCTGCGTGCCGGGGAAGCCGCCGGCCGTGCAGGCGGTGGTCGGGAACGTCAGGTTGCTTGGGACGATGACCGTGAACGCCTGCGTGCCCGTACCCGTGTTGATCGTCTGCGGAGTGACGGTGGCAGGTTGCCCACCGACCGTAAAGCCGACGGTCGCGCTCCCGAGGAGCCCGACGCCCGGATTCTGCACATTGACGGTGAGAGCGCTGCCAACGGTCGGCGTTCCGGACGCCGTGACGCTGGTGACGACGGCGGGAACACCGATGTAGCTGAACGACGACTTCGAAGTATCCGTATCGCCGTTGTCTACGTTGGTCACGACAACCGGTCCGGTTGAACCGGCGCAGGGGGTTCCGGTAGGACTGGTGCGAACGCGGATTTCCGTACCGCTGACGCTGATGACGGAGGCGCGCACCGGGTGGTCGGAGGGTCCGATGTCGACGGTAACAGGCGAGGTGAACCCGATTCCGTCGATCAGAACATCGGTGCCACCCAACGCGCTGCCGAAGTTCGGCGTGATGGCCGTGATCTGCATCTTGGCCGTATACCGGAACCCTCCCGGAAGGGTGCCGGACTTGCCGGAGTTGACGTTGAGGACTTTGACCTCGACCGGGCCGGTGACAGTGCCGGAACCGTTCGGATTCGTATCGCGCGCCGTGGGCGTGATGACCTGGATGGTGTGGAACTGTACGTTGATCACCTGGGCCTGCGCGGAACCGAAGAAGACCTGCACCGGCGCCTCGAAGGCATCGCCGGTGATCGTCACGGCCGTGCCGCCGTCGATCGGACCACTGGTCGGATTCAGCGCACGGATCACCGGCGTCAGGACGGGAGCAGTAATCGTGAATGCGGCGGTCTTGGTGACGCGCTGCTCGGTCGGCGTTCCCGCCTCGACGATGACGGTGACATTGGCCACGACCTGCTGGGCCACGCCGAGGTCGAAGGCGGGCGTGGTCACGGTGATCTGCGTCGGCGTGACGTTGGTGACGAAGCCTTCCTTCGGCGCCAGGCCGTTGCCCGGATCGAAGATTACGTGCACCGGGACGCGGAAGTTGGTCCCCGTGATGACCACGGTCTGATTGCCGGTGGGAAGGCCGGTGGCCGGCGAGATGGAGGCGATCGTCGGCGTCGTTGACGTCGGCGGCTGCTGGATGATCGGATCCTGGAAGGTGAGCGTAACGCTCTTCGTGACGTTGTTGACCGTGACGGTCACAACCACCGGACCGGCTACCGACGACGTGACGGTCGCTTTGGCGACGCCGTTGGTCGTCGTGCGGATCAACGTAGTGGGGTTATCCGCGGTGTCGGTGAAGTTCGCGCCCAGCGTGGTCGTCGCGAACTCGACGGCGGTTCCATTCGGAACGGCTGCGTTGTTCTGCGTCACCGTCGCCGTAATCGTGGAGATGGAGCCGGTAAACGGCGTGGCCGTCGTGACGGTGAGGGCGATGCTTGCGCCCGTAGGCGGCTGCGTCCCGCCCGTGCTCCCCGACCCGTTACCGTTGCCGCTGGTGCCGGTGATGGGAGGCGGAGCGGTCGGCGACTCGCCTTTGCAACCCGCGAAAAGCGCCAGTAGCGCGATAAGCGCCAGAAGGATGAATCGCTGTGTCGTCTGCTTCATGTCTACCCCCGTCAACTCCTCGTCACACCCACACGGAATCCGGCCGCGATGGCCGGCGCGGAAACTAGAAACAGCCGCCGCAGTTGAAGCAGAAGTTCACCGGAAATCTGGCTGAACCCTGCACGCGCTCACCGGCCAGCGTCTCGCCGTACACGGTAAGAATGATGTCCATCTTCACAAAGCCGAGTCCCGTCTCCGGGTCTTTTCCGCCGTTCTGCGGCAGGAGCGCGGCGAACGGCGCCAGATTGAAGGCATTCGTCTCGAAGGCGATGAAGTCGCTGAGAGTCTCCGTCGTGCCGTTCGCCGAGAGCACCTGGGACGTCGAGCGGACAAACGACGGCGGAATGAGCTTGCCTCCGTCGGTGCGCTGATACGTGACCTGGTAGCGGTCCAGTTTGACGTCGTCGAAGGTGATGTTCACCGGATGCTGGGGATCGTTCGGATTCTGAAGAACCTGAACCCGCATCTGGACGGTACCCAACGACGTCCCGCAACCGGTCGCACCGGCCTGGAGATCCACCTGATTGAGGTTCTGCGTCCCGGAAACGACGAGCGTCACCGGAGCGCTTTCGCGCGCGATCGAGTTGCACGACAGGATCGCCACGCTCGGCAGCGCAATCGCGGCAATCAATGCAATCTGTTTCATCCTCATACCACCCCTCCAACTCTCCCGGATCATCCGCTGCAAAACCGATTTTCGATTAGAACTACGCCCTTCTTACGACGCCCTCACGATTCGCGGTGTGATGAAGATCAACAGCTCGTCGTGTTCGGAGTTGTAGTTCCGCGTGCGGAACAACGCTCCGAGAATCGGGATCTGATGTACGAACGGCATCCTGCTCTGGCTGTTGTTTTCCTTGACCTGGTAAATGCCGGCGATGACGGAGGTGCCGCCGTCGCGGACCATCAGCTTCGTCTGCGCGCGCCTGGTTGACAGCGGCGTGCCGGAGCCGCCTTCGATGTTCAGACCGGTGGCCGGCTCGTTCTTCTGCACCTGGATCTCCATGATCACCGTGCCCGCCTCGGTGATCTGCGGCGTCACCGACAGGCGCAGCGTTGCGTCGACGTACTGGACCGTGGTCGTGAAATTGATTCGCGTCTGATACGGAATCTGGAAGCCGCTCTGGATCTCAGCCGGCGTGTTGTCCTGCGTCATGACGCGCGGCGCGGAGATGATGCGGGCGATGCCTTCGTTCTCCGCGGCGAGCAGCGCCAGGTCGAGCGTGAATGTGCCGAGGACGTTCTGCAGCGAGAACGAGAGCACGGGAAGGCCGGCGCCGAAATTGAACGGGCCGCCCACCGTGTCGATCCGGTTCGGGAACACCAGGCCTGTGCCGGTGCCGAGCGACGGATCCATCGTTCCCTTGAAGCCCCAGTTGAAGCCGTACTGCTGGATGAAGAGCTTGGTCGTTTCAACGATGCGCGCTTCGATGACCACCTGGCGCGTCGGCACGTCCACCGAGTCGATCAGGTTGCGCATCGTCTGCAGATAGCCGGGAATCTCGCTGATGATGAGCTGATTCGTGCGCTGGTCGACGATGATCCGCGCCCGCGGCGAGGCCATCTCGCGGAGCAGGCCGGCCACGTCGGTCGCCTTCGCATAGGAGAGCTTGAACCCGACCGTATTCAGCGGGACGTTGAGTTTTTCCTGCTCGTTGAGGCGGCGGTTCGATTCCCCTTCCGCCGACAGGCGCTCGGCCGTGCCGACGCGCATGACGTTGCCCTCGAGCACATACGCCAGCGAGTTCTGGCGGAGGATCACTTCCAGCGCCTGATCCCAAGGAACATCGACGAAGTCGACCGTCACCGAACCGGTGACGTTCGGATCGATGGCCATGTTCAAGCCCGTGAGCTGGGCGAAGGTGCGCAGGACGTCTTTGATGTCGGCGTCCTTCAGGTTCAGCGAAAGAGGCTCACCGGTGTAGGTCTTTTCGGCGCTGCTGAGCGTGCGGCCACCGGCCGTTGACGATGCGGAAAGCACCGTGCCGGTGGAGCTCGACGGCTGCGGAGCGGGATCGGTGAATACGTTTTCGCTGCTGAGGGCCGGCTCGACGGCGGGAGGTACGACGTCCGGCTGTGTCGACGCCTTGGTCGTACCGCGGCGTTTCTTCGATGCGGGCGGAGTTTGGGTCTGCGGCGCGTTGATCACCGAGGTGGCCGGCTTGTGCTGCTCCGGCATCTTCCAGGTGGCGTTGTCCGCGATGATCGGAACTTGCGACGGGATGTCCGCCGCCACCGTTTTCACGGGCGCGGGTGCAGTGGTCTTGACAACGGGAGGAGCTGCCGGCGCCGCCGCCATGAGCGGCTCTTCCTTCTTCGGCGCAGACGTAGGTGTGATCGTCGGCGCGGCAACGACGACGGCCGGTGCAGCGCCGAAGGTGACGTTCAGCGCGTCGCCTGATTTCGTGACGCGGTAGCTGGCCTTCTCGTCGACGTCGAGCACGACGCGCGTGACGGCCTCGGGCGCGCTCTTGAACTGCGAGACGCGAATCCGTTTCACGACCGGATCGGAGACGTTGATGACGTTCTTCGCGAGCTTGTCGTTGACGCCGGTGAGGTCGATGACAATCCGCGACGGCTTCTCGAGTTTGAACGCGTTGTAGGCGACGTCGCCGTCGGTGGCCAGACGAACTTCCATGGCCGCGCCGGCGCCGTTGGTCTCGATCTTCTTCAGCGTAGTCGCTCTATTCGCCGCAGGCAATGCCTCGGTGACGACCGGCGCTTCGGCAGGCTGGGCT
>Ga0157375_10000539_pt1 | contig 33984 bp, 29 predicted proteins | sample M35metaG_FD_115311 | JGI IMG/M metagenome (GOLD analysis project Ga0157375, IMG submission 115311) | Miscanthus rhizosphere microbial communities from Kellogg Biological Station, Michigan, USA - M3-5 metaG | ecosystem: Host-associated > Plants > Roots > Rhizosphere > Soil | place: USA: Michigan... | reverse complement strand
TCTTGCATGTCAGCCTCCGCGAAGGGCGGGCAGTTTACCTAAATCGCGGCGGCCGGGGCGCAGGAAACGCTATCCAAGCGCCATCAGTCGTGCTTTTTCATCAGGTGCGAAGCGATATTGAGCGACAACGGCTGGCGCATTTTTCGACGACTACGGCGCCACAACCAAATGCCCAACCACAGCACCAGCAGCCCGATCGCCAACAGGATAGCCGAACCGCCAGGGCTGGCGTTCAATTCGCCCAGGGCGGGCGAGTGACCTAACAACCCGGCGCCACCCGCGCCAGCCATCAACAAACCTACAATCGCCAGCAGCGCGGCAAAGCCAGCCACCAGGCGCAGACGCCAGTTGCTCGGGCCCTTGGGGCGCAAGCGACGAGCATCAAAACCATCGGATATCTTCATTCCGACCTTTCCTCCAGGGTATCGGCCCTTCGACCGGACAATACACAGGTTGTTCCGGGGGGAGGGGTAAATGCGCCAAATGAGAGGGCTTTGCGGATGAGCGGGGCCGTAGACAGGCCGCGCCGCTCACCGGAAGGTCGATCAGATCAGATCTTTGGTCAACGCCAGGGTGGCGAAGTTGTCGGCCATGATGGCCATTTCGGTCTGTTGCACGTGCTCGGCGCTCAGGATGCCGCCTTTGTAAGGCAGGTCGCGGGTGGCGCAGGCGTCTTCCACCAGGGTGCAGCGAAAGCCCAGGTTCTTGGCGGCACGCACGGTGGTGCTGACACTGGAGTGGCTCATGAAACCGCACACGATCAGGTCGAGGGAGCCAAGGTCTTGCAGGTGTTTTTCCAGGCCGGTGCCGTGGAATGCGCTGGGCAGCAGCTTACCGATGATGGTTTCGTCACCTTCGGGTTCCAGGCCGGGAATGAACTGGCCGCGCTCGCCCTGGGGGTCGAACAGGCCGCCCACGGTACCGAGGTGGCGCACATGCACGATGGGACGTCCGGCGTTACGTGCTGCAGCGACCAGCTGCTTGATGTTGCCAACCGCCGCATCCATGCCCGAGAGGGCGAGTGGGCCGCTGAGGTATTCCTTCTGGGCGTCGATGATCACGAGGGTCGCATGGTTCAGGTTGGCTGCTGCGTAACCGCGACCGCTGAGTTGAAACATCGTCTTTGGAACGGACATTCTGGGGCTCCTGTGAGGGGGGCTTTTGCGACATTGTCCACTGGCTGAGCGGTTCTGTGAACCGCTACCATCGTAAGGTACGCCGTTGTTGGCGTGCAGCCATGTCAAGTGGGCGGGTTGTTTAGCGCAATGATGGCAAAATGGATGAAATCCGACGGATGGCGAAGGATTTTCGTACATCGAAGGGACAGGCGAAGCTGTTAGAATCGCCCGTCGTTTTTTCCAGGAGTTCTCCCCCGTGATCACATCCCGCCTGCGCACCTTGCGCGACCACATCCGTTGGGCTGTCAGCCGTTTCCATGGGGAAGACCTGTTTTTCGGCCATGGCACCGATAATGCCTGGGACGAAGCCCGGCAATTGGTGCTCGGTGCCTTGCACCTGCCATGGGAAATTGCTGACAGCTACTTGGACTGCAACCTCGAAGAAGAAGAAATCTCCCATGTGCAGCGTCTGCTGCATCGTCGTATCCATGAGCGCGTGCCCACCGCCTACCTGCTGAAAGAGGCGTGGTTCTGCGGGCTGTCGTTTATTGTCGATGAACGCGTGTTGATCCCGCGCTCCCCGATTGGCGAACTGATCGAAAACCGCTTCGAGCCCTGGCTCGCGCAACCACCGGCGCGCATCCTCGACCTGTGCACCGGCTCCGGTTGCATCGGCATTGCCTGCGCCTATGAGTTCCAGGACGCCGAAGTGGTATTGGGGGACTTGTCCTTCGAAGCGCTGGAAGTGGCCAACCAGAACATCGAACGTCATGGCGTCGATGAGCGCGTGTACACCGTACAGGGCGATGGCTTCGACGGCCTGCCCGGCCAGCGTTTTGACCTGATCGTGTCCAACCCGCCGTATGTCGATGCCGAAGATTTCGCCGACATGCCCGACGAATACCAGCACGAACCGGAACTGGGCCTGGCCTGCGGTGATGATGGCTTGAACTTGGTGCGGCGCATGTTGGCCGAAGCGGCAGACCACCTGACCGAGAAGGGGTTGCTGATCGTTGAGGTGGGCAACAGCCAGGTGCACGTCGAGGCGTTGTACCCGGAAGTGGATTTTGCCTGGCTGGACTTCCAGCGCGGCGGTCACGGCGTATTCATGTTGACGGCCGAGCAGTGCCGCCAGCATCAGGCCGTCTTCGCCGCCCGCATTTAACCCAATCGCAAGATAGAACGCGGTCAATGTGGGAGCTGGCTTGCCTGCGATAGCGATGGTGAATTCACTGCCGCTATCGCAGGCAAGCCAGCTCCCACCTGTTTGACCGCATTTCAGCCGCTTTCAGCGGTGCGTGGCAATCCAGATCAACAGCCCCGCCTGAAACACGGTAAACGCCACCAGGCAGGTGATGGTAAAGCGCAAGCCGCTGTCTTCACGCTTGAACTTGGTGACCTTTTCCTCTTCCTTGCGCAGCTTCACTTCCTGCTCTGCCAGGTTCTGTTCGGCCTGCTGCAGCATCTGCGCGGCTTCGAGGATCTCCACGAACTGCAGCTTCTCAGTGTTCCAGCTGTCCAGTACGTCGCTGACCTTGCCCGGTTGCACGTTGCCCTTTAGGTGCTGCACATCGGCGTAAGCCACATCAAACCCCTGGATACGCAGGAAGTGGTCGCGGCGCAGGCGCGTGGCTTCGTTCAGTGCGTCCTTGTTGGCCAGGTCCACACCGTCGACGCGGTAGTGGGACCACTTCTTCTTCGCCCACGCCGCCCCTTGTGCCACCAGGAAACGGCCGATGCCACGGTTGGCGGGTTCGATTTCCAGGCTGTTGCCCGGGCCGAAATGCACACGATGGGTGTCGTGGTCGACCCAGATGTCCAAATGGTTCTGCTCGCGGCGCACCCGTTGCCCCGGCAATTGAATCACCATGCGCAACAGGCTATGGCGTTTATCGTGGCGCTCGGCGTAGCCGAACTGCACGAAGCGCAGTGGCCGCACGCCGGTGGCGCGATCCGTGGCCAGGGGCGCCAGGCGCAGCATCTTGAAATGTTCGGCCTGCACGTCCGCCCACGGCAAGGCGGCCGCGTCGTTGGCCTCGGTTTTTTCAGCCGGGGTTTCGGCGGTCGGTTCCGGTGTTGCTTCAGTGGTTGTCATGCGGCGCGATCCTGTCCAAGCCCAGCGAGTCGGCAGTCTTTTTACTGTCGACACTGGGCTTATCGGCCGCTTTCTCCAGGACTGGAGGCAAATAGTCGCTTAACGGGGCCCAAGTCCGCCGATAAAGCGCACCACACGCTCACCCAGCTCGGCGGCCAGGGGTAATTGCGGGTCGTTGTAGGAGGCCAATTGTTCCTTCACGTTGTTGGGCACGATGCGCATCACGTGGTTCATGCCTTCGATCACTGCCAACTGCGCATCGGGCTTGGCCTTTTTCAGTTGCCGGGCATCGCCCACGCCCACCTGGATATCGTTGGTGCCCTGGAGGATCAGGGCCGGCATCTTCAACTTCGCAAAGGCGGCAGAGGGATCGGCGCGGAACAGGCTGATCAGGTAAGGCTGTACGCTCGGCCGGAATATCCCCTCCAGCGGGCCAGGTACATCGGCGTCCACCTGGCCGGCCTTGAGGTGGTCGAGGATTTCATTGCTGCGCAGTAGCAGGGCAGGCGGCAGGTGGTCGGCCAGTTGTTGGCGGATCACCTGGTCGACCGGGCGGGCGCTGCCGGACAGGGAAATGACCCCGGCCGGGTCGAGTTGGGGTGCGGCAAGGGCCGCCACCAACGCGCCTTCACTGTGGCCCAGCACGATCAGCGGGCCCATGCGTTTGTCGGCCTTGAGCAGCTTGCCCCAGGCCACGGCGTCAGCCACATAGGCGTCGAGGGTCAGGTTGCGTTCGTCCGGGGTGGCGGCCAGGCTGGCGGCCACGCCGCGCTTGTCGTAGCGCACGCTGGCGATGTTATGCCGGGCCAGCACCCAGGCCAGGCGCTTGAGGCTGTCATTGCGTGCGCCGTCGGCGCTGTTGCCATTGCGGTCCGTGGGGCCGGAGCCGGCGATGATCAGCACCACCGGCACCGGGGTGTCGGACTGGGGCAGCAGCAACGAGCCAAACAGCTCGCCGCTGCCGGTGTCCAGGCTGATGGGACGTTGCAGCACGACGGGGGAGGCGGCCTGGGCCACGGCGGTAAACAGGGTGAGGGTAAACAGCAGAACTCGCAGCATCATCGCGCCATTATGAGAGAGGTGCCGGTTGGACAGAGGTCTACCGGTAAGGTTTCGAGGATGAACTAGTCGATTAGCCTGCGTATACTGGCGCCCTTAAGTTATTACGGTTGACTTGATTCAACTGATTTCACGGAGCGCCCTGCATGTCCGGCAATACCTTCGGCAAACTGTTCACTGTCACCACCGCGGGCGAAAGCCATGGCCCGGCGTTGGTCGCCATTGTCGACGGCTGCCCGCCGGGTCTGGAGCTGTCTCTGGAAGACCTGCAGCGTGACCTCGACCGCCGCAAGCCCGGCACCAGCCGCCACACCACCCAGCGCCAGGAGCCCGACGAAGTCGAGATCCTCTCCGGCGTGTTCGAAGGCCGCACCACCGGTTGCGCCATCGGCCTGCTGATCCGCAACACCGACCAGAAGTCCAAGGACTACTCGGCCATCAAGGACCTGTTCCGCCCGGCCCACGCCGACTACACCTACCACCACAAATACGGCGAGCGTGATTACCGTGGCGGTGGCCGCAGTTCCGCGCGCGAAACCGCGATGCGCGTAGCGGCCGGTGCGATTGCCAAGAAGTACCTGGCCACCCAGGGCATTGTGATCCGTGGCTACATGAGCCAGCTGGGCCCGATCGAAATCCCGTTCAAGACCTGGGACAGCGTCGAAGACAACGCCTTCTTCAGCCCCGACCCGGACAAAGTGCCAGAGCTGGAGGCCTACATGGACCAGCTGCGCCGCGACCAGGACTCGGTCGGTGCCAAGATCACCGTGGTGGCCGAAGGCGTCAAGCCTGGCCTGGGCGAGCCGATCTTCGACCGCCTGGACGCCGAACTGGCCCACGCGCTGATGAGCATCAATGCCGTGAAAGGTGTGGAAATCGGCGCCGGTTTCGCCTGTGTGTCCCAACGTGGCACCGAGCACCGCGACGAGCTGACCCCCGAAGGTTTCCTCAGCAACAACGCGGGCGGCATCCTCGGTGGCATTTCTTCCGGCCAGCCGATCGTGGCGCACCTGGCACTCAAGGCCACGTCGAGCATCACCACGCCGGGCCGTTCGATCGATGTGCACGGCAACCCGGTGGACGTGATCACCAAGGGCCGTCACGACCCCTGCGTGGGCATCCGCGCCACGCCGATTGCCGAGGCGATGATGGCCATCGTGCTGATGGACCACCTGCTGCGCAATCGCGGACAAAACGCCGACGTGCGCGTGAGTACCCCGGTGCTGGGCCAATTGTGACAGCCCTGTGTGATGAGCGAGCTTGTTGTGGCGAGCGAGCTTGCTCGCGCTGGGCTGCGAAGCAGCCCCTTAATACACCATGACCCAAGTCCTCCCCTACTGGCGCCTCTCCAGCTTCTACCTGTTCTACTTCGCCCTGCTGGGCGCGACGGCACCGTTCCTGGCGCTGTATTTCGATCACCTGGGGTTCTCCAGCGCGCGCATCGGCGAGCTGGTGGCCATCCCCATGCTGATGCGTTGCGTGGCGCCCAATCTGTGGGGTTGGCTCGGGGACTACACCGGTCGGCGCCTGGCCATCGTGCGTTTCGGCGCGGTGTGCACCCTGGCCAGTTTTTCGCTGATCTTCGTCAGCAAGACCTACGCCTGGCTGGCGCTGGTGATGGCGCTGCATGCGTTCTTCTGGCACGCGGTGCTGCCGCAGTTTGAAGTGATCACCCTGGCCCACCTGCACAAACAGACCTCGCGCTACAGCCAGGTGCGGCTGTGGGGCTCCATCGGTTTTATCCTCACCGTGGTCATCATGGGCCGTCTGTTCGATTGGCTGAGCTTGGACATCTACCCGGTGGTGGTCGTGGTGATCATGGCCGGTATCATCGGCGCCAGCCTGTGGGTACCAAACGCACAGCCCGCCACCCACGGCAATCGCCTGGCCGGTGATGGTTTCCTCAAACAACTGCTCAGCCCCGGCGTGCTGGCGTTCTATGCCTGCGTGGCGCTGATGCAACTGAGCCACGGCCCGTATTACACCTTCCTCACCCTGCACCTGGAACACCTGGGCTACAGCCGTGGTGTGATCGGTATGCTCTGGGCGCTGGGGGTGGTGGCTGAAGTGCTGATGTTCCTGGCCATGAGCCGTATTCTCACGCGCTTCTCCGTGCGCCGCGTGCTGCTGGCCAGCTTTCTGTTGGCCGCGCTGCGCTGGTTGTTGCTGGGCTCGTTTGCCGAATACCTGTGGGTATTGCTGCTGGCGCAAGTCATGCACGCCGCGACGTTCGGCAGTTTTCATGCGGCAGCGATTGCTTTTGTGCAACGCAGCTTCGGCGACCGCCAGCAAGGCCAGGGCCAGGCGTTGTATGCCGCGCTGGCCGGCACCGGTGGCGCGTTGGGCGCCCTGTATGCCGGCTACAGCTGGAACCTGCTGGGGCCGACCCTGACATTCAGTATCGCCAGCGTCGCGGCCCTGGCGGCCGCCGTTATCATTGGCCTGCGCTTGCAAGAGCCGAATAGAGGAACCGTGCAATGAGTTATGTCGCCGTTTATCACATCGCCACGCCTGATACCCCGAACAAGGTGCTCACCCACTTCGACGATATTGTGTCGACCCTGGCCGAGCACGGCGTGCGGTTCGAGCGTTGGCAGCCCAGCCCGATAGAGAAGGGCGCCAGCGCGGCTGAAATGATTGCGGCCTACCAGCCGCAGATCGACGCCCTGGGCTACCGCTCGGTCGAGCTGCTGAGTGTCACGGGCGACCACCCGCAAGCGGCCGAAATGCGCGCCCAGTTCCTGGATGAACGCCGCTACAGCGAAGACGATGCGCGTTTTTTCCTGGCTGGCCAGGGCCTGTTTTGCCTGCATGTGGGTGACTATGTCTACGCCGTGCGCTGCGAAAAGAATGATTTGCTGCTGATTCCGGCCGGCTTGCCTCACTGGTTCGACATGGGTGAAAACCCGCACTTCGTGGCACTGCGCATGTTCGATACAGCCCAAGGCTGGGTACCGATGTTCACCGGCGACACCCTGGCCTCGGGCTTTCCAGGGTTGGATGACTAGGCGCAAACGTAAGAATGATCAACCCCGGCCAGTTGGAAGTTGGTGTGGGAAGCGGCCTAACAGTCTGTGAGACCCAGCTGTTTATTCGGCACCCTATGCTTTCATTCCTTTCATTATGTAACTCTCTCCTGCCCCTATGTTTATAACGTCTGTCAATCGGAGGAATCCGAAGATGGGCGGGGGCATCCGATAATAAGAAGGAGAGAGTCATGAGCGGCCCCGAGGATTCATGCCGTAAGCCGGTTACTGCGCCGATCGCGACAAGAAGGCGCCTGAGCCAGTCGGGCAAAACCCTTACGGTTAGAGAGCTTGAGATCTTGCGCTGGGCGGCAGAAGGGAAAACCGTCTGGGAAATCAGCCAGATTCGCGCGGTCTCCGAAGCCACCGTGAAGTTTCACCTGCGTAATATCTACGGCAAGCTGCAGGTCACCAATCGTGTGCAGGCAATGAACGAAGCGGCCCGCCTGGGGCTGTATTGAGGGCAAAAAAAGGGCCGCGACGCTCAACGGCGTCGCGGCCCTTTTTTGTGCCGGTGCTTAGGCCGAATGGTAAGTCGGCAGGGCAAAGCGGTTCTGGCTTTGCAGCATCGAAATCTGTGGCAGCTCGCTGGCTTGCTCGGCCAGGTCGCGGCGAATGGCGCTGATCACCCAGGTCAGTTGATCGGCGGTGTGCAGCTGTTGGTACGAGATCGAGCGCTTGACCTGTTTGCCTTCGCTGTTGCGCAGGGTCAACAGGATGCCGCCGTCCGGGCGCGGTTGGGTGGTGACGTCGTATTGGGAGAATACAGAAGCGAATTTATCTTGGATCAGGCTCATGTCTATCAGCTCCGTTGGCTCAAGTTGGCAAGCATGGAGTGATAGGTGCAGTGATTGTGCCAGTATTGGCTCTCTATAAAAAACCTTATAAATCAATTACTTATAAAAATATGCGATTTTCGTTTTCGTGCAATTTGCATGAATGGCCATCGTGCATCCTGCATTTTGCGCTATCCGGGCCGGGTTTTTTCCGTGACGTCTCGGCGTCCTGTCCTTCTATCGACTGCTGCCTGCGGGGGTAATTCCATTTAACTGAACGCAGGGGTTCGGGATACAAAACTTTTCAAATCCCGCATGTACAGTCCAAGAATGGCTGGCGTATTTTCCTGCAAGACATTCGACCTCCTGCCTACAGAAGCGTCGCTGTTTCAGGATCCTACGAAGAATAAGAAAAAGGACGTTCCCCATGAGCCAACCGCCAAACGACATGATCACCTGGGGCATGATGCTGCGTAAGGTGCCCACCATTGTCCGGGCCCTGCCTCGGGTGGTGCGCGGCATGCGCGCGGCCAATGTCACCGACCCCGCGCAGCCCTGCGGCCTGGGCTGGCATTTTGAGCAGGCCACATTGCGCAACCCCGATGGCGTCGCGCTGCTGTATGCCGATACCTGCCTTACCTACCGTGAGGCTAACGGTCGCGCCAACCGCATTGCCCACTACCTGCATGACCAGGGCATCCGCAAGGGGGATGTGGTGGCGTTGTTCATCGAGAATCGCCCCGAATTGCTGCTCAGCGTGCTGGCCGTGGCCAAGCTGGGCGGTATCTGCGCCATGCTCAATACGGCGCAGACCCAGGCCGCGCTGGTGCACAGCCTGAACCTGGTGAGCCCGGCAGCGATTGTGGTGGGGGCGGAACTGGTGGCGTCCTATGAAGCGGTGCGTCATCAGGTGCAGATTCCCGCCGAGCACACCTGGTTTGTCGCCGACCAGCAGGCCAGCGCAGTGCCCGACGGCTATGTCGACCTGATCACCGCCAGCGCCGAGTCCCCGGCGGACAACCCGCCGAGCACCGCGCAAATCTTCTTCAACGACCCCTGCTTCTATATCTACACCTCCGGCACCACGGGGTTGCCCAAGGCCGGCATCATGAAGCATGGCCGCTGGACCAAGACCGCCGTCAGCTTCGGCAGCATCGCCCTGGACATGGGGCCGGAGGATGTCCTTTATTGCACCCTGCCGCTGTACCACGCCACCGGCCTGTGTGTGTGCTGGGGCTCGGCGATTGTCGGCGCGTCGGGGTTCGCCATCCGGCGCAAGTTCAGCGCCAGCCAGTTCTGGGATGATGCCCGCAGGTTCAAGGCAACCACCCTCGGTTATGTCGGTGAGTTGTGCCGCTACCTGCTCGACCAGCCCACCAGCGAAAAAGACCGTGATCACAGCGTGACCAAGATGGTCGGCAACGGCCTGCGGCCTGGGGTGTGGGCGCAGTTCAAGGCGCGTCATGGCGTGGCGCATATCTGCGAGTTGTATGCCGCCAGCGACGGCAATATCGGCTTCACCAATATCTTGAATTTCGACAACACCGTCGGCTTTTGCCTGCAGCACTGGGCGCTGGTGGACTACGCCCACGACACGGGAGAGCCGGTGCGTGGCAGCGATGGTTTCATGCTGAAAGTGAAAAAAGGCGGGCAGGGCCTGTTGCTGGCCAGGATCGATGAAAAGTCACCCTATGACGGCTACACCGACCCGGAAAAGAACCGCAAGGTGATCCTCACCGACGTGTTCGAAAAGGGCGACCGCTACTTCAATACCGGCGACCTGGTGCGCAGCATCGGCTTTGGTCACGCGCAATTCGTCGACCGCCTGGGGGACACCTATCGCTGGAAGGGGGAGAACGTGTCTACAACCGAAGTCGAGAACGTGTTGCTGCAACACCCGCAGATCGCCGAAGTGGTGGCCTATGGCGTGGAGATCGAAAACACCAACGGCCGTGCAGGGATGGTCGCCATCACGCCGAGCGAGTCCCTGGCCTCACTGGACATGCGTGAATTGTTGCGGTTCGCCCACGGCCAGTTGCCCCACTATGCGGTGCCGCTGTTCCTGCGGATCAAGGTGAAGATGGAAACCACCGGCACGTTCAAGTACCAGAAGGTCAAGCTCAAGGAGGAGGCCTTTGACCCGGAGAAGGCGGGCAATGACCCGGTCTATGCGTGGCTGCCGGGTTCGGACTGCTACGTGCCGGTGACCGGTCAACTGTTGGCGCAGATTCAGGGTGGGCACTTTCGTTATTAAAGGCGGCGTTATTGATTCTGCCTATGGCCGCTTTTGACAAAAAAGCCATGACAGGTGGGAACTCCCTCGCGACACTGGGCGCCTATAAAGCACCAGACAAGGAGCCCCACATGTCAGACCACGCCAAACAAATGACCGAAGACGAAGCCGCCGAATTTGCCGAACAGGTCTTCGACGTGGCCCGCCGCGGCGACGCAGCCATGCTCGCAGCGTTGCTGGCCAAGGGCTTGCCCGCCAACTTCCGTAACCACAATGGCGACACGTTGCTGATGCTCGCGGCCTATCACGGCCACGCCGACGCGGTGAAAGTGCTGCTGGAATTCAAGGCCGACCCACAGATCGCCAACGACAAGAACCAATTGCCAATGGCCGGTGCGGCGTTCAAGGGCAACCTGGCGGTGGTCAAGGCGCTGATTGAAGGCGGAGCGCCGGTGGATGCGGCCTCTTCCGACGGGCGTACGGCGTTGATGATGGCGGCGATGTTCAACCGTGTCGAAATGGTCGAGCACCTGCTCGGTCAGGGGGCCAACCCCAAGGCTGTTGATGCCCAGGGTGCTACTGCGCTGGCCGCGGCCCAGACCATGGGCGCAGTGGATACGGCGGCGCAGCTGCAGAAACTGGTGTAGGCTACGCGCCCTCGAAAACCCGCCCGCCACAGGATCGCCCCATGAAAACCGCCCTCGTCGAACTCATCAGCAAAATCAGCGCCGGCGTCATGGGCGAGGACGAAGTGGCGCGCATCGCCGATGAAGCGGCCCAGGCCTACGCCGACCCTGCGGCCTTTCTAGCGGCCAACCCGGATATCAACTACGACGACACCTTCCCTATTCCGCTGGGGGAGTGGGTCGTGGTCGGCAGCCTGCCCGATACCGTGCTGTTCCAGGCCGACACCTACGGCGACCTGTTCGCCCAGATCGTCGCCTCGTTCGGCCCTGGCGTGGCGTTCAACCTCAAGCCCAAGCAACTGGCCAAGACCGAAGACCTCACGGCGCTCAACCGTATCCAGATCCAGATGAGCGCCCTCAGCCCGGAAGACGGTGGCTACGTGCTGCTCAACTTCAGCCAGTTGCTCGATGACGAGATCCAGGCGGTGCTGGTCTACGGCAACGACTTGCCGCGCGTGCTGGAGCTGTGTGCCGAAGTGGGCATCAAGGGCGAGCCGTCGTTGGAAGCGTTGCGCATTGCCCTGCACGTCTGAAATAAAACGGAACCCCTGGCAGGGCTGACTATCCTACAAGTGCATGCCCCTCACTAAGGAGCGACACCATGGGTTCCACGTTTAATAGCCTGATCGGGCTGATCATCCTCGCCCTGGATATCTGGGCGATCATCAACGTGTTCAAAAGCGGCGCGAGCACGGGCGCCAAAGTGCTGTGGATCCTGTTGATCCTGTTGTTGCCGGTATTGGGCCTGATCATCTGGGCAATAGCCGGGCCGCGTGGCAACGTGCGGATCTGATCCCCCTCGATTCGAAGCGGACACAGTCAATGTGGGCGCGGCGGTGCGACGATTCGACTTGCCCGCGAATGCGGTGGATCAGTACCAGAAACTCAGGCTGACACACTGTTTTTGCGGGCAGCTCGTTCCCACGTTGTTTTGTGTGCGTCCAGAAATTTATGTGTCGAAATATTCGCTGCACAGAATTTTCACAACTCCCCTCGGATAATTCCCACGCTTCGACTCTCTGCCGGAAAGATCTTTTTCATGCCAGGGAAAACACCACAAAGAAGCGCTAACCCTCAGTAAACCATAGCGTTGCTGGCAGTGATGGGGCACCATTCGCGCCAAAGCGCCGCCTCTGTTTTCCTACATGCTTGAGTGTCGGTAGGAAGACGCTGCAATATTTCGCAACTTTAACTTCCAATGGGTCCTTAAACGACATGGCAAACCCGGACGCCCTGAGTCAGCAGCGAGCTTCTAATCGCTTGCTGCAACCGACCGTCAAATCCCATCTGGCGTACACGCTGCTCTGCGCACTGGTCATGATGGTGATGTTCTCCCTGCTGCGCCTTGCGCTGCTGGTCTACAACCGCGAGATGATCCTCGACACACCGGCCTCGACATTCCTGGAAGCGTTTGCCAACGGCCTGCGCCTGGATATCCGCCTGGTGATGTACGTGCTGGTGCCGCTGCTGTTGGCTCTGTTCAGCGTGCGGGCCATGGCGGCACGTGGGTTCTTCCGTTTGTGGCTGACCGTCGCGTCCAGCATTTGCCTGTTCCTGGGCCTGATGGAAATGGACTTCTACCGTGAGTTCCACCAGCGCCTCAATGGCCTGGTTTTCCAGTACGTGAAGGAAGACCCGAAAACCGTGATGAGCATGCTCTGGTACGGTTTCCCGGTGGTGCGCTACCTGCTGGCGTGGGCCGTGGGCACGCTGATCCTGAGCATCGCCTTCAAGGGCGCCGACCGTGCAACGCGCCCCCGTGGCCCGTTCAGTGGCGGCAGCATCGGCACCCGCCAAGTGGCGCCGTGGTACACACGCATTGCGGTGTTCGTGGTCTGCCTGTTGATCGCCGTGGTCGCCATCCGTGGCACCCTGCGCCAGGGCCCGCCACTGCGTTGGGGTGACGTCTACACCACCGAATCGAACTTCGCCAACCAACTGGGCCTCAACGGTACTCTGTCGCTGATCGCCGCCGCCAAGTCGCGTTTCTCCGAAGAGCGTTCCAACATCTGGAAGGCCACCCTGGAGCAGCCGCTGGCCACCCAGACCGTGCGCGACATGCTGGTACTGCCGGCCGAGAAGCTGGTGGACACCGACACCGCTGCCGTGCGCCGTGACTACACGCCACCGGCCGAGAAAACCCTGCCGATCAAGAACGTGGTGGTGATCCTGATGGAAAGCTTCGCCGGTCACTCGGTGGGCGCCTTGGGCCGTCCCGGCAACATCACGCCTTACTTCGACAAGCTGTCCAAGGAAGGCCTGCTGTTCGATCGCTTCTTCTCCAACGGCACCCACACCCACCAGGGTATGTTTGCCACCATGGCCTGCTTCCCGAACCTGCCGGGCTTCGAATACCTGATGCAAACCCCGGAAGGCAGCCACAAGCTGTCGGGCCTGCCGCAGTTGCTCAGCGCGCGCAAGTTTGACGACGTGTATGTCTATAACGGCGACTTTGCCTGGGACAACCAGTCGGGCTTCTTCAGCAACCAGGGCATGACCAACTTCATCGGCCGCAATGACTTCGTCAACCCGGTGTTCTCCGACCCGACGTGGGGCGTGTCCGACCAGGACATGTTCAACCGTGGCCTGGAAGAGCTGAAAACGCGCGGTGAAAGCGGCAAGCCGTTCTATGCGCTGCTGCAGACCCTGTCCAACCACACCCCGTATGCCTTGCCGACGCCTTTGCCGGTCGACAAGGTCACCGGCCGTGGCAGCCTGGACGAGCACTTGACCGCCATGCGCTACTCCGACTGGGCCTTGGGCCAGTTCTTCGAGAAGGCGCGCAAAGAGCCGTACTTCAAGGAAACCCTGTTCGTGGTGGTGGGTGACCACGGGTTTGGCAACGAGCAGCAGATCACCGAAATGGACCTGGGCCGTTTCAACGTGCCGATGCTGATGATCGCACCGGGTATCCAGGAAAAATTCGGCCAGCGTGACCACACCGTGGGCACTCAGATCGACATCGTGCCGACCATCATGGGCCGCCTCGGTGGCGACACCCTGCACCAGTGCTGGGGCCGCGACCTGCTGAACCTGCCGGAAGGCGACAAGGGCTTCGGCGTGATCAAGCCATCGGGCAGCGACCAGACCGTGGCCTTGCTCACTGCTGATCGCGTGCTGGTATTGCCCAAGGAAATGCCACCCAAGCTGTGGGAATACGAATTGGGTGAAAACCCCACGGGCAAAGTGATTCCTGAATCGCCGGACGAGGCGGCGCTTAAGCAGAAACTCGAGTCGTTCCTGCAAACCGCTACCAAGAGCCTGTTGGATAACACCGCGGGTGTGGTTGATGGCAAGCCGGACTAACTAATCGGCAATAAAAAAGAGGCCTCCTGGAGGCCTCTTTTTTTTGCCTGGGTTTTATATCCGACCGAGTAACAACAGCACCAGAAGCACCACCAGTACAACACCGAGGATACCCGAGGGGCCGTAACCCCAGTTACGCGAGTGCGGGAACACTGGCAGGCCACCGACCAGCAGGAGGATCAGGATAATGATCAGAATGAGGCTCATGGTTTATCTTCCTTATAGGCCTTCTGCAAAGACCGGTTATTTAAAGTAAGGTCCGTTTATTTACGAACGCCTTAACAACTCCGACTCTGGCACTTCACAGAAAATTCACTATTTTTTTAAAGCATTTTGCACGCCGTGTTATTTCTTTTAATACGCTCGCAACTTCATCTGTCTAGTTGAAAATTATTGAACTTGCGCTATAGGCCGCCCTCGCACCCGGGCGCCGGTTTGCCTGAGGCATTCATCAATTGGATGGTACGTGGGTGTAGGAAAAACCTTCGCTACACTGCCGATCACTTCTTCCGTGAACCACAAGGCTACTTCCTATGCAAAATCGCATGATGATCACTGGCGCCGGGTCCGGCCTGGGTCGCGAAATCGCTCTGCGCTGGGCGCGCGAGGGTTGGCAACTGGCCTTGTCGGACGTCAGCGAGCCGGGCTTGCAGGAAACCCTGAAGCGGGTGCGCGAGGTCGGCGGTGACGGCTTTGTGCAGCGTTGCGACGTGCGCGACTACAGCCAGCTCACGGCATTTGCCCAGGCCTGCGAGGTCAAGCTCGGCGGTATAGATGTCATCGTCAACAACGCCGGCGTGGCCTCGGGCGGCTTCTTCGCCGAATTGTCCCTGGAGGACTGGGATTGGCAGATCGCAATCAACCTGATGGGCGTGGTCAAGGGCTGCAAGGCGTTCCTGCCGCTGCTGGAAAAGAGCAAGGGGCGCATCATCAACATCGCGTCGATGGCGGCTTTGATGCAAGGCCCGGCGATGAGCAACTACAACGTGGCCAAGGCCGGCGTGGTGGCTTTGTCGGAAAGCCTGCTGGTGGAGCTCCAGCAGCAGGAGGTGGGGGTGCACGTGGTCTGCCCGTCGTTCTTCCAGACCAACCTGCTGGATTCCTTCCGTGGGCCAACCCCGGCAATGAAAGCCCAGGTGGGCAAGTTGCTGGAAAGCTCGCCGATCTCAGCGGCCGATATCGCCGAGTACATTTACCAGCAGGTGGCCCAGGGCGAGTTCATGATCCTGCCTCACGAGCAGGGCCGCATGGCCTGGGCGCTGAAGCAGAAAAACCCGCAGCTGCTGTACGACGAGATGACAAGCATGGCGGACAAGATGCGCGCCAAGGCCCAGGCAGCCAAAGGCTGATTGGGTCGCAGTCTGTCAGGTAAGTTACCTTGTGGTGTAGGTGCGGCCTGATTTGGCCGCAAGGCATTGATGCCCACCTGCTCTAGCGCGCATGGTCAAGGTCCTGTCACTGAATAAGGACAACCGCCATGCTGGTCTTAAGCCGCGCCGTAGGCGAAGTCATCTCCATCGGCGATGACATCACCCTGCACATCCTCGAGTTGAATGGGCCCCAGGTGAAATTTGGTGTGGAAGCACCGACCGGGGTGCACGTGCACCGGGCCGAGGTGTATCAGAAAATCCTTGAGCGCCAGGGCACCGCTGCCCAAGCGGTGCCCAACCCCTGAGCCTCCCTCAGTCGAACAGATGCTTGGGCACATCGTGCTTGAGCATCAATTGGCATTGCTCGCTTTCAGGGTCGAACACGATCAACGCCTGGCCCTTGGTCAGTGCCTGACGTACACGCAGCACGCGGGTTTCCAGGGGCGTTTCATCGCCGTTGTCGGTGCCGTCGCGGGTGACGAAGTCTTCGATGAGGCGGGTCAGGGTATCGACTTCAAGTGCGTCGTAGGGAATCAGCATACAAGCCTCGGGTAGTGAGTCCCGGCGATCCTACTGCGCCGGGGCCCTTGTGACCAGCAGTTGCCCGTGTCAGGACTTCTGTCCGACCAGGCTGTCCACCGACGGCACCCGCGTGTCGCTCTCCATCTGTGTCTCATGTTCCAGCTGGTGGCTGAACCGGTCCAGGGAGCCCTGGGCGGGCTGCGCATCGCTGGCGAACACGGGCGGGCTGAGGATGTAGGCCCCCAGCAAGCGGCTCAGCGCCGCAAGGCTGTCGATGTGCGTGCGCTCGTAACCGTGGGTCGCATCGCAGCCGAATGCCAGCAAGGCGGTACGGATGTCGTGGCCAGCCGTGACCGCCGAGTGCGCATCGCTGAAGTAATAACGGAACAGGTCTCGACGCACCGGCAGCTCGTTGTCCGAGGCCAGGCGCAGCAGGTGACGGGACAGGTGATAGTCATAAGGGCCACCGGAATCCTGCATCGCCACACTCACCGCATGTTCGCTGGAATGTTGCCCGGGGGCGACCGGGGCGATGTCGATGCCGACAAACTCACTCACGTCCCATGGCAAGGCGGCTGCCGCGCCGCTGCCGGTTTCCTCGGTGATGGTGAACAGCGGGTGGCAGTCGATCAGCAAGGGCTCGCCGCTGTCGACGATCGCCTTGAGCGCGGCGAGCAGGGCGGCCACGCCGGCCTTGTCGTCGAGGTGACGGGCGCTGATGTGCCCGCTTTCGGTAAATTCGGGCAGGGGGTCGAAGGCCACGTAGTCACCGATGCCGATCCCCAGGGAGTCGCAGTCGGCGCGGGTGGCGCAGTAGGCATCCAGGCGCAGCTCCACGTGGTCCCAGCTCACCGGCATTTCATCCACGGCGGTGTTGAACGCATGCCCGGAGGCCATCAGCGGCAGCACGCTACCCCGGATCACGCCGTTATCGGTGAACAGGCTGACGCGGCTGCCCTCGGCAAAGCGGCTCGACCAGCAGCCCACCGGGGCCAGGCTCAGCCGGCCATTGTCCTTGATGGCGCGCACGGCGGCACCGATGGTGTCCAAGTGTGCCGACACGGCACGGTCGGGGCTGTTCTTCTGGCCTTTGAGCGTGGCGCGAATGGTGCCGCGCCGGGTCATTTCAAAGGGGATGCCCAGTTCTTCCAGGCGCTCGGCGACGTAGCGCACGATGGTGTCGGTAAACCCGGTGGGGCTGGGAATGGCGAGCATTTCCAGCAGCACTTTCTGCAGGTAGTTGAGATCGGGTTCGGGGATGGTTCGGCTCATAAAGACTCCTATTGGCTTGTCAGGATGTAGTGCCTGTAAAGGCCTCATCGCGGGCAAGCCCGGCTCCCACAGGTGATCGCATTCCAATGTGGGAGCTGGCTTGCCTGCGATAGGGCCAGTGCAGGCACCCCACCTCTCAAGCAGTCAGCTAACTGTGGGGAAACAGCAGGTCCACAAACCGCTCGGCCGTCGGCTGCGGCTCATGGTTGGCCAGTCCGGCCCGTTCGTTGGCTTCGATAAACACGTACTCGGGTTGATCGGCGGCCGGCACCATGAGGTCCAGGCCCACCATGGGGATATCCAGTGCACGGGCGGCACGCACGGCGGCGTCCACCAGCGTGGGGTGCAGGATCGCGGTGACGTCCTCCAGGCAGCCCCCGGTGTGCAGGTTGGCGGTGCGGCGCACGGCCAGGGTCTGGCCACGCGGCAGGATGCTGCTGTAGTCGTAACCGGCGGCGTGGAGGGTGCGCTGGGTTTCGGCGTCGAGGGGGATCTTGCTCTCGCCATCGGTGGCCGCCTGGCGGCGCCGGCTCTGGGCCTCGATCAGCGCGCCAATGGAGTGATGACCGTCGCCGGTCACCTCGGCCGGACGGCGGATCGCGGCGGCGACCACCTCAAAACCGATCACCAGGATGCGCAGGTCCAGGCCTTCATGAAAGCTTTCCAGCAGCACGCGGCTGTCGAACTGGCGCGCCGCTTCAATGGCTTTCTGCACCTCTTCGATGTTCTGCAGGTCCACTGCCACACCCTGGCCCTGCTCGCCATCGAGTGGCTTGACCACGATGCGCTGGTGCTCGTCGAGAAACTCCAGGTTGTCATCGGCACTGCCCGCCAATTGCTGCGACGGCAGTTTCAAACCGGCGGCCTTGAGCACCTTGTGAGTCAAACTCTTGTCCTGGCACAGGGTCATGCTGATGGCGCTGGTCAGGTCGCTCAACGACTCGCGGCAGCGCACGCGGCGCCCGCCGTGGCTCAAGGTGAACAGGCCGGCATCGGCGTCGTCCACCTGCACATCGATGCCGCGCCGATGGGCTTCCTCGACGATGATCCGCGCATAGGGGTTGAACCCTGCCTGGGGGCCCGGGCCAAGGAACAACGGCTGGTTGATGCCGTTCTTGCGCTTGATCGCAAAGGTGGTCAGTGCGCGAAAACCGAGCTTGGCGTAGAGGCTCTTGGCCTGGCGGTTATCGTGCAACACCGACAGGTCCAAATAGCTCAGGCCACGGCTCATGAAATGCTCCACCAGGTGACGCACCAGTACCTCACCGACGCCTGGGCGCGTGCATTGCGGATCGACTGCCAGGCACCACAGGCTGCAACCGTTTTCCGGGTCATGGAAGGCCTTCTGGTGGTTGAGGCCCATCACGCTGCCGATCACCGCGCCGCTGTCTTCGTCTTCGGCCAGCCAGTACACCGGGCCACCTTGATGGCGCGGCGTAAGGCGTTCAGCGTCCACCGGCAACATGCCGCGTCCCTGGTACAGCTGGTTGACCGCTGCCCAATCCGCCTCGGTCTGCACCCGGCGAATGCGAAAGCCGCGAAACACCCGGGTGGCCGGGCGGTAGTCGGTGAACCACAGGCGCAGGGTGTCGGAGGGGTCGAGGAACAGTTGCTGCGGGTCGATCCCCAGGATCTGCTGGGGCGCGGCCACGTACAACGCGATATCCCGCTCTCCGGGCTGCTCGTTGAGCAGCTCCTGGGCCAGGCTCGCAGGGTCGGGGAAGGTATGCCCGATCAGCAACCGGCCCCAACCGCAGTGCACGGCAATCGGTTCGGCGCTCGAAGGGCTGCCGTCTTCGGCCAGCCGGGCTTGCAGGCGCTCGTAGGAGGGCGCCTGGCCCTTGAGCAGGCGTTGGCTGTAAGCCGCTGCATGGGGTTTCATCGATCAGATTCCTTGTTCACTGAGCCACAGGTTCAGCGCCGCCAGTTGCCACAGCTTGGAGCCGCGCAGCGGTGTCAGTTGGCCTTGCGGGTCGGTGAGCAGGCGGTCGAGCATCGCAGGGTTGAACAGGCCACGATCCTGACTCGGGTCCAGCAGCAGTTCGCGCACCCAGTTCAGGGTGTCGCCTTGCAAATGCTTGAGGCCCGGCACCGGGAAATAGCCCTTCTTGCGGTCGATGACTTCACTGGGGATGACCCGGCGCGCGGCTTCTTTCAACACCTGTTTGCCGCCATCGGGCAGCTTGAACTTACCCGGCACACGGGCCGAGAGTTCCACCAGGCGGTAATCGAGAAACGGCGTGCGCGCTTCCAGGCCCCAGGCCATGGTCATGTTGTCGACGCGTTTGACCGGGTCGTCCACCAGCATCACCGTGCTGTCCAGGCGCAGGGCCTTGTCCACGGCGGCATCGGCGCCTGGCATAGCGAAGTGCTCCCGCACGAAGTCACCGGCCGCGTCGTTGGCGGTCAGCCACTTAGGCGCGACGGTGGCAGCGTAGTCGTCGTAGCTGCGATCAAAGAACGCCTCGCGGTACGCCGCATACGGGTCGCTGGCGCCGTCTACCTGTGGGTACCAGTGGTAACCGGCGAACAGCTCATCGGCGCCCTGGCCGCTTTGCACCACCTTGCAATGCTTGGCCACTTCCCGCGACAGCAGGTAGAAGGCGATGCAGTCGTGGCTGACCATCGGCTCGCTCATGGCGCGGAAGGCGGCTGGCAGTTGCTCGATGATCTCGCGTTCGGCAATGCGCAGTTGGTGATGACGGGTGCCGTAATGCTTGGCGATCAGGTCCGAATACTGGAATTCGTCACCGCGCTCGCCACCGGCGTCTTCAAAGCCGATGGAGAAGGTCGACAGGTCTTCCACGCCGACTTCGCGCAACAGGCCGACGAGCATGCTCGAGTCCACGCCGCCGGAGAGCAGCACGCCGACATCCACCGCCGCACGTTGGCGGATGGCCACGGCTTCGCGGGTGCTGTCCAGGACGCGGTCGGTCCAGTCTTCCAGCGTCAGGTGCTTTTCGTCTTCACGCGGGCCGTAAGGCAGGGTCCACCAGGTTTTCTGTTCGGTCTTGCCGCTGGCGTCGATGCGCATCCAACTGGCCGGTGGCAGTTTTTCAATGCCCGCCAGCAGGGTACGCGGGGCCGGCACCACGGCGTGGAAGTTCAGGTAATGGTTGAGCGCCACCGGATCGAGGATCGGGTTGATATCGCCGCCCTTGAGCAAGGCTGGCAGTGTGGAAGCAAATCGCAGGCGCTGGCCGGTGCGCGACAGGTACAACGGCTTCACGCCGAGACGGTCGCGGGCAATGAACAGCCGCTGAGCGTCACGCTCCCAGATGGCAAAGGCAAACATGCCGTTGAGCTTGGGCAGCAGGGCTTCGCCCCAGGCGTGGTAACCCTTGAGCAGCACTTCGGTGTCGCCACCGGAATAGAAGGCGTAGCCCAGGGCTTCCAGCTCTTCTCGCAGTTCCGGGAAGTTGTAGATGGCGCCGTTGAAGGCCAAGGACAGGCCCAGGTGGGCGTCGACCATCGGTTGGGCCGAGCCGTCCGACAGGTCCATGATTTTCAGGCGTCGGTGGCCCAGGGCAATCGGCCCTTGGGCGTGGAAGCCCCAGGCGTCGGGGCCGCGGGGGGCCAAATGATGGGTGATGCGCTCAATCGCAGCCAGGTCGGCAGGTTGGGCATCGAAACGTAATTCTCCAGCTAATCCGCACATAAATTCCTTACCGGTTTTTCCGTTGGGGAGGTTTTTAAACTCAATACGCCCTGAGGGCGCGTACCCAGAAACTGACCCAGTGCTATCCGTGGAGTTTTAGACCGATAAGTTATAAGGCACATAGCCGTAGGCGCCGCGACTGCTGTGCAGGCGTTGCGCGGGCTGCACACCTGTGGCGGTAACAGCTGCTGGTTTAGAACCAGAATCTTGAGCATGTGGGCGCGCAAAGCATGGGAATTTGAATCTTTCAGGGCGACAGCCGGGCTTATCGTATCCGGTCATCATTGACGGCATGAGGGACGGTTGGGATGACTGAAACACGAGATGTACAGGCGCTGGTTGCGCCGATGACCGCCGATGAGCTGGACGCGGGGTTGCTGGAGATCACCGGCGACCTGGACAAGGCCCGGGTGTTGCGCGAGCGACTGCCGCTGTGGATGGTTCAAGCGCCACCGCAGACGCTGTCGGCCATCGAGCAGGCGCACAGTCACAGTGAAACGTCGAGAAGGGAATTGACCGAACGCCTGCGCGCGCTGCAGCCACTGGACCGTTTTTGCGCGGAAAAACTGCGCGCTTACCTGATCGCCCAGGGGCATATCGGGCTGGATGTGCGCCGCGATTACCTGGAGCGACCCCGACGCCAACCCTTCGGAGTGGGGCTCTACGTCACCGGCGTTTTGCTGGAAACGGCGAGAGTGGAAAGGCCCAGCCTGTTGCAGGCGGCCATGCAGAACTTCACGGCCGCGGAAGCCGAACCCGGTGGGTTGCCGGACGATACCGTGATTCGCCGGGGCGAGGACGCAAGCCTGGCGCCTGGAATGACCGCGCGACAGTTCGTGGGCTATTGCCGCGCGCTGGACCTGGGCAGTGCCTACCAGGCCCATCTGCGAGAAGTGTTCAGTTTGCCGGCCCCCGGTGAACCCCCACTGGGGCTGAGCTACAACGTGATGGCGGTGGCCGTGGGTTCGGTCAAGCGTTCAGACGTACTGATCGACCTGCATATTGCCCTGGGCAAGCAACATATCAGCGCGGCCAACCATGCCCGGTTGCAGTCGTTGATCAACGCCGATGTTCCGGCCGGCCAGGTCGTCCAGGCGACGGCCGCGCAAACGCCTCTGATCTGGCAAGGCTTGAACATCGACGGCGCCTGCCTGTGGAGCGTCGTGGTGTTCGGCGAGGCTTCGCCGGGCGAGTTGCCGGCCAGAGACCTGATCGTCTACATGCCCAATGAACCCGTACGCCCCTGGTATGAGTACCCGTCCCTACAGGATTTCGAGCAATACCTCACCCTGAAATTGCAGGTGGCCTCGTATCGACAGGTGTTCGGGCAATACCTGGACGAATCCGAGCGCCTGAATTTTTTCACGCAGTTTGATCAGCGCCAGGCCTTGGGCGCCATTACGGCGGTGCCGGTGCTCAGTAACCTCAGCGATTTTTTCTTTCGTGCCTATGTCGGCAAGCTCCAGTTGGACGCCCGGTTGCTGGCCGTACCCGTCGAGCAGGTGGATGAAGATGCCCGGCAACAACGCTGGCTGGATTACCTCGGCGTTGGGTTGGACGTGTTGAATGTGGCGTCCTTCGTCGTGCCGGTGCTGGGGCAATTGATGATGGGCGTGGCCATTGGGCAGCTGCTGGGGGAGGTGTTCGACGGGGTCGAGGACTGGAGCCACCACGACAACGCCCAGGCGCTCCGGCATCTGGTGAACGTGGTGGAGGACATTGCGGCCATGGTGCTGTTTGCGGCAGGAGGGCGCGTGGTGGGTTCGCTCAAGCGTAGCCTGAGTGCCTCGACACCCTTTTTCGACGGGGTGGAGGCGGTCAGGCATGTGGATGGCCAGCCACGCCTGTGGCGCCCACGCCTTTCATCGTACCGGCCGGGGGTGGACCTGCAGGTGCCCAGGGTCAATAACAGTCGCGGGGTGTACCAGGCCAATGGCAAGTCTTACATCCGCATGGATGGGCACGTCTATGACATCAGCTATGACCCCGCCATCGGCCTGTGGCGGATCAACCATCCGCGGAACCCGAAGGCGTATCGGCCGCCGCTCAAACATAACCACCAGGGCGGATGGCAGCAAACTCACGAGCGTCCGCAAAGCTGGACCGACCCTGTGTATCACCTCCGGCGCCTTGCACCAGGCCTGGCCGACGTGCCTGCCGAAAGCCTGCAGCGTATTGCAGCCATCAACCAGGTCGATCTGGAGGTGCTGCAGCAGTGGGCGCAGGATCACCAGGCGCTGCCACAACGCTTCCAGGACGGCGTGGCCCGATGGCGCCAGCACCGCAAGGTGCTGGACCTGATCGAGACCCTGGAAAACGGCCACGCCCCGGATCCCGTCACCGCACGCACCCAGATTCTGGCCCTGGCGCTGATGCCCGGGTGGCCGGAAGGGCGTTTCTTTGAGGTGTTGGACGAAGAGGGCTACCTGTTGGTCAGCTACCCGGACCTGGCGCCGTTCGACTACGAAGACCGGAGCATCCATATCACCGAGCAGCAACTCAGGGACGGCCAGGTCACCGACACCTTGCTGCTGGCCTTGACCGAGGATGAGCGCCATACGCTGCTGGGGCAAACCGTTGAACTCAAGGAGGCGCCGGCGTTGCTCACACGCCGTTTGCTGGACACCGTGAAAGATCAGCACCACGTCCTCTATCGCAAACTGTATGAACACTACAATGGCTTCGCCTTTGGCGAATGGGCGGCCCTGTGTGCGCACTTTCCACGGTTGCCGCGTCGCGTCGCCTGGGAATTGTTCTGCGATGCCCCTGGGGTGGAACGTCATTACCTGCGCAAAACCGGCCGAGTGTCACTGGGGTTGGCGCAGCGCAGCCGAGTGATGCTCGACCTGATCGATGAGGACCAGGCCCTGATGGGCCTGTACTGGCCTGAGTTGGCCGATGCGTCGACCCGGCGCGCGGTGTTCGGCATGCTCGGGCGCCTGGCGCATTGGCCCAAGGACCTGCTGCTGCAACTGCGCGAGGGAAGCCTGGCCGGGCCTGTGCTGGATCAGGTCGGCGCTGCCACTGCCGCAGTGCGCCGGACGATCTTGCACACGGCCGAGGGCTTCCAGGCCTTCGATGAGCGCGCAGCAGACCTCAATACCCGCGTCAACGGGCCCGATGGCCTGCTCCAGGCCGTGGTGGATTGTCTGTCGGCCGCCGAGCGCCGGACGATGAACCTGGTGGGTGAGCAGTCGGTCGATCACCTGCGCAGCCAGTTACGCTTCAAGAGTCAGGATGAACGTGGGCGCATTGCGCGTTACCTGTGGCCTGAACGGGTGCAGATGGAAGAGGACGAGCCCGCTGTGTGCATTCAAAGCCAGTTGCAAGGCAAGCCCGGCCCCGCGGTCGAGTTTGCTCCGGCGCTGGTGCGCAAGGTCGGCAAGCTTTACCCGGGCATGTCTCCGGCACAGATCTGCGTGTTCCTGCAGGGGGCAGGCCACGATCACTTGAGCCGCGCCAAGGCTGTCCAGGGGCTGGAGGTGGAACTGGGCGCTCTGCAGCAGGCACTCAAACGCTGGGCCAGCGACCGTCGTGGCCACACAGACGCCGATGGCCCCTTGTGGGACTACCGCCTGCGACGTGCCCAGGCCAGTAAAGCCATAGAGCGTTGCTGGCGCGGCCAATTCATCGTGCGTGACGCGCAGCGTCTCGATGTGCCCGGCTTGACGCTGGATGGCATGACACTGGGCAGCCTGCCGCCTCTGCCGCCCCAGGTGCGTTTTGACAGGGCCCGGCAGGTGTCCCTGCGCAACATGGGGTTGGGCGATGACGTGACCTACTTTCTCAAGCACTTCACTCGCCTGCGTTCGGTGGACCTGGCGGACAATCGGCTGACGCGCCTGCCAGAGGCGCTGTCCCTGATGCCCGATCTCGACCATCTGCGCCTGGCTCGCAACCGCCTGCAACTGACCCAGCACACGCGCAAGAAACTCGCCGAAATGCGTGGCCTGAACAGCCTCGACCTGGCTGGCAACCCGCTGATCGACTCCCCGGATGTAGGCCAGTTGCGGGGCTTGCGCGAATTGATCCTGCGGGACTGCCGGCTCAAGGACTTTCCCGCCAGTGCCCGGGGCTTACCCTATCTGGAACAGGTTGACCTGCGCGAAAACGACATCGCCGAGTTGCCCGACTGGCTGCTGGCGTTGCCACGGGAGAGGGCTCGGGCGTTCAACCTGCGCCATAACCCGTTGTCCACCGTCAGCCGCGCGGCGCTGGGCGACTACCGTCAGCGCGTGGGTGTCGGCATGGGGTTCCTTGAAGATGACATCAGCCGTTTGAACGAACAGCGGGCCCGGGATACTTGGCTGGCGGATGAGCATGTGGCGGATTACGCCGACAAGGACCTGGCCTGGTCCGGCCTTAAAAACGAACCCGGCAGTGACGGGTTATTCACCTTGCTGGCTGAACTGGGCCATACCTCGGATGCCCGGCAGGTGCGTGAGGACATGAGCCGACGGGTGTGGCAGGTACTCGACGCTACGGCGGCCGATGCCGATCTGCGTGAAGAGATTTTTCAGCGCGCGGCCACGCCCCTCAATTGCGACGATGCGGTGTCCGTGAATTTCAGCAGCCTGGAAGTGCTGGTGGAAATCCATCAGGCGTCGCGTGCGATCAATGGCAAACCCCTGACTGCCAAGCCGCTGTTGAAATTGGCCAAGGGCTTGTTTCGACTCGACCAGTTGGAACACATCGCCCGGCGTCATAGCCTGGAGCACCCGGGCGCCGACCCGTTGGAGGTCAGCCTGGCGTTTCGCACCGGGCTGAAGGGCGTCGTGTATCTGCCAGGGCAGCCCCAGGGCATGCTCCACAGCGATTTGGCCAAGGTTTCGCGCACGGCACTCGACCAGGCGCAACTGGATCTCAAGGCCGCAGAGCTGTCACCGGCGCTGTTGAAGTACATCGTCGAATTGCCGTTCTGGCGGGAGTATTTGAAGCGCACCCATGCCAGCCGTTTCGAGGCGTTGAATGCGCCATTCAGCCAACGCATGCAAGACGTCTTCGACAACGCGCTGGAACTGCAGGATGCCGAGTATCGCGCGCGCATGAACGAGGTCCATAGGGATCAGCGCCAGGCCGAAGTCAGGGAAGTCGAAACCCTGACTCAGGATGCGTTGCGCCTGGACGACTTCAGCCTGTGCGCGCCTCGGCCAGTTGATCAACGCGCTGGCGCCTTGCCACGGATCAACGTGCGCAAGGCAAACCGGTTCGGATGGCACGCCTCGGCGACACTGGCCGGCACGGGCAGCGGTTCGTCATTGAGCCAGGCTGCCAGCAGTTCGCCGCACAACGGTGCGGTGATCAGCCCGCGCGAGCCATGGCCACTGTTGATGTACAGGCCAGGCAGCCAGGGGCAGGGAGTGTCCGGCACTTGCCGGGCATCCTTGCCCAGTACGGCATAGGCCTGGTTGAACGCAGTGAAATCGGCCAGTGGCCCGACGATGGGCAGGTAGTCGGGGCTGGTGCAACGAAACGCGGCGCGGCCTTCCATGTGTTCGGGCGCCAGGGTTTCGGCGCCCAGGCGATGCAGCAAGTCTTCGGAGATCTCCCGCAACATCGTCAGGTTGCCCGCGTGCTCGGCGGCTGTGGGTGTCAGGTCGTCGTTCTTGAAGTCGAAACTGGCGCCGAGGGTATGCTCTCCCAGGCGTGCCGGCGCGACGTACCCTTCGGCGCACACCACCGTAGTCAACGCTTCGCTCGCCGGGGTTTGCGCCAGCCGCGTGATCTGCCCGCGAATGCGTTTGAGGGGGAGCTCGCGGCTGGCGGGGAACTGTCTGATCTCGGCGGCGCCGGCCAGTACCACCACGCTGGCGCTGGCCAGCAGCGTGTCGCCGTCATGGGCCTGCCACTGCTGGTCGACGCGCTGCAACTCGACGGCATGGTGATGGGTGAGGACATTGATCAACGGGTGCGTCGCCTGCCATTGGCACAGCGCCGGCGGGTGGACCCAGCCACCTTCGGGGAAAAACAGCCCACCGTGGGCCAGCTCGATGCCGGCTTGTCGCTGAGCCTGGTCGCGGTCCAACAGGTGCAGCAGCTCAGGCGCAAAGGCCTCGGCCAGTTGCGCCTGACGCTCGGCTTCCTTGGCGTCGAACGCCAGTTGCAACACGCCGCAGCCCTCCCAGTCGACACCCCGGTGCAGGTGTTCCAGCAGACGCCGGGTGTGGCCGAAACCACTCAGGATCAATTGCGACAACGCCGTGCCGTGGGCCGACAGCTTGAGGTACAGCACACCCTGGGGGTTGCCTGAGGCTTCCTGGGCCAGGGCGGCATGCCGCTCCAGCAGACTGACGCGCCAGCCACGGGCGGCGAGGCTGGCCGCGGTGGCGCAACCGGCCAGGCCGCCGCCGATGACCATGGCATGGCGTTCGCCATCGAGTGCCGGCGGGCGTGAGAACCAGGGTTTGGCGGGCGGCGGCGCAGGTGCTTGCGAGGGCCAGCCGAGGAACTCACCGCGCAGGATCTCCCACTTGTGGCCGATGCCTGGCGTGCGCTTCATCTTGAAACCGGCCGCATTGATCAAGCGGCGAACCCAGCCGGTGCTGGTGAAGGTGCTGATGGTCGAGCCGGGGGCTGCCAGGCGTGCCAGTTGGGCGAACAGCTCGGCGGTCCACATCTCAGGGTTTTTTGCCGGGGCGAAGCCGTCGAGAAACCATGCATCGATCTGCGCGTCCAGCTGCGGCAATTGCTCCAGCACGTCGCCGATCAACAGGGTCAGCGTTACGCGGCCGTTGTCCAGCACCAGGCGTTGGAAGCCCTGGTGGATGGCGATGTACTGCGCCAGCAATTGCTCGGCAAAGGGTTGCAGCTCGGGCCAGAGGGCGAGGGCCCGTTGCAGGTCGGCGTGGCTCAGCGGGTATTTCTCCACGCTGACAAAATGCAGGTGCGCACCGGCCACCGCCTGCTGCTCGAACAATTGCCAGGCGCACAGGAAATTCAAGCCGGTGCCGAACCCCGTTTCACCAATCACCAGCCTCCCGCCCACCGGCAAAGCCGCAAAACGCTCCTGCAAGCGGTTTTGTTCAAGGAACACATAGCGGGTTTCTTCAAGGCCGGACTTGTCGGAGAAATACACATCGTCGAAGACCCGCGAGTGCGGGCGGCCTTGTTCGTCCCAGTCGAGCTGGGCAGGGGTGATGGGGGTCATGGGCGGCTCGGTAAAGGCAAGGCGGCCATTCTAGCTGATCAATGGGCTTTGAATTGACCCACGGCAAGCGCAGGTGGAATTTCCTGCCGCGCGTTGTTGCCCAATCCGCTAGTCTTGATCCATCTTGACACGGAGCTGCCCATGTTCGAATCCGCCGAAATCGGTCACGCCATCGACAAAGACACCTACGACGCCGAAGTGCCGGCGCTGCGCGAAGCCTTGCTGGAAGTGCAGTACGAGCTGCAACAGCAGAAGCGCTTCCCGGTGATCATCCTGATCAACGGTATCGAAGGCGCCGGCAAGGGTGAGACCGTCAAGCTGCTCAATGAATGGATGGACCCGCGCCTGATCGAGGTGCGCACCTTCGACCAGCAGACCGACGAAGAACTGGCCCGCCCACCGGCGTGGCGCTATTGGCGGCAGCTGCCGGCCAAAGGGCGCATGGGGATTTTCTTTGGCAACTGGTACAGCCAGATGCTGCAAGGCCGGGTGCACGGGCAGATCAAGGACGCGCGCCTGGACCAGGCCATCGCCGGTGCCGAACGCCTCGAAAAGATGCTCTGCGACGAAGGCGCGCTGATCTTCAAGTTCTGGTTCCACCTGTCCAAGAAACAGATGAAGGCGCGGCTCAAGGCCCTGGCCGACGACCCACTGCACAGCTGGCGCATCAGCCCGCTGGACTGGCAGCAATCGGAGACCTACGACAAGTTCGTGCACTTCGGTGAGCGCATCCTGCGCCGCACCAGCCGCGACTACGCGCCCTGGCATGTCATCGAAGGGGTGGACGCCCATTACCGTGGGCTCACCGTGGGCAAGCTGCTGTTGGAAGGTCTGCAGAATGCCCTCAAGCTGCCCAAGGGCAAGGCCAGCGGCATGAACCCGGCGCCGCTGATTGCGTCGGTGGACAAAAAGAGCCTGCTCGACAGCCTGGACATGACCCTGCGCCTGGAGAAGGACGACTACGAAGAACAGCTGATCACCGAGCAGGCGCGCTTCTCTGGCCTGATGCGCGACAAGCGCATGCGCAAGCACGCCCTGGTCACGGTGTTCGAGGGTAACGATGCGGCGGGCAAGGGCGGGGCGATTCGCCGTGTGGCCGCAGCGCTGGACCCGCGCCAGTACCACATCGTGCCGATTGCCGCGCCCAGTGAAGATGAACGCGCCCAGCCTTACCTGTGGCGGTTCTGGCAAAAGATCCCGGCGCGGGGCATGTTCACCGTGTTCGACCGCTCCTGGTACGGCCGCGTGCTGGTGGAGCGCATCGAGGGTTTCTGCACCCCGGCAGACTGGATGCGCGCCTATGGCGAGATCAACGATTTCGAGGAGCAACTGCGCGATGCGGGGGTGATCGTGGTCAAGTTCTGGCTGGCCATCGACAAGGACACCCAGCTGGAACGTTTCCAGGCCCGCGAAGAGATCCCGTTCAAGCGTTTCAAGATCACCGAGGACGACTGGCGCAACCGCGACAAATGGGACGACTACCGCGCGGCAGTCGGCGACATGGTCGACCGCACCAGCACCGAAGTGGCGCCCTGGACCCTGGTGGAAGCCAACGACAAGCGTTGGGCGCGGGTCAAGGTATTGCGCACCATCAACCTGGCGCTGGAGGAGGCCTTCGCCAAATCCGACAAGCACGACAAAAAGAAAAAGAAATAACCCGTGGCCCGTCATCATGGGTTTGCATATCCGGGGTGAATGATCGTCGCGGTTGGCGGGAGCGGGATCTATCCTCGATCCATCTCCTGACAACCACAAGATCGAGGTAGCCCATGCGTGAAGTAGTGATCGTCGACAGCGTGCGAACCGGCCTGGCCAAGTCCTTTCGCGGCAAGTTCAACCAGACGCGCCCGGATGACATGGCGGCCCATTGCGTCAACGCGTTGCTCACCCGCAACGGTATCGACCCGGCGACGGTGGAGGACTGCATCGTCGGCGCCGGCTCCAACGAAGGCGCCCAGGGCTACAACATCGGGCGCAACGTGGCGGTGCTCTCGCAATTGGGCACCGGTACGGCCGGGATGACCCTCAACCGTTTCTGCTCTTCGGGGCTGCAGGCGATTGCCATCGCGGCCAACCAGATTGCCTCGGGGTGCAGCGATATCATCGTTGCAGGCGGTGTGGAATCCATCAGCCTGACCATGAAAAGCGTCAACACCGATCACCTGATCAACCCGCTGCTCAAGGAGCAGGTGCCGGGCATCTATTTCCCCATGGGCCAGACCGCCGAGATCGTCGCTCGTCGTTACAACGTCAGCCGCGAAGAGCAGGACCTGTACGCGCTGCAAAGCCAGCAGCGCACGGCCCAGGCCCAGGCCGACGGCTTGTTCAACGATGAAATCGTGCCCATGGCCGTCAAGTACAAGGTCGAGGACAAGAACACCGGCGCCGTGCAGGTGCTCGACGGCGTGGTTGATCGCGATGACTGCAACCGCCCTGACACCACCCTGGCCAATCTGCAAAGCCTGAAACCGGTGTTTGCCGAAGACGGCTCGGTGACGGCGGGCAACTCTTCGCAGCTCTCCGACGGTGCGTCCATGACCTTGGTGATGAGCCTGGAGAAAGCCCTGGCCCTGGGGCTCAAGCCCAAGGCGTTTTTCCGAGGTTTTACCGTGGCCGGCTGCGAGCCGGACGAGATGGGCATCGGCCCGGTGTTCTCGGTGCCCAAGCTGCTCAAGGCCAAGGGCTTGCAGGTGGCGGACATCGATCTGTGGGAACTCAACGAAGCGTTTGCGTCGCAGTGCCTGTATGCGCGTAACCGCCTGGAGATCGACAACGCCAAGTACAACGTCAATGGCGGCTCGATCTCCATCGGACACCCGTTCGGCATGACTGGCTCGCGGCAGGTGGGGCACCTGGTGCGTGAGTTGCAGCGACGTAACCTGCGCTACGGCATCGTCACCATGTGCGTCGGCGGCGGCATGGGCGCGACTGGCTTGTTCGAAGCGGTACGTTGATCCGTTCCTGACGAAACCGGATCAAATTGTGGGAGCTGGCTTGCCTGCGATAGCGGAGTGTCAGACAAGAATACGTTGGCTGAACAACCGCGATCGCAGGCAAGCCAGCTCCCACATTTGATTTGCGTAATGCTGAAAAAAACGCTCGCCAGCGCCCCCCTTAGTCCCCCTAGAATGCCCCTTCCACTTCCTCTGGTATCTGGGGCATTCATGCACATCTCTTCCGGCCGCTGGGTCTACGGCTTTTGCTTGACCCTGTTGACCGCGCTGCTCTGGGGCATCCTCCCGGTGAAACTCAAACAGGTGTTGCAGGTGATGGACCCGATCACCGTGACCTGGTTTCGCCTGATCGTCGCCGGCAGTTGCCTGTTCATCTACCTGGCGCTCACCAAGCGCCTGCCCAGCCGCAAGGTGCTCGGGCCCAGAGGCGGTTGGCTGGTGGGCATGGCGGTGTGCGGCCTGGTGGGCAACTACGTGCTGTACCTGGTGGGCCTGAAAATGCTCAGCCCTGGCACGGCGCAGTTGGTGGTGCAGATGGGGCCGATCTTCCTGATGATCGCCAGTGTCTTTGTGTTCAAGGAGCGTTTCAGCCTGGGGCAAGTGGCCGGGCTGGTGGTGCTGGTCGTGGGGTTCGGCCTGTTCTTCAACCAGCGCCTGGAGGAAATGCTGACCTCGTTGGGCACCTACACCGCCGGCGTGTTGACCATCCTGCTCGCCACCACCATCTGGGTGTTCTACGCCCTGGGCCAGAAGCAATTGCTGACGGTGTGGAATTCGCTGCAGGTGATGATGGTGATCTACCTGTCTTGTGCCGTGCTGCTCACGCCCTGGGCCCATCCTCTGGAAGCCCTGGACCTGAGCCCGCTGCAAGGCTGGCTGTTGCTGGCGTGCTGCATGAATACCCTGGTGGCGTATGGCGCGTTCGCCGAGGCTTTGGCCCATTGGGAAGCCTCGCGGGTGAGCGCCACCCTGGCCCTCACGCCGTTGGTGACGTTTGTCGCCGTGGCGCTGGCCGCCTGGCTGTGGCCGGACTTTGTGCAGGCCGAAGAGATCAACGCCCTGGGCTATGCCGGGGCGCTGGTGGTGATGCTGGGGTCAGCGACCGTGGCGCTGGCGCCGTCGCTGATTGCCGGGCTCAAGGCCCGGCGCATGCGCTTGGCGTCTTAGTTGCCCAGCATGTTTTCCGGGCGTACCCACTGGTCGAACTCTTCATCCGTGAGGTAGCCCAGCTCCAGCGCGGCTTCGCGTAGCGTCAGCCCCTCGGCGTAGGCCTTCTTGGCAATCTCTGCCGACTTGTCATAGCCGATATGCGGGTTGAGTGCAGTCACCAGCATCAGCCCACGCTCCAGGTGTTCGGCCATCTGCGCAGCGTCGGGCTCAAGCCCGGCCACGCAATGCTCCTGGAAGTTATTGCAGCCGTCCGCCAGCAAGCGGATCGATTCCAGCAGGTTGTGGATGATCACCGGCTTGTACACGTTCAACTGCAAATGCCCCTGGCTGGCGGCCATACCGATGGTCACGTCGTTGCCCAGCACTTGGCAGGCCAGCATCGACAGCGCTTCGCACTGGGTAGGGTTGACCTTGCCCGGCATGATCGAGCTGCCCGGTTCGTTGGCCGGCAACTTCACTTCGGCCAGCCCCGCACGTGGACCGGAGCCCAGCAGGCGCAGGTCATTGGCGATTTTCATCAGGGCCACCGCCAGGGTTTTCAGCGCGCCGTGCAGGGTCACCAGGGGTTCGTGGCCGGAGAGGGCGGCGAACTTGTTCGGCGCGGTGACGAACGGCAAGCCCGACAACGCAGCCAATTCGGACGCAATGGCCTCGCCAAACCCGTGAGGTGCATTGAGCCCGGTGCCCACGGCGGTGCCGCCCTGGGCCAGCTCGCACACGGCGGGCAGGGCGCTGCGAATCGCGCGTTCGGCGTAATCGAGTTGGGCAATAAAGGCTGAGAGTTCCTGGCCGAAGGTGATGGGCGTGGCGTCCATCATGTGGGTGCGGCCGGTTTTTACCAGGGTCATATGGCGCGCAGCCAGCTCGGCCAGGCCACCGGAAAGCGTGGCGATGGCCGGCAGCAGGCGCTGATGCACGGCCTGCACGGCGGCGATACTCATGGCCGTGGGGAAGCAGTCGTTGGAACTTTGTGAGCGGTTCACATGGTCATTGGGGTGCACCGGGCTCTTGCCGCCACGGGTCTTGCCCGACAGCTCGTTGGCGCGGCCGGCGATGACTTCGTTGGCGTTCATGTTGCTCTGGGTGCCGCTGCCGGTCTGCCAGACCACCAGCGGGAACTGGTCGTCATGCTGGCCTGCGAGCACTTCATCGGCGGCCTGTTCGATCAGGCGGGCGATGTCGGCGGGCAGGTCGCCGTTGCGGTCGTTGACCCGTGCGGCGGCCTTCTTGATCAGGGCCAGGGCGTGCAGTACCGCCAGGGGCATGCGCTGTTCGCCGATGGCAAAATTCACCAGCGAACGTTGGGTCTGGGCGCCCCAGTAAGCGTCATCCGGGACATGGACTTCTCCCAGGCTGTCGGTTTCGATACGGCTCATCGGGCACACTCCTTCAGGTCTGTTTGCGCAGTTTAGGCCGTGATCGACCGGGCGGGTTCCCTAAAAGACTTTTCATCGGGCAATCCAGGCTCTACCAGGCTCGGGGTTGAGCCATAAGGTTTTTTAGGCGCAGAATGGGCGCCCTTGGGGTCTTACCTCGCCTGCTAGAAAAGGAAACTCGATGACTCGTCTTCGTGCCATCTGTACCGCGGTTGC
>Ga0157375_10000535_pt1 | contig 34074 bp, 28 predicted proteins | sample M35metaG_FD_115311 | JGI IMG/M metagenome (GOLD analysis project Ga0157375, IMG submission 115311) | Miscanthus rhizosphere microbial communities from Kellogg Biological Station, Michigan, USA - M3-5 metaG | ecosystem: Host-associated > Plants > Roots > Rhizosphere > Soil | place: USA: Michigan... | reverse complement strand
TTCAGTTCTTTGCTCATGTTCATCTACACCGATCCCCGGTGTCTTTTTTCCATGAGTCAACGACCCTTTCTTGCCTCCCCTCAACTTCTCCTCCCGGTGTCTTTTAATTTGAGTCAACTCGCACGCGCAGCCTGCTTTATTAAATCTTTGACTCGCTTTTCGATCCGGCTATTCTCTGCGGCCCAAATCTGGAAGCTCAGTTATGGCCAAGCTAAGCGTCAACGATATTAATGTCCGCGGCAAACGTGTGTTTTTGCGCGTGGATTATAACGTGCCTTTGGAGGAAAAGGACGGGCAGGTGGTTATCACCGATAAAACCCGTATTGTGGAGACCCTGCCGACCTTGAGAAGATTAATCGAACAGGGGGGCAAGTTGATCCTCGCTGCGCACCTGGGGCGACCAAAAGGCATACGAGAACCTGCGTTATCTCTCCGCCCAGTCGCGGCACAATTAGCGGAACTGTTGGGACGCCCTGTCGCGTTCGTTGACGATTGCATAGGTGAGAAGGTCGAAAAAACGGTTGGCATCATGCAACCAGGCGATTTGTTGCTGTTGGAGAACCTGCGCTTCTACAAAGAAGAAGAGGCCAATGACCCGGTGTTCGCTGATCAGCTTGCCAGGGGAACGGATATCTATGTCAATGACGCTTTTGGCGCAGCGCATCGAGCGCATGCCTCGACAGAAGGCGTCCCACGTGTGGTCGCAAAAAGAGCCGGCCTGTGCGCAGCCGGCTTGCTGATGGAACGCGAACTGAAATTTCTAGGTGAAGAGCTCGAAGTTCCCGCTACTCCGTTCGTGGTGATTCTCGGCGGGGCAAAAGTTTCCGATAAGATCCCGGTTATTGAACGGCTGTTGGAAAAAGCGCAGACGATTCTTGTGGGCGGGGCGATGGCTTATACATTTCGTCTCGCCCAGGGTTATCAGACAGGCAAATCATTAGTTGAGCCTGACAGAATCGAGGTTGCTAAAGCAGCGCTGGCGAAAGCCCGCGAGCGCGGGGTTAAATTCCTGTTTCCTGAAGACGATATAATCGCTACGCCGGTGAAGACGGATAAGCTCGATAAAAAAGGCAGATCGGTAACCGAATACCAAAATGCTCGAGTCAATCCGGACATGAATTGTCCGGAGGATGCTGCCGGCCTGGACATCGGCCCCGCAACGGTGAAGGCCTACTCGGAGGAAATCAGGCGGGCTAAAACAATTTTGTGGAACGGCCCAATGGGGTTGTTCGAAGACAAGCGGTTTGCGGAGGGGACGAACTCCATTGCCCGCGCGGTCGCTGAGGTGACTCAAAAGAATGGGGCAACAACCATTATTGGCGGCGGAGATAGCGTGAAAGCGCTGAACCAGGCGGGCCTGGGCGGTCAAGTTACTTTTATGAGCACCGGGGGTGGCGCAAGCCTTGAGTTTTTGGAAGGCAAAGTGCTCCCTGGGGTTGCAGCACTCACCGACAAAAAATGATGCAAGTATGCAAAAGCGCCGAGGCCCTCAGTTGGCCGTAGCGATTGCGTTGATTACGATCTCACTCCGAATGAACCTATGAACAAAGGCCGAAAACTAATTATCGCCGGTAATTGGAAGATGAACAAAACGGTGGCCGAGGCGCTGGACCTCGTAGGCGATCTCAAAATCGAGCTGGCTAACATCAAAGAGGTAGACATTGTAGTCTGTCCTGCTTTTACCGCTCTGGCTGAAGTGTCCAGGGCGATTCTGGATTCCAACCTTCGTCTCGGAGCTCAAAATATGAGCGAACATAATGTGGGCGCCTACACGGGGGAAATTGCGGCAGTGATGCTTAAGGAATTTTCCGTTCGCTATGTCATTCTGGGGCATTCTGAACGGCGGCAATACCAAAAAGAAAGCGATGCGCTGATTTCAAAGAAAGCGCTGGCGGCACATGCGGCGTCACTTAAGCCGATTGTTTGTGTCGGAGAAACGCTGGCTGAACGAGAAGCCGGACAAACCGAAAAAGTCCTCGAAAGTCAGGTGCATGGCAGCCTGGCAGGGTTAAGCAAGGAACAAATGGCCGAAACCATTCTTGCCTATGAACCAGTTTGGGCCATAGGTACAGGCAAGACCGCCACCACCGCTCAGGCACAGGATGCCCACGCCTTCATTCGGGGCTTGCTCTCGAAGCTCTTCGACGATACTGTAGCCCGTCGCGTCCGCATCCAATATGGTGGAAGCGTCAAGCCTTCGAACGCGAAAGACCTGATGAGCCAGCCGGACGTGGATGGCGCGCTGGTTGGCGGAGCTTCGCTTGAATCTCGAAGCTTTTCTGATATTATCAAGAGCTTGATTGAACGAGAATAAAGAATCTTTATGGCTTTTATCATAGGTTTGTTGACGTTGGTCATGGTCCTGGACTGCTTGCTCCTGATCCTGCTGGTATTAATTCAACTTCCGAAAAAGGAAGCGGGCGCGGGATTGGCTTTTGGAGGGGGTGCGACTGATGCCTTGTTTGGCGCTGGCTCAGGCACAGTGCTGACTAAAATAACGAAGTACGCTGCCGCGGCCTTTTTTGTGATGGCGTTAGGTTTGTCCTTGCTCCAGAACAATTATCATCGACGCGCCGGGACCCAATTCCAGAAGGACATTGAACGAGCGGGGGCCGCACAATTGCCCGCCCCGCCTATAGCGGTTCCTTCAGCGCGAGGCACGAATTCGGCCGGCCTTACCTCGACTACAAATACTTTGGCCACAACAGCCGCAGAAGCAGCAACGAATGCGCCGAAAGTCTCCTTGCCTGGTGCCGTTTCGACAAATCCTCCTGCAGAGACACCCGCGGCTGCGAAGTGAAGGTCGGGGGCTTAATTACTGATTTTTCCGATTTAGGGAGCGTGTGATCAAACTGACATCCTTGGTTGTACGTGATCGTCTGGCATAAAAAAACAGCAATACGCCCGCCAGGAGAGTAATCGAGCCTGCCACAACCAGGATGCCCTTGGGGGATGAGCGAGGCACGACGGCAACGATTGGGGCGGGGGTGGCCGTGCGAGATCTCTCGACGACAGATGACTCGTTCTCCTGTTCATTTTTGTCGATTGGCTGCTTTTCTACCGGCACTGGATCTTGGACCTTTGCAGCGGAAACTGACTGAGTTTGCAATCCATCGGAGGCAGGATTTTTTTTGATTGGCGCTGGCTCCGCTTCTTTTTCTCTTGGAATGGATGGTGTCAACCGAGTTTCCTTCGACGGAATTTGGGCTGCGGCTGATGAGGAGGGTTTTGGAGTTTCAGGCTGCGATCCTGCCGATGTCGGAATTGATCCAGACTCAGTCGCCGCCACCCTTGTGGGTGGATCTGTGTTTGCCAATCTCGAAGCCACTACCTGACTTGCGATTGGTTGAGCCGTAACGAGAGGTGGTTGAGTCACGAGCGTGCTTTCCAGAGCTGAGGACGAGTTGGGCGCAGGTTGAGGCGAATTAATTGGCAGCGTGTTCGTCGCCGGTGCATCGATTTTCCGCTTCTCCGTTTTCCTTCCTGAGACAAACAGATTAGTCCCCCTGGGTGGTGATGGCTTGGGCGCCGGGGGGGGGGGCAGCACAGTTTCGGCAATCGGAATTTGTGGCAATGGCGGCATTTCCACCGGCCAGGGCGCGGCATTGACCGAAAAATCTGTCCAGCGGCCTTGGCTGCCCCGCAAGACCGTAATGATAGGCATTTTGGACTTTTGCTGTTCGTTAACCCAGGAACCGTATAGTTTATTAATCTGATCGTCGAAGGGCGTGCCCTGGATTTTTTGCTCGCCATCAGATACGAGAATCACAGTAAGCAGCGGCGAATTTTTCAGCAGCGTTTGCATGGCGGGAATGATTACAGAGAGGTTACCCTGTTTTTCACAAGTCTGGCTTTGCAAAAAAGCTAATGCGTTTTGGATGGTGCTGCGTTGCGTTTCGGGTCTCCAATGTTGCAGCGGAAATCGGCCAGCATGCAACTCGTTGTTGTACGTCCAGATGCCAAGAGTATCTCCGAATCGCAATTGGCCTCCAATTCCGGACATAAGGAGTTGCTGGACCGCCCTGAGCGTGCCATCCCCGCGCCGTTCCATCGAGCGAGAAGTCTCGACAACAAACAGATAACGGTTGCCTGTCGGGCCGACATTTGTCTGTGCGCTTGTAGCCAAATGTGGGAGCACCACAACCATGATCGCTGCAACGGGAAGCCAGGAGCTCCCAAAACGCTGGCACGCACTTTGCACTACTCGAGGGCAAAAACTTCTACGTTTTGGCGCCTGGAACTTGGAAGCTTCCCTAATCTTGCAGTCTGGTCTTTGGAACTTTTTCATGATTATTTTCTTTGCTCGAATCGTTGCCTTTCCTTCCGGTTATAATGCTTAATGTCGTCCGCCTGTTCGGCCAAAGTGCTTTCGATGGTCTGAATAAAGTTCCAGCAACTGGACGACATACCACCTAAGCTGATGACTGTTTCCCGCTCGGCCAAATCATCTGTCACCGCCAGAACCTCGCCGTAAGGCACGAACCTGTACGCTGCGCGTTCAATCATCTGATCGGCGGTTTGACCACTTCGTGAGAAGAGCACCTCCAATTCCGGTGTCGATAATGCGGCCGGCGTTCCGGCAGGCGCGCCGCCGCCATCGAAAAAGATCGTTATCGGCGTGCCGGTTGCATCCTGATAAAGTTTCAGCCGTTGGATCAGTTCCTCGCGAGCTGAAGCTGAATGGCGCGCTTTGCCAGGAGCCAGCTCCGGCCAATTGTGCAAAAGGCTGTAACCATCGACCAGGATGCGAACAAGCGCCATGAAACCAGCATAACGTTCAGAGCTGCAAAATGAAAAGGTAAACATTGGGTGAAGGGTGAAATGCAGCTGATTCAAGAAAGAGTTTCCTGGTTGGACCCCGTCCCAACCACCAACCACTTTCTATGGGGAGCCAGAAGGTCCAGGCGAAGCTGGAGAATTCGAAGCGTGTGGCGGTTGAGCCGGTTCCGATTGTAAATAGGCGAAAAGGTTCATTACACCTTCTGGAGGCAATGCTTCGAGCAGTCCTTCTGGCATCAGTGACAGCGAGGATTCCTTGAGTTCACTGATTTGTGCGCGGGCCAGGATGTGGCGTTCATTATTTCGATCCAGAATCGTGACGGCGGTGGGACTGGATTCCACTACCAGCCCCTCAATGACTCTGTCGTCCTTTAGCTGAGCCTGGTAGGCTAAATATTCCGGACGAATATACGCGCTCGGGTCCACGATTTGCGTTAGCAGATAGTCAGTGTTCTTGCGGTCTGCCGTTGTTAGATCGGGCCCAATTGTATTGCCCTCCCCAAACAACTTATGACAAACCGCGCAGGCCGTTTGGAACACTTTCTTGCCCTCCGCAAGATTTCCTTTGGCATCGCGACCCACCACACCAGACGGACTGAGGACCAACCTAAGGCGGTTGACCGCGCTGCGTTTCTCTTCGGCTGAGTTCGCCTGGATCCTGCCCCAACGCTTTTCAACCTGCTGATTTAACTCTGCATTTTTAAGAGCGGTCATTCGGTTCAAATTTTCGAGTGTGACGTCTTTCGGATCAATGCGGCCGGCATCGATTGATTTGATAAGCAAAAGCGCCCACTGTTGCCGGCTGCATAACAGGTTTAGTTCGCGCTGCTGCAACTTCTTATCCTGTTGCGGGAACCGCTCGAGCAAGTTTTCGGCGATATGGGTTTGCGGATAGTGCTGCAGAGCTGCGAGCGCAGCGTCGCGTATTTTCTCGGACTTCGTTTTGGCCATAAGATCCAGGAACAGGGAGGCATCCTCCGGGTTCTCGGTTTGCGCTAATACTTCCATCAGCGCAACGCGAGTTGCTTCTGGCGCGTTCTGGGCATCGAGGATTGCAAGAGTTGCTTCACGCGCGCGCGTATTTCCCAGGCGCAGTCCAAACTGGATATAGATACGGTCTTCTTTGTGTTCTGGCCAGGCCGTGGCAAACCATGCCGCAAGCGCTGCCGGGGGTTTAGCCAGCCGTCGACCGCCCAACGCCTGTTCCATGCCTTGTAGAATGTTCCGGGCCGATACCGCGTCTGGAGCCCAATTCAAAAGTTTCGCGCAGGTCTCGAGACCGGCATCACCAGGCTCGTCAGTGTATCGTCGCGCCAATCTTTCAATAATGAAATCGCGTGTTATCGCCGGTTGCCAAAAGCCAGGGGAACCAAAAAGCTGAGTAATTCGCTCGCGGCCGGAAATGGCTTTGTCCTCGAGCGCCCACCATAAAAGCAAGGGAATGTGCGGATCTTTGATGTCTTCATCGTGTGCCAGCAGCCCGGCAATGATTGGAAGCGCACTGTCTCCTGGCAACCTTTTGGCAGAACAGGCGAGCTGGGAACGCACGACGGCGGATGGTTCCGAGCGAGAAAGAGCGATCAAGCGTTTTTCGCTTTCGGCGGAAACCCTGCGGCTGTCGCCCTGAAAGCGGATGGCCCACGCCCGCACGTTTTCGTCCGGATGGCTCAGCAACTCAAAAGAGAACTGTTCGTCAAGCCCGTCCGAAACGTAAAGCGCCCACAAGGAAGGCAAAACCAAATGGGGTTTTTTCTTTTGCAAAATTTGCTTTTGGAGTCTGGGCACAATACTCGAGTCGCGCCGTTCAGCCAAAATCACCCGGGCTTTCCGCGAGAACCACGCGTTGCGTTCAGCCAGCAAATCAACCAGCTCATCACTGGACAAACTGCGAAGATCAAAACCCGCTTCTCGCAGCTTCGCCAGTCCTGGTGGTGGATTGTTGTCGACTCGACTTTGGACCCGGTAAATTCTTCCGTTGCTTCTATCCCATGTATCCAGCGGGTCCACATGGCTGGCGCGTTTATCACACCAATCGCTCACATAAACCGCGCCGTCCGGGCCAGTTTCACAATCGATTGGCCGAAACATTTCATCGTCGGATTTCAGAAGCGCTCCTGCAAAAGCAGCGGTGAAACTCGAACCTTGTGGTCGCAAGTTTGCCCAATAAACCGCGTGATCCAAAACGTTCGCAAAAATATACGCGCCACCAAAGCCGGACGGGAAAGCGCCGCCCTGATACACAATTCCACCGCAGGAAATGTGTCGTCCGCGGTAACCTAAGTACGGCACATGGTTAAAGTAACCATACGTAAAGGGATTGTGCAGCGCGCCGTGCTTTCCAAAGTTTTTAACGTAATAGGCGCCTTGGACCTGATGCAGCATTTTCTCATCAAAATTCGTGCCGGCCAAAACCTCGCCGTGCTCATCGAAGTCCAGTCCCCAGGTATTACCGCCTCCTTCAGCAAATAGTTCGAACTCTTTTGTCAGCGGATGGTATCGCCAGATTCCCTGCTGAAATTCCACATTGCGAATATGACTGGTGACCGTGCTTCCTTCAGCGCCGTACAGCCAGCCGTCCGGACCCCAGGTCAGCGAATTGGCAACTGCGTGCGCATCTTCCATGCCGAATCCGGTCAGCAGTACCTCAGGATCTCCATCGGGAATGTCATCCCGATTCTTGTCCGGATAAAACAACAGGTATGGTGGTTGCAAAACGAAAGCACCGCCATGGCCAAGTGCCAGTCCGGAGCAAAGACTGAGCCCCCCTACGAAATCTTTAAAACTGGTGGCGCGCCGGTGATCTGCGGTTAACTCACAAATCGTGATTCGATCAGCACCTTTCGGTCCGAGCGGCGGGGGCGCAGGAACCCGATCGTATTTGGTACGAAGATAATTGTCGACGCTGAGTGGCTTGAGACCCGCCGGTGTTGGGTACTGGAGGTATTGAATGACCCACATGCGGCCACGATCGTCGAAAGTGACTGAAAGAGGCTGACGGATCTCGGGTTCGCTCGCGACAAGTGAGACTTCGAATCCGTCTGGGACTTGCATTTGTTTGAGCGATTCGGAGGCTGCCCTGCTGTCCGCGCAAAAAACGGGCTCGCTTAAAAGGGCTATCAGAAGGGCGGGCAACACGATCGTTGATAATAATGCGAAAGGACAACGCGCTTGTGCCGAGCGGATAAACATTGCCATACCTCAGATTATTCAACCAAAAGAGCTACGCGCGAGGTTTTTCATCAGAGGACAAGCGGTCAACATGCTGAGATTTCCATGATATATTTTTTTTCGTCAATTTTGAAAATCAGTGCCACCTAATTCGCCCTTAGCTTGGTCCCGCAACACCAAAATGCCGCTTGGTACTTGCATTTTCTTCCTCCAGTAAAGAAATTATTAAGACATTGAGGAGGAACAGGTGGGAGCCGATAACGGTTAGGCTTCCCTATTCTTTTATTTCGGAGCTTTCCTGCTTGTGAATAAAATTGCAACCTGACCAGTGCGTCCCGGCCAAAGGTCTGCTTACAGAATGTTCACCCCTTGAGGCAGGGAAAGCAGATTCTTCGTCACAAGATCGTAACAACCCTGACAACTCTTCGTCACGGCTATGGTTCACCTTATGTGCAAACAACCTGCGCTTTCAAATGATAACAAACCAAACCCAGAAATCACTTTTTTTTGGAATAATGGTGCTGGCCGCATCCTGTGAAGCACTGTCAGCCCAATCGGCGGATGCTTTGATCAACAAATTGGTTGAAAAGGGGATTCTAACACAGGTGGAAGCGGCGAGTCTGCGTTCGGAAACGACCAATGATTTCAACCGTGCCTTCGCCGCCAAAAGCGGCATGGCTCCATGGGTCAACAGCGTTAAGTTCGGTGGTGACTTCCGGGGACGCTACGATGGTACCTATCAGGACGAATCCAACACCGGTCCGGGCAGCGCGACGGAGGATCGGCAGCGATTCCGGTACCGTCTGCGCTACGGGATGACTGCCAATTTGGCCGACCAGTTCGAAATAGGCTTGCGGCTTGGATCCGGCGAAGTCGGTTCGGCTGCGCCATCCCTCGGAGGCAGTCCTTTCTCTGCAAATACAACGCTGGGTAATGATGGGAGCAGGAAGTTCATCTTTGTGGATTTGGCCTACGCCAAATGGAAGCCGGAGGACTGGTTCAGCGCCGAAATTGGCAAAATGAATAATGCCTTTTGGTTTACGGACATGACAATGGACCCGGATTACAACCCCGAAGGAGCTCAGGAAAAGTTTTCCTGGGTGCTGAACAAGGAGCACAAGCTCGACTTCACAGCCGGCCAATATGTGATTTATGAAAATTTCAATGCGGCGAGCAATAATGAAAACTTCAACACCAATAACACACTCATCAGTCCCAATCGCGACGTTTATTTGTTTGTTGGACAGGTCGATTGGACCGCGAAATGGTCGGACCATCTCTCTTCAAGGCTCGGAGTCGCCGGTTACGCTTTCTTGAACCAACGGGACATTTCGCCAGCCCTTGAAATATTTTTAAACCAAAACGGCACGTCAGCAGCAGGCTCGAATGCGCCCAATTTCAACCCGATTGTCGCCCGGGCAGAGATATCGTGGATGTTTGATTCCGCTCCGCTTTTCCACGGAAAGTTTCCACTCACGCTCGGCTTTGAATACGCGAACAATCCCGCCGCCAGCTCGATTAGCGGCTCTGAGGGTTACAATGTCGGGCTCACTTTCGGAGATGCAAGGCGCAAGCATAATTGGATGCTAAGCTACAATTACAAGCACATCGGAACCGCGGCCCTCTGGCATGGAATTAATGATGATGATTTCGGCGTGAATGCCAGAGGAGGCACCGGCGTGGCTGGCCATCAGGTAATTGCAAGTTACCATTTGTTCGATCCCTTCTGGATGAATTTGCGCTTTATGCAAACCGAACAAATCAACACGCCGCCGCACGTGTCCTCGGAACAAACGCGAGTATTCTTCGATCTGTTGTGGAGCTTTTGAGACGATTTAAGGGACCATGAGATGTTAAAATGAATCAGTAAAAAAACCGAGAATACATAATGAAAACATTTTGGAGCTTTCAAAAACTCAACTTTTCATCAGCCATGCCAATTCTGATGATATCTGGCTTGCTTGCACCATCGGTTGCATCCGCACAAATGCTGATCAATGGCGCGGGTGCGACTTTTCCCTACCCAATCTATTCGAAATGGTTCGATGAATACGCAAAGGTTGACCCCTCTGTCCGTTTCAATTATCAGTCGATCGGCTCCGGAGGCGGGCAAAAGCAAATCATGGCTCAGACCGTGGATTTTGGGGCTTCGGATGGACCCATGAGTGATGAGAACCTCGCAAAATCGCCTGGCAAGATTCTGCACATTCCGACGATAGGGGGCGCGGTCGTAATCACTTACAACCTGCCTGGCAGTCCCAGGCTCAAGCTGGAGGGGGCACTATTGGCTCAGATTTTTTCGGGGAAGGTCACCAAATGGAATGACAAGCAAATAGTCCAATTAAATCCCGAATTAAAATTGCCATCGACGGACATGGTTGTTGTGCATCGTTCCGACGGCAGCGGCACCAGCTACATCTTTTCCGATTATTTGAGCAGTGTGAGTGCAGAGTGGGAAAAGAAAGTGGGACGCAACACATCCGTGAAATGGCCCGTGGGCCTGGGCGCTAAAGGCAACGAAGGTGTGGCTGGCCAGGTAAAGCAATTGCCTGGGACGATTGGTTATGTGGAATTAGCTTATGCACACCAAAATAAACTGCCTGTCGCTGACCTGAAGAACAGCAGCGGGAATTTTGTCAGGCCCTCGCTCGAATCTATCGGCGAAGCGCTTGCCACCGCGAAAATTCCTGAGGATTTTCGGTTTTCCATGGTGAACCCTCCGGGCGAAAAAGCGTACCCAATCGCTGGCGCCACCTGGCTCTTGGTGTATGAGCACCAGAAAGATCCCGTCAAAGGCAAAAAACTGGTGGAATTCCTGAACTGGGCGTTGACCAAAGGCGAGGCCATGAGTGCAGCGCTTGATTATGCACCTTTGCCTGAGGCAGTTCAACGCCGCGTTCTTGAGCGGGTGAAGACGATTCGGTTTTGAGCAGCTAATAATTCCCTTATCCTGGGCTGCGCAGCCGGTCGGCAGTCTCAGACCTGTTGGGGGTTTGGAACACAAATCAAATGAGCATTGCGACTGAGTTGCAACCCAGGAGGAGTCTCGTCATGCCAGCTCATCATTCATGGGGTGATGGCGCTTTCAAGTGGCTCACGTTGGTGATGGCCCTATCAGTTTTTGTTCTCATCGCGTTAATCGGTTATGAACTTGCTCATGGCTCGCAGCTTGCCTTTCGGAAATTCGGTTGGCGTTTTCTCTCCAGTACAGCGTGGGACCCCGTGAGCGAGCAGTTCGGCGCTTTGCCATTCATCTTTGGGACCCTGGTTTCCTCCGCAATAGCCCTGGTCATCGCCGTGCCGTTGAGCATTGCTACTGCCGTTTATCTAACCGAGATCGCCCCGCGATGGATTCGGCAAACACTCACGATTTTCATCGAGCTGCTTTCCGCGGTTCCGAGTGTTATTCTTGGATTATGGGGGATTTTCGTGATGGTTCCCTGGTTGCGTGTGCATCTTTTTCCCTCCCTACAAAATGTATTTGGGTTTGTGCCACTATTTCGCGGCCCGATTTACGGCGTGAGCATCCTGGCAGGCGGGATGATTATCGCGATCATGATTCTGCCGATTATCACCTCGGTTTCCCGGGAGATTCTTCGTTCGGTTCCGGGCTTGCAACGGGAGGCGGCCTTTGCTTTAGGCGCTACGCGCTGGGAAGTAACTCGAATTGCAGTATTGAGTTACGCCAGGAAGGGGTTGTTTGGCGCGGTTATTCTGGGTTTAGGCCGGGCCCTCGGCGAGACCATGGCGGTGACGATGGTCATTGGTAATCGTCCGGAAATCGCCGCATCACTCTTTGCGCCCGGCTACACATTGGCGAGCGTCGTTGCGAACGAATTCACGGAGGCTACCACGGATATTTATTTAAACGCTCTTTTTGAGATTGGCTTAGTACTTCTCGGTGTGACTTTGGTGGTCAATGCTCTGGCCCAGCTTTTGTTAAGGACCTTCGCGGGTCCGACGGTGAAAAGCGCTTAAGATGAACGCTCCCAATCATCGCTGGCGAAACATAAAAAACGCGCTGGTGCAAATCATGACCTGCGCCTGCGCTTTGCTTGTCATTCTGCCTTTAGCCTTAATTTTTTATCATGTGCTCAAATCCGGCATCGGCGCGGTCAATTGGGATTTTTTCACGAAGCTGCCGAAACCCGTTGGCGAGTCTGGAGGTGGAATGGCGAATGCCATTGTCGGCACGTTCGAACTCCTGGGATTGGCTGCTGTGATCGGCGTGCCGACGGGTGTCCTCGGGGGGATGTTCCTTTCGGAATACGGTTCGTCCCGATTGAACCGGTGGATTCGCTTTGCGGCGGATGTGTTGAACGGTGTGCCGTCGATTATCTGGGGCATGGTGGTCTACGCATTGATTGTCGTGCCCATGAAAGGATTTTCCACATTGGCGGGCGGTATTGTTCTTGGGATGATGATGGTACCATTGATCATGCGAACGACTGAGGAAGTCCTGCTTTTGGTGCCTAATGGGTACCGCGAGGCGGCGGTCGCGCTGGGTATTGCACAATGGCGCTCTATTCTGCAGATCGTTGTCCGCACAGCGCTCAAGGGGATTATTACGGGCGTTTTGCTCGCGTTGGCTCGTGTAGCCGGAGAGACTGCGCCTTTGCTCTTCACCGCTTTCGGCAACCGTTTTTGGAATCACAAATTGACCGATCCCATTGCGGCGCTGCCGTTGCAGATTTTCAATTATGCAATTTCCCCGTATGAAGATTGGCATCGACAGGCATGGGCCGGGGCGCTGGTATTGTTGCTGCTTGTTGCGATTGTCAACGTGACCGTCCGCGTGCTGACCCGCGATCGGTTCAAGAACTCCTGAGATGACGGATGGCATGACAGAAAGTTTAAAAACGCAACCTGGGTTGCAGGGGGCGCTTGATAGCTCACCACCACCCCCTGTGGTGTTGTCCCCAAATGAAAGCCTTCGGACTGCGGCTTTCACTGTCCGCGAACTTTCCGTTTTTTTCGACGAGCGCCAGGTGCTCAATCGCATATCTTTGGACATTCCAGCCCGAGCTGTGACGGCCATCATCGGCCCAAGTGGCTGCGGTAAATCCACCCTTCTGCGCGCTCTCAACCGCATGCATGACCTGGTGCCTGCGGCACGTATCCAGGGTGAGATTAAATTGTTTGGCCAGGACATCTATGGCAAGGATGTCGAATCGGTTTTGGTTCGCCGCCGCGTCGGCATGGTCTTTCAGAAATCAAATCCTTTTCCGACCATGTCGATCGCCGAAAATGTAACAGTCGGGCTTCGGCTGAATGGTGTGCGCAATCGGTCAGCCCTCAATGAATGCGCCATGCAAGCCCTTGAGATGTCAGCGCTCTGGGATGAGGTCAAGGACCGGCTCGATGCGCCGGCATTGAGCCTTTCTGGCGGGCAACAACAAAGGCTTTGCATTGCCCGGGCGCTGGCGGTGCAACCAGAAGTCCTGCTCATGGACGAACCAGCTTCAGCCCTTGACCCGCTCGCCACCGCCAAAATTGAGGATCTGATCCTCCAACTGAAGAGGGATTACACGATTGTCATCGTTACCCATAACATGCAGCAAGCAGCGCGAATGTCTGACCTCACTGCGTTTATGTATCTGGGCGAACTGGTCGAGTTTGGGCCCACCCGAGATATTTTCACCAACCCGAAAAACAAACGCACGGAGGACTATGTCACTGGCCGTTTTGGGTGAGAGTCAACTGAGTAAAAATAAACTATGACGCATCACTTCGACATCGAGCTCAACGAGCTGAAACAAAAACTGCTGGCGATGGCCAGCCATGCCGAGACCGCGGTAAATCAGGCCGTCGAGGCGCTGGTGCAACGTGATTATGGCCTGGCCATTAGAATAAAAGAGAACGACAAAGTGCTCGATCAATTTGAAATCGAGATCGATGATCTGGCAATCCATCTGCTGGCCAAGGCACCCCTGGCCAGCGATCTGAGGCTGATCACAGTGGCAATGAAAATCTCCCAAAACCTCGAGCGTGTGGGAGATGAAGCGACAAAAATTGCCAAGCGTGCCCGTGATTTGAGCCAGGAACCACCACTTAAAAACTCCATTGACCTGCCAGCAATGGCTCGCCTCGCGGTCGAGCTGCTTAAACTGTCCCTTGATTCTTTCGTCAATCACGACCCAGCCGCGGCTCGGGCACTCATTCCACGAGACAAAGAGGTCGACTCCATGAATAAACAAATTCATCGTGAGTTGGCCCATTTGATGATCGCTGACCCCGAAGCGATCACGCGCTGCCTTAGCTTGATGATCGTTTCCAAAAGCCTCGAACGCATTGCAGATCACGCCACCAATGTAGCGGAAGAAGTCGTTTATCTATGCGAGGCCCAGGATATCCGGCACTCGGCAGCCGCTGCTGCCAGGGCTCTTTCGAAGGAATAGTCACCTTGTCTTAACGAAACCGTCACATGGTTGTAACAAAGCCGCCGTTGTCCGAAGATTCAAAGCATGCTATCCCAAAGGACCGTGAGAGAAAAAATCCTGGTTGTTGATGATGAACCGGAAGCGGTCGAATTGGTGGAGTTCAATCTTAAGCAAGCCGGCTTTACGGTAGTCGCGGCGGCGGATGGATCTGAAGCGTTAAAGAAAGCACGGGCGCTGCTCCCCAGCCTGATCGTGCTGGATCTGATGCTCCCTGAAGTGGACGGGCTGGAGGTCTGCAAGATGCTGCGGCGCGATCCCGCCACTGCCGAAATTCCTATCGTGATGCTCACCGCAAAAGCCGCCGAGATCGACCGCGTGCTCGGGCTCGAATTGGGCGCGGACGACTACCTTACCAAGCCTTTCAGCCCGCGCGAACTTGTTCTGCGGGTCAAAAACATTCTTGAACGCGGTCGCGGGGGTGAGGAAGCTTCACTCACCCTCAAATTCGGTCACCTCGTCATCGATCCTCCACGCCATTTGGTAAGCTGGCGAGGAAAAGGAATCGAATTAACGGCCACGGAGTTCAAGCTTCTGACCCTGCTTGCGCAAAGACGCGGTCGCGTGCAATCTCGAGAGCACCTCCTGCGCGATGTCTGGGAATACAACAGCCTCATCGATACCCGGACTGTGGACACTCACATGCGCCGGCTGCGTCAAAAACTTGGCCCTGGCGCAAAACATATCGATACTGTGCATGGAGTTGGGTATCGTTTTGTGGAAGCGCAGCCAGCCAAATGATCAGAAGCTCGAAGCCCGAGAGAAACCTGAAGCAGCAATCACCAAACACAACCTGGCGCGCTGATTTCAAATTGATTTTCAATGTTTGTTGCTTCTCTGAAGCTTGTTATTTGGAGCTGGGTGCTTCGCGTCTCTTCTTCCGAATGCCTTGTTCAAGATGTTGCCCGCCCTAACCATCCTGGCAATTCTGGCGGCGTGCGCTCTTCACTTCTGGTGGCGCAAAAAATTTATGCTGGCCGAGTTAAGCGCCCGTCGGGAGATCGAAGATCTCAAGCACTTACAGAAGGAAGCTGCATTTCAGACCGAGACACAACAAGAGGCCCTCTTGAACAGCATGGTCGAAGGCTTGCTGCTACTGGATGAATCCGGCCGAATTCAATTGGCCAATCGAGCCTTCCTCTCCCTGTTCGAGCTGCACGGTGATGTCCGAGGGAAAACCATCCTTGAAGCCCTGCGCATTCATGAGCTTGCCACATTGGTCGATCGTATGGCCGCCGGAGAACAATTGGTCGGCCACGAGCTGCGGCTTCCCGGGCCTGGCGAACGCTGGCTTCAGACGAATGCCGCCTCCATATCAAATGGTGATGGCCGTCGTTTCGGAACGCTGCTGGTTTTTCACGATCTGACGCGGATCAAAAAGCTTGAGCGCACTCGTGAGGAATTTGTCGCCAATGTCAGCCACGAGTTGCGCACGCCCTTGTCTCTCATCAAGGGTTATGTAGAAACACTTCTCGACGGCGCGAAGGATAATCCCGAGGTGGCCGGCAAATTCCTGCAAACAATCGATCGCAATGCCGAGCGGCTCCGTTTGCTGATCGATGATTTGCTGACCATTTCTGAACTCGAGTCGGGCCGGATGAAGTTGAATTCGCGGCCGATACCGTTGCGCTCGGTGATTGAGAAAATGTTTGAAGATCTCAAAGCGAGGCCGGCTACAAAAACAATAAATTTCGTCAATGAAGTGCGGGACCTCGTGGTCATGGCCGATGCCGATCGCCTGGAACAGGTGCTCGGCAATCTGATTGACAACGCGATTAAGTATGGCCGGCCTGAGGGAACGGTCATTGCCGGAGGTCGTGACCTGGAGGACGGGCAAATCGAGGCCTTCATCCGCGACGACGGGCGCGGCATTCCCAGCGAAGCGTTAGAGCGGATATTTGAGCGCTTTTACCGTGTGGACAAAGCTCGTTCCCGCGAACAGGGCGGAACCGGTCTTGGCTTATCCATCGTGAAGCACATCATTCAAAACCACGGAGGCAGGGTTTGGGCAGAGAGCGAGATCGATAAAGGATCCACGTTCTTTTTTACACTCCCGCGAGCATAAGGTTCGGTCGGTTCCGCTTTCGTGTAGATGGAGTTTCACCAGGTCTTTTCATTCAAGGGGCCTTGCCTTAACGTTTTCGTAAGATGGACGAACCATTGCAATTGCCAGTGAATGGCGTGTTGGATCTGCACACATTCAGGCCGCGCGATATAAAAGATCTGGTTCCGGATTACCTGGCTGCCTGCCAGGAGCGGGGGATTCTCAATGTGCGAATTATTCACGGCAAAGGTATTGGTAATCTGCGCCGGACAGTCCACGCGATCCTTTCCAGGAATCCAGAAGTGATTTCGTACACGCTGGACCATCCGCAATATGGCGGGTGGGGGGCTACACTTATTTTGTTGCGAAGCCCGCAAAAAAAGAACGAAAAACCATCGGAACCATAATCGGCGCGTCGTGGAAGAGATCGATACTTTTTTTGTCACAAAACTTGCATGACAAATCATTTTGTGCTACATAAAGGCCGAGTTCCCACCAAAGAACAACCAAGGTAACATCTGAAAACTTAGTATGAAGACAACGTTCGTTTTATTTGCGGCGGCAACTCTGTCCACGCAGGCAGCACTGATCCAATTTGCTCTTTCCCCCCCGGGAACCGAGGCCGCTGTGGGATTGAGCTGGCAAAATGAAATTCCGCCTCCGACTAACAGTGTCGGAACGGGTAATACCGTGGGTGGCGGCATCGTGTTCAACACAGATACCTCAATCTTGCACGTGGAAGTGGGGTACGGGTCGGCTGCGGGCTTCTCCGATCTAACAGGCGTGCCGACAGGGATGCACATCCATAGTGCTGCACCTGTGGGCTCCAATGCTCCTGTATTGATCGATTTGATGCCCTATAACATCGCGACCAATCCGCCAAAGGGGGGCTTTATCCTCGGGGATATTGCATACCCTTCCAATTCGGTGGCCAATCTCCTGGCCGGATTGAACTATTTGAATATTCATACCACTCTGAATCCGGGCGGAGAAATTCGTGGGCAATTGATACCTCTGGCTGCGCCGACTAATTTGCCTCCTTCAATTACGTGCGCTACAAACAGCACTGCAGAATGCGGTACGGCCAGCACTGTCACGGTTATCGTTTCCGATCCCAATAACGATTCATTGACCGTTGTGTGGAACTTGAACGGGGCAAACGTTCAAACGAACACTTTGGCGGCCGGCGCCACTTCGACGCCTGCGAATGTATCCTATTCCAACGTGCTCGGACTGGGCACAAACGTTCTGGCGGTTACAGTCTCAGATTCGGTCGGGAATTCGGCTGCATGCGCCAGCACGGTCACTGTGGTCGATACAACGCCACCTGTTATCGTATCCGTTGAAGCCAACCCCCATTCCATCTGGCCGCCAAATCATAAAATGGTCTCCGTTCGCGTGCAAGCGCACGTAACCGATACATGCGGATCTGCCACCTGGAAAGTAATCTCCATATCCAGTAATGAAGGGGGCAATGCCAAAGGCAACGGCCACACCGCACCAGATTGGAAGATTACTGGCGATCATACCCTTAAAGTCCGGGCCGAGCGGGCGGGCGGTGGAAGCGGCCGCGTCTACACCATTACAATTCAGGCTACTGACCTTGCGGGAAATACTGCTCTCGGAACGGTCACTGTGACCGTCCCTCATGACCACAGTACGAAGCAACCTCCCCATGGAAATCAGGGTGACAAGGGAGATAAGGGTGACGAGGGGAACCATGGTGACAAAGGAAACTCTGGGAAATCGGGAAGCCCGGCTAAGAAAAAGTAACTTCTTTTAGTTAGCTTTGCATAGTGAAAAGGGGGCCTCTCGGCCCCCTTTTCCATTCGCAAAGCCATAACGGTTGGCCGAAGCTCCGTCCGGAATTTGGGAACAAGAGCAATTCCTATGAATTGGAACAGGAATATCCGCGGTCCGTCCACTTCTGCTATTTATTTCCGACCAGGGTGTGGGGCTGCCCGCATGAGCAGGAGTCAGCAGCATTGGGAAGCGCAACAGGCCCTCGGATGCTTTTTTGTTCAGGCTCATAATTGAGCCAGGGGCCGAGCCATCGTTCCACTTGAGAGAGGTCCATTTGCTTCCGCAGATGGTAATCTTCAATCTGATCACGGCCAACTTTTCCCACAGCAAAATACCTGGACTCGGGATGCGCAAAATAGAATCCGCTGACGCTTGCGCCCGGCCACATAGCGCAACTTTCGGTTAACTTGATTCCGGCGTTTTGCTCCACGTCCAGCAGCTTCCAAAGGGTCCATTTCTCTGTATGATCAGGACAGGCAGGATACCCGGGCGCAGGCCGAATGCCTCGATATTTTTCCCGGATCAAATCATCGTAATTGAGCTGTTCAGTTTTTCCATAAGCCCATTCCTCGCGCACACGCTTATGCAGGTATTCCGCGAAAGCCTCGGCCAGCCGGTCAGCCAGAGCTTTCGTCATGATCGAATTGTAATCGTCGTGATCGGCCTCAAATTTACGGCAGATATCCTCGACCCCAAAGCCTGCGCTCACGGCAAACGCGCCCAGGTGGTCTGCCAATGGCTTGTCATTGCTTTCCTGATTCGCGAAGCGCTTTGGCGCGATAAAGTCGGCGAGGCAATGGTTGAACTGTCCCTCGGGTTTTTCCATTTGCTGCCGGAGAAAATGGAAGGTTGTCAAAACTTCAGTTCGGGAGGAATCATTGTATAACTCGACATCATCCCCGATGGCGTTCGCTGGAAAAACGCCATACACCGCGCGAAGAGCAAGCTGGTTATTCGAGATAATATCCTTCAGCAACTTTTGGGCATCTTCAAAAAGTTTGCGGGCCTCCGGTTGCTCCAGAATGGCAGGGTAGCGCCCGCGCAATTCCCAAGTGTGAAAAAATGGTGACCAGTCAATGAAAGGAACCAAATCAGAGAGGGTGATACGCGCACCGGATTGCGTATTGCGCCCGGCTGGCTCCGTTTCCAAATCCGAGGCTAGCCGGCGTATGCCGGTAAATTCAGGCTGAGCGATGTTGCTGGAAATCCAATCAACCGGCGTGCGGCGTTTACGAGCTTCTTCGATTGTTAGCAGCGGCCGGGCTTTTTGTTCGGTGTGTTGAACACGGAGTTTTTCGTACTCAGCCTGGACTCCTTTCACAAAAGCAGGCTTAAGCTGCGGATTGATCAAACTTCCGGCCACCCCAACGGCACGCGAGGCGTCCAGCACATGAACCACCGGTTGCGAGAATCCGGGCGCAATTTTTACGGCCGTATGGGCTTTGCTGGTTGTTGCGCCACCAATCAGCAGAGGCAGCGTGAAGCCCTGGCGTTCCATTTCTTTGGCGACATGGACCATTTCATCCAGGGATGGTGTGATCAATCCGCTTAGGCCAATGAGGTCGGCCTTTTTCTCCAGGGCAGTCGCGAGAATTTTTTCGGTCGGCACCATAACACCAAGGTCGATCACTTCATAATTATTACAGCCAAGGACGACTCCAACGATGTTCTTGCCTATGTCATGAACGTCACCCTTGACGGTGGCCATCACGATCCGGGCTTGCGCTTGATGGTTTCCTGAGAGCTGTTTTTCGGCTTCCATGAAAGGGAGCAGATGGGCAACGGCTTTTTTCATAACCCTGGCGCTTTTTACCACCTGGGGTAAAAACATTTTGCCTGACCCGAACAAATCCCCGACGATATTCATGCCAGCCATCAAAGGCCCTTCGATCACGAGCAGAGGACGAGCATATTTTTGGCGAGCCTCTTCGGTGTCCTCATCGATGTAATCGACGATGCCTTTGACCAGCGCGTGACTGAGCCGCTCCTCGACCTTTCCGCTGCGCCATTCATCCTGCGCGACTTCGACTTTATCCTTCTGCTTGAGAGTTTCAGCAAACTTCACGAGGCGCTCGGTTGCATCGGGCCGCCGGTTCAGCAGCACATCCTCGACAAGTTCCAGCAGGTCCTTCGGAATTTCCGCATACACTTCGAGCATCCCGGCATTGACGATGCCCATATCGAGGCCAGCTTGAATGGCATGATAGAGGAAGGCGGCGTGCATGGCTTCACGCACGAGATTATTTCCTCGAAAAGAAAACGAAACGTTGCTGATGCCGCCACTGACTCGTGCCAGGGACAGGTTCTCCTTTATCCACTTGGTGGCCCGGATGAAATCAACGGCATACGAGTTGTGCTCTTCAATTCCGGTGGCGATTGTCAGCACATTGGGGTCAAAAATAATATCTTGAGGAGGAAACCCCGCCTCTTCGGTCAAAATGCGGTACGAGCGCGCACAAACTTCGATCTTGCGCTCGAAGGTGTCCGCCTGCCCCTTCTCATCAAAGGCCATCACGACCACCGCAGCACCGAACCTGCGGACGAGCTTTGCCTGGTGCTTAAATTTCTCCTCGCCTTCCTTGAGACTGATCGAGTTTACAACGCCCTTGCCCTGAACGCATTTTAGTCCCGCCTCGATGACCGACCATTTCGAGCTGTCGATCATCACCGGCACTCGCGCAATGTCAGGTTCAGAGGCGACAAGGTTAAGGAACGTGGTCATGGCCTTTTCCGAATCGAGCATGGCCTCGTCCAGGTTGACATCGATCAGTTGAGCGCCGTTCTCAACTTGCTGTTTGGCGACCGTCAGCGCTGCTTCATAATCGCCTGCGAGAATCAGCTTGGAGAACTTCGGTGATCCGGTGACGTTGGTCCGCTCACCAATATTTACGAAGTTGGTTTCCGGGCGTATCGTCAGTGCCTCCAGACCACTCAATCGGGTATAGGGCTCGACCTTCGGAGGCACCCGAGGCGGCAAGCCGGCTACCGCCTCTGCAATCGCCTTGATGTGAGCAGGAGTTGTCCCGCAGCAGCCGCCAACCATGTTGAGCCAGCCGCTCGTTGCCCATTCTCTTAGTTGAGGAGCCAAACTTTCGGGCGTCTCAGGAAAGCCGGTTGGAAGGAGCGGATTTGGCAGGCCAGCGTTTGGATAAGTGCTGAGGTAAATCGGAGCAATATTCGCAAGCTCTTCGATCAGCGGACGCATTTCTTTCGGACCGAGCGCGCAATTCATTCCAACACTAAACAGCGGCACATGCGAAATCGAATTCCAAAAACCCTCGACAGTCTGTCCGGTAACACCGCGATTGCTCCCCGCTTGAATGAATGTGACTGACGCCAAAATGGGGATGCCGGCCCCAACCTTCGCGGGTTGGGTCTCGGGATAGGGAAAAGCTTCCAGGCCGCGCTCCTCAAACAACTTCAAAATCGCAAAAAAAGCCGCTTTCGAGTTCAGGGTGTCAAAAATAGTCTCCACCAGCAGCAAGTCGACACCGCCATCCAGCAAACCTCGGACCTGATCATAGTAGGCGGCGCTGACCTCATCAAATGTCGCGCCCCGCGCGCCGGGATTATTGACATCCGTCGAAATCGAGGAGGTCTTGGTCGTGGGTCCAATGGCCCCAGCAACCCAGCATACCCGTTTGGGATCTGCCGACATCACGGCATCTGCCGCAGCCCGGGCACACTGTGCGGCGGCCACGTTTAGCTCGTAAGCCAATGATTCCAGTCCGTAATCCGCCAGGGAAATAGCCTGGGCATTAAAGGTATTTGTTTCAATGATATCTGCGCCCGCATCCAAATACTCCTGGTGGATCTGCTGGATCAGCTCCGGCTGAGTAAAGCAGAGCAGGTCATGCAATCCTTTGAGGTCGCGATGCGAGTTTTTAAACCGCTCTCCGCGATAGGCAGCTTCATCGAGTTGATGTTGCTGCACCCGGGTGCCCATGGCGCCATCGATGATGACAATGCGTTGGCGGAGTAGGAGCTCCAGTTCTTTGCTGCGATTAGGACTATTTTTCATGTCCGGCACCGGAAGCTAACGGAAAAAAGATGGAGGTTCAAGATAAAAATCAACATATCTTGATATGTAGATATGTTCCTAATAGCGCTGGAACGTTCGCTGACGAAATAATCTGCGCTGAGCTAAACTGCGTTGGTGGTACGAGCGGAGGAGCAGACGTTAATTTTCGCTACGGCAGCTTGACGTTATAGTTTGGTTGAAAGCCCTGGTGCCAGTTCAGCGTCCATAAACTCTTCACCCGCACTCTGGCGCAGTGGCCATCAACGAACCCAACGTTGATGCCGTCGCCATGACGACTGATGGCGAAACGTCCCATGAACATGCCTTTGGTATGAGGAAAACCTCCGCCGGCGTACCCACGGCCAAGTAGATCCAGTGGTGGTTGATCCGTGCCTTCGGGCCATGAACCGACCCAGACGGAATCGCCGTACAGAGGCACAACAGCCGGAGCGATTGTAAGTTGAGAATAGTATTTTTCCTTGGGAAAATCTCCGCGATACTCGCCTTCGTTGTCCAGCCAGAGGTTCATGCCGTAACTTCCCTCGGCTTCAAGAACACGCCAGCTTGTTTTCGCCGTTCCCCACCAGTCTTCCCCGAGGATCGGATTCTCTTTGGGCCGTCTGGTGATTGGGCAAAACATGATTCGCATTACTCCTCCCAGAGAGTCAGTGGGTTTGGATTGGTACGCCTTGTCACCCAGATAAGGAGCAATTTGGTGGAACCAATATCGCCCTACTTGATTAATGACCGGCGGCACGTGGTCCTTGTTATCTTCCGCGTAGAACCTGGTGCCGAGCGACATTTGCCGAAGGCTATTCAAACAAGCGGTCGCCTTCGCCTGGTCTTTGGCTTTAGCGAGCGCAGGCAGCAACATCGCGGCGAGGATGGCGATAATGGCGATGACGACCAAAAGCTCGATCAACGTGAAGGCGGTTACCGGTCGGAAATTCCTATTAGACGGTCTGCAGTTGCGGAGCAATTGTCTCATGCCGATAGACACGCGCCGACTCTGCACCCGCCCGGCGCCAAGGTCAAGCTACTGAAAATGCGTTTTAGCCCCGGATGAATGTTGGGTCGTTTGGTCGAGGAAATTGAGTGCGCAGACTACCGTCCTTTTCAGACCTGGACGTTGCGTCGTTGCGTATTCGTTGTGAGATGCGGAACAGCCATAGCGACATAGCGGAAACAAGTTGAGCAATCAAGGTGGCAATGCCAGTCTCTCACTCCAATGAATGTTGATCTCTCCGGTCAGGTGGCCCTTGTCACCGGTGCAGCGCGCGGGATTGGTCAGGCGATTGCGGATCTGCTGGCGCAAAACGGTGCGCAAGTTGTTTATGCAGATCTTGACGACGAGACTGCCAAAGTGGCCGCGTCCAAATCAAAGAATGGAACGCCGTTCGCGTTGGATGTGACTAGCGAGGCGCAAGTGAATGCCGGCGTGGCGCGAATCTTCGAGCAGCATGGCCGACTCGACATTCTCGTCAACAATGCGGGAATTAACACGATGAAGCATCGTGTTAATATTGATGAATTTCCGCTGGAGGAATGGCAGCGCATCCTGAACGTGGACCTGACGGGAGTGTTCCTGGCGAGTCGGGCCTGCAGCCGCGTGATGATTGGACGCAAGTCGGGCCGGATTATTAACATCTCCTCGGTTCTGGGCGTCGTGCCTGCGAGGCTGCAATGCGCTTACACTGCGGCCAAAGCAGGAGTGGTTCAGTTGACCCGCACAATGGCTCTCGAACTTGCGCCCAGCAACATCCTGGTCAACTGTGTCGCCCCCGGTTCGACGCTGACCGAAGGAACAAAACAACTGTTCTACAGCAGTGAGGCTAGTTTTCAGACGCGCGCAGAACGGATGTTGGATCATGTGCCACTACATCGGCCAGGAAGGGTGGCAGAAATCGCGCACGCGGTCCTTTTTTTCGCCGCCCCGGAAAGCAGTTATATTACTGGCCAAACACTTTGCGTGGACGGAGGGTGGAGTGCAGGCGGCTTTTTACGTGACTTCTGAGCCAAAATTGATCGGCGATTTCTTTTCATTGGCTTAGCAGGTTTTTGTTTGGAATCTTAACCCGGTGTCAGCGCTATTATGGTTCGTGGCTCATACCAGGCCTCGCCGGGAGAAAAAGGTTTTCGAATACTGCTTGCGACAAGGCTTTGCCGCGTCCTTGCCCTGTTACGATTCTGCCCACAAGTATCGCGGGAAAACCGTGGTATTTCGCAAACCACTCTTTCCTGGTTACGTTTTTTTACAACTCGAACCTTTGCGCAAAAGTGTCATCAGCCAAAATGAACATGTGGCCAGGCTGCTTGAAGTGTATGATCAGGAAACTTTTGGCCGACAGTTGGAAGATATTCTGCAGGCGCTGGAAGCCAATGTGGGGGTTCGCCTTGCGCCAGCTATTGGTGAAGGAATGCGGGTTCGTATCAAATCGGGCCCTTTGCAGGGAATCGAAGGATGGGTCGAGGATCGCTACGGCATGAGCACGGTGCTATTGCGGTTGGATTTCATAAATCAGGCGGCCGCTGTAAAGCTGGATGCCGACCTGCTCCAGCTCATTTGACATAAACCGGGGACCACAATCGCATGATTAGCCGTAACAATTCAGTTGGAAAAAGGCTTGCCCTCGTGAGGGCGAGCCTATTTTCAATTGCATCGTTCCGGCTTGGCAACAATTTCCAATGAGGCAGCGGCGTATCGTAATAGCCGGGGGCGGCGCGGCAGGATTTTTTGCGGCTATTACATGCGCGGAGCTTTTGCCGGGGAGCAGCGTCGCTTTAATCGAGAAAAGCCCCCGTTTTCTATCGAAGGTTCGTATTTCCGGAGGCGGGCGTTGCAACGTGACACATTCCTGCTTTGATCCGCGCGAGTTGAGTAGCTTTTATCCCCGGGGCGGCCGTGAACTGCTTGCTCCTTTCCAACGTTTTCAACCTCGCGATACAATCGATTGGTTTGAATCTCGAGGAGTAAAACTCAAAACGGAAAAAGACGGACGCATTTTCCCCATCACTGACTCCTCGCAAACGATCATCGACTGTCTCATGCGCGCGGCCGAGGCAAGCAACGTCCAATTGATTACCAATCGAAGCGTCGAGCAGGTCGCCCGTAACGAGGGAAACTTTGAATTAACCTTGAACCACGGAGAAAACCTCGTTTGCGATCGTTTGATGCTCGCGACTGGCGGTTGCCGCTCGGCTGCTGCCGGACAATTGGCTGTATCGCTCGGCCACATCTTGGAGGCACCAGTCCCGTCGCTTTTCACCTTTCATATTGAGACGCCTTGGCTGCGAGAGCTGGCTGGAATCTCTCTGTCCAACGTGGAAGTGTGTTCACCCGGTTTAGGTCTGAGCGAACAGGGTCCCCTGCTGATAACCCATTCCGGCCTAAGTGGACCTGCCGTTCTTCGACTCTCAGCCTGGGGTGCAAGATCGATGCACGATTTGAATTATCAGTTTCCGCTCCGGATTAATTGGCTGCCTTCTTTGAACGCCGAAACCTTGACAAATGAATTGGAGAAGTGCCGGGCCAAACAATCTGCTCGGCTCATCGTGAATACGCCCCTTCAGCCTCTGGCAAATCGGCTTTGGTCAAACCTCGTCGTAGCGGCTGGTATTTCGAAAACCAATCGTTGGGCGGAGCTCTCGCGCTCGGCGCGTCATGCTCTCATTCAACAACTCATGCGCAGTGAATTCCAAGTCACGGGTAAAAGCCTCAACAAAGAAGAATTTGTCACTTGCGGTGGCGTTCGTTTAAGTGAGGTGAATTTTACCTCGATGGAGAGCCGCTGTTGCCCCGGGCTCCATTTTGGAGGTGAACTACTTGATATCGACGGCCTCACCGGAGGTTTTAACTTTCAATCTGCCTGGACCACCGGATGGATTGCAGCCAATTCCATGGCGGCAATTTAGCGGGTGCGAAGCTGCATGGCCTGGGTTCAAGGCTTCGCCTTCGCTTCCTCCGTTCCGGTTACTTTTAACACCACCTCATTGGGCCAGTGATTCTCTCGCAAAAAGGCCAACCGTTCCCGTTTGCCTTTCGCATATACATCGAGAAAGGCCAGGCTGTATGAGTTCACGATTTCATAAGTTTTAGCCATGGATGTGTATTCAAATGCCTCCCCTGATTCGCGCCGTTTCCCTGGGCCAACTCCATCCCCAAACGTCTTATTAATTTTGAACATATCCGTGAAGGAATAGTGGCCGCCTTCTTTGAGTTCGAGCAGGAAGGAGGGTCCGGTGTGAATCGTGTGATGCGAGCGAATCAGGAGGTTTCCCATCGAGCCAATCGTGCGGTCTTCTTGTCCCAGCATCCAGAGGCTGGGGACCGTGAGATTAGTGCGGCCGAGCGAAGCGCCTGACATGGCGATCATGGATTTAAATCTGGAATCCATAGCCACCAGGCTCTCCGCAGTCATTGCTCCAAAAGACATCCCGGAGGCGCAGACCTTGTCCAATAACATTTTGCCGGCAAACCGTTTGTCAGACCCCTGGTTCCACAGCGTCATTTGGTCAAGCAAAAACATCATATCTTTCGGACGATCGATAGCCGAAGCGGCCCTTTGGCTATTTTGATACGTTATAGGTTTGCCATCGAGGATAGTCATACTCGCGTTGCCCACATGATCGGCAGAAACGATGATATAACCATGGCTTGCCAGGTAATCGCACCAGAACGTATTCTGATGCCGGTTTCCTCCATTGCCATGAGAAAAAACAACCAAAGGAAATTTTCCTTCCCTCACTGCAGCATTCCGCACCGATTCATTGGTAAACATTTTATCAACTTCGGCGATCGACATTTTGTAAGAGCTCTGCACGGCAAGCTCGATTTCCGGGTTGGGACCCCCCGGGATAAAGTCAGAGAACCTGTTTTTAGGTGAGTTCCGTGCTTCATCCACCGCCGGATACCAAATCTCTGTGATGAGCGTCCGGGCATTTTTCGTAAATGCATCCGTGCGATTGGAATCCACCAGAACGACTGTGGTAACGCCTACCGGGAAGGGTCCCATCGGACTTAAATTGCCATCTGAAGAGGAGGAGTTCGCTGCGCCGGCAGGGCGCGCCATCAAAGTAGTCCAGACTGCCAGGGCGATTGGCCAAAAAATGAATCGCATAATTTGTTGTGATTTTGAGGTTATGGACGAAATAAAGGCCATCGATCTTCAAAAAACGGCAATTTTAGCCCAATTTAAGAGAAAGCTTTAGGTATCACTTCAGGCGGACCAACGTGGCGCGCATATTCCCGAATGACATGCACCGCCTCGTTCGGGTCATCCGTCACTGTGAAAAGTTTAAGATCATCGGGGCCGATAAACTGGGTTTCTTCGAGGTCCTTTTTCATCCATTTTATCAGTCCTTTCCAATGTTTACTGCCGAAAAGAATCAGGGGAAATTTGGGAATGCGCTGCGTTTGGACCAGGGTAAGAACCTCAAAAAACTCATCGAGCGTTCCGAAGCCGCCCGGCATAAAAACGAATCCAAGGCTGTACTTCACGAAACAAACCTTCCGTGAAAAGAAATAATGAAAGTGGATAGGAATATTTGCGAAGCGATTTCCTTTTTGTTCGTGGGGCAATTCAATGTTCAAGCCCACGGATTTTCCCTTTGCCAACGCCGCTCCTCTATTGGCCGCTTCCATTAACCCTGGTCCACCGCCGGTGATCACAGCCAAATTATGGTGCGCCAGGCCTCTGGCGAGATGGACCGTCGCTTTATATATCGGATCGGTGCGCACGGTTCGTGCCGAACCAAAAATAGTAACCGCTGGACCAAGCTGCGAAAGGATTTCGAACGAATCCACAAACTCGGCCATGATGCGGAAAATGCGCCATGGATCTTCTTTGATGAAAGTCAGTTTGGTCTGGTCGTTCATGGCGGAAGCATAGCGGTAAGAAGCAGCGTCGCAAGGAGTAGGGCGATATTTTAGTGCTTCGAAAGATTTGGCCGACTTGAAACTTTTTCACGGCATGCACGGCATGAGAAAAGGTTTAAGTGCTGATAGTACTGTTGTATAGTTCCCTACAGTCCATATTAATTCTCCGGAGATACATGCACCTTCGACTCCTGCGATTGTTTCTCGGTTTTGCCGCGGAAATTATATTCGACATTTCGATCGGGCTGACGTTTTTACAGAAGGTCTTTGGGAAATGAACACGATGCAAAAAATGACATGCACTTGGATCGGATTGCGTCTCTGTTTGACCGAAACGGCGGGTCGATAAGGAAATCATGATCGCCCTCGATAGTCCACGTTGGTCCGAGTTACGGCATGCTTATGGAGCAGCCGAAGACATTCCGCCATTGCTTCGTCAGCTTGAAGCGTTTCCTCCGCACATCTCATACGATGAGGAGCCTTGGTACACTTTGTGGAGTGCGTTATGCCATCAGGGCGATGTTTACTCAGCTTCCTTCGCCGCGGTTCCGCACGTAGTTCGAGTGTTGGCGACCGATCCCCTGCGGGCGCAAGCCTGCTTTTTCCAGCTTCCCGCGCAAATCGAGATTTGCCGCCGTAACAAGGATGTTTCGATCGCTGCGGACCTCCGCGGCCCTTATTTCGCCGCGCTCTCTCAGTTGCCGGGCTTGGCAGGTGCAGCATCTGCCCGAGAGTGGGATTCTGATTTCCTTTGTTGCGTTCTGAGCGCCGTGGCCGCGGCCAAAGGTTTTCCGTCCGTGGCGGAGGCCGCGCAGGAACTCAGTCCAGAGATCGCATCCCAATTTATGGAATGGTTCTACCAGCAATGACGAGAACGCCTAACCGAAGCTAATAGAATGGTAAATGCGCTAGCTACACCCGAGGCTCTCACCGCAGTTCAGGCACTTATAGCAGGCACCGTTGCGAACGGCGACGTGGCCGCAGTTGGGGCACGTAGGGGCGTCCTGTTGAAAATGGGCAATGGACTCATTCAAGGTTGTAACAGTATGGGACGTCAATACAGCATTATAACTCTGCTGGCCGTACTTCGAGCCGGCCGGAATTTTTACATCCAGGACATCTGTATCTTCAGAAATTGGCAGCTCAGGGACAGGCCGATTTATTTTTTTTTTGACTTCCTCGAGTAATCCGGGGATGCCCAACTCCGGTTGATTGCGGTTGGGCGCATTTGCCTCACGGTAACCGGGAATGAATTGGAAAGCCATCCACCGGAATACGTAATCGGTGATCGAAAACGCATTGCGGATTTCGGTGTTCCTCGTGAAACCGGATGGTTCAAATCGTTGATGAGCAAATTTTCGGACCAGGGCATCAAGGGGCACGCCGTACTGGAGCGCCATGCTGGTTAAGGTGCCAATCCCGTCCATCAAACCGCCGATGGTCGAGCCTTCCTTTGCCATCGTGATGAACAATTCTCCGGGTTGTCCGTCCTCGAACAAACCGACTGTCAGGTAGCCCTCGTGGCCGGCTATATCGAATTTATGAGTGATGGACGTGCGCGTATCTGATAGCCGCCGCCGCAAGGGTTTTCCCGCCTGCTCGCGCAATTTCGTTGCTTCCAGTTCCAATTGTTTTAGCTGTTCTTCCAATGAAACGGGCTCGGAGTTGCCGTTCTTCTCGTTGGTTCGCTTGGTGTTTAGCGGTTGCGAGCGCTTTGACCCGTCGCGGTAAATGGCGACGCACTTGAGCCCCATTTTCCATGCCTGAATGTACGCATCGCGAATGTCCGCCACGGTGCTGTCGCCTGGCATGTTTACGGTTTTGGAAATAGCGCCGCTGATAAACGGTTGTGCGGCAGCCATCATCTTTAGATGGGCCATGTATTGGATGCTTCGTTTGCCACGATAAGCCTTGAAGGCGCAATCAAAGGTGGACAAATGTTCGGGTTTCATTCCGCTCCGCACCACCTGGCCTTCATCCTCGACATCTTCAATCGTGTCGTATTTTTCGACATGAGCAACGATTCCGGCGCTCTCCTGGGCGCTGTAGCCAAGCCGCCGCAAACCTTCCGGCACCGTACGATTGACGATTTTCAAAAGCCCGCCGCCCGCAAGCAATTTGTATTTTACGAGGGCGATGTCCGGTTCGATTCCAGTTGTGTCGCAATCCATCAGGAAAGCGATCGTTCCTGTAGGCGCGAGAACGGTCACTTGCGCATTGCGATAGCCATGCTTTCGGCCGCGTTGCAACGCCGCATCCCAGCAATGACGCGCTTCTTCCTTCAGATAATTAAAGTCCTCGCTGGGTTGAATCTCTTCAACCGCATCCCGGTGAAGCTTGATAACCCCAAGCATCGACTCGACGTTGCTCGGTTCGAGCGGCTTTTGCACATGAGAGCACCGGGCGTCGCGATAGCCTTTAAACGCTCCCATGACCCCGGCGATTTCTGCTGATTGTTCATAGGCATGTCCGGTCATGATCGCGGTAATCGCACCTGCAAGAGCCCGGCCTGCATCCGAATCATAAGGCAAACCATAACTCATGATCAAAGAGCCCAAGTTGGCATAGCCAAGTCCCAGCGTTCGAAAAATGTGTGAATTCTCGGCGAGCGGCGCTGTTGGGTAACTCGCGTTATCCACCAGAATCTCCTGGGCAGTGATGAAAATCCGGACTGCCGCTTTGAATCGTTCCACATCAAAAATCCCATCGTCGGCTTTGAACTTCATCAGGTTCAATGACGCCAGATTGCAGGCGGTGTTATCGAGGAAAACGTATTCCGAGCAGGGGTTGGTCGAGTGGATCGGCTCAGTGCCTTTGCACGTGTGCCATTTCTGGATCGAACCATCGTACTGCATCCCGGGATCACCGCAAATGCAGGTGCCTTCGGCAATCTTGGTCAGCAGTTTGGCCGCATCTTTTTTATCGAGCTGCTTTCCGGTCGTGATCGAACGCGTCCACCATTCTTTCCCATCGAGTGCCGCCTGCATAAACTCATCGCTGGCGCGAACGGAGAGATTCTCGTTTTGGTACATCACACTGCCATACGCATCTCCGTTATAGGAACCATCATACCCCTGCTCGATCAATGCCCACGCTTTCTTTTCTTCTTTTTGTTTGGCATCAATGAATTCTTCGATATCTCCATGCCAATCACGCAATGTATTCATCTTGGCGGCGCGGCGCGTTTTCCCGCCAGACTTCACGACGTTGGCAACCTGGTCGTAAACTTTCAGGAATGACAATGGCCCGCTCGGACGCCCTCCGCCACTAAGCTTTTCCTTGCTCGAACGAATGGGTGAAAGATCAGTGCCCGTGCCGGAACCAAATTTGAAAAGCATTGCCTCGCTATGAGCCAGACGCATGATCGATTCCATATCGTCCTCGACCGACTGAATGAAGCACGCGCTGCACTGCGGGTACTCATATTGCGTCTTTGCCCGCTCTGCCTTCCCTGTTTTGCGGTTATAAAACCAATTCCCCCGACTGGACTGGCTCCCCACTCCGTACTGATGATATAGTCCAACGTTGAACCAGACGGGTGAGTTAAACGCGCCATATTGATTGATGCAAAGCCAGGTCAGTTCATCGCAAAAGACCTCACCGTCAGCCTTGCTGAAGTAGCCGTCTTTTATTCCCCAATCGGCAATGGTTCGGCTAATCCGTTTAATAAGCTGGCGCGCGGAAGTCTCCCGCTCAGCGGTGGCCTGCTCGCCGTAAAAATATTTAGAAACGACAACTTTTGTCGCCAGCACGGACCAGGACTTCGGCACTTCAACGTTTTCCTGTTTGAAAATTACTTTGCCAGAATCGTCCGTGATCTCTGCCGTGCGCCGCTCCCATTCGATCTGGTCGAACGGATGCGTTTTTGCATCACTAAAAACTCGTTTGAGTGGTAATGATTTCTTTGCCGGATTACTACTCCCTCGAGCGGCAGGTGTGGACGTGAATGTGTCGCCCCGGCGGCGGTTTTGAGTGGCAGATGAGACGACTTCTTCGCTTAAGTCTTTCATGATTATCCTTTCAATCCTGATTTAATAGCTCTGTGGCGGTAACTCGTCCAACGCGTATAAGCGCGTTTGGAAGTTCCAAAATTTCGTTTTACCAGATAAAACCTCTCCTCGAGGCTTAGTGATAAAACCCCCATTAGTGGGGAATGAATAAAATTTATCCCCTACATATGGGGCCGACAAGAATTTTCTTCAAAAATTTTGTCTGCTTTCGCTAGGAAATTTGCAAATTACCGACGAGCCCTGATTTTTCCTCGCGGCATTCGGTTGGTGGAGCGGAAGGAACGAACCTCTCGTGATGATTCGAGCTTTGGTTTTCGGAACCGACGGACCGGTTCGATAGTCTTTGTTCGCGTTTTTGGAACCAGAATAATGGGGCAACCCTCGTACCCAAAGGCGCGCCGTATCTGATCTCCTAAATACTTTCTATATTGGTCAGACAAAAGATCTGCCCGGTTCACGAACAAAAGAAAAGTAGGCGGCGACTCTCTAACCTGAGTCGCATAAAAAAACTTAAGACGGAAGCCGTGGGAACTGACCGGCTGCCGCCTTTCAATGGCATCCTGCAAAGTGCGATTCAAAATGGCCGTTGGAATGCGTTGTTTCAACTGCGCCGCCACATAGCGCACGGCTTCCAACAATCGATCCAGGTTGAACCCAGTCGTCGCAGAAGTAAAAAGCACCGGTGCATAATCCAGGAAAAACAATCGTTCCTGCACCCATTCTCCAAATTCGACCAGCATGGTCATCGTCTTTGGCGCGCGGGGATTTGCTTTGCTCTTGCGACGTTCGATCTCTTCCCGACGGGAGGTGCGAACCGCCTCATCCATCAAATCCCATTTGTTCACCACCACGATGCAAGCCTTATGTTCCTCAACGATCTTATCGGCCACTTTCTTGTCCTGCTCGGTGATGCCGTTTTCAGCATCGAGCACTAGAATGGCGATGTCGCATCGCGCAATAGACTCCTCAGTCCGCTTGACGCTGAAGAATTCAATGGAGTCATCCACTCGACGTGTTTTGCGCATGCCTGCCGTGTCGATTAGCACGTAAGATTGCCGCACGCCTTCGGTTTCCACCTCGAAAGGCACATCCACAGAATCGCGTGTAGTGCCGGCGATGGGGGTGACGACCACCCGGTCGGAATGCGTGAGGGCATTGATGATGGAAGATTTTCCAACATTAGGACGGCCAATGATAGCGAGCTTGAGCGGTCCTGAAACCTGGGGTTTGGAGTCGCGGTCTTTTCTCCCTCTCCGGGATGTGTATTGGTCCGACCCTTCTTCCTGGGCTTCATCCGACATAGGTGCCGGCTCGCTCGACTCGCTCGTTACGGGGAGCAACGCAAACGCGGCATCCATTAGGGATTCAATGCCTTCACCGTGAATCGCACTGACAGGGAAAGTTTTTTCAAAACCGAGTTGAGCGAATTCCGGCGCGTGTTTATCAGCGCGATGTGTGTCCACCTTGTTAATGGCCACCACTACAGGTTTGCCGCTCCGGCGGAGACGTTCGGCTGCTTCGGAATCCAGCGGCACAACACCTTCCTGCACATTGACAACCAGAATGATCACATTGGCAGCCTCGATTGCGAGTTCCACTTGTTCGAGCGCGGCACGAACAATAATATCATCCGATTTCTCGCGCCGGAGCAGTCCGATGCCGCCCGTGTCCACCAAACTGAAAGGTTTACCTCGCCATTCGACTTCCGCGCTCACTCGATCGCGCGTGACGCCCGGCTGATCGTGAACGATGGCAATCCGCCGTCCGGCGATGCGGTTAAACAGGGCGGACTTGCCGACATTTGGCCGGCCTACAATAGCGATCAATCCTGGCACGACAGTAGCATGGCGCAGCGGCTCTTGCCGGGAAAGCAAAACTTCCGGCTGAAATGCAGCTCATATTCGGAATTGAACAGGAGCAGAGGTGAAAAAAAGCGA
>Ga0157375_10000534_pt1 | contig 34107 bp, 33 predicted proteins | sample M35metaG_FD_115311 | JGI IMG/M metagenome (GOLD analysis project Ga0157375, IMG submission 115311) | Miscanthus rhizosphere microbial communities from Kellogg Biological Station, Michigan, USA - M3-5 metaG | ecosystem: Host-associated > Plants > Roots > Rhizosphere > Soil | place: USA: Michigan... | reverse complement strand
GATGGGACCCTTCAGGTTGATGGACCTGATTGGAAATGATATTAACCTGGCTGTAACACAATCTGTCTATGAAGCCATGAACCTCGAGCCCAGGCTTGCACCTTCGCCGATGCAGGAGATGAAAGTTGAAGCGGGCGAGTTGGGCCGTAAATCAGGGAAGGGGTATTATGAATACTAGTTAAATAGTTAACCAGGTGACTAGTTAACCAGTTAACTGATCAACTGGTTAACTATTTAACTATTCACCTAACTTCGTCCACATGATTTTCGTTACAGGCGGCAGCGGCCTGGTTGGCAGCCATCTTCTCAAGTATTTGTCCCACCAGGGCAAAAAAGTAAGAGCACTCTACCGCAAAGAAATTCCATTTCAACTTCCAAACCTGGAGTGGCATCAGGGTGACATACTCGATGTGTCGTCACTGGCACTTGCATTGCAGGGAGCTGAAGAAGTTTACCACTGCGCCGGACTGGTGACTTTCAATCTTCGCAGAAAAGACGAACTGATACGGATGAATGCCGAAGGCACCGCGAATATGGTGAACGCAGCACTGGACGCGAGCGTCAGAAAATTTCTCCACGTAAGTTCAGTTTCAGCGCTTGGCCGCCACCGGCAAGACCAGGTGGTGACGGAAGCATCGCAATGGGAGGAAGCTTACAACAATTCAAATTACGGTCGCAGCAAATGGCTGGCAGAACTTGAAGTTTGGAGAGGAATTGGAGAAGGATTACAAGCCGTCATTGTCAATCCAACCGTTGTATTGGGAATGGGAAATTGGAATACCGGCTCATCCGCACTTTTCAAAAATATTTATCATCAGTTTCCCTGGTACAGCGATGGTGTAACCGGTTTTGTGGATGCAGACGATGTGGCGAAGGCAATGGTGGAATTAATGGCAAGTGAGATCACGGCAGAAAGATTTATCCTGAACGCAGAGAATCTCAACTTCAAGCAGGCATTCGCATTTATGGCGGAGGGATTCAAAAAAAAGCCTCCGCACTTAAAGGTCACTCCCTTTCTCGCCGGACTGGTTTGGCGATTGGAAAAAATAAAAAGCAGCGTCACAGGTCATGAACCCCTGGTAACAAAAGAGACCGCTCAATCGGGCCTTGCGAAAGTGTATTTCAGCAACGAAAAACTGAAGAAATTTCTACCCAATTTTCAATTCAGGCCGGTCGAGGAATCCATATACCATTATTGTCGCGAATATTCGGAGAAAGTTAACGGCATGGGTGCAATAAAACCGGCATGATTTTGTTATCAAAAGGATAAGCTAATCCTGTCATATGCAAAAGCTTCTCACCTTCATTTTCCTCCTGTTTGCCGGACTGGTTGTAAAAGGCCAGAATTTCCTGGTTTCGGGTAAAGTCGTGGATGCCGGTTCCAAACAACCGCTTGCAGGTGCCTCTGTGTTTTGTCAGAATACAACAGTGGGAACAGTTACTAAGGAAGCTGGTGAATTCAAACTTCTCATGAATAACGGCGGGTACGACCTGGTCATTTCATTCTCGGGCTACGAAACACAATCCCTCCGGATCAGCAATTCGACACCTGACGTTGCGACCCTGGTGATTGAAATGAAACCCAAAGAAAAGAACCTGGAGGAGGTGGCCATCGCCGTTAGTAATGAAGTGAAGGATGGTTGGGAGAAATATGGAAATTTCTTCCGTGAGAATTTCATCGGCCGTTCAAAAAATAGCGAACAGTTCCTGATTCAGAATCCGGAAGCCATTCATTTCTATTTTTCCAAAAAGAAGAACAGGCTCAAGATCCTTGCTAAGGAAGAACTGGTCTTTGTGAACAACGCCCTGGGCTATCGGATCAAATACCAGATGGATTCCTTCACCCATGAGTATGCCAGCGGCATCACCACATATACGGGTTATCCCTTCTTCGAAGAATTACAGGGTTCAGATGAACAAAAAGCAAGCTGGAAAAAGAACCGGGAAGAAGCGTATTACGGATCACTGCTCCATTTCATGCGGTGCTATCATGACAGCAGTTTGAAGAAGGCAGGATATAAAATAGAATTGGTAAACAGCAGCTCCAATTTAAGCAAGGCCATCAATGATCCCTATGACACGGCTTACTATGCGCGCGTCGATGGTAATGATGTTGAACTGAATTTCAAGGAACAACTACGGGTAGTCTATATGAATAAGAAGCCTGAGTCGCTGTACCTGCAGGTCAATAGCCTGTCGCCCAATACTACGGTTCAGATTTCCGTGCTGAGTTTGCAGGAACCCATCGTGATTGAAGAGAACGGATATTTTTATGACCAGTCTGATATCCTGAACTTCGGTTACTGGGGTTGGCAAAAGATGGCCGACTTTCTCCCATATAATTATTATCCCGGCTAGGCGCCAGATTTTTTAAGCCTTTCCCAGATCTCCGGAATGCGCTTGATCCAAACCAATTCCTTTTTCTTAATCATTGCGTCATCGGCGGGCGTTCCAAAATAAATCTTGTTTGCTTCGAGGTTGCCTGGCACACCACTTTGCGCCAGCACCACCGCATTGTCTCCTATGCTAAGTGTTTTACTCACCCCAACCTGCCCCCATAGTATGACACCATCTCCTATCGTCACTGCACCCGCAATTCCAACCTGTCCAGCGACGAGGCAATTCTTTCCCATCACCGTGTCGTGACCGATGTGGATCATGTTATCAAGCTTCGATCCGCGGCCAATTTTTGTATCGTGGGTGACACCCCGATCAATAGCGCAAGCAGCACCAATTTCAACGTCGTCTTCAATCACCACCCTTCCACAGCTTTCCATACGCTTGTACCAAACCGGCCGGTCCTTCTTGGTATTGTAATAAAATGCATCGGAACCTATGACCGTCCCCGCCTGGATCACCACATTGTTTCCAATCACACAGTAGTCACGAATCGTGACATTGGGATGGATTACGCAATTGGATCCGATTTGCACATGATGACCAATAAACGCATTGTGTGCGACGACACAGTTCTCACCAATCACCGCGGTATCACTTATGTTTTTTGTCTGTGGAAGACTTGGACGAAAATGACGCACGATCGTAAGATAGGCTTCGAAGGGTTGTTCCACCACCAGTAAGGCTTTGCCATCCGGACAGTCAATCGCTTTGTTGATGATGATGAAACTAGCCGGTGAATCCAGGCAAGCCTGGTAATATTTCGGATGATCAACGAATACAAGATCTCCCGGTTCAACTTTATGTATTTCATTGATGCCTACAGCCAATCCATTTTGATTGCCGAGAATAGAAGCTCCGATGAGTTCGGCGATTTTCACCACAGGCACTGGTTGAGGAAACTGCATAGAATGATTTTTGTAAAGGTAACCCGGCAGCCAATTGGATTAGCAGGTGCCGGAATCAGGTTTGAACGGATCAACTTCCCCTCACGGGAACTTATTCGCCGATTTTAACAGATCCGATTTCCAGAAGAAAGAGGGGAAGCAATACGCGAAAATTCCTGGAACATCCGTTTCTCCTTTAACCGGGAAGAGATGAAAATTTTTTCCTGCTCAATTTTCAGTTCTTCTGTATCACAGCGCCGGCAATAGTTTCAGAGAAATGATTTTTTTGCTGCAGATGGTGTGATAAAATTTACGGAGGCTGGATTGGAATCTGAAAGATGGAAAATTCGGGGGTACATCGCTTCCCTTATCCACAAGACCCGGAAAAATGTGAATAAAATTTGTTCAAAAAATTTTCTTGTTAGAAAAAATTCTTTTTAATATTGTGTCGGGAAATTTATTTCCCGGTACTTACTAACCCATCCATATAATGAGGCCCAGTTTTCTAACTGGGCTTTTTCTTTCCCAGGATTCGAGAAAATGCCCCTGCAATACTTCATCATCTACAAACCTTTTGGCGTTCTGAGTCAGTTCAGTCCTGTTCAGGGAAAGACCACGCTCAAGGATTTCTTCAAAGTTCCGACTGACGTATATCCTGTGGGACGACTGGATTCTGACAGCGAAGGATTGCTTATACTCACCAACGACAAAACGCTCAATCATCGATTGCTGAATCCCGCTTTTGCACATGAAAGGGAGTATTGGGTACAGGTGGAAGGTGAAATCAGTGAAACCGCCCTTCAACAATTAAGAAAAGGCGTGTCAATTTCATTGGATGGAAAATCTTATCATACCCTTTCGTCGAAGGCTGAAAAATTTGAAATCATTCCAGCCCTTCCACCCAGGAATCCACCGATTCGATTTCGAAAATCGGTACCGGATTCCTGGATCAGGTTAAGTCTGAAGGAAGGAAAAAACAGGCAGGTGAGGAAAATGACTGCGAGCGTTGGCTTTCCAACACTTCGATTGGTTCGCTACGGCATCGGCGGCATCAACATCTCAGGGATGAAACCCGGAGATCTCAAAGAGATGAACCAACAGTCCGTTTATGGATTACTGTTTGGAAAATGAATTACCTTGCCAGCAATAAAAAATTGCCCATGCTCAAATCAATGACCGGATATGGCAGAACTGAACAGGCTGTTGGCGATAAGGTCTTTCTCGTAGAGATCAAATCGCTCAATGGTAAACAATTTGAGCTGACGCTTAAGATTCCGTCCGTCCTCAAGGCTTATGAATTTGACATCCGAAATATGCTTTCAGAAAAGCTGGTAAGGGGCAGCATCGACTGCACTGTCACCATCAAACAAAATGGAGCCGCGCGACCGGTGACCATCAACACAGAACTGGCAAAGTCTTATTATCAACCCATTGCCGACCTGGCAAAATCGCTCGACCTCGATATGTCGCACGCTATCAGCGCGCTGTTGAAACTTCCCGAGGTAATCAGTCCCACTACAGATATCCTTGAAGAAAATGACTGGAACAAATTCAAGGTTGTATTGCAAAATGCAATTGCTGATATTGACGGGCACCGCCAGGATGAGGGATCGGTTTTGGAGAAGGACCTGTTGTTGAGGATGGAGAACATACTCCTTCAGCAAAATAAAGTCGCGGAGCTGGAACCCCTTCGGCAAAAAAAGATCAGGGAAGGTCTCCTCAAGCTCTTAGAAGAGAAGGTTGGCAAGGATAATTTTGACAACAACCGAATGGAACAGGAACTCATCTATTATATTGAAAAGATCGACATCAGTGAAGAACAGGTGAGATTATTGAACCATTGCGATTATTTTAGAACAATCCTGAATGAAAAGGATGAGGCCAAGGGCAAGAAGCTATCGTTCGTGTTGCAGGAGATTGGCCGGGAAATCAACACAACGGGTTCCAAGGCCTATGACTCCACTATTCAGAAATGTGTGGTATTGATGAAAGATGAACTGGAAAAAGCTAAGGAACAGGTGCTGAACGTGCTCTAAATTCTATGAAACCTACCCTTTTAAAATCACCCGTGATGAAATTGAAGCTATTCATTTCCTTAACCCTGCTGTTTTCGGCGACAGCTTGTTTAAAAGTGGAGCTATTTGAAAAGAATGTCGAAATCCCGCACCGCAAATGGGATTACAAGTTTAAGCCCACAGTTCAATTCAATATCGAGGACACCGTTGCAGCTTATGATCTTTTCATCGTCATCAGGCACACGGATGCATATAATTTCAATAATATCTGGTTGAATCTGTATATCCAGGCTCCCGGTGAAGCGCAAACTTCCCAGCAAATTGACATACCACTGGCAAGCAACGAAAAGGGATGGCTGGGTAAGGGCATGGATGATATATTTGAGCATAGGTATAAGATCACCCGCCAGCCTATTGTTTTTAGAAAGGCCGGCACATACAGTTTCACGCTTGAACAGATCATGCGCGAAAATCCGCTTGAACACGTGCTCGACGTTGGCCTGCGGGTGGAAAAATCTCATTCGTGATGTCCAATCTCTTCAGACGAAAGCGTCTCGCCATCATCACGATGGTTTATTGGGTTCTATTGCTATACATCCTGGCCGCATTGGTTTTTTGGTTTATTGAATTGCAAAAGCAAAATAGACAGATGACCACCTTCCGCCTGGGTCAATTGTCGCCTGCTGCGGCTAATTATGAGCAGAGCAGGCTGAGTGTATTAAATGAAGAGAAGCGAAAGACAGGACAGTACCTTGGAGAAGGAATCACATTTTTAATGCTCATTATTGTAGGCGCCGTCTTTGTCTATCGGGCCACGCGACGACAGATCTACCTGACCCAGCAGCAGCAGAATTTTATGATGGCGGTGACGCATGAACTGAAAACGCCAATCGCCATTACGAAACTCAACCTGGAAACCCTGCGAAAGCGCAAACTGGATGAGGAGCGGCAGGATAAGCTCATTCAGAATACCATCCAGGAGGCAAATCGCCTGAATGATCTCTGCAATAATATCCTGGTCGCCTCCCAACTTGATTCGGGCGGTTACCCGATGACGAATGATGAGCTGGACCTGAACAGCCTGGTACAGGATTCCGTGCAGGATTTCAAAACCAGGTTCCCTTCCCGCCAACTACAACTGGAAATGGAAGGAGAGTCAGAGATCGTGGGAGACTCACTCCTGCTTTCCATGATGGTCAATAATCTTATCGAGAATGCTATCAAATATTCGCCGAAAGAAAAACCGGTGATGGTGAAGTTGAGTTCGGCGAATAACCTGGTCAGCCTGGAAGTAATTGACGAGGGTCCCGGCATAAGGGAAGAAGAAAAGAAAAAGATATTCGAAAAATTCTACCGCGTTGGCAGGGAAGCCAACCGTCAAACCAAGGGCACCGGTCTCGGTTTATACCTTGCATTGAAAATTGCGAGGGACCACAATGGAGACATAACCGTGACAAATAATAAACCCTGTGGAAGTAATTTTAGAGTACAGTTTCGAATTTAATTATGTCGACTCAAGATAACAGGCCCGCATCGATCTTGTTGGTGGAGGATGAAGAGAACCTGCAGGAGGCTCTGAAGCTAAACCTGGAGATGGAAGGCTTTGAAGTGTCGTGCGCAAGTGATGGCGCCGAAGCATTGAAAAAAGTTGAACAGGAATATTTCGATTTGATCATTCTCGACGTAATGCTGCCCGAACTGGACGGCATCAGCGTTTGCGAAAGTATTCGCCTGCAGCGTTCCGAAGTGCCCATCCTGATGCTGAGTGCAAAGAACAGCGGTGCCGACAGGGTGCTGGGATTGAAGAAGGGCGCCGATGACTACATGACGAAGCCATTCAACCTGGAGGAATTGTTGCTTCGTGTTCAAAAGCTCATTGAAAAAAATAAAAAGCTAAAGGATAAGAATGCCGCTGCCGAACTTTACGCCTTTGGTAAACATAAGATCGACTTTAAGGCACAGGAGGCATTGTTGGAAAATGGCGAAACGGTTCAACTCAGCAAAAAGGAATCCATGCTGCTGAAGCTCCTGATTGAAAATAAGAATGAGGTCGTTACGCGTGAAAAAATTCTTCAAAGCGTTTGGGGCTACAATGTTTATCCCACCACCCGCACCATCGACAACTTCATTCTCAACTTCCGAAAATATTTCGAAGAGGATAGCCGCAATCCTCGTTATTTCCATTCCGTAAGGGGCGTGGGGTATAAGTTCACCGATTAGAAACAGCTTGCAGGTTTCCTTTTTACAGTTTTAAAGTGCATATTTGAAGGCAATACTTCATGCATGAGTAAAACTTTCATTAAAGAAATTTCAGAATTACAAAACGCGGGTGTTATTGATGCGGAGACGGCGGACCGAATACAAGCCCATTACGAAAGGAAGCAGGAAGCTGGAGCAGGCAAACTGGTTTTGGTGCTTGGATTATTGGGCGCATTATTGGTTGGTTCGGGCGTTATACTCTTGTTGGCTCATAACTGGGATGAACTGAACAAGATCACCAAAACCATCGTCGCCTTTCTTCCACTGGCGCTGGGTCAGTCACTTTGCATTTTCACCCTATTGAAAAAGAAAGAAAGCGCCCTGTGGCGTGAAGCGAGTGCTATCCTGCTTTTTTCCGGAATCGGTGCGTGCATGGCCATTATTAGCCAGGTATATCATATCAATGGAAGTTTGCCTTCTTTTCTATTGACATGGATGCTGCTAAGCCTGCCCCTGGTGTATTTGATGCCCTCTTCTGTATCAGCACTTTTTTATCTTGTTGGCATTTCCTGGTATGCCTGTGAGAAGGGATATTCCTTTTCTGGATCAGCACATCCACCTTACTTGTATTGGGGACTCCTTCTTCTGTTGGCCCCGCATTATTATAAATATTTTGGAAAGGCGTCACAACAAACTTATTTTCTATTCCTCAATTGGTTTCTTGGTCTTTCGATTACTATTTGCCTGGGAAGTTTCTCAGTAGGCAGCGGCTCTACCTCCTGGTTGGCCTATACCTCACTCTTCAGCCTACTTATTTTGTTGGGAAAATTGAATGCGTTAAACAAGCGGGGTTTCTTCACAAATCCATTTCATTCTATCGGCACCGTTGGTTCATTCTTTGTTCTATTTTCCTGGAGCTTTGAATGGATGTGGCATGGCTACAATAAGACGCAAGGCCAATCTATCCAACCAGGATTCATGCTGGTGTTTTCAATCGTGTCAATCTTGATATCAATTGCCTTATACTTCATGCTCAGAAAGAAATCCTTGCTTTCACCAGGCTGGATGTCCTGCCTGGTATTTCTCATCAGCGCGGTCATCCTGAAAGACAATTATCGTTTAGGTTTGCTCCTCGTAAATGGATGGATCCTGTACCTGGGGATCTATTATATTCGGCGCGGAAGTCAAGAAAACAATATGCCTGTCCTGAACTTCGGACTCCTCATCATCCTGGTCCTTGCAATTTGCCGATTCTTCGACAACGAAATTCCATTTGTATGGCGCGGCTTGTTCTTCCTGGTGGCAGGCATTGGTTTCTTTGTTGCTAATTACCTGATGTTTAGGAAACGCTCATCCTTAAAGTAAAAACATGAAAAGAATACTCATCATAATATTTATCGGTTTCGCTTTCCTGCAATGGATCGTGCCATTAAAAATGATCTATGACAATCAGAAAATCATCAACAAGGGCAGAACTGTCAAATTCAAAACTGCGCCCCTGGATCCGTCAAATCCATTCATTGGTAAATATGTACTGCTCAAGTTTGACGAAGAGACGATCAAGACAAACTCCAATAAGCTCTTGAGCAGAGGCGAGGAAATCTTCGTTTCGCTTAGTGAAGATAACCGGGGATTTGTACATCCGATTGGATTGAGCAAGGTAGCACCCCAAAATGGAAAGCTTTACGTAAAGGCCAATGTCTACTATTCTCAGTTTGAAGGAAACCAACAAAGCGTTATGCTGGACTACCCCTTTAATAAATTCTATATGGACGAGTACAAGGTGCCTAAAGCCGAACGCGTTTACCAGGAATCAAATTCGAACATGCAGAAACAGGATGTCTATGCGCTCGTAAACCTGCTTGACGGAGACGGCATCATTAGGGACATCATCATCAATGACACGTCTATTACTGAGTTGGTGAAAAGAAACCGATTTGGTGGAAACCATGCCGTGGAATCAGGGCCTTAAATTCACACATTGAATCAAATCTTCTGCGAGGTCAAAAGCAGACTGCATGTCTGATTCATTATGCTGCGGCGTATAAAGCGCCCATTCGCATTGATTAATGAGCAAATGGAATTGGTCAACAACCGTCTCATCGAAGCCGGCCTTCTGCAGGTGTTCGGTAACGGTATTCTGATTTAATGCCGATGGGCGAATCCTGAACCGGTCGCCGAAATATTGCCAGAGTGCCCGCGCCAGCTCTTCATAAAACAAATTGCCATTTTTCCCTTCCATCAAAATTCGATGAGCCTCACCAAATGGTCCCGGATGAAACAATACCGGAGACTCCATAGACGTGCTTCTAATAATGGGCTTCACCTTGTCTTCCGTGCTCAGCGCATCTGATATCTGCCTGCTTTTTTTCTTTGTCCTGCTGTTACGATAAATTCCAATTCCCGCAAATGCGAGTATGGGTACGCCCCACACCCATTTGGAATTGACGAACCCTTCCCACCAGCCCTCCTCTTCCTGAACGCTGGCTTCATATTTTTCAAGTTGCCTGGTTTTGGCGGCGATCACCGGTGCTGAAACCTGCAATACCAGCGAATCTGTCTTTGACTTTTGAAACGTACGCGTGCGTGGGTTGAAGAAAGAAAATTCAACGGATGGAATAATATAAGAACCCTTTTTCCTGGGTGAAAAACGATATTCAAAAACCTTATCCCCCCCAATCGGTGCTTCGAATTTATTGATGTTCTCGTCCACCTTTAGCTCATATTTTTCAAATCCATCGGGAAGGTTTACTTCCGGAGAATTCACGACGGGTAAATTTCCCTTGCCTGAAATCATCACCCTCACGGTGGCCATTTCGTTTGCTGCCAGTGTTGATTTGTCGAGTGAAGCTGTGACTTCGAAATTTCCAACAGCGCCATTAAAACTTGGCGGCCTGCCTGTATCGGGTAACGCTTTGACCAGGATGTCTACCGGTTCACTGCTGAGTGTAATGGTATGTGATTCGGTGCCCGCACCAGGATTATTTTCCTCATCATATGACCGCAACAACTGATCAAACAAGGTAGAATTCTCGTTGGCATAATCAGATTTGATAAATGTCACTTTGTTCTCAACTTCCACGGGTTCCAATTCCAGCTTTCCGCTTTCCAGGGGGTACAGCTGTGCCTTGCGGATCAGGTAGACATTGTATTCTTTTCCATTTAATTTTTCGCGGGTGGGTGTTTGAGATTCGGGATCTACCATATCATATACACTGAACCCATTGAAGGAAGGCCGTTTCAACACCTTCGATTCAGACTTCAGTCGCGTGTATAATTTATAGCTGGCTACAACGGGTTCACCCTCGTAGCAAGTCTTCTTGTCAACATCAACTTTCAGGAACAGGTTTTTCTTAATTTTTGCAATCGGATCCTCATTCTTCTTCAGTATAAAATCTTCCGCCGTATTCATACTACCAGGCGAGGGCGTCACATTGCCATGCACATAGTTCAGGGTCCCATTGCCTGAGTTGGCATTCAATACTTCAACTGTAACCGGATTTGAACTGATGGCTTTGCCATTGATCTTCGCAACAGCGGGATTCAATATTAGCTTCCCCGTAGTGAGGGGCCTCAAAACATATCCGACGGAAATATACTGGTTAAGGTTCCCATTGACGAAACTCCAGCCACTGCTGTGATTGGGTCCTGAAAGAACCTGAAAATGTTTGAATGAGGGAGGAACAAACTGATTAACCTGGCTAACGTTTTCAATCAGGAATTCTACCTGCACTACTTCATCCCTGGCAATGGTGGTGTTGTTTACCATGGTCGTAAACTTAACCTGCGCCATTATTTTGGAAGTCGCGAGAATTAAGCAAACCAACAAAGTAGCCTGGAGTAATTTTTTCCCGATACGCTGCATTATTTATACACTTAACCAGATCAAAGACCGGATGACAAAGGTAGAAAATTGTGCCGACCCCCATTGGGCTTTAATGGGTTAAATCGGGGTTAAAAAGCACTATATATCGCCAAGTTGCGGACGCATGATAATTTCTTCAATCACAGCCTTTGGTGAAAGCTGGGTAAGTCCAAATATGGTTGCCGCCACGTCGTCTGCTTCCATGAAACGGGATCGTTCGATCCCGCTTTTCGCCCAGGAATCTGTGTATGCTGCGCCCGGGTAGATGGCCGTAACCTTAATTCCCTTGCCTTTCATTTCCTCCCGAAGGTTTTTCGTAAAGCCTGCAAGGGCGTATTTGCTAATGCTGTATGCGCCACCGTTAGGATATGCTTGCAGGGAAGCTACAGAGCAGATGTTCACAATTAAGCCCGATTTCTGTTTCACCATGGCCGGCAGCACTGCCCTGGTGAGATAATAGGCGCTGTAAAGATTTGTCTCAATCATCGTTTCCAGTGTGCCATCTTCCTCCGATTCAACAGTACCCGGGATGAATAGTCCTGCATTGTTTACCAATACATCTGGTACCGCGCCTTGATCAAGGATCCATTGTCCGAAACCCCGTGCTTCTTCTTTTTTGGAGAGATCAAAAGGCCGGGCCTTGATTACTGTATCCGGAAAGTGATTCATCAGGTCTTCCACGGCGGCGTATAGTTTCACGGCGTTGCGGGAAGAAATGAAAAGCCGGTGTCCGGCAGCCGCGAACTTTGCCGCAATGGATTTGCCAAACCCGGTAGACGCTCCTGTGATGACTATGTTCATGAATCTCTAATTTAGGCGTAGTTTGCAGGATGTAATTCAATCCGACCTTTACAAATCTAAGCCTAAGCTTTGCAATCCCCAATGAAATATCGACACGTGTTTTTCGATCTTGATCACACGCTTTGGGACTTCGATACCAACGCCCGCGAGGCCCTGGAAGAACTATATGCAAGGCTGGATTTGAAGTCTAAAGGAATTGACGACTTCGAAAAATTCTACCGCCATTACCTCCACCACAACAATATTCTTTGGGATCGTTATCACAAGGGCTTTATTACTACAGAAGAATTGAAATGGAAACGGATGTGGCGCGTATTACTCGAATTTAAAAATGGAAGCGAGGAACTGGCGCGCGAAATGAGTGAGCATTTTTTAGAAATTCTGCCCGCGCGAAGGAACGTGTTTCCCTACACTTTTGAAATCCTGGACTACCTGAAAGCGAAAAATTATCAACTTCACCTGATCACAAATGGTTTTGAAAAAACGCAGTGGCGAAAGCTGAAGAACAGCGGGCTTGATAAATATTTCACCGAGGTGATCACGTCGGAAGCTTCCAACAGTATCAAACCCAACAAGGAGATTTTTGAATATGCGATTCAGAAGACGGGCGCCAGGATTGAGGAGAGCATCATGATTGGTGATAATCTTGACGCAGACATTGTAGGGGCGGTAAACGCAGGAATGGACAGTGTGTTTGTAAATCACCTGAAGGAAGAAAAACAGTCCCCCTCAACTTACACCGTCTACAATTTGAAAGAATTGGAAGGAATTCTATAGCCTTTTACCCAATACCCAATACCCATTTACAAACTCGCAATCACGGTCACTCCACCCAGTACGGCCTGATTCAGTTGTACATCGATCTTTGTGCCGGGAGGCAACAGCAGATCAACGCGACTTCCAAATTTGATGAAGCCCAATTCCGCTCCCTGCTCCACTTTTTGACCGGTCTTCAGGTAGTTAATGATTCTTTTCGCCACTGCACCCGCAATTTGCTTGACGAGCACTTCGGTTCTGTCGTTTTTGATCACGACAGAATGACGCTCGTTTTCGGTAGATGATTTTGGATTCCATGCCACCAGATACTTGCCCTTATGGTATTTATTATACACCACTTCGCCCTGAAGCGGACAGCGATTCTGGTGCACGTTAGCCGGACTCATGAATATGGAAACCTGTAGTCTTTTGCCATTGAAGTATTCATTGTCAAAGGTCTCCTCGATGACAACAACTTTACCATCTGCTGGTGCAATGATGGCATTCTCATCAATGGTGAGCTTGCGCGTGGGAACCCTGAAAAACGAAATGATGAACAGGAAAAAAGCAAGCGTGAGCGCAAATACAATCCAGTTTAGCCAGGGCACATTATAGCTTAAAAAAGAAAAGGAGAGCAGGTTGATCAATACAAATAAGAATCCGCAAATAGCAATAGTCTTGTAACCTTCCTTGTGAATAGTCATAATTGTGGTTGGGAAGCAAAGGTAATTAATCACAAGGTATTGCCCGCCCGAACGTTCCGTTCGGAACGGGCGGGGGTAATTGGTATTAGGTATTGGGAAAAAATTCCTCATACCCAATACCTGATACCTAATACCTATTTCATAAATAATGTGGCATATACCCATACAAACGGCGTCGCCAAAAGCATGGAATCGAAGCGATCTAAAAAGCCGCCATGGCCCGGCATCATTCTGCCACTGTCTTTTACGCCAGCGAGTCTTTTCAACTTGCTTTCAAACAAATCACCCAATGTTCCCGTGACGGAAGCGATGGCCGCAATGAAGATCCAGTCTCTTATCCTGAATGCACCGATCCAATAGCCCAGAAGCCCCATGACAATTACACTCAAAAGCATTCCTCCAATGGTTCCTTCCCAGGTCTTCCTGGGCGAAATTGAGCTGAAGGGAGTTTTCCCAATCAGAGATCCTACGATGTAGGCCATGGTATCGTTGATCCAAATTGAAAGCACCAACATAATCGGAAGAAGTTTGCTCCAAAATTCGTGATCAGGTGTAAAATCAAATTTCAGCCTCAGGTCAAGCATAAATCCCCAGCTCAGGGAAATGTAAATGAGTCCAAAAGCCGATTGTGCAATGTTTTTGAGACTGAGTTGTCTGGAGAAAAGAATTTCGATGATGGGAAGTGCAAATGCGAGAACCAGTCCCATTCCCCAGCCTACTGAGTGCAGGGGCAGCGCTCCCAGGTGATACCGGTTGTCGGTGAAATAAATCATGATGGCCCATCCGGCTAGCATCACACCGTAGCGATGAAAGGGCGTGATTAGAGCGTATCCCTCGTCTATTTTGCCAACCATTTGCTGGTATTCCCACCAACATCCAAAATGAATAATGCTAAATAAGATAAGGAAATTCCAATCCGTGGTGAGCAATCCTGCGAGCATAACGACCACAAATACAACTGCGCTGATTGTTCTTGTTCTGAATGTTTGCCAATTGAATGCCATGTGGGATATTAGATTCAGGATTCAGGATTCAAAAGATCCGGAATCCTGAATCCTGAATCTTGAATCTTGTCTTAATTCATCAATGCATCATCTACCAAATGCTTCGCAATATCTTTCAACCCGGTAGGTACATAAATTTCAATTTCACCGAAAACCAGGTAGCTGGAATCCTGTCGGTTAAGCACAATCACGGGGATATTGTTTTCTTCCAATTTCCCCTGGATGATGGCAGCCTGAAAACTTTGTGTTGTTGTATAAATCAGGAACCAGTTTTTTTTGTCTTCATCCATTTTCGGCAATTGCATTTTCTTCCCTGAGGGTCCATTTCTTTTTCTCCTGGTCACTGTATTTCCTGTATAGCCACATCAGCCCTGCAACCAGCGCCAGTCCCACAATGAGCCACCAAACCGGCAGCGTATCGTTCATCGCATCTTTGACCGGTTTACCCTTCAGCGTATAAACGTAAATCTGTGTTACCACCAGGGCATTATTGAAACAGTGCGCAAAAATATTGATCCAGATGCTGCCTCCATAGTAGTAAAGCATTCCCAGGATAATTCCCAATGCAAATCGCGCCAAAAAACCATAGTAGGAAAGATGAATGATGCTGAAAATGAAACTGGTGATCAGGATGGCTGGCCAGGGTTTCTTAAGCCAGCGTGTAAGAATATTTTGCATACCACCGCGAAACAGTGCCTCTTCAAAAATTGCAGGAAGAATGGCCATCACCAACAGCGTGATAATATAATCTCCAAGGCCCTTGATGACCGACAGCACCTGTACCTGGTCATTGTATTTATCTTCGAGATTCCTGAAATTTTTTTCCAGGGTCGCCGGCAACGGAATCATTTCATTAAGCGTAGCCAATGCACTTACAAGTGGGATGCTGGCCAGCATAATAAGAGTTGCGAGTATGAATTGTCGGTAGTTGACGTGCGAATTGAATCCGAGCCAGTCCATGGGTTTGTTGCTTGCGATCCGCGCCGTGATCCAGGCAGGCACAAAAAACATGAAAAGTGTAGAAACAAGTTGAAAGATTCTGACAGCATTCATGTTCTCGGGCTTCAGCATGTCCACCTCAATATTTAACGGAGACTTGCCCGTCATGATCATCCAAATCACAATTCCGGCTAGGGCACCCACGATAAGTCCTACGCCCGTAAGGCCTATTAAAATGGCAAAAGTCCCGCTGTTTGAGACTCTTCTGGAATTAGCTTCAATCATATTCTACCGGATAAAACTCGTAAATTTGCGTTTCTTTTTGGCCGGAACACTCTACCGGCTCATAATCAAGTACATGGTATCGATCGGCAATATACAACTTCCTGAATTTCCCCTGCTTCTTGCACCCATGGAAGACGTGAGTGATCCTCCTTTCAGGGCCGTTTGCAAGGACAGTGGTGCCGATTTGATGTACAGTGAATTCATCAGTAGCGAAGGACTAATCAGGGATGCCATTAAGAGCCGCCAAAAACTCGATTTTTTTGAATATGAACGGCCATTCGGTATCCAGATCTTTGGTGGCGACGAAGAGGCCATGAATCTGAGCGCAAGAATTGTAAATGCAACACAACCCGACCTTGTTGACATTAACTTCGGGTGTCCTGTAAAAAAAGTAGTGAGCAAAGGAGCAGGAGCCGGCGTATTAAAAGACGTCGACCTCATGGAGCGTTTAACCAAGGCCGTTGTAAATGGAACCAATCTGCCCGTAACCGTGAAAACCCGTTTAGGCTGGGACGACACGAGCAAGAATATTGAAGAAGTTGCGCTCAGGCTTCAGGATTGCGGCATCAAAGCATTGACCATTCACGGAAGAACAAGGGCACAATTATACAAAGGTGAAGCAGATTGGAATCTTATTGCAAAAGTGAAAAACAATCCGGCGATTCAAATTCCAATTTTTGGGAACGGGGATATTGATTCGCCTGAAAAAGCCGTGGAATACAAGAATCGTTATGGTGTGGACGGCATCATGATTGGCAGGGCTGCGATCGGCTATCCCTGGATTTTCAGGGAAATCAAACATTTTATCGCAACGGGCACTCACCTGCCTCCTCCGGATATTGAAGAACGAGTTGAAGTTTGCAGAAAACACCTGCACAAGAGTCTGGACTGGAAGGGTCCCATTGCGGGCATCCATGAAATGCGGAGACACTATGCTAATTACCTGAAGGGACTTCCAAATATCAAAGAATTCAGAAACAAACTTGTTACGCTAAAAACGAAAGAGGAAATTGACGAAGTGTTGGACGAAATCGTTTCGCAATACCAGGGTTTTGTTTTTGAGATGACTAAAATTGAGCTCACCAACTACCACGAAAAGTGCACCGCATAATTTCGCACCAGGGATTCATGGTGAAATGATTCAAAGTCCGACGAACTTATCCATCAACTGAAAGAGATCCCGCCGGTTTTGATGCAGGCAGGAATAGCCTTTCCTGATTTCTTCAATTGATTGAACCCTCGGACCTCCTTCTTCAATTTCATTCTTGTCGGTTTCGGACATCAGTTCCAGGCTTTCTTCATTCATCTCTGGATGAAATTGTAAGCCAAGGGCGCGATATTCATGAACGTCTTCATCATTCTTATGAATTCTGCTTTCAACAAGGAAAGCCTGGTTGGGACAGGCCGGCGTTGATGCAGCCAGCAGTGCACCCGGTGGAAGATCGAAAGTGTCTCCATGCCAATGGAACACAGGGTAGGATGACTTGAAATGTCCAAATAATGGGTGGGCAAGGGCGTTAGAATTGAAGAAAATGGGGAAGAATCCGATTTCTTTTTGCGCCGCAGCATAGACCTTACTGCCCAGCGCCGACGCCAGCAATTGTGAGCCGAGACAAATGCCCAGGACTTGTTTTCCCTTTTCGAGGGCCTGCCTGATAAAGGCTTTCTCCAGCTTAAGCCATGGGAACCGACGTTCTTCATCTACATTCATATATCCGCCCATGATCCAGAGGAGATCAAATTCATTCAGCGAAGGCAAAATAGCCGGCGTTTCAAAAAAATAGGTAAAGGAAACGGTATAATCATGCAACGAAGCCCATTCCAAGAGCGTACCCGGCCCTTCATGTGCTACGTGCTGGAAGCAATGGATTCATACTACCTCACGACCTGCCTCCTGACATCGTCGCTCATGGGGGAAACGCTTGGCGCGAAATAGGCCACCAGTTTCCCATTTTCATCCACCAGGTATTTTGAAAAATTCCAGCTAGGCTCCTGGTCGTTCCAACCATTCTTATCTTTTTGGGTGAGCCACTGAAAGACGGGATTTTGGGTGTTGCCCTTGATAACGGTTGATTTCTGCATCAGGGGGAAACTCACGCCATAATTCAATTTGCAAAAGGCAGCAATGTCGTTATCATCCCCTTTTTCCTGTTCCTTGAAGTCGTTGGCAGGAAATGCTATGATGGTGAGCCGGTTTGAGTATTTTTCATAAAGCTCCTGGAGCTCCTCATATTGTCCGGTATACCCGCAATCGCTCGCTGTATTCACAATCAATAATTTTTTACCGCGACAAGCCTCAAGGTCAAATGCCGTCCCGTCATTTGAAACGGGTTTGAGTGCATAAAGGGGCTGCGTGGGGGGCGTGTTCTCCTTATTTTCCAAAACCATCACATCTGGCTTAAATAATTTCCCCGCTGCCATCACTGCGGGATAAATGGCCTTTAAGATGGATTGCTTAACCGACATGTTCTTCTTTTTTATGATTAACAACAAGACCACAAGCGTGGTTGCAAACAATAACGATTTCGTGAGCCAAATTCGCATCTTATCTGAAAAATTGTTTGAACAATTTTAGCCTCCCCTTAAAAGGCGGGTATTTGATGAAAGGATCGAACCAGGTGGGCGTGTCCATGATTGCCCGGGCGTGTGTGAATGTCTCAAAACTATATTTGCCATGGTAGGCGCCGATCCCGCTGTTTCCAATTCCGCCGAAGGGAATATGGTAGTTCGTAAACTGCCAGCCGCAATTGTTTACACACCCTCCGCCGAAGGAATTGTTCGACAGCCATTCCTGATCTTTGCTACCGGAAGAAGTGAAAATATAAAACGAAAGGGGATTCGGATTGCGGGAAATGATCTGCTCACCTTCTTCCCTGCTCCTGAATGAAAAAATGGGCAGGATTGGTCCAAAAATTTCATCCTTCATCAAATCTGCATCCAGGGAAACTTCTTCCATCAGCGTAGGCGACAAATAGAGTTTAGATTTATCATATTCCCCGCCATGAATGATCTTTCCACTCGAGAGATAACCAATCAACCTATCGAACCTTCGCTCATTGATGATCTTGCCAAAATCCGTGCTAACCGCAGGGTTTGCACCATAAAATTCATCGATATTCTTTTTCAACAGTTCCACCGTCTTTTTCTTAACCGACTCATGCACCAACAAGTAGTCGGGGGCCACACAGGTTTGGCCTGCATTAACGAATTTTGCCAGGACAGTTCTCCTGGCCGCCACAGCTAAATTGGCATCCGCCTCGATAATACAAGGACTCTTGCCACCCAATTCAAGACTAACCGGCGTGAGCGACTCCGCTGCAAGCTGATAAATGGACTTACCAACCATAGTGCTCCCCGTATAGAATATATGATCGAATCCAAAATCCTTCACCATCGCCGGTACCACCTGGGCACCGTCTCCATTAACCACCGTGATATATTCGGAGGGAAATGACTCTGCAATAATTTTCTCAACAAGTTCTGAAATATGAGTTGAGAGTTCCGAAGGCTTCAGAATCGCGACATTGCCGCCGGCAATGGCTCCTACCAGCGGGATCAACAACAATTGAAGGGGATAATTCCATGGACCGATGATGAGAACAACGCCCTTTGCAACTCTTGTTACTGAACTTGCCGAAGGCAGATTCACCAAATCTGTTCCCACCACCTGCGGCAGCATCCATTGCCTGAGGTTTCTTAGCGTATAGTTGATTTCAGACAGTATGAGTCCTAATTCTGTAGCATAAGATTCTTCCGGACTTTTTTTCAGGTCCTTGTACAAAGCGTCATAAATTTCCTGTTCGTGAGCAAGCAACGCCTTTTTCAGAATGATCAATTGTTTCTTGCGGAACTCAAGACTTCGCGTTGCGCCCGTCTGAAAAAATTTTCTAAGCTGCCTGCAATCGGGAGTGGTGCTTACGGCTGACATACTGTTGAAGTTTATGGGCGCCCGATAAGTTAAATGAAATCCTGGAATTTGTCTGAATTTCTTTAAACCAAAGACGCTTCGATAGGTGCCGCATATTTTCGTTTTCGGCTTTTCTTATACTTCTCGTGAATGATTTCGCCCATCGGTTTTTTGTAGACCTTGCTTTCCACCCAGGAAATGATATCCAGGTAAGCAAATGCCCGCGTTTCGAACCGGTTTTTTTCAAAGTGTTTGATCTTGGCGAGCAGTTTTTCTAGCTCTGCTTTTAATTCGTGTCGTTGCAGACGGAAAGAATTGCGCAGGAATTTAAACATCTCCTCTTCCACAACCGTAAAATTTTTCATTCTTGCCATGAATCGGTATACGGACTTCATCAGGGATTCAATGATTTCGAAATTTCCCAACTCATAGTGTGCCATCAGGTGTAAAAGCCGCGCATAACACTGCAAGTCATAACGCAAATCGATGTGATCGTTGATAATCCTTTGGAGATAGTCAATGCAGGTACTATAATCGCCGCTGCCAAAATAGAGCGTGGCAATCTTATAATTGAAAACGATAACGCGGTGCTTGTCGAGAAACACCGCGTATTCTTCCATCTTCTCTTCAATTCCGGGAACAAGCTTCAATCCTTCCTTGAAACTGCCGTGCATGAAATGCTGATTGATCTTTGCAGTGCAGATGTAGACGAAAGATTGAATTTTGAAGTTATCGTGCTGGATGACCCGCTCGGTCTGCGAAAACGCTTCGAATTTCTTCAACACCACTTCGAACTGCTGGTAATTGCGGAGATCAAAATGGGCATTGAGCAAGTTGTGCAGGCTCTTGATGTAATGACCCGTTTCCACTCTGATCATGAGTGGTTGTTCAACAAATAAGTCAGCCCATTTTTGTGTATAACGATAGTACATAAGGAAGTCCTGCCTGATGAAAGCATACATGCTGAAACTTTGGTACAGGTACAATCGCTCATAAAAACCATTATGATCGTAAATTCTTGTTGGAAGATTTTGCTGCATGAACTGTTTCACCCCCTTCTCATCTTCTTCATTCCTTGCGTGTCCATACTTCAGGTACCAGCTGAACAACTGCAGATAGAGATTGGAGAGCCTGGAAACCGTTTCGATATGAAGACTCACGTCGTTGGACTCCTTTGACAGAAGATCAGCCCGATCCTGCATGCTCCGGGTGATATGAAGCCCCTCAATTCGCTTTTCGAGAGCAAGCACCTGGATCAGAAAATTAAATTTCTGATTGGCCTGCGCCGTTTCTTTTGCTTTCTCCAGGATCTTAAGACTCTGTAGAAACAATCCTTTCTTATATAAAATATGCGCGTAGTCGAACTGCTCGTTAAGCTGGAGATCAATGCTGTCGGCACTTTTCAGCAATCGAAGGCTGGCGAGGATTTCACCGTAAAGATGGGTCTTCAAGTTATATAGCTGTCGCTTTTCTACCCCGGGCAATCTTTTCAAAAGAGTTTTTTCATCATACTCAGTCAACTTATCGAGTGCATCGAATAATTGCACAATTTTCAAGTCCTCTTTGGCGGAGCTGCGTTTAATATAGAGCTTGAAATGCCTTTTTTCAGATTTTTCCAGGGAGTGAATCAGCTGAAATACTATGTCGGAATATCGGTTGGGCATAAGGCAAAAAAAATACCGAAACTCAGGACAGTAAAGGGTTTCAGTATATCACGCTGGTTTTTGGGATGCGTAAATCCGTCATATTTTGATTCGCTTGGTCGAAAAACTCATCCTATTTTTGTTATAGAGAATGAGACAAAGAAATGGCAGGCAATCGTTGAGGAAGTTAAATCGTTGAGGCTCATTCAAATGTGTAGGGAAACCTACACAACAACTTAGAATAGAACTATTTTTTATATGGCAAGCAATCGTTGAGGCTTTCTGTGTCTACAGAGAGCCTTTTTCTTTTGCAAAGAACCGAACAAAATTCGGAACTAACAACTAAATAATCGATTAAAGATTAAGCTGTTAAGTTTCAAACGGTTGGCTTTGGACTAGTCATCCAGCCCCTTCCCCTTAAGGATTTGTTTCAAGCTTTTTTCAACCCTTTCCTCTCTGGTCCTGGAAAGTTTGGCCGAGGAAAAATAGAGCAGGTAGGCCCTCTGCCGTCCCGGTGTCAGTTCATAAAAAGCATTCTTTAAGGCGGGCAGCTTGTCTAACTTATTTTGAAATTCCTCGGCGATTTTAAATTCTGCCGGTTTTTTGAGTTTCACTTTCCGGCCTGACTTTTCAGCTTCAATGGCTTCTTTAATATATGCCTTCAGAACTGGTTCCAATTTAACGACCTCCCGAACATTGGTAAACCGAACCTGGCGAGCCGCCTGCACATTCTCTGTTTGTTGAATTAATATGCCTTTGGCATCCTTCAGTAATGCACCCTTGAAAAACAAAATCGCACAATATTCCTTGAAGACGTGGATCAAAACAATGTTCTTTTTCTCAAACGTGTAACAAGGACATCCCCATTTCAACTCTTCGGTAAGCCCACAATCAAGGATGATCATCCTTAGTTGCTCCAGTTCTTTATTCCACTTTCCGGACTTGCTGAAATAAAAATCAGCCTTGGGATTCATGATGCTCTTTGCCATAATGCGCTATTTTAATTTGCTTAATATCTCTTGAATTCGATTGTGTGCCATGTTTACTCCCTGCCTGAAAGGTAATTGCAGCACCTGGTCTCTTTGCATAACCGATTCATAAATCACGTGCATATTGATTTTGCTGGTGTCATCCGTCATCTTTTCAAATTCCATGAACTCAAGCTGCACCCCAAAAGGCGTATTCTCCATCTCAAATGTCCGCGTGATTTTCCGGTTTGGACTAAACTCATGGATTACACCATTGAAGCCATATTTGTTTCCCTTAGGATCAGTTGTTACAAAATGCCAGCTGCCGTGTTTTTTGTTTTCAAGTTTTAACACCTTTGTCCCCATCCATTGCTCAATGAGTTCCGGCTCTTCAAAAGCTTTGAAAAGTAATTCCAGGGGCAAATCAAATTCCCTGGTGATCACCAAATCCTGCTTGCCGTCTTCGGCATTGATTTTTGTTTTTCGTTCCATCTTGGGCTATTTTTTTGATTTGTATTTTTTCATAACGCTTTCCAATTTGTTAAACCTGTCGTCCCACATGATGCGGAAGGGTTCAATAAAGTCTGCTACTTCTTTCATTTTTTTTGCATTGATATAATAATGAATTTCCCTTCCGTCTTGTTTCTGTTCAAGTAATTCGCACTCAGTGAGGATTTGTAAGTGTTTTGAAACGGTGGGTCTTGCCGTGTCGAAGTTTGAGGCTATGGCACCCGCCGTCATGGAATGCGATGCAACTAAAAGAAGAATCGCCCTTCTCGTTGGGTCAGCGATGGCCTGGAATACATCTCGTCTTAGATTCATTGTGAAGCTATTTGACTACAAATATAAATGTAGTTATTTAACTACGCAACTTTTTTTTCAGCGCAAATTACCCTGTAAGGCTTCCAAGGCATTTGCAAGATATACTAAGGGGGCATTCCAGTTGATGGCTATTTCGTTTGAAGCATAAGAACATTCCAGGTCAACATAAGTCGTTTCCGGCTCACTGAATTCGTATTTACACCCGTCTTGTTTCCCGGGGTTCGGACCACCTGCCAATAATCCTGGAACCGGTTCAACAATGCCATCAGCCGAGGATTGACGGTGGTGCGGATGCATGGGCGATTTCGTTCCCAGTCCGGTTACAAAACAATAGCCCGAGGCGTTTCTTCCGAGTATATAATCCAGGTTCGAGAGCGCGGCGTCGAGGTATTTCCTGTCCTTTGTTTCGAACCATGCGCGCACCAGGAGTATACCCTGGTTTGCCGCTACTGCATTGCTTCCCCAAACAAAATCCTTTGATGTTTGTCCCATGATGGTTTTAAACGCACTCTTCTGCTCGTTCCCGATCCATCCATCAGCATACTTTAGCAATGCAGCTTTTGCGGAATCCAATCGAAGTTGGTATGCGGGTAATTTCTTTTCAAATCTCAGCAGGCTATAGAGGCCGAGTGTACCTACCTGGTTCCAACTGGGAACATAGAGATAGCTATTCCAATTGGAAGAAAGAGGAGATGCGAATTTTGAATCACCTGTTGTAATGAATAGCTCTGCTGCGGCCCAGAACCACTCATCGTCGAACCTCCTGTCTCCATATCCGCCTGTTGTGATTTTGGGTTCAAAGATCTTATTGATAGAGTCCTGGTTGTAAGCCAAATTCGGATTCATCAGGGCCCAATTCCAGGCCATGCCGGATGCTTTCAGGCAGCTGTCTGCAAGTCCGGGCAGTTGTTTTTTGAAACCTGCAAATACCCGCGCACCCTGTGCCATAACGGCTGCGAAGTCAAGCGTTGCCGCGGTTCCTTTTTGAACAACATAGCGGGGAAGTTTTGTGACGCCCGGCATGACCATTCCGTCGAAGCCCGCGTTCGTGCATTTGTTATAAACGCCACCATCGCCAAGGTCCTGCATTGTGAGCATCCAGCGGAGGTTATACAGAATTTCATTCACTAAGTCGGGAATGCGATCGTTTGATTCGGGAATATTTGTGTTCAGCTTGTCGAAATATTTCGGAAAGTCTTCATAGGCCGACAACAGCGTGCCTACTGTAATACCGGAATTCACGATATACTTGTTGTAATCACCGGCATCGTACCATCCGCCCGGACTCGCTATCACGGTTCCTGCGGGCCTTGAAGCACTTGCTGCAGAAGGATGGATCAGAACTGAATCATCGGGATGCCCTGCAGGTCTTTTCCATTTACCCGCATAGGGTTCCTCCAGCGGCATGGAAACACGCTGGTAATAAAATCCTTTTAGCGCCGCTGCGGCGGCATCATGATTGACGTTCTGACCGATATTAAATGGATATGATTCACCCAGCGATTCCACACCCAAAACATAACGACCCGATTTTTGAAAATTGCTGAAGTCAGCCAGCCGGGTTTTGAGGGATGAATTGGCAGACTGAATGACATCACTCAACCTTCCTTTGAATACCGTATCTCTTTTATCAAACGACAGCACAAAGAAGGACGTTGCGGAGGATTCTCCCTTCACAACGGCTGTTTTTGGAGAGGAAGGATAGAACCCAAGTTGATTGAGGCAAACGGGTGCATTGAGGTTCTGGACATATGCGCGTTGACTTAATATCAACATCCAACATCCGGTCATCAATGTCTTTAAGAGGGAGGTTTGAAAGTACGCGGGCATGAGAAGAAAAATTCAGTTTGAATAAATTTAGTTTTTCCGGGGCTGAGTTTCGAGGAATTGCAAAAAAATCTTCCATTCCTCATATTATATTTTCAATTCCCTTGTGCATTTATTAAATTGGCCAAAAGAATTGTTCATGAACAGGAGAGCCGTCATACGCGACTTCTTAATCGTTTCAGCAGGGATCCGTTTTCTTCCTTCCTGCGTACAACATGAGGAGAATAAGGTTGCTGCCGTTACGCTCAAGAATGTCAAACTCAGTTCCGATCAACAGGCACTAATTGCCGAACTCAGCGAATCCATCATTCCCGCCACCAACACTCCCGGCGCGAAAGATCTTGGCGTTCCCTCTTTTTGCCTGACGATGCTGGATGATTGCGCCGAAAAAAAGGACCAGGAAAAATACGTCAAGGGCCTTGATGCATTTGATGCGTATGCCAGGAAGAAATTCAACAATTCATTTGTGAAATGCACCACGCAACAAAAGGAATCTATGCTTGACGAGCTCTCGAAGCACGAGCAAGATCCAAACGACGATATGAATTTCTTTTTTAACGCCACCAAATGGCTTACGGTAGAAGGCTACCGGAACTCTGAATATTATCTCACCAAGGTAGACGTCTACAAATTAGTACCGGGCCACAATTACAAGGGTTGTGTACCTGTCACAAAATCCTGATCAACGATTACATTATGGGAAATACTAAAGACAGCCACAGTTTCGACGCCATTGTAATTGGCTCCGGCATGAGCGGCGGTTGGGCAGCCAAAGAATTTTGCGAAAAAGGGTTGAAGACTCTTTTGTTGGAACGCGGCAGGGAAGTAAAGCATCTCAAGGATTACCCTACCACCAATATGAATCCATGGGAATTCAAGCACGCCGGACAAATAACCAATGCGGTTCGTGAAGAAAACCCAATCGTGAGCAAATGCTACGCATTCCAGGAAGACGCCATGCACTTTTTCGTGAAGGATAAAGAACATCCCTATGTGCAGGACAAACCATTTGACTGGATCCGTGGCTATCAAACCGGAGGAAAATCTATCATGTGGGCGAGGCAAACCCAACGCTGGAGTGAATACGATTTTGAAGGCCCGGCAAGAGATGGATTCTCAGTGGACTGGCCCATACGTTATGCCGACCTGGCACCCTGGTATAGCTATGTAGAAAAATTCGCGGGTATTTCCGGAAACAAGGACGGACTGGATGTTTTACCCGACGGCGAATTTCTTCCACCGCTGGAGTTGAGCTGTGTGGAAAATTATTTTAAGGATGTGGTAGCGAAGAATTACAAAGATCGCCATATCATTTATGCCCGCTGCGCGCACCTGACCGAGCCACAGCCCATTCACCTGGAACAGGGCAGGGGACAATGCCAGAACAGAACGCTTTGTCAGCGCGGTTGCCCCTTCGGTGGCTATTTCAATAGCAATTCCACAACCATCCCATGGGCGCAGAAAACCGGCAACCTCACCCTTCGGCCCTTTTCAGTAGTTCATTCGGTGATCTTCGACGAAAAGAAAAACAAAGCAACAGGCGTTCGCGTTATTGACGCACAAACCCACGAGGCGACAGAATTCTTTGCGCCCGTTATTTTCGTCAATGCGTCTGCCGTCAATACCAATCTGATTTTGTTGAATTCCACTTCCCACCGTTTCCCGAACGGTCTCGGTAACGATAGTGGTTTGCTTGGAAAATATTTCGCCTTTCACAACTACCGGGCACGCGTATCCGGGAAATACGAGGGCATGTTGGATTCTACCACAGAAGGACGTTCGCCCACCAGCGCTTATATTCCGCGTTTCAGAAATGTAAAAAAACAGGAGACAGGTTTCTTAAGGGGATATGCAGCCGGATTTTCCGCGAATCGTTGGTTTAATACCAACACGGATGGTTTCGGAAAAACGTTAAAGGATAACCTGGCCAAAAAAGACCTGGGACCATGGTATGTCGGATCTCATATGATGGGTGAAACCATCCCCAAGGAGAGCAATTTTCTCAGTCTCGATAAAGACAAAAAAGATGACTGGGGCATTCCACTCATTCGCATCTCGGTGGCCTACGATGACAATGATGATAAAATGGTAAAGGACTACCAGGAACAGTTAACCGAAATGTTTACAAAAGCAGGATTCAAAGATATCCAGACTTCAGACTCCAAGCAGGCTCCCGGACTCGACATCCATGAAATGGGTGGTGTAAGAATGGGTAAGGATCCGAAGACTTCACTGCTGAACAAGTGGAACCAGTTACACGCCTGTCCGAACGTTTTTGTAACCGATGGCGCCTGCATGACGAGCACCTCCACGCAAAATCCTTCACTGACCTACATGGCGATTACGGCGAGGGCCGCGAATTATGCGGTGGAATTGCTGAAGAAAAAAGAAATTAGTTAACCAGTTGATCAGTTAACCAGTTAACCAGGCAACAAAGCAACTGATTAACCGGTTAACTGGTTAACTCACTTAACAGCCTTCACACGTTCACCATAAAACTTCACAATCTCAATCACATCACCGGCATTGTTATTCCAATTGGCTTCGTGCTCGATGGAGAAGCTTCCCTTGTAATTCTGATTCTTTAATTCCTGGAAAACCGCGGGCATATCGATAACGCCTTTTCCGGGAATGGCGTCGTCTGCATTCGTCTTGTTAAAAGTTGCCACATCCTTCAGGTGAACATTCCAGATATGTGCTCCGCCCAATTTTTTAATACACTCTACCGGATTCAACCCACTGCGGGCCCAGTGGCCAATATCCGCACAGGCGCCGATGTTCGGATGGCCCTTCATCGCTTCAATTACTTTGTCGGGATTCCAATAATGTGATGGGTTAGGGTGATCATGGATGGCAACCGGGATATGATATTCACCGGCGAGTTTATCGACATAGTCCCATTGATTGTCCTGAGGCTCCGCAACGATTAAAGGAATGCCCATGTCCTTTGCAAATTCAAACAGTTTTCTCCATCCGTCTTCATTTGCTGCATTCGTTACGCCAAATCCTACGAAGTACATCCCTTTTGATTTCATATAGGCCTTCACCGCATTCCTGTCATCAGCACTCATGTCGGGCCCGAATCCGCCCTTCCAGCCACCTCCCAGGGTTTGCCCGGGAAATGCCTGTATGCCTTTGATTCCACAGCTGTCTGCTTTCGCAACCGCATCGTGAAAGGACCATACACGAAAAGTCCACAATTGAATACTGATACTCCAATCTTTGGCGGGATTAACCGACTGCGACATCGCAGCAAGGGAAAAGAAAATGGAGAGAAAGAGAAAGATTTTTTTTGCCATGACAAGCAGATTTTGTTAAGACGCTCAAGGTAGTTAAAAATGGAATTTCAAAAAAGCTGAATGCCTATCTTGGCCGAAGCCATTCGTTCCTGAGTGCCAACTGTTGCTCGCCCGGATTGTCTTCATATTTCAAAACATTGTACTTCATGACGGGATATTTTTTCATTTGCCCTTTCAGGTCAAGTGTTGTATCCTGCCCGCTCTCATCTTTACGTACCACGGTCACAACCAGGCTGTCGCCAGGCTTTGAACTTTGGAACAAGGCTGTCATGACCGGTTGCAATTTTTGAAAACTTACCTCCTTTCCATTGAAAGCCTTGAGCCTGTCGCCAACATGATATCCCAGTGTTCTTCCCACCTCGTTCATGCCTGAGGTGTCGGAGATGACGATCGAACGCGTAGCGGGATCACCAGTCATCGTAACCTTACCCATCGAGAACAAACTGTCGGCGGTTTCTACCTCTAACTGGTAGTGCAGACCCACTTCTGCAAAAATTTTCTCCAGGGGCAGCGGCTGATCGCCGCCCACATAGGTCCTGAGGAATTGTCCGATCTCAGGATAGGTTAGCTGCTCAATGACGTCGAACAATTCATCGTCTTTAAATCCCTTTTGTTTTCCGTAGCGTTTTGATAAATCTCCAATGAGATTCATGATGCCATACTTGCCTCCTGAGAGGCGTAACAATTCAATATCCAGGCACATGTTGATCAACGCCCCTTTCTGGTAAACATTCCCAAACTGTCGCTTATACCTACCCAGGACGCCGCTGCTCATTACGGTAAAGGGTACCGTATCATTATAGTTCTTTTTAGAGTTCGTGATTTTTCCGCTCAACCGCTTCAACAATTCTTCTTTTGTGATCATTCCATATTTCTCCTGCACCATTTGTGCGTGATATTCCGTTGAACCTTCATACAACCATAAATGCCTGGACATTTTTGGCTCATTAAAATCGAAATTCTGAATCTCTTCCGAATGGATGGTGAGCGGGGTGATGATATGAAAGAATTCATGCGAGGCATGGTCTGTGAATTCAGCTGCCAGTTGTTCCTGACCTCTTTCAGGGTAATAATACATCGAGCAATAGGAATGTTCGAGCGCACCTTCACCGCCGGAATATCCATTTTTATTATCCAGGTAGATGAGAAACGCGTATTTGTCGACCGGAAGTTTTCCTCCCAAATATTTGCCCTGTGCCTGAAGCAGTGTGTCGAGCTTCGAGGCCAGGAAAGCGGAATGGATTTTCTTAGTGGGCGAGTAAACCGAGATCAATACCTGTGTATTGCCAATCCTGATGGTGGTCGTGTCGGGCGGACCAAACATGATGGGGTTGTCAACCATACGATTGTAGCTCTCGGTTTCAAACCTGTCCCTTGTAAGGCTTTTATCCTTGTCCATCAAGGCAGTGCTTCCGTAGATATTTGCTGCATGGGTTACCGTGAGTTGGTAAGGCCACTGTTTCATGTTGTCGAAATAACCCAGGAAGCAATGATTATTGATGACATAGTTGGTGTCCTTCTGAATATTGCTCCCTGCGGGTTCGAAAATTACCTGTTTGGTGGATGCGTCATCATAACTGTCATTTACCCAATACGTAATCCGGTACAATTTTGAGGCATTTGAAATCGTCCAGCTGTTTACATCCGGTTTGGTGAAGCTGAGCTCAACACCCTTTTTGTCGAAGGCCTTAAAATCGACGATATAGCGGCCAAAATCGTCTTCGGAATAAGTTCCCGGAACAATCTTAGGAAGGTGATAAGTAATTGAGGAGCCTTTGATCGGTGGAACGATCAATTCCACTTTCAGCTTGTCATCAAAGGTTTGATTAAGATCTATGCTAAACTTATAAGGTGCTGGCGAGGTCGTTTTCTGGGCGCTGGCGGAAAGGGAGCTGATTAGCAGGTAGCCGGCCATCAATTTCGTCCACATATGTTGTTGATTTAAAAAATGGTGGTGCATGATAATCATTAGCGGTTTCAGGCAGAAATCCTGATTCGATGAGCAGCCGTATAAATGGATCAATGGTAGATCACCCGCCCGGCATAAAAGAAAATGCGTAAATTAATGCACACACTGTCGGTTATGAATGATCTCACGAAATGGGTCCTGTTACTTCTACCCCTGTTTTTTATGAATTCCAAACCAGAACCTCAACAGGGCTGGCAGACGCTTTTCAATGGCAAAAATTTGAGTGGATGGGACACGTATATTGGCCCGCTGGTGAATCCGGCCAACCAAAAATTCGAGGGCGAGCCCATCGGACTCAATAAAGACCCCAATCATGTCTTTTCAGTCGTGAATGAAAAAGATGGAGCTGCGATCAGGATTTCAGGAGAAAATTTTGGCGGCATTTCCACGCAACAGGAATTTGAAAACTATCACTTGCAACTCAAATTTAAATGGGGAGAACTAGCCTGGGCACCCAAGAAGGGAAAGAAGAAAGACAGCGGTGTGCTTTATCACTGTGCGGGACCTCACGGTGCCGACTACGGGTTCTGGATGCGATCACAGGAATTCCAGGTGCAGGAAGGCGATTGCGGCGATTATTGGGGAGTAGCTGGTGGCGTTGCCGATATTCCGGCAAACAAAAAATCAGACAGCGAATACATCTACGCGAGCTCAGGTCAACTATATCATTTCGCGGCAGGCTCAAAAACAGGAAGACATTGCATCAAGAATCCGGATGCCGAAAATCCAACGGGGCAGTGGAACCAAATCGATATTTATTGTCACGGAGATACCAGCGTCCACGTTGTCAACGGAAAATTGGTAATGGTTTTGTATCACAACGCTCAATCAGACCAGGGAATTGAGAAACCGCTGACGAGGGGAAAGCTGCAGATCCAATCGGAAGGCGCAGAAGTATTTTATAAGGATATCCGGATACAACCTATCTCCATCATTCCGCCTCTTGTCTTAAAAGGCTTGGCGGCAATTCAATAATCCATTCATTCATGAAACGATACTTCATACATGTTATTTGCGCTCTATTAGTGAGCACTCCAATTCTTTTACTTGCACAGGGTAATCGCGATAGCATTTGGCACGTGAAGTCAACCACCGATTTCGAATTCGGCACGGTTGGCAATGAAGAGAATTGGAATCAGGCCAATTGGTTCAGCCTTACAGCGCGCGGCGAAACCCCTGCTGGTTATACAACCCGAGTAAAAATTCTTTATTCAAAAAAAGGAATCTACTGTCTCTATCACTGCACGGATAAAATAATCACTGCTACGCTGAAGGGCGATTTCCTGGATATCTACAATGAAGACGTTATCGAAGCCTTTTTCTGGCCCGACGAAGCCCATCCCCTGTATTTCGAATATGAACTTTCCCCGCTCAACTATGAACTGCCCATTCTTGTGCCGAACAACAAAGGGGAATTTTTTGGTTGGCGACCCTGGCATTATGAGGGCGATCGAAAAACGAGGCACGCCACGCGGATTACGCAGGGACCCGACGACCGCATCAATGGCTGGTTGGGCGAGTTCTTCATTCCATTCGCGTTGTTGAGGGGAATCGATCACAACCCACCCCAATCAGGCACGCGCTGGCGTGCAAACTTTTACAGGATTGACTATGATTCCAAGTCTTCCCAATGGACCTGGCAAACGGTCAGGACCAATTTCCACGATTATGAAATGTACGGGACCATCGTTTTCGACTAGTGCGCGAGTATGCGCGGAATGAAGCAGGTATTTGTGACCGGCGCATCTTTTTCATTACCTTTTAAGGACCAAAACAACATGTATGAAAAAACTGATCTTTCTCTTCCTTCTGCTTTCTTCGATTTCTACGGTTGCGCAGCAAGGTTATGTGGTAGTACTGCCCAAGGGTATAAAAGAAAAGCTCGATGGCAGGCTACTGCTGCTATTGGCGAAATCCAATCAAAGTGAACCGCGCTTCCAAATTGCGGATGGTGCCAGCTCGCAACTTGTGTTTGGAATGGATGTCGAGAATTGGAAAGCGGGCGAGATCAAAGTGTTTTCAACCCACGAATTTGGTTATCCTATTCAAAGCCTGAAGGATGTTCCCGCTGGTGAATATTATGTACAGGCGCTCTTGCATAAATATGAAACGTTTCATCGCAAGGATGGACACACGGTTAAGCTTCCCATGGACCGCGGTGAAGGACAACAATGGAACCAGGCGCCGGGAAATATTTATTCTAAGCCGGTAAAGGTGAAGATTGAATCCGGCGGTCGCGCAACCGTGAGAGTTGAACTCACTGAAACGATTCCTCCCATTAAAGAACCTGAAGACACCAAATACATCAAGCATATCAAGATACAAAGCAAGCTGCTAACCGAATTCTGGGGCCGGCCCATGTTTCTCGGCGTGCATATATTGTTACCGGAAGGCTGGGACACGCATCCGGATGTCAAATACCCGTTAGCAATATTTCATGGCCATTTTCCTTCTGACTTTGGAGGGTTTCGCACGTCTCCACCGGATACCGGTTTGAAACCAGATTACAGCGAAAGATTTCACATCAGTGGATATAATATAATTGAGCAGCAGGAAGCCTACGATTTTTATAAACTCTGGAGCGGACCCAATTTCCCGCGCGTGATCGCGATTGAGATCCAGCATGCGAATCCCTACTACGACGATTCCTACGCCGTGAATAGCGAAAACCTGGGGCCCTATGGTGACGCCATCACGTACGAGCTGATCCCGGAAATTGAAAAACGTTTTCGTGGTATTGGGCAGGGCTGGGCGAGGTTCATGTATGGCGGAAGCACCGGGGGTTGGGAAGTGTTGGCCGCACAGGTTTTTTATCCGGATGAATACAATGGTTGCTTTGCAGCCTGTCCGGACCCTATCGACTTTCGCGCATATACCGTCGTTGATTTGTACAAGGACAAGAATGCATATTTTTTGAAAAGCGATTTCAAGAAAACGCCAAGACCGGCAGAAAGGGATTCGCTTGGTCATGTATTTGCGACCCTGGAGGAAGTCAATCATCGCGAGCTGGCGCTGGCAACGCATAGCCGAAGCGGGCAGCAGTGGGACATCTGGGAAGCCGTGTATTCACCCGTTGGGCCGGATGGTTATCCAAAAAGGATCTGGGACAAATTATCAGGCAACATCGATAGCACCGTGGCAACTTACTGGAAAGAGCATTACGATCTCTCCTATATCATGCATCGCGACTGGGCAAAGCTGGGACCGAAATTGCGCGGCAAGGTTCATATCTATTGCGGTGATATGGATACCTACTATCGCAACGATGCCGTTTACTTCACGGAAACCATGTTAAAATCGCTCGCAAATCCGACTTATGATGGTGTTGTGGATTATGGTGATCGCGCGGAACATTGCTGGAATGGAGATCATACCCAACCCAACTATATCAGCCGCCTTCGTTATCACCAAATGTTCATTGGCAGGTGGGTAAGTGAAATTGCAAATCGTGCACCGGCTGGAGCTGATCTGAAAAGCTGGCGATATTAATTTTAAACGCATGACGAAGTTTTCCCTGGTTTTTCTTTCGCTTCTTTTTTGCGCAACATTTTCGTTTGCACAAGCCCGCGATCCGATCGATTCTGAGAACAAAATTCTTTTCAATGCAAGAATATTTACGGCAAACCGGGAGCATCCCTTTGCTGAAGCCATCGGAATAAGTGGAAAGCGTATCGTTGCCGTTGGCACCCTGGATGACGTGAAGCAAAAAATGAGCAGCGCGGCCGTTCACATCGACTTGCACGGTGCCAGCCTGCTGCCGGGGTTTGTTGACAGCCATATCCATGCACTGGAGGGCGGAGAGAGGCTGTTGAGGGCAAAT
>Ga0157375_10000533_pt1 | contig 34137 bp, 25 predicted proteins | sample M35metaG_FD_115311 | JGI IMG/M metagenome (GOLD analysis project Ga0157375, IMG submission 115311) | Miscanthus rhizosphere microbial communities from Kellogg Biological Station, Michigan, USA - M3-5 metaG | ecosystem: Host-associated > Plants > Roots > Rhizosphere > Soil | place: USA: Michigan... | reverse complement strand
TCGATGTGGATGACGCCGGGACTCCATAGCTCTCCCTCATGCTCATACCCGCGGCTTTTCTCGATGCGATAAAGCACGTGTTCGAACGAGCGCGGATCCTTCTCGATGCGGGCGTTGCCGAAGGCGAGGATGCGCAGCGGCGGAAACTTGTCGCCGTCGCACAGCTCCATGCCGCGGCCATCGTCAGGGATCGTCACTTTCCATTGATCGAATTGCTGTCCCGCCACAAGCCCTTCATGCGGACGGAAATGTAGCGATGGACGAAGGCGAAGACGCAGTCCGCTCGGACCTCCGAGCAATCGATAAACGATGTAGGTCGTGTTCTGCAGATGCGGCATCAGGACGCGCTTCTCGATCCGGATGCCCTTACCGGAGAAGCGCCACACCGGCCGGCCGTTCTCCATCGCGAACTCCTCAAGAATGCCGTCCTCGGGGAATGCCACTTCGCGGCCGCCGTGCTCGTCGCCGCTGAGACGCCAGCAGAGTCCATCGGGACCTTCGAGGACTTCTTCGAGATGGTTGAACATCATCGTGCGCCCGAGCGGAGCGGGGAGGGCGGCGATAAGGAAGCCGTGGAAACGGCGCGTGTTGGCGCCGCCGATCGTGCCGGATGCGTAGCCGCCGAGGGCATTCGTGACCAGCCATTCGCTAGTGAGAAGCTCGTCGCGGGGGTCGCCGCGTTTCCAGCCGGCCTGAATCGGGATCGCAATCGTGGCTTCGGATGTGCTCATCGCGGCAGTCGATGCCCTGCGCAAGTTATGCCTGCGGCGCAGTTTCAGTCACAATGCGCGGAGCGTTTCGAGAGGGAGGGGCTTCATGAGAAGAAATGCTGCGGTTGCGGGCGTCCTGCTAGGCGTGTTTTTGTCCGCCTGCGCCCACCACAAAACGACTACTGACGTTGCGCCGGCACCGCAGCGGGAGCCTGCCCCGGCGGCCGCGGCGGTGGAGCCGCCCGCGCTGGAGCCGCAGCCGATGCCGGTTCCTGCACCCGTTCCCGCGCCGGCGCCAAGCGTCGCGCCGCAAACTCCGCCGCCGATCATCGATCCGACGCTCGATCAGGCTGCGTCACTCGCAGCGAACAATCAGACCGATCAGGCGCGGCGCGTTTACCTCGCGCTGTTGAATCAGGCCAACGTCTCGCGGCAGACCATCGCCGCGGCGGCGCGCGGGCTGTATCGGATCGGCGCCTTCGCCGACGCCGTCGAAGCGTTTCGCAACCTCGGCACCTTCAATCGCGGCGAGGAAGACCTTCGCTACTACAACGCCGTGTCGCTGTTCGAGACCGGCCATTACGACGACGCGAAGAAAGAGCTCGCCTGCGCGCTGCCGTACATCGACATCACCAGCGACGTTGCGCGCTATCGCGACAAGATTCAGAAGATGGGCAGTCCTCAAGCGATGAAATGATCGCGCGCCGATGAACGCCGCGACCCGCAAGAAGCTGCTCGCGTATGCGATCCCCGTCGACCTGGTCGTCGTCGCCACTGGCATCGGCCTCCTGGTTCCGGGCATCTCGTCGATTGCGATCATCGGCGTCTACGTCGTTGCCGTCGCGCTGTCGGCGTGGAAATCGGGATGGGTTGGTGCATTCGCGGCGATGATGTTGTCGTCGGGTTTGTTGTTTTTTCTCTTCAAAACCTCGGTGCCGCGCGACGAGATCGGATGGCTGCTTGCTGCCGGCATCGTCGTGTCGATCCCGCTCGCGGCGTTGCATTCGAGACGCGCTCGCCGCAGGTCATTGCGCGAGACGGATGCGTTGCTTCTGCCCGAGCCGGTCGTCGCCGGTCCGCAATCGATCGAGGAGGCGGCCGCCGAGGCGATCATCGATCCGCGACGCGTCGCTGAGCGCGAGGCGCGGGCGCGGGCTGAAGGGGAGCGGATCGCCGCGCAGCGCTTTGCGAATGAGAAAACGAAACTCGAAGCCGAGCATGCGCAGCGTCTGAAGGCGCGCGAAGCGGAGTTGCAGGCCGCCTTTGACAACCAACGCGCGGCGATGAAGGCGGAGTTCGATGCCGCGCGTCTCGCGTTGGAGGCGGAACGCGCTGAATTGCAGCAACGCCCGCCGGTCATCGAGAAGCACCTCGACGAGGAAGCGCTGGCGCAACGGCTCGATCATCTTCGCGCCGGGTTGCAGCAGCAGTTCGAGCGCGAGATGCAGCCGCGCATCGACGCCGAGCTGGCGCGGCAGCGGGAGGCGCTCGCGCGCGATTCGGACCGCGAGATCGAGAAGATTCGCGCCGCTGCCGAGGAGCGGGTGGCGGCGTTTCGCGCGGAGCTCGATCGCATCGTCGCGCAACAGGCGTCCGCGCCGCCGCCCGCCGCGCCGCGTCCGCGCCAGCCGGCGCCGGTACAGCGCGGGATCTTCAACCGCTTCTTCCATCGTTCGAAGCCGCAGTTGAAATTGAATCGCTCGACGATCAGCGGCGAGAACACCGCCAATCGCCGGGCCGCCGCGGCGGCCGTGGCCGAGAGCAGCGCCACGCGCCGCGCGATTGCCGCGCGCAAGCCGCGCGTCCTCTTCCTCGAATCGCGCCGCGCCACGGCCGACACGGCCGCTCCTCGCCTGAAGCAACTCGGCCTCGAAGTGGTCATCGTCGAGCGCCTCGTCGATGCCGTCGACGAGCTCGATCGCTTGCGGCCTGACATCGTTTTCCTCGACACCGAGCTGCCTGATTTCGAGAAGGCCTACACGACGTTCGGCGAGCTTCCGATCGTGCTGACGGCGCGCGCCGCGTCGAGCATCCCCAACCTTCGCCGCGCAGGAATCGCTGTGCGGCCGTATGCAATCGACGAAGTCGTCGAGCTCGCGCGCGGTGCGTTGAACAAGCCGGTGGCCGAGGCCGCGCCGCCGGCGCAGAAGTACGACGTCATCTGCGCCAACTGCCGCGTCGTGTTTGACGCTGCCGATTCCGATTGGTGCAGTTGTCTCACGCGCGACCGGACCGTCGTCTGCACGAATTGCCTGACCTGCTTCTGCAAGTCCGCGCCGGCGTACAAGGAAATCTTCTGGTCCGGTGCGCCGCCGCAGTTGCTGGAGCGCAAAGCGGCGGAACTGCGGCGCCAGTCGCTGACGATGAGCGCGAACGCCGCGTCGTCCGAGGTTCGACGGCCGCTGGTGATGCTCGTCGACAGCGATCCCGACAACCAGGCCATCATGCAGCGCGTCTGCGCCAACCTCGGCTACGGCGCGGTGTCGTCGGATGGGCAGGACGCCCTCGCCATCGCGCGCACGCATCGTCCCAACCTCATCCTCGCCGACGCCATCCTGCCGCGTCTCGACGGCCGCGAGCTTTGCCGGCTGCTGAAGGAAGACTCCACCTTCGCCGCCACGAAGTTCGTCATCATGACCGGCCTTTACACCGACACGAAGTTCAAGAACGAGTCGATGCTTCGGTTCGGAATCGACGATTGCCTGACCAAGCCGGTGTCGATCACCGACGTTATCAACCTGCTGCAGCGCCATCTCGAAGGCGTGCACGATCTGCCGGCGCAGGAGAACATTTACGACTTGCACCGAAAGGCCGTCGGCGCGGCGGCCGATTCGCGCACGACGTACGAAATTGCCTGCGTCAATTGCGGCGACATGTTCGACGCCGTGAAAGCCGCCTGGTGCGCGGACGGCGATCACACGCTCGCGTGCGAACACTGCGGCGGCTGTTTCTGCGACGCCGCCGATTACCGGCAGCGCTTCTGGGCTGACGCGCCGGCGGTGCTGTTCGAGCGCAAGACGATCGTCGATTCGCGCAACGCCGCGCCCGCGACGGACAGTAAACGGCCGTTGCTCGCCGTCATCGAAGACGACGCCAGCGTTCAACTCCTCACGCGAACGATCGCCTCGACCCTCGGCTACGGCTTTGCGGGCTACGCAAATACGAACGAGGAGATCACGCACAAACCCGACTTGATCCTGGTGGACGCGTTGCTCGCACGCCACGACAACCGCGACCTCGCGCGGCGGCTCCACGACAGCGCATCGACGAAAGTCATCCTCATGAGCGGCCGCGCGTCTGATCCAGAATTCCGGCACGATGCCGCGGCGCGATTCAAGGCCGACGATTGCCTGGCCAAGCCGCTCGCCGCCGCCGACGTCATCGAAATGCTGAAGAAGTACCTGCCGCAGGCGGGCACTACCGGCTAGAATCATGGCTACAAATATGACTTTGAAGCGCGCATTCGCCCTCGCGACGGTCGTGGCGGCGGCCGCTTTTGCCGCGTCGGCGCAGACGCGGGAGTTGAATCCGACCGTGAAGGTGCTGGCGCGTCCGCAAAGCCCGGTGCCCGCGGAATGCGCAACCGACCCGGGCATCGTGCCCGCGCTCGAGGCCGAGGCCCCTGCGCTGGAGCCGGCCACCGCGCCCGCTCCGCCGTCGAGCGACCTGCGAACGACTTTGCGCCGTCTGCAAGTCGCTGCAGAGGTCAACGACTACGCCGCATTCAAATCCGCGTATGCCGAGGCAAAGCGCGCCGCCGCTGCGCATCCGGCGGGCGGGGAGCGCAATGCGGCGAACGACGCGCTGCAGGTGTTCGCCGACATCGCGCGCGTCTGGGATTACGCGATGACGTCGCCGACCGGCGGATTTTTCGACGCGACGGTGCAGGGCGGATCGCTGCTGAACGCGATGAAGCGCTATCCCGACTACGGACGCGCCATCGCCGACCAGACCATTAACTCGGGCGGCCGGACGCTCTATCCGACTCCCGAAACACGCCGCTTTCTCGCTCGCGAATCCGCGCGCCGCCTCACCCGCCTCGGCGTATCGACTCCGGCGCAGGTCGCGCGCGGCTCACAACCGGAGCCGACACCTCGCCGGACGGTCACCGTTCCGCCGCCGGTGAAAAAGCCGGTGCAGGTTGCGGCGAAACCGCCAGCGGCGAAGACGACAACTCCCAAGGCAACTGCTCCGAAGAAAACTGCTGCGAAGACAACAACGACGCCGGCGAAAACTGCGAAGGCAACGCCGCCAGCAAAGACGAAGACCGCAGCGATCAAAGCGACTCCGGTTCCGAAACCGAAACCCGCCGCGCCGCCGCCTGTGAAAGTCGCCGACACCTCGACGATGCCCCCCGGCCCGCCCATCGTCGCGACGCCGCAGCCGAAGGCGCCGACGACGACTACAACCGCGTCATCTCAAACCGCCACTACCGCGCCGATCACCACCACTACCGCGCCGGTAACTACCGCTACCGCCCCGCCGCCCGCGGCGACGAGCACCACTGACACCGCGGTTTCCACCACCAGTTCCGCGCCGACCGACACCAGCGTCACCGCCGCTCCGGACACCTCCGCCACCGCGACCGCTGTGCCGCCTTCGAAACAAAACGGCAACATGAATCTGATCCTGGCCGTTGTGCTCATCCTGGTCGGCATCGGCGTCCTCGTCGTCCTCTTCCGCGCCTCGGACTGACGGTATCCTGTGCGTCCCATGAGACGCCTGCTCTTCTCTCTCCTTCTCCTCGCCGCCGTTCCGCTTGCCGCTGCCCGCCTGCCGCAGAGCGTGATCCCCAATCACTACGCCATCACGATCACGCCCGATCTGCCCACCGAGAAATTCAGCGGCAACGAGACGATCGACGTCACGGTCAAGGAGCCGGTGGACACGATCACGCTGCACAGCGCCGACATCGTCATGCACGACGTCGTCCTGGCCAGCGGCAGCAAGATGATGAATGCGACCATCACCTACGACGTGCCGAACGAGATGGCCTCGCTGAAGTTCGGGCAGACCATCCCGCCTGGCAAGGCCTCGCTGCGCATCGCCTTCGACGGCAATCTCCAATCCCAACTGCGCGGCCTCTACCTGAGCAAAACTGCGAAGCGCAAATACGCGGTCACGCAGTTCGAGCCGACCGACGCGCGGCGCGCCTTTCCGTCCTTCGACGAGCCGGCCATGAAGGCCACGTTCGACATCACGCTTGTCGTCGATAACGGCGACACCGCCATCTCCAACGGCGCCATTGCCGCCGACACGCCGGCCGGTCCCGGCAAGCACGCCATCCGCTTCCGCACCACGCAGAAACTGTCGACCTATCTCGTGGCCATGCTCGTCGGCGACTTCCAGTGCGTCAGCGGCGGCGTCGATGACATCCCCATCCGCGTCTGCTCCGTGCCCGGCATGCAGGACCTCGGCAAGTTCGCCGTGTCGGCCGCCGAGGCGTCGATTTCGTTCTACGACAAGTACTACGGCATCAAGTATCCGTTCGGGAAGCTCGACCTCATCGCCATCCCCGACTTCGAAGCGGGGGCGATGGAAAATGCCGGCGCAATTACGTTCCGTGACACGGCCCTCCTTCTCGACGACGCGCACGCCTCGGTGGAGCGGCAGCGCGGCGTGGCCAGCACGATCGCCCACGAGATCGCACACCAGTGGTTCGGCGATCTCGTCACGATGAAGTGGTGGGACGACATCTGGCTCAACGAGGGATTCGCCACGTTCATGACGGCGAAGCCGCTGAAGGTGTGGCATCCGGAATGGCGCGTCGATCTCGATGAAGTCGGCAACACGAACGGCTCCCTCGGCGTCGACAGCACGCGCTCCACGCGCCCGATCCGGCAGAAGGCAGAGTCGCGCAACGAGATCAACGCGCTCTTCGACGGCATCGCTTACGGCAAGACCGCGGCCGTTCTGCGCATGCAGGAAAACTGGGTCGGCGAGGAGATGTTCCGCGACGGCATCCGCGCGTATCTGAAAAAGTACTCATACAGCAATGCGGCCGCCGAGGATTGGTGGGGAACGATGACCACCGCGACGAAGCAGCCGTTCGACGCCGTGATGAAAACGTTCGTCGATCAGACCGGCGCGCCGCTGCTGCACGTCAGTGAATCGTGCGCCGCCGACGGCACGCGCACCGTCGCCATCACGCAGGAGCGCATGCTGCCGAAGAGCGTGCCTCCCGTCGCGCAGGCGTGGACGATTCCGATCTGCGCGCACGAAGTCGGCGCCGCGGCCGGATCGCCGTGCAAGATGATTTCGAAAGCGACCGACTCCTTCACGACAATGGCTTGCGACCGGCCGCTCTTCCTCAGCCGCAATGGCGCCGGCTACTTCGTCACCGACTACTCGGCGGACATGCGCGCGAAACTCCGCGCCCACCTCGGCGAAATGCCGCCCGCCGAACTGATTTCGCTCAACGGCAACGAATCGCTCCTCATGCGCAGCATGCGCGAAGATGTCGGCGAGTATCTGGCCCTGCTCAAAGCGATGCCGCGTCCGTCCGAGCGGCCGCTGGTCAATTCGATCGCCGGCAACATCGGATTCTTCGACACGCGCCTCGTCGACGACCACAACCGCGCTGCGTGGCACACGTACGTCCGCGAAGCGATGCGCGGTTATGCGCCTCTCACCTGGGACACGCCTGCCGGCGAAACCGCGGAGCAACGCATCATGCGCGCCACAACCCTCGGCGTCCTCGGAGTGGAAGGGGAGGACCCGGAGGTCATCGCCGGCGCCCGCCGCGTCGCACAGCAGTACATGAACGATCCGGCCTCGGTCGACGCCGTCATCGCCGACCGCGCGTTGCCGATCGCCGCGTTCAACGGCGACGAGGCGCTCTTCAATCAGGTGATCGAGCATCTCAAGACCGCGCCGACGCCCGAGATCGCCTCGCGTTACCGCAACCTCATCCCGCTCTTCCGCGATCCGAAACTGATCACGCGCGCCGTCGACTTCATCTACAGCGATCAGGTGCGCAGCCAGGATCTGCCGGGCATGGCCGCGACGCTCTTCTTCAATCCCGCCGCGAAACAGATCGGCTGGAACGCCGCGAAATCGCATTGGGAACTGCTCAATCAGAAGATCCCGACCGCGATCGGCGCCATCACCGGCTCGACGTCAACGTTCTGCGATCCAGCCATGAAAGCGGACGTGCAAGCCTTCTTCGCCACGCATCCCGCCGGCGCCGGCGAGCGTGCGCTCAAACGCGCGCTTGAAGCGATCGACACCTGCATCGCGTTCAAGACGGCGGAGCAGGCGTCGTTCAATGTAGCGCTGGGAGCTCCGTTGCCGTAGTCAAAAGCAAATCACCACAAAGACACAAAGGGCACAAAGGGATCTCCTTTGTGCCCTTTGTGTCTTTGTGGTGAAACGCTTTTCGTCAATTCACGCGCCGCAGAACCATCATCGAGTAGCCCTCCACCTCGACCTCCTCGCCCGCGTGCAACTCCTGATGCGAACGCAGGTCGGGGATGGGCTTGTTCGTGTCGATCATCGTCTCCCATCGATCTCCCCACGGCCCGGTGGGCAGACGGAACGGCATCGGCTCGAAGTGGGCGTTGAAGAGCAGCAGGAAACTGTCGTCGGCGATCTCTTCGCCGCGCGCGTTCGGCGGGATGCCGTGGCCGCTGAAGAAGACGCCGATGCTGCGCGCGAAGCCGCTCTGCCAATCGTCATCGGTCATCAACTCGCCGTCGGGTTTGAACCAGCCGATGTCGCTGACGTCGGCGCCGCGCAGCGGCCGTCCGTAAAACCAGCGCCGTCGCTGAAATACCGCGTGCTCGCGGCGGAATGCGATCAACCGCGTCACGAACGCGAACAGCTCTTCGTCGACGTGCTCCCAGTCGAACCATGACGTCTCATTGTCCTGGCAGTACGCGTTGTTGTTTCCGTGCTGCGTGCGTCCGATCTCATCGCCGCCGCAGATCATCGGAACGCCGACCGACAGCACCAGCGTCGTCAAGAAGTTCCGCTGCTGCCGCGCCCGCAACGCGTTGATCCCTTCATCATCCGTCGGCCCCTCGGCGCCGCCATTCCACGAACGATTGTCATTCGCGCCGTCGGCGTTGTTCTCGCCGTTCGCCTCGTTGTGTTTCTCGTTGTACGAAACGAGATCGCGCAGCGTGAATCCGTCGTGAGCCGTGACGAAGTTGATCGACGCGTACGGACGGCGTCCCGTCCACGCGTACAGATCGGAGCTGCCAGTCAACCGATTGGCGAACTCGCCGAGCGTTTGATCCGTGCCGCGCCAGTAATCGCGGACCGAATCGCGGTACTTGCCGTTCCACTCCGACCACAGCGGCGGAAAGTTGCCGATCTGGTAGCCGCCTTCGCCGACGTCCCACGGCTCCGCGATCAGCTTCACCTGCGAGAGCACCGGATCCTGCTGGATGATGTCGAAGAACGCGCTGAGGCGATCGACGTCGTGCAGCTCGCGGGCAAGCGTCGACGCCAGATCGAAACGGAAGCCGTCCACGTGCATCTCCAGGTGCCAGTAGCGCAGCGAATCCATGATCAGTTGCAGCACGTGCGGATGGCGCATGTTCAGGCTGTTGCCCGTGCCGGTGTAGTCCATGTAGTAGCGCGGATCGTCGGGCATCAGCCGGTAGTACGCGGCGTTGTCGATGCCCCTCATCGAAAGCATCGGCCCGAGGTGATTGCCCTCGGCCGTGTGGTTGTAGACGACGTCGAGGATGACTTCGATGCCTTCCTCGTGCAGTGTCTTCACCATCTGCTTGAACTCCTGCACCTGCTGCCCGGTCTGGCCGCCCGAGGAGTACTCGTTGTGCGCGGCGAGATAGCTGATGGAGTTGTAGCCCCAGTAGTTGCGAAGCCCGCGCTGGAGCAGCAGAGAATCGTGGATGAATTGATGAACGGGAAGGAGCTCGACCGCAGTGACACCGAGCGTCTTCAGATGCCGGATCGCGGCCGGATGCGCGAGGCCCGCGTACGTCCCGCGCTGATTCTCCGGCACGTCGGGGTGCCGCTGCGTGAATCCTTTGACGTGGACTTCGTAAATGATCGTCTCGTGCCACGGCGTGCGCGGATAGCGATCGCTCGACCAGTCGAAGTACGGATTCGTCACCACAGACTTCGGCATGAACGGCGCGGAGTCGGCGTCGTTCTTCGCGTCCGGATCGTCGAAGAAGTGTCCGAACACCGCCTCGTTCCACTGCACCTGCCCATCGACTGCTTTGCCGTACGGATCGAGCAGCAGCTTCGACGGATTGGAGCGATCGCCGGCGCCTGGCTCCCACGGCCCATGCACGCGATATCCGTAGCGCTGACCGGGACCGATGTTCGGTACGTAGCCATGCCAGATGAATCCAGTCATCTCCGGCAGATCGACGCAGGTCTGTTTGCCGTCATCGTCGAAGAAACAAAGCTCGACACGCGTGGCAGGCTCGGAAAAGACGGAAAAGTTCGTCCCGGCGCCGTCGTACGTCGCTCCGAGCGGGTAGGGCGTTCCCGGCCAGACCTTCACCGTGGAGTCGCTGCGTTTCTCCCGGACCATGGCGGAGCGAGCGGCAAAGCATGTGCCACGGGGTGGGTGGGGCCTCCATCCTGAGGCCGCTGAGCGAAGCGAAGGCCGGCCTCAGGATCTCCGGTGGCGCCGCTCAGACTACGCGGTATCACCGGAGGTCCTGACGATTCGCTTCGCGAATCGCAGGATGAACTGCCCACCCCCAACCATGGCACACACCTCGCTTTTGCAAACATCCATGAGACACCGCAATCCGCAGGATCTTCGGTGCACCTATCTGGTCGTGATGGAGCGCGACCGGGAGCCCGCTGACGATCTCCGAGACCTCGCCTCCTACCTCTCCATCCTTTCCGTCTTCGGCTGTGAAGTGATCGTCGTCGACGGGTCGCCGTCGCCGATTTTCGAGAGCAATCGCGCCGTCCTTCGCTGGGTGTCGCGCCATATCGCCGCGCGGCCGAGGCATCGCAATTTCAACGGCGGGATCGACAGCGTCCGCGCCGCTCTCGACGTCAGCAGTTGCGACAAGGTCATCGTGGCCGACGGGAACGTCCGCTACCACGCCGACGCCATCGAAAGCGTCTGCGAGCTGCTCGACCTGCACGAAGTCGTCGAGCCGCAGGACTACTTCGAGCCGCTGCCGTGGTGGAGCGGGATCGAGGCGGGACGGATGCTCGTCCATCGCGGCGTCGAGCCGCTGCCCGATCACGGCGCCACGTTCGGAATCCGCAGGTCGTCCGTGCGCGGCCTGCGCAGCGTCGACCTCGCCTGGTCGAATGGCGAGGATGCCGTGCGCCGTCTGGCGTCGCAAGGCGCCGAAGTCTTCTCCGCATGCGACGTTTTCGTCCGCCGCCTGCCACCGCCGCTCGAACACTGGCTGCGCGACCGTCCGCGCCAGGCCGATGACGATTTCGCCATGCCCGTCAAGACCGCCTTCTTCTTCGCCCTCCTGCCGGTGGCGATCGTGCTGGCCACGCTCGGCGGCATCCGCCTCGCCGGCGGCTACGCCAGCGCGATCGCGTTGGGATCGATGGTCCTGGCGTTGCGCGGCCGAGGAGGGGCGAATGCGTACTTCCCCTTGCGCGCATGTCTCTGCGCGCCGCTGTGGGTGTTCGAACGATCGCTCAGCGTTTACTGGGCGCTCTTCCGCAAACTGCAAAGCTCGTCGCCCGACGCGGCGCGCCCCGCGGTCGCCGAACGCGGCACGGGAGCGAAGGTGGCGAGCGGCGAATGAGAATGCGACCGGTTCTCCTCATCCTGCTGCTCTCCATCGCTCTTCCGTCGCATGCTCAGGACGTCGTCACCGGTCCGCTCACGATGGCGGTGTCGACGCAGAAGAAGATCCTGGTCGTGCGCATCGGTGGGACCGAGATGCGGCGCTACTCGGTCGCCGTCGGCACGAAGGCCAAGCCGACGCCGATGGGGCAGTTCACCGTCAAGCACATCGTCTGGAATCCGGCCTGGCATCCGCCCGACGAGAAGTGGGCGAAAGGAAAGAAGCCGGCCGGACCGGGCGACCCGAAGAACCCGATGAAGATCGTGAAGATCTTCTTCCAGGAGCCCGACTACTACATCCACGGCACCGACGCCGAAGACTCCCTCGGATCGGCGGCATCACACGGTTGCATTCGCATGGCGCAGGAGGATGTCTACAAGCTCGCGCGCTATCTGCAGGACCACGCCGGCGCGGCGAAATCGGACGACTGGTACGCGCAGGTGATCAACGGCAATCAGTCGCAGAGCGTGATTCTGCCGAAGAGCGTGCCGCTGGCGATCGGTAAGTGATACTTCCGGCGCGGATGGAGGTAACGAAGGGATGCATGGCTCTCCTTTTGTACGGGAGAGTCTACTCTACGCAATTCCGCCTGTAAATATCAATTATTCTCGAAGGCCTTCAAGGCGTCGGCCTCGGTGTCGTAGACGGTGAACATCGGCAGCAGGTTCGTGAGCTTGAGCGTCTTCTTCACGCGATCCTGCGGCTTGAGGAGGCGAAGCGACGCGCCGTGGCGGCCGGAAACTTTCAGGCTCTGCACGAGCTCGCCGAGGCCGTTGCTGTCGATGTAATCCATCTCGGAGAGGTTAAGGAGGATCTTGCGGTTGCCTTCGCCGAGGAGCTGTTCGATGAGGCGGGGGAGGAGATCGTCGCCGACGCCGACGGCGAGGCGGCCTTCAAAGTCGACGATGACGACATCGCCTTTTTTGCGGGTTTCGATGTTCATGCGGGCGCATCATACATCGGCACGCGCGACCTCCAGCGCCAGTTGCGCGGGACGCGATCCGAGCTGCGCGAACCACGCCACGCCCGCCGCCACGCAGTCGATTTCGAGCGTGTAGCGGCCCGCGGGCTGCGGCGGCAGCGACATGCGCACGCGCACCGTCTCGCCGGGCGCGATCTCGCGCGGCGGCTCCGTCAGGCGCTCCCAATGCAGATCGAACGTGATCAGTTTTCCGGTGAGGTCGTGAAGGTGCGCGCCGAGGGCCACGCCGCCGAATTGTGTGTCCGAGGGAAGCCAGGTTGCGGTGCCGCGATTCGTCACGGTGGCGTCGACGATAATGGGATGTCCTTCGACGACCGGCGCGATCAACGTCGCCGCGACATCCGCGGCCAGACCGGACGGACTGCGGCTGTCGATCCGTTTACTCCCTTCCTTGAAGAGGAAGAAGCTGCGCACGTCGCGCAGAAACCCTCGCGTGGCTCCGACCCACTTCGCCGCGATCGCGCCGCCCGCAAGCAGGTCTTCGTAGTCGTCGAGCGATACGTGAAACGGCGGCGTGTGAAAAACCGCCAACTTCAGATCGCGAAAGCCGCAGCTCTGCGCTGTGCGCCAGAGCGCGTGGATGTCGACGTCGTTCTCGATCACGCCGTACGTGCGCATCTCGAATTGCGACAGCGGCGTGCGCGAATGCCGCGGTCCCGGCTCCGCAAACGCAGCGATGCCGCCCGGCTTCAGGACGCGCCCGAATTCGCGCAGCACGTCGTCAGGATTCGGCGCGTGATGGAAGGCATCGAAGCAGAGGATCCGCTCGACGCTGGCGTTTGGTAGATCAATGCGCCGCCCGTCGTACTCCAGAAACTGCGGCGCCGGACGCTCGCCGATCGGCGGCTGCCGTTCGTAAAGATCGCGAGCGATACGTAACGCCGTCGCGGAAACGTCGAGCAGGATCACGCGGCAGCCGAGCTGCGTCAGGAATCGCGAAAGCCATCCGGTTCCGGCGCCGAATTCGAGCACCGTCATCCCGGGCACGAGCCGCAATCCTTGCAGCAAAGTCGCGACGTTGATCAGGATCGGAGGCGCCTCGTCCGGCTTCGCAAACGGCTTGGCGAGGTGATGCTCCCATTCCGTCAGCGACGAGAAATACTCCTCGGCCGTTCGATTCAGATCGTCGATCGAAGTCCGCGCGATCATCTCGCGCACATCGATCATCGCATCGGGCGACGATTCATTCGCGGGCTCCTCGGCATCGCCGTCAGCATCGCCGAACGAGATTGGCGCCTGCACGAACACGATCGCGCTGCTCATCTCCTCGTGATGTTCGAAATGGACGTGCGTGTTCTCGAATCGTGACTCGACGAGGATGCGAAAGATCTCATCGAGGTCATAGGTGTGACTGGGGATGAACGGTTCGCCAAACGGCTTCCGCCGCGCGACGTTGGCGATGCCGTTCACGACGCCGACACGCTCGCGCAACCCTCGGCTCACTCTCACCACCGGCGACGCCGTTCCTCGGTACAAAAAGTGGAACGCACCGATCCCGCCGGAACCGATGCGGCCGAGGAGCTCGCGAAAGAGCGCGAGGCCGCGAGCCGGTGGAAGGCGCTGGAAGAGCAGATACGAATTGACGAGATCGAACTTGCGCGGCGACGCTGCAAACTCCGCCGCGGTCTTGAAGTGGATGTTTGCAACGTTCTGCTTCGCCGCTTCGCGTCGCGCGATGGCGAGCATGGCCGGCGAACGATCCACCGCCGTCACCGATCCCGTCCTCCGCGCGAACGGAATGGCCAGCCGTCCCGGCCCGCAGCCGTACTCGAGTACCGACTCCGGCGCGAAGTCGGACGTCAGCTTCTTCCGGATCGTGTGAAAGATCGAGTCGACGAGCAGCTCGCCGCTATCGAAAAATTCACGCTCCAGATTTGCCGTTCGGTTTGCGCTCAGAAACTTCGGATCGGTGAAGACCGCGAAGAACGGCTCGCGCTCTGCAAACGCCTCCCACTTCCGATCCGGCTGCACGTTCATGCGGACGGGATTATCGTTGCAACGCCCGTGAACCTGATCCTTCTCTTCGACGACGACTTCACCTCCGATTCGCGCGTGCGACTGACTGGCCGCCGCCTGCAGCACGTCCGCGACGTCCATCGCGCCGCGGCAGGGGAGTCGCTCGCCGTCGGCATCGCCAACGGCCGCATCGGCCGCGGCATGATCACGCACCTCGGCGACGACGCGCTGGAGATGGACGTCGCGCTCGACCGCGATCCGCCTCAATCTCTTCCCTTAACGTTAATCCTCGCGCTGCCGCGCCCCAAAGTCCTAAACCGCGTCATCGCCGGCGCCGCATCCCTCGGCATCAAACGCATCGTCCTGATCAACGCCTGGCGCGTCGAAAAAAGCTATTGGAGTTCGCCGCGCCTCACTCCCGAAAACCTGCGCACGCAATCAATCCTCGGACTCGAACAAGCGCGCGACACGGTCCTCCCCTCAATCGAGACCCGCCGCCTCTTCCGCCCGTTCGTCGAAAACGAGCTGTCTGCGATGGCATCCGGCACACGCGCACTTGTCGCGCATCCGCACGCGACCGAGGAGTGCCCGCGCGATGTGCGCGAGCCGGTCACCCTCGTCATCGGCCCCGAGGGCGGCTTGATCGACGCCGAGATCGCGTCGCTCGAACGGATCGGCTTCACGCCGGTCTCGATCGGCGAACGCATCCTGCGGGTGGAGACGGCGGTGCCGTTTCTCGCAGCGCGGTTGTATTAAGAGGGTGTGAAGCATCATTCGCGACACCCGCGGATCGACGCATGACTCCGACGTGTTGCATGGGACGGGGCAAGCGGTAACGCATGGCCCCTGCCTCGGTTTCGAGATCGGACCAAGCGGTAACGCATGGACACTCCCCGGTTTCGAGACCGGACCATGCGGTAACGCATGGCCCCTGCTTTGGTTTCGAGACCGGACCATGCGGTAACACTGGAGACTGCTGCGGTTTCGAGACCGGGCCATGCGGTAACGCATGGCCCCTGCTTTGGTTTCGAGACCGGACCAAGCGGTAACACTGGACGCTGCTGCGGTTTCGAGACCTGGGCAAGCGGTAACGCATGGACCCTGCCTCGGTTTTGAGGCCTCGGCAAGCGATAACGCATCGACGCCCCGGCTTGCATACGGGCGGCCCTTGCGATAACGAGGCGACCCCTCGCGTTGTATACGGCGGGCGCTTGCGATAACGAGTCGACCCGCCGCGTTGCATATCAGGGGCCTCTGATATTGGGGGTCCCCGTACTCAGCAAGGACTCGTATATGAGTCACTCCGGACGTGGGTAGGGATGGTCCTGAACTCAGGACACTATCTCCTCGTATCGAAAGTTGACTAAGTCCACTTAGCTAAGCTAAACTCCCGTCATCGTGATCGAAGTCAATATCCATGAAGCGAAGACGCATCTCTCCCGCTTGCTCGCCCAGGTTGAAGCAGGTGAGGAAGTCACGATCGCTCGCAACGGCGAGCCCGTGGCGAAGCTGGTAGCGATCGAAAAGAGCTCGAAGAAACGCGTGCTTGGCCAATACAAAGGTGAAGTTGTCATTGCTGACGACTTTGACGACCCTGTCGACCCCGAAACGTGGCGTTGAATGCGGTTCCTGATTGACACCCATTGCTGGCTTTGGGCGGTCATGTCGCCCGACCGTCTTTCTCCGAAAGCGATCTCGATGATCGAGAGCGCCACGAATAAGGTCGTGTTGTCCTGCGTCAGCACGCTCGAAATTGCGATCAAGGTATCGATTGGAAAGCTTCATTTGTCTGAGCCGGCTCACGATTTCGTCTATTCGCAGATGGCCGCCCTCTCGATGACTTCTCTTCCGGTTTACTTGTCACATTCATTACGTGTTTCGGAACTGCCGCTTCATCATCGTGATCCGTTCGATCGCCTGCTCGTCGCGCAATCGCAGATCGAACGCGTGCCACTGATGACCGCGGATGAAGCGCTCGCCGCGTATGACATCGACATCATCTGGGCGGGGCGAGGCGAGGCACCGCGCCGCGGTCCGAACTAGGCATCGCGTAGAATCCGCCCCCCATGGCCACGAAGCCGGATTCCGGCGAGAAGCTGATCGCGTCGAACAAAAAAGCGTTTCACGACTACTTCGTCCTGCAGAAGGCCGAGGCGGGCGTGGCGTTGACCGGTACCGAGGTCAAATCGCTGCGGGACGGGAAAGCGAACATCAAAGACTCGTACGTCATCATCAAGAACGGCGAGGCCTTTCTCTTCAACGCGCACATCTCGCCGTACTCGCATGGCAACCTGCAGAACCACGAGCCCGAGCGGAATCGAAAGCTGCTGCTGCATCGGCGCGAGATCGAAAAGCTGAACGAGCAGGTCGTCGAGAAGGGGCTGACCGTCGTCCCGCTGCGGCTCTATTTCAAAGGCGGCAAGGTCAAGGTCGAGATCGCGGTCGTGCGCGGAAAGAAGCTCTACGACAAGCGCGAGACCGAGAAAAAGCGCGAGCTCGATCGCGAAGCCGCCGTGGCCATGAAGCAGCGTTGACGCGGGTAGTGTGGTCAGAGAGCCACAACTGCGGGTCAGAACGACCACAGAATCGTTTGTGCGGGATCGTGATGCCAAACGCGTAAATTACACATTGGGTGAGAGTTAAGTCCGTTCGAAGCCCATTCGCGATCCGTGGCACTTCCCCTGCTCTTAACGCGCACGGACATGTACGTTAAACGCAAGACGATCAACACCAAAGTCAGTATCTCCGGCATCGGCCTCCACTCCGGCATCTACACCAAAGTCGAGCTTCACCCGGCCCACGCGGGCAGCGGCATCACCTTCGTCCGCGCGGACCTCGGGCTGCGCATTCCGGCGCTGCAAGCCTCGACCACCGCGCTCGACCACGCCACGACGGTCGGCCGCGATGACGTATCGGTCGGAACGGTCGAGCATCTCCTCTCCGCGTTGATGGCCTGCGGGATCACCGATCTCGACATCCACATCAACGGCCCCGAGGTCCCCATCATCGACGGAAGCGCAGTGCCGTTCATGCATCTCATCGATGCTGCCGGTGTTCGCGAGCTGGCCTCGGACATCCGCGTCCTGCGCATCACCGAGCCGATCGAAGTCGTCGACGGCAACAAGAGCATCCGCATCACGCCGTCGAACCGGCTGGTGATCAAGTACAAGATCGACTTCCCGCATCCGACGATTGGGAAGCAGGCGCTGCAGTTCGACCTCCATCACGACAACTTCCTCAAGAAGATCGCGCCGGCTCGTACCTTCGGATTCAAGCATGAAGTCGAGAAGCTTCGCGCGGCCGGGCTGGCCCGCGGCGGTTCCGTCGAGAACTGCATCGTCCTCGATGACGGCGGCGTCATGAACGGCCCGCTCCGTTTCCGCGACGAATTCGTCCGCCACAAGATCCTCGACCTGGTCGGCGATCTGGCGCTGATCGGACGTCCGGTGGTCGGTGAGATCACGGCGTACAAGGCCGGACACGCGCTGCACTCCAAGTTCGTCGAGCAGATTCTTCGGGCTGCCGAAGCCGAGGAAGGCGTGCCGGCGATGGCGGCGCGCGGCGTCGAGAGCTTCGCGTAAGCGGAAATATCAGAGGGAGATCCGGCGTCGTGTGGTAAAACAACCACACCGTGCGTCCACTCTTTTTTGCATCCCTCTTCCTGATCGCCGGAGTCGCGTTCGCGGCTGACCCGTCGATCGACACCCTGTCGGCGAAAGACGTGAACCGGCAGGTCAGCGTCCACTTCACCATGGCGCACGCGTTTGAGCGCGAGGAGACGATCAAGGGACTGCAGAGCGGCGTGCCGACGACGCTGACGTACGTCGTCGAGATCTTCCGCGACCGCCCGCGCTGGTTTGACGAGGGGATCGCCCGGACGCGCATCGAAGTCATCGCCACCTTCAACTCGCTGACGCGCGAGTACCTCCTCAACTATCGCCGCGATCACAAGCTGGTCCGTTCGGAGACGTTCAACGATCTGGCCGCGCTGCAGAAGGCCATGACCACGATCGATGAGCCGAACCTCTTCGCCATCGGCAAGCGCCCGCCGTACAAGCTGAAAGTACGCGTCAAGGCCGACCTGATGCGCGGCTGGCTGCTGTACTTCATCCCCTGGGAGTTTTCGACGCGGTGGAAGACGGCGCGTGTGGCCTCTCCGCCGGAGCCGGCGGCGAGATGAGTCTTCGCGCCACGCTGTTCCGCTACCGTAAGGATCCGCGCGTCATCGTCACAGTGCCGCTGCTAATCTTGGCGGGTACGACGCTCATCTACTACGCGGTTCAGAAGGCGAAAGAGCTATCACCCGAGGCATTGAGCAGCCAGGTCCTCCTCTTCGTCCTCGCGAACATCAACGTTCTGCTGATCTTCGGCATCCTCTTCGTCCTGCTGCGCGGCATCGTCAAACTTGTGCTGGACCGGCAGCGCGGCATCATCGGCTCGCGGTTCCGCACGAAGCTGGCCATTACGTGGGTGGCCACGTCGCTGATCCCGGTACTGATCCTCTTTTTCTTCGCCAGCGACCTGTTGCGCACCTCGATCGACCGCTGGTTCAACACGCCGGTCAGCCGCATCCTCACGAACGGCGAAGCGATAGCGCAGATGTCAGAGGATCAATCCGCCGCGATTGCCGCCGCCGCCGCGCGCGAGATTGCGTCCAGCGACCCGGCGCAGCTCGACGCGGCGCTCAGCCACGTCCAGCAGTTTCACAGCGTCGACATGGTCGGCCTGTATCGCAACGGCACGCTCGTACGCGTGGTGGCCAATCCGCGGGCGCCGATTCATGAAGCGTCCGAGCCGCCGAAGAAGTTTTTCGACGACATCGCCGCGTCCGGACACGCCACGAAGATCGACGTGGTCGCCACCGGGAAGTGGATTCGTTCCGCCACGCGCGTCGGGACGACGCCGTACGTCGCGGTGGCCGGCGTTTTCATACCCGGCACCATGAGCCATCTGATCGACGAGTCGATCGTGATGCACAAGAATTTCGAGCAGCTGAACGCGCAGCGGCCGACGTTGAAGGCGTCGCAGACGTCGCTTTTCCTCGCGGTGACGCTGGCCATTCTCTTCGGCACCTTGTGGACGTCGATTTACGCCTCGCGCCGCATCACCATCCCCATCAAAGCGCTGGCCGAGGCCACGGGACGCCTGGCCGAGGGCGGCTATGGACATCGCGTGGCAGTCGCGGCGACGGACGAAGTGGGACGGCTCATCGAATCGTTCAACGACATGTCGACGCAGCTCGACCAGCAGCGCCAGGCGCTGACGCAGACGAATCGCTACCTCTCCACGGCGCTCGACAGCGTCTCCGCCGGCATTCTCGCCTTCACCGACACGTTCGAACTGCTCAGCGTGAATCACGCCGCGCTGCAGATGTTGCAGATCGAACAGCCGCGCTCCGGCGCCAATCTCGCCGACGTGCTGATGGGCGATCTCACGCCGCTCTTCGACACGCTGCGCGAGCTCACCGCTCGCGGCGCGCGCGCGCGCGAAGTCACGCTCATCCGCGGCGGCGAGTTGCGCTACCTCGAAGTCTCTGTGGCCCGGCTTTCCGGCGGCGGCGATGAGGGATGGGTCGTCGCGGTCGAAGATTCGACATCGCTCGTCCAGGCGCAGAAGCTCGCCGCCTGGAACGAGGCCGCGCGCCGCATCGCGCACGAGATCAAGAATCCGCTGACGCCGATCCAGCTTTCCGCGGAACGCATCGCGCGCAAGTTCCGCAACAATGACGCCGACACTCCTCAGGCAATCGACGAGGGGACGAAAACCATCGTCTCCGAGGTGGGCCAGCTCAAGCGAATGGTCGACGAGTTCGCCCGCTTCGCGCGCATGCCCGCCGTTCACCTCCGTCACGCGCAGCTCGCCGAAATCCTGCAGCAGGCGGCAGGGCTCTATCGCGACGTCAAACCTGGCGTTTCGGTCAGCGTCACCGTGGAACCAGACATCGAAATCCTCGTCGACCCCGAACAGATTCGCCGCGCCGTCGGCAATCTCTTGAAGAACGCCGTCGAAGCGACGGAATCGGGCGAGGTGCGCGTCTCCGCCCGCCGCGCGCCGCACCGCGTCGTCATCGAGGTGGCCGACCCAGGCCGCGGCGTTCCCGACGCCGACAAGGAGAAACTCTTCCTCCCATACTTTTCCACCAAAGGCCGCGGCACAGGCCTCGGCCTGGCCATCGTCCACCGCATCGTGAACGACCACGACGGCCGCATCTCCGTCCACGACAACCACCCGAGAGGAACTCGATTTGAGATTGAGCTTCCAGCATAGATGTCGGCTAGTAGATCAGTCGATCAGTAGATTAGTGGATCAGGAAAACGGGGTCCTGATCGACGGAGCGCTTTGTCCCGATCCACTGATCTACTAATCCACTAATCCACTGAACCTATGGCCAAAATTCTCATCATTGACGACGAAGCCGCAATTCGCGAGACGCTCGCGAACATCCTTCGCGACGAAGGGCATCAGCCGACCTTGTGCGATTCCGGCGAAGCCGCCATCGCACAGTTTGCGCGCGAGGAGTACGACCTCGTCTTTCTCGATCTCTGGCTCCCCGGCATCGACGGCATGGCCGTGCTGGAGCGGCTCAAGACCGCCGGCGCGCCGCCGGTGATCGTGATCTCGGGCCACGGCAACATCGATTCCGCCGTCCGCGCCACACGCCTCGGCGCGTACGATTTTCTCGAGAAGCCGCTCTCGCTCGAACGCGTCCTGCTCACCGTCAATCACGCCCTCGCGGATCGCAAGCTGCGCGATCAGGTTCGCGATCTCCACCGCCACTTCACGCTCGAAGAGCTGCTCATCGGCGAGAGCGACGCCATGAAGAAGCTCGACGAGCAGATCCGCTCCGCCGCGCCGTCGAACAGCCGCGTGCTCATCACCGGCGAGAACGGCAGCGGGAAGGAGATCGTCGCGCGCACGCTGCATCGCCTCTCGCAGCGCGCCGAGCATCCCTTCATCGACGTCAACTGCGCCGCCATCCCCGAGGAGTTGATCGAGTCGGAGCTGTTCGGGCATCGCAAGGGCGCGTTCACCGGCGCGATCGACGACCGCAAGGGCAAGTTCGAGCTGGCGGACGGAGGCACGCTCTTCCTCGACGAGATCGGCGACATGAGTCTGAAGACGCAGGCGAAAGTGCTGCGCGTCCTGCAGGAGCAGACGTTCCAGAAGGTTGGCGGCCAGCAGACCATCAGCGTCGACGTGCGCGTGATCGCCGCGACGAACAAGAGCCTCGAATCCGAGATCGCCAATGGCAGTTTCCGCAGCGATCTTTACTACCGCCTCAACGTCGTCCCGATCGAGGTGCCGCCGCTTCGCGCGCGCGGCAACGACGTCACGCTCCTCGCGGAACACTTCCTCCGCCGCTTCGCCGCGGAAACCGGTACGCCGAAGAAGCGGCTGTCGTCCGGCGCGGCGTCGAAGCTACGCGCGTATCACTGGCCGGGCAACGTGCGCGAGCTACGCAACGTCATCGAACGCATGGCCATCCTGATGAAGGGCGAAGTGATCGAGCCGGAGGATGTCCAACTTGGAGCCGCCGTCGCCTCGGCGCCGCAGATCGACGCGCGCCTGACGTTGAAGGAAGCGCGCGACGAATTCGAGAAGCAGTACATCCTCTCGCGCCTCCGCGAGTTCGCCGGCAACGTCAGCCGCACCGCCGACGCCCTCGGCGTGGAGCGTTCAAACCTCTACCGTAAGCTGCACGCCTACGGCATCCGCGTGGAGCGCCCGTAGGAATAGGAATCGCGCCCCTGCCGTTAGCGGGCGAGATAACGGCGCGAGCTTGACAGCACCCCAACCGCTGACTACTCTTCGCCGTCGTTCGCGGGCATAACTCAGTTGGTAGAGTGCGACCTTGCCAAGGTCGATGTCGCCGGTTCGAGTCCGGTTGCCCGCTCCAATCGATTTCAATAGTTCCTTAGTAGTCAGGAACTGGAAGTATCAGCACCCTGCCCCATACGTCCTTCCCGTTGAGCAGAATGGGAGGCTCGTATGGGGTTTTCTGTTTATAAACGGCATACGGGGGCGTGCGGAAAACATCGCCATCCTTCAAACTATGCTCCTGCCCGGTCTGGGTCCAGGGCACTTTGGCCGGCGAGAAGATCCGCAAGTCGCTTGACCTCACCCGCTCGACGCCGAGCAGACCTCATCCAAAAGTGGAAGGAAGATGGGAAGATCGGAAGATCGGGTGGAGGGCATTGACCGTGCGATCGAAGAGGTACGAATCCGTCCACTTGCTGATGCTGACGTTCGCGGAAGCGCCGGTCAGATTCGAGATCCTTTTGAATGACGTCGATGGAGTTGCCAATCGGGTGTAGTGAAGGTTTGACTACCTTACCGAATGTACGGGAGCCGGGAAGGGCGAGGTAGGATAGGTCCTTGCAAGCTCAGCAGAAAGTTTTAAACATTTCCCGTTTCGTGACAGCGGGTTATGCCTGAACCATAAGTAATCGTAATTGCCTGAAGATACACCGAAAAATGTTCCACAGATTCTGCGGAAAAACCTGCGGAAAAGCCTGTGGAAAAGTGATGATCGTGTGCGGAAATGTTGTGGAAACTTCATAGCGTATCGAACATCGTAATTCGCTAGATTTGCGCTTTTCACTGCGGAGCAAATGGTGCCGAGGGGCCTGCATTGGCAACATGATACGAACATTGTTATCAATAATGCGGACACAAAAAACGGCCGAATTTCGACCGACATTCGATGGCGCGCCGAAAAAAACTTGCACTTTCCACATGCGAGATGCATATCTAATGGTGATGTGCGGCGAAAACTAAGACCGACTTGTGTCTTCGACTTTGCTGCCTTCATCGACCAACGCCCGCGTGACAGCGCGGGCGTTGTTTTTTCCAGGTGAGTGCGTCTTGACGAAGTCCGAAATCCGACGTACCTATGGAGTGGCGCTAACGCCAAGCGATGACGTTAGCAGGGGCTGTCACCCCTTTTCGAGTTGAGCAACTTCGATGGAGGCAGAGATGAAAAAATTTAGAGCATCACCGAGGCGCAGACGCTGGGCTTACCGGATCGCTTTTGAGGTCGGGGTAGTCCTCGTGGTTCACTTCACGTTGATTCTTCTCACGTAGAACGTTGTGGCGTAGGCCGCTCGGCGTTAGCGCCGATGCCTTGAGAGACATACGCCTAGATGCGCGCTGATTAGTCACTGAAGGGCAATTCGCCGGTTCGAGTCCGATTGCCCGCTCCAAATCGAACCCAGTCAAGGGCCACGAAAGGCGACCCATTTGCTTTCAGCCTGCCGCTGGTGACACCTTGCCCTCCTCCGCGATCACCTTCCTGCACCACGCCTGTAGCAGCGTCCTTCGGCTTTGCGACATGTCGCGCGTTCTCGGCATGTAGTGGACTGACATCCACATCGATGGGTCGGTGACGTTGAGAATTGCGTCGGCTTTTTTCGCGACCGCCACTGGGTCGTTGAGCTTGATTCGCTTGTTCATGGCTGGATAGAGCAGGTAGTAGGTGCGCAGGACTTTCGCGTAGACGACGTCGAAGGTCAGGCTGGCGTTGCCGACTGGCTCGGGCGCGGTGGGATCGACGTAGTACTGGGAGAAATCCTCGTCGTTGGGGAGGATGCGCATGCTGATCTGCGGGGTGTTGGTGAGGGTGGTGAAGGGGGGATTGAGGAAGGCGGCGTAGCTGGAGGGTGGCGGGGCCTGGTCGCCGATGGTGAAGGTGAAGATGAAGTTGCCGGGGAGTGAGGTGTCGACGGTGAGCGGATCGCCGGGGTTGAAATTCTGCGCGACCTGCACGAGGGCGCCGGGCGTTTGCAGCGGCACGGTGCTGTAGCTCCAGACCGTGATGGGCGGACAGACGCCGGCCGGAAGGAGCTTGCCGAATTGGTAGACGCTGATCGTGGCCGGCTCCGCGGTTCCCTGGTTGACGAACGAATCGGTCGGGCCGTGCTGCTCGGCGTAGATGGCCTGCTGATTGGAGACGATGTAGTACTGGCTCTCGGTCAGGACGTCGGTGTGAAACTTCGTTCCCGTGAGGCGGAAGGTCGCCTTCGGATCGGTCAGGACATTCTGTGCGTCGGGATTGTCGGAGATGTCGAAGTCGAAGAGCCAGCCGCGCTGGTTGCCGGCGGCGGTGTCGGTGTAATCGACCGGGCCGATGGCAGCGGACGTCTTGTTTCCGTCGGCCACGAGCGTCACCTGGCCGAATGCGAATTTGTCGTTGCTGCCGGCCTGATTGTTGTCGGGGAACGTGCCGACGAATTCGGCGGAGATGCGATTGCCGTTCTGCTGCACCACGGCGGGAGCGAGCGCGATCGTTCCGCCGCCGTTGTTTTTCGTCAGTGGTAGGGTAGAGATCGATGGCGGCGGCGCGACCAGGAGGCGTCCGATCGGACCGGTGGTGATCTCTTCCCCTTCGTAGAGCGGCGCGATCGTGGCCACGAATTGCAGCGAAGCCGCGTTCGCGGAGCCCTTCGCGTACAGCGCTTCCAGGCCCGGGTTGTCGTGGATCGGCTGGATGACTCGGTAGAGGTAGTAGCGGAAGATCGCGCCGATGATCGATGGATCCTCGAAGCCCGGGATGTTGAAATTCGGGCCGCACTGCGACTTCAGGATGACGTGGTACATGTAGCCGCCCGCGCCGCCGTCAGCCGTCAGATTCACGTTGCGGTAGAAGTTGATCCACTGGCAGGCGCCCTTCGAGGCTGGTCCCTGCAGCGCGATCGCGCTGCCGTTCATCAGCGTCAACTGCTCAATGAAAAACTGCGTGGCCGGAGGCGATCCCTCGGAATTCACGTCCGTGATGCCGCCGGAGTACGTGAGCGGCGATCCGATCAGCGACGTGACCGGCACGGACGGATCGGGCGCGGTGTAGAGGTGATCGGGATCGGTTTGCACGCCGACGACCGAAGCAGCGCCGTTGCCGACCTTCGAGCCCATGTCGCCGTAGTAGTTCCACTCCGCGGGGATGATTTGTTGCGTGCCGCCACCGTTCACGTTGAACGTGTGCGCCTTCTGCACCCAGGCGATGAAGTCGGCGTCCGACATCCCATACGTGCGCGGCTGCACGAGCTTCGAATCGATCAGGGCCAGCGTCTGCCCGGCGTTCGGCCCCGAGGGGAAGGTGACCGAGCCGGCGTAATCGTCGTTGTTCGCCGTGCCGGGATTCAGCATGACCGTGCCCGTGATGTTGATGCGAGGGAAATCAAAAAGACTCATCGGTCCTCCGTCAACGGATCAGATTTCGGCGGGGAAGGGCAGAGATTATGACGGAAAGCCGCAGTAGGGGTAAATCGGGGGCGCAGGGCGATTTCCGGCGGCGGCGCTACTCCCTCTGTGGATGAATCAGTTTCACACGGTGCTGCTTTCGACGCTGTTGTCGCGGAAGGTGACGGCGATCGTCCAGGACGTGCGCGGGCTGGCACAGCTCATCGAGGAAGAGCCGGACCTCTCCGAACATGAACGCGCGGCGCTGCTCCGCGCCACGCGGCGGATGCTCGCCGAGGCGGACGCCGTCCTCGCCTGGATCTCGCAGGTGCCGTTGAGCGGAGCGCGGAACTGATCCGCTCAGTCGCCCTCGGCGCACTGCGTCATGGGCGGACACGTTCCTTTTTGCGGGCGCGTGTCGCGGTTTTTTGCAAAGCAGAAGTCCTCGACGAAGGCCTTCGAATACTTCGTTACCACGTCGGCGGGAACATCGGCCGGCGTCAGCTCGCGGAACTCGAACTTGATCGCGCCGTTTGCGCTCACCGTGCCGAGGAGGTATCCGTACACGTCGGTCTTCACGGTCGGTCCGGGCGTTGCGGTTTCGGGCAGCCGGTAGCGGACCGCACCCGAGGTGCCGACGATCCATCCAGGCAACACGCCGCCGTGCGAGCGCCAATAGTCGCTGTCGTAGACGTTGTCCATCACGAAATGAGAATGGCTGGCCAGAACGTAGACCTGTTTCTGGTACTTGTCGCGCATTTCGAGGAGAAGGCGGTACACGGCGCGGCCGGTCTCCCGCTGGCGCGCGTAGTTGCCCATGCTGTGGCCGCAGGAGCGGCTGTCGGGGAGCGCCGCGTGCGCGCCGAGGACGACGGTCTTGATCGACGCGTCGGCGGCGTCGCGGTCCAGCAGCGCGATAAACCAGTTCATCTGCGTCTCGTCGAACATGTCGCAGGAGCCGTTGTCCATGGTGATGAAGTCGACGCCGTTGTTGACCACGTGAAAGTAGGTGTGCACCGACAAATCGTAAGGACTGTCCTTGAGCCGCTGCGCGCGGATGGCAGGGGCGTCGAGATACGCATAAAACGCCTTGACGTATGCGGCGCGCGTCATCGGCCAGATAGTCTCGTGGTTGCCGATTCCTGCGTAGACGGGGATGCCCTGCTTGTCGAACGGCTTCAACTGATTGTCGACGGCATCGCCGAGCGCGTTCATCAGATAGTTTTGAATCTGCAGCGTCTTGCCGGCCATCGTATTGGCCTGCACCATGTCCTCGTCAAAGGTGTAGATGGCGCGGTAGTCGCCGAGGTGCCAGTAAAACTTCGCGTCGTTGGTTTTCGCAGCAGCGGCGATGGCGGGCATGACCACGTCGCCGCAGTTGCGCGAGTCGCCGGCTACGACGAAGTGCCATGAACCATCGGCGGCGGGTGTCTGCTGCGCGAGCGCGGCGATGGGAAGGAGAAGGAAGACAAGCGCGTAGCGAAGTTTCATGACGTTCTCCTAGTTCGTTGCTTTTAAATAGCGGTCGAACCATTCGATGGTTCGTTTGATGGCGTCGATCTGGTTTTCTCTCTTCGCGAATCCGTGTCCCTCGGCGGGATAGATGTGCGCGTCGACGGTCTTGTTGGCGCCTTTGAGGATCGCCACGACCTGCTCCGCCTCTTCCTTCGGCACGCGGATGTCGTTCTCGCCCTGCAGCACGAGCAGCGGCGCGGTGGCGTTGCGAAGGAACTTGATCGGCGAGGCGTTTTCGTAAACGGTGCGGTCCTTCACCGGATCGCCGAGGAGCGACTTCTCGTACTCTTGCAGCCGCGGATCTTCGTGCTGCAGCATCGTGTACCAGTCGACGATGCCGTACTGCTCGACGCCGGCCGCCCAGACCTCGGGCGTCTTGCCGATCGCCATCAGCGTCATGTAGCCGCCGTAGGAGCCGCCGGTGATACCGATGCGCTTCGCGTCAACGTAGCCTGTGGCGGCGAGGAACTTCGCCGCGTAGACCTCGTCCTGCAGATCGCCGCCGCCGAGGTCCTGGTAATTCATGTGCTGGAAGGTCATGCCGTATCCGGTCGAGCCGCGGACGTTCGGCGCGATCACGGTGTAGCCGCGCGAGACGAGCGCGATCACGTTGCGGCTGAATGAGTCGACGGTCTGTCCGGTCGGACCGCCGTGGGGGAGGACGATGCCAGGGTTCTTGCCGTTGCGGTCGAGATTGAAGGGGACCCAGAGCAGTGCGCTGATCATCGCGCCGTCGAAACTCTTGTAATGGACGATTTGCGACGCGGGGAGGGCAGCCGAGGCGATGCTGGCGATCGCGGAGCGGCTCAATTGCGAGGCATGCGACGCGCCGAGGTCGTAGATCCAGAGGTCGCCGGGCATCGTCGCGGACTGGTGGCCGATGAGCAGCCGGTCGCCGCTCGGGCTGAAGGCGCTCGGCCGGCCAGGCGTGGCGTTGATGCCCTCCGGAATCGCGAGCTTGTGCGCGTCGGCGCCGTTCGAGCGCGCCAGGTAGACGTCGGTGCGGCCGTCTTCGTTGATCGTGTAGGTGAGCCACTTGCCGTCGGGCGAAAAGTCGCCGGAGTTCGCTTCCCAGTGGACCGACGTCACCGGCGTCATCGCCTTCGTGGCGATGTTCAGCATGACGACGTTGCTGTATCCGCTCTCGTCTGTGGTGACGAGGAGCGTCTTGCCGTCCGGGGAGAGATCGGTGGCGCTGAAGTCCGCCGGCTTCGTGTGCGGTGTGAGGTTCTCGGCGCGGCCGGTGGCGACGTCGATGCGATAGACCTCGCCCATGGTGCCGTCGGGATTGGTGCGGTTCGCGTAGAGGGTTGCGCCGTCGCGGCTCCAGGCCACGACGCTCCAGGTGCGGTCGGCGGTCTTTTCGTTCGTCAGATTGCGGACCGATTTCGTGCCCAGGTCGAGCACTGCGACGTCCGTCTGCGGCGTTGCGGTCGCCTTGTAGTCGATCGCCAGCCATTTCGAATCGGGAGAAAAGAGGGCGCTCGTTTCGGAGACGTTCGGCGTGTTGGTCAGATTGACCGGAGCGCCGCCGGCTGCGGGAATCGCGTAGAGGTCGTAGGCCTCGTTGCCGCCGCGGTCCTGCTGCCAGACGATCCACTTGCCGTCCGGCGACCAGACCGGCGAAACCTGCCGGTCGTCTGCGACGGCGAGCTGCACGGGCCAGCCGCCAGCCGCGGCGACTTTCCAGAGGTTGATGCGGCCGGTCGTGTTCGTTCCGAAGACGATCTCCTTGCCGTCGGGCGACCACGACGCGCCGGTGACGCTGCGGCTGAAGAAGAGATCGTCGATCGGCACCGGCGCCGCGTTCGCATTGCGCGGTGACGTCACCGAGGCGGGATCGGTGATCGTTCGTTCTTCCGGCGAGCGGGCGAAGACGAAAAGGAGCGAGGCGAGAGACACCCCGAGGACTGCAAGTTTTCGCATCCGGCGATCATAAAAGGAAAACGCCCGGGTTCGCCGGGCGTTTTCAACTTGTCGATGCGATTGAGGTTCAGCGCCGGCCGGTGGGCTTTGCACTCGCGGAGACGTTCACCGTCGCCGTCTGGCTGTTGACGCTGCCGCACGGATTGGTGATGCGCACCCAGTACGACGTCGTGTCGTTCAGCGCCGAGGTGGTGAAGTTCGCGGAGGTGCCGCCGGGCAGCGGGAAATTCGAAAGTCCGCTGGCGCCGGTAAACCACTGGTACGTAAACGGTCCGCTACCGGACGCCTTCACGGAAAGCTGCGCGGGCCGGCCGAGAGCGACCGTGGAGCTTTTCGGCTGGTCGATGCCGAGGATGAACGGCGGATCGCAGAAGACTTCGACGAAGACCGTTGCCGAGAAGGGTGTCGTACCGTCGTCCGCGGTGATGGTGACGGCATGAACGCCTGCACGTGTTGTTGGCGTAGTACGGATCGTCAGGACCGCATCGGGGGCGCCCCCCGGTTTGATCACGGATGGCGTAATCGAGGCCAGAATGTCGTCTGCATCCGTCACTGCGGACAGCGCCACGTCGCCGGTGACCGTGCTCGGGATGAACGTCGAAAAAAGGACGGTCGATGACGAGGAATTTGCCATCGTCAGCGGCGCAGCAATGACCGAGTCGGGCAGAATGACGGTCGGTCCGGTCGGTGTGGGTGTTGGTGTTGGTGTAGGTGTCGGCGTGCCTCCATCCCCGGGCGTGCCTCCATCGCCGGGTGTGCCTCCATCCCCAATCGAATCGCAGGAAACGCTGGCTGCTGCATCATTAAATGAAAACTGCCCGCGCGTACCGGGCTGAGCTCCGTGGCAGTGAACCTCGAAATTCATTACCAGTCGCTTGATATGCGTCTCGGCGAAGCCATCTGGCCGAGTGACGCAACTGAACTCCAGCGCTGAGATCGTGGCTCGGCCCGTCTGCGAGGAGCAGTAGCCGTTTCGGTTGGCTTCTGTGGATACAACAAAGCCGAAAACTGGCGCCTTAACTGCGTCGTTGGCGCCTTTCGTTGGAGAGTAGGTAGCAACCGCCAGAGGCTTTCCGACGTCGATGGTGTTAACTAATATCTGCCAGAAGTCGCCGGTTTTTGACCCTTTACCGACGGAGAAGGTAAGGATTAAGGCGTCAGGCGTGGTCACGACAAAAGGCTGACCGTCCTTCGCGTCCGCGGCCGAGGCGATAACGATGTCGAAAAGTGACGCGTCTGCTTGTGTGTAACTGTGGTTCTTCCCCAGCCCGATCTCGTCGTTGAGATCGCTTTGGACGCTCAATGTAAATTTCGCGCTGTTCGGGAGGCTGTAAGTCACACCGCTCCGAGCGAAGGCGGCACCCGCTGAAACTACGCTGATGACCGTCGCGGACAAACACACCATTCTCAGGAGTCGCATGAAATCCTCTCAGACCTGCAGTTAAGATTGTGCACGATGATACCTGAGCACGACGTTATTTGTGCGTGTGAATTGGCGACCCATACCCACGCCTGGGGCACCCAACCCGAGATGTTCGGCCCCCGCCACGAGTACCGGCTTGGCATCATTCTTCGCGAGGTGGACAAACTGCCGCAGGGCGCCCGCGTCCTCGACGCCGCCGTCGGCCTCGGTCAGCTCGCCGGACGGATGCAGCAGCGCGGTTACGACGTCATCGGGATCGACTATTCGTTCGAAGCGGCGCTCCACGTTCGCAAAACCCTCGGCATCCCCGCGGTGATCGGCGACATGACCAAACTGCCGTTCCGGTCGAATGCCTTCGCCGGCGTGACCACCGGCGAGACGCTCGAGCACCTCGACGACGATGCCTCGGCCGTCCGCGAGCTGTCGCGCGTTCTCGACACCGGCGGCACGTGCGTGGCCACGGTGCCGGCGCTGCAGAGCCTCTGGAGCGCCAGCGACGACTACTACGAGCATCGCCGCCGCTACACGCGCGACCAGCTCACGTCGTTATTTCGGACAGCTTCGATGCGGATCGAAAAGGCGTCGTTCTGGGGCTTCCCGATCGTCCTGGTCTACGACACGCTGGTGATCCTGCCGATGAACAAGCGCCGCGCGCGGCTCGCCATCAACGACGACGCGGCACTTCGCTCCGTCGCTCGCGCCGGCCGCTCGCGGATGCTCGTCAACGCCGTCCGCGCGATCTTCTCGCTCGACCGCCTCTTCTCGTTCGTCCCGTTCGGACCGGGCTTGCTGCTGGTGGCGCGAAAAGACTGCCGGCTGGCGTAAAACCTTTCACCACAGAGGCACAGCGCGGGCCTGCCCGCAACCCGAAGGCGTAGTGTAGGCGTCCCGCCTGCAACCGGCGGGCGTCTCGCCCGGCGGGGGTTTCTGGGATTCAATCGCAGGATGGGATTCATCACGGACACCCCCGTCGGGCGAGACGCCACGCCGGATGCAGGCGAGGACGCCCGCACTACGCTCGACCTCGTTCTTAGAAATATTCGCGCCACGCGCAGAAATGCGTGGTTAGAAGTACAGAGGAGTCTCTCTGTGCGCTCCATTGCGCGCGTCAGTGCACCGTCACCAGCGCCGTGAACAGCGAGCCGCCGATCAGCAGCACATTCACCGCCCATCGTCCGCCTGCCAGCAGGACGGTCTTGATCGCCGTCTTCGCTGTACCGCCCGGATAGAAACGCCGCTGCGCGATGAAGAGGTAGACGAGCAGGATGCCGATCGTGACAGCCGAGACGCCTTTCTGCAGCAGTCCCGGATGGAATCCGGCGATGGCGTAGATGGGCCAGTCGACGAGAAGGGCCAGGATGTACGAGAACGCCAGAAAGTGCGCGGCAAAAACGAGATGCTCCGCGAAGTAGCGCTTGCGGTGCAGCACCTTGAGCACCACCGCTACGCCCACGATGTTCATGAGCTGTAGCAGCGAGTAGTTCTTGTGCCACCGCTGGTCCAGCCGTTCCTCGAACTCCTCGCGCGTGAGATGCAGCTTGGCCGCGCGCTTGTTGATCAGCGTCGTGAGCGCCCCCGCCTGGTCGAACTTCTTCATCGATCCGATGGTGAAGATCGCCGCCGGCTGGTAGAACGTGAAGGCCAGAAACTGCAGAGCAAACAGCGTGAGAAACAGCCGCAGCGGCGGGATGTACCGCGACTTCCGCCCCGCGAAATACTCCTCGGTCAAAAACCCCGGCCTGATCACGATGTCGCGCAGCGTCCGAAACAGCTTCGAGTCGAGATGAACGAACTCGTGAACGACGTCATGCGCAAAGTGCTTCACCGACAGATCGTGATGCCCCGGCTGCCGCTCCCCACAGCGAACGCAGAAGTCCGCCGACGGTCCGCCGCAGTTGGTGCAGGGAGTGAGGGAGGGGGCGGCGGTGGTGGTCATGCGTAACGCGATTCTCGCATGGCCCCGCTTCGACGCCGGATGGCGTCACGTAGGGTAGCCGGTGGTCGCGCGCGAAGCGCGAGACCACCGGATTCACGAACGCGCCCGATTTTTCCGACCGCGGCAGCGGTCGCGGAGGGAACTCACGCCGCCTGGTATTTGATCCGCGACCCCGCCGGGGTCGTGAAAATCGACCGCGTACATGATTCCGGTGGTCTCGCGCTTCGCGCGCGACCACCGGCTACCCTACGTGACGCCATCCGGCGTCTGAAAACGCCATTGAAATCACGCCATCGAGAATGAATACGTACTGCCGACGGAGCCTTGGGCAACCAACGCCGTCGGCCGTGCCGACTGCGCTATCCTTTCTCCCCACCAAGATCGGAGACTCCATCCATGACCGTGCAGGCCTCGGCAACCTCGCTCGAGCGGGAGCTCGAGTATCGGAAGAAGCTCACCGGGATCACCAATCAGATCAATGCCGCGGAGTCCATCCCGCACATTCTGATGACGCTCAAGGACAAGATCCTTGAACTGCTCGATGCCGAGCGGCTCACGATCTACGCCGTCGACACCAAGAACCAGGAGCTGTACTCGATGACCAAGGTCGGCGACCTGCCGAAGGAGATTCGGGTGCCGAAGTCGTTCGCGTCGATCGCCGGCTTCACCGCGCTGGCGCGGAAGACCATCAACATCAAGGACGCGTACGACGCCGCCGAGTTGGGGAAGTTCCACGCCAATCTGCGTTTCGACCAGCGCTGGGATAAGCAGACCGGCTTTAGAACGAAAGCCGTCCTCGCCGTGCCGATCCTGTTCGAGAAATACCTCCTCGGCGTCGTGCAGCTCATCAACAAACGGCATGGCGTCGCCTTCACCGCGCAGGACGAGGATGCCGCCGAGGAGATCGGACGGATTCTCGGGATCGCGTTTTACAACCAGCATCGCGCGACGCGGCAGACCAAGCCCTCGCGCCTCGGCGCGCTCGTCGACAAAGGGATCATCTCGGAGAAAGACATCGAGGCCGCTGTCTCCAGCGCGCGCGTCAACAACTCAACGATAGAGAAGGCGCTCATCGAGGACTACAACGTCCCGAAAGAAGAGCTGGGAAAATCACTGGCCGCCTTCTACAGCACCAGCTTCTTCTCGTACGAAGGGACGCAGATGATTCCGCAGGAGTATCGCGATCGCGTCCCGGCCGACATGTGGAAAAAGTACGTCTGCGCGCCGATCGAGCGGCGGCCGGGCGTGCTCGTCATCGCCGTCGACGATCCGCACGACCTCACGCGCCTCGACGCCATCCGCGCCATGAACCTCTCGCCGCGATACGACTTCTGGGTCGGCATGAAGCACGAGATCCTCGCGTACATCGGCACGTCGTACGGCGAAGTCGAAGAGTCCTCGACCGACAGTGCGGACCTCGCCAAGATCCTCGACCAGCTCGGCGAAGGGGAGGGGAGCGCTGCCGAGGAGGAGGAGAAGGACAAAGACGAGATCGACGAGACCGATTCAGGCATCGTCAAACTCGCCAACCAGCTCATTCTCGAAGCGGCCCAGCGCGGCGCCTCGGACATTCACGTCGAGCCCGACGGCGCGAAAAATCCCTGCCTGATCCGCCTGCGCATCGACGGCGACTGCGCGAAATTCATGGAGATCCCCGGCCCGCATCGCAATGCGCTCGTGCAGCGCCTCAAGATCATGGCCAAGCTCGACATCTCCGAGCGCCGCAAGCCGCAGGACGGCAAGATCCGCTTCAAATC